>Ga0114129_10002413_pt1 | contig 25964 bp, 13 predicted proteins | sample RhiMetdeltSRZDD1_FD_80071 | JGI IMG/M metagenome (GOLD analysis project Ga0114129, IMG submission 80071) | Populus rhizosphere microbial communities from Tennessee, USA - Rhizosphere MetaG P. deltoides SRZDD1 (version 2) (version 2) | ecosystem: Host-associated > Plants > Roots > Rhizosphere >...
AGCTTTTTTCCTGGTTGCCATGTTAATGTATTCATGCCTTAAAGAAGTGAAACCAACCGACCAAACAGGTACAAACCTCAGGGTTCAAATGCTCAATGCAAAGGCAGGCAGTATTACACAGGCAACCGTATCGGTATTTGCCACCGGGTTAAACAATCCGCGCAGCCTTAAATGGGGACCCGACGGCAACCTGTATGTTGCTGAAGGTGGTTTGGGAGGAACCGATTCATCGGTGGGGCAATGTGAACAGGTTGTAGGACCGGTAGGGCCCTATGTGGGCAGCCCGGTGAGCGGACGTATTTCAAAAATAGATGCACAGGGCGTACGTACAACAGTAACAGATCAGTTGCCATCGAGCAAGACTAATGATCTCGTAGGAGGATTTATATCCGGTGTTGGAGATGTTGAATTTGTGGGCAACACGTTATATGCATTACTCGCCGGGGCCGGCTGCTCACACGGTGTGCCTTCGGTGCCCAATGGTATTGTAAGGATTAATGCAGATGGCACATGGACACTTATAGCCAACCTCAGCGCCTTTCAGCAATCGCATCCCGTTGCACAGCCCGAAGAAGACGACTTTGAACCCGACGGCACCTGGTACAGCATGATCAATGTACGGGGCGATTTGTATGCGCTGGAACCCAATCACGGCGAACTGGTTAAAGTAACTACCAGCGGAGAGATCACCAGGGTGATCGACATATCGGCCAGCGAAGGGCATGTTGTTCCTACTGCATTAACTTACCACGGGAATTTTTATATAGGTAACCTCGATGTATTTCCCATTCCGGGCGGCGCATCGAATATTTATAAAGTAACACCCGGCGGGCAAATAAAAACAGTAGCTACAGGACTTAACGCCGTGCTTGGCGTGGTATTCGATGATCGCGACAGAATGTATGTGCTTGAAAACACGGTGGGCGCTCCCTTCCCTACTCCCGGTTTGGGCAGAGTGCTTCAAATAGATCCATCCGGCAAACAAACCGTTATTGCTACCGGTCTGTCGCTGCCAACCGGCATGACCATGGGCCCCGATGGCAATCTGTATGTTTCCAACTGGGGATTTGGCCCTCCTGCTATCGGTGGCGGGCAAGTGCTGAAGATCACAATAACAAACTAAATGTATTTATAAAAGAATTGAGCCTTCCGCCGGAAGCGGAAGGCTCAATTCTTCACTTTAAAATTTTCTCAAGCTCATGCCTGTACATGCGGCTGACCGGCAATTCGGTTTTAGCCACCCAAATAAGATCGTGGGTATATGATTCAATTTTGCTTAAGGAAACAATAAAAGAACGGTGCACACGAACAAATTTTTCCTTGGGTAAATTTTCTTCCATGGCAGAAATAGACTGCCTGGTAATGATCGTTTGAGCAACGGTAACCACTTTGACATAATCCTTCAAACTTTCTATGTACAAAATATCCTCTAATTGCACCTTCACCATTTTACGGTCACTGCGGAAATAAATACTGTCAACCGCGGCCTCTTTTTTATTATCTTTTTCAACCGGTGAAGCCTTTAAATCAAGCGAGGTATGCATCACCTTATTTACTGCCTTTAAAAACCGGTCGAACGAAATGGGCTTTAATAAAAAATCTGCCGCATCCAGTTCAAAGCCTTCAACAGCGTATTTACGGTAAGCTGTTGTAAAAATAACTTTTGGCGGATTTTTTAATGTTCTCACAAAATCTGTTCCCAATAGTTCCGGCATTTTAATATCCAGGAACATCAGGTCAACCGGGTGCTTTTGCAAAAAATTTATGGCGTCAATAGCATCAACACAGGTACCTGCCAGTTCCAGGGTTTGAACCGCCGCAATGTATTTTTTTAACACTTCAAGAGCCGGGGGTTCATCATCTACGGCCAGGCAAATAATTTTTTTATCAGGCATAAGACGAAGCTTGAGCATGAACAATGGGGTTGTCATTATCAGGTGCAATGGGCTGCTCTTCTAATGCGATCTGCAGCCGCACCATAAAAACATCGTTTGTTGATTCTATTTTTAAATCATGGCGGCCGGGATAAATCAATTGTAATCTTTTTTGAACATTCATCAGCCCGATCCCTTCTTTTCCGTTCTGCGAAACAGCCTTCACCGGCTTGCTGTTGCTTATCAAAAAATAAAGCCATTTATCCTGTATAGTCAGTTCTAATTGAATCCATTGCTTACCCCGCAGCATGCTGGCCCCATGTTTAAAACTGTTTTCAACAAATGGTATCATCAGCAACGGCGCAATCATTTTGTTTTCAGGATTACCGCTTACATCCACATCCAACTGTAACCTGTTGCCATAACGCACCTTTTCAAGGCCCACATAATTTCGTATTAGTTGTATTTCTTTTTCCAGGGGTACCAGGTCCGCTTCACAATCATTGATCATATACCTGAGCGTATCGGTCAATTTTAAAACAAGACTACCGGCATCGGGCGATGCGGTAAGCGCAAAAGAATAAATATTATTCAGCGTATTGAACAAAAAATGCGGGTGGATCTGCGCTTTAAGCATTTGCAGCTCGGCCTGTGCATTTTCTTTGGCAAGCATTCGCTTTTCTTCCAGTTTGGTGAAATAGCTTTTAAGCATTTTAACTGTCAGGAACATGGCACAAACAACCGGCGGGCCACTGATCATAAAATTCATGGTGAAGAACCAGCCCATCAGTAATTTTTTATCATTTGAGGCATTCATCATTTCTGATTCTGAAAAAAAAATATTCAACCCGAACAATAACCAGAAGAACAGCGAGAACACAAAAAGTAAAAGGCTGAATGTAATATACTTTTTACGCACAAAGTACATGGGCAAAAGATAGTAAGCAACGAGGTAAGTATACACCATTTCCAAAAGCATGGTAACACCCCCAACATGAATCCATGACCAGGCAATCCATTTTTTGAATTCAACAAAAAAGATCCCTGCCCACACAATCCAAAAAACAGATTGCGCCACCCAAAAAACAACGTGCCGGAGGTATCTTTCCGGCCGTTTTGTTGTAAATATAAAATCATACACCGTCATATGCTACCACCATTGCGTTTATCGGTGCTCCGGCATGCAGTTCATTGGGATCATCGGCCAGCGTAACATGCAACGTTATCACCGTTTCATTATCATTGGTTGATAATTCTATCCCAAAATCACTTTGGGCATAATATTCACTCAATCTTTTTTTGGCATTTTCAATAACAAACAACCAATCGATTGCTGCTGAAAAAAACAGCTTCACATGCGCCCGGCTGTTTTCACACAAAATATGCAACCCTATACAACGGGCAGCATCATCGGCACTGCGCATGAACGCAATACTTTCTTCCAGTAATTTTATCATTACCAGCGGAACTATGTATTTGTTCTTTATATCACCACATACCTGCATGTCAATCCGGCTTACAATAACTTGCTGTTCAAGAACAATAAGATTATATAATTGCTGTAATTCCATTTCCAAAGGAACCAGTTCCTTTTCATTTTCATAGAGAGAATAGCTTAACAATTCCGACAGGTTTAAAATGATGGAAGGCGCATTTTGGGAACCTGATTGTATGTGATGATAAATTGTATCCAACGATCCAAGAAGAAGTTCGGGATGAACGCGGGCTTTTTGCAATTGCATTTCCGTTCGCGTTTTTTTCTTCAGCATGTGAAGGTTTTCCTTTTGCTGCAGGTACCAGGTTTTTGTTAGTTTTATTCCCATAGCTATTATTGCTATCACCATACCCCAACGGGTATTGTAATTTCCAAACTCCATTTTATGGCGAAAATTAACCGTAATGGGTGTTGAATAATGAACGTTACTGAGAAATATACCAGCCGTAAAATAATTTACAACTGTTCCTACAGCATACAACAATAAAAAACCAACTAAAAAGAGCGCATATTTCCTGCGGGCCAATGTTTTTGGCAATAAATAATAAATGGAGAAATAAACTGCAATAATGCAAACCGGTCCAAAACAACATAAATTTATGAATGCGAAATAATACGTATCGCTGATAAAAAATTCGTTGAACTCACGGGGAGCCAGGCTTTGTATATAAAAATAAGAGCAGTATACTATCCAAAACACTAAGTGCCGCACAACACGATGAGTTGGCTTGTTATACAACAAAAGATTGGCTATACGCATACAAGCAATGTGCTGATATAAAGTTAGCATTCTGACAATATATTACCCTGGTTTTTCCTTTCACTTACTACACAATACAGCTTTTAAACGACGGATGCCATTCGTCGTCGAAGATTGAACCACTGTAGCATTCTGTGGTTAATTGTGGGCTGCAATGGGTAAACCGGCATATAAAAAAAATAACAGGCCTTGCCGGTAGTAGTTTTGAAGCGAAATGTTTCAATCACCCTAAAACATATAGCCATGAAAAAGATCATCTTCACCATTGTAACCGCAAGTACACTAACCATATCCCTTCATGCCAAGTTTACCCAAATGAAACCCAATACAGCGAGGGTTGAGGCGCTTCAAACCCTGATGCCCATTAATAGTTCGTTACCGGTAGACAAAAAAAATTTGATTAAAATCAAAGCCTTGCGTGATTTCAATAAAGCTTTTAAAACAGTAACCGGTGAAGACTGGTATGTTATTCAGGATGGTTTTATGGCAAGGTTTAAACAGCAGGACATTACATATAGGGTCATCTACAACAAAACAGGAACCTGGATGGCCACTTTTCGTTACTATAACGAAGATCAGCTGCCTCGTGAAGTACGTGATGCCGTAAAAAGCACCTGGTACGATTTTACGATTACATCGGTAACAGAAGTAAGCTATGGAGCGAAAACTGCCTTGCTGGTAAACATAGAAAACAATACTTCACTGAAGACAATTAAAGTGGCCGGTGGCGAAATGGAAGTGTTTCAGGATATATGCAAAAATTAAACAGCAACAAGTATCTTTGTACATACTTTTTTACAAGTACTTACTCCAAAGTATGTAAACATGGCAAAGATCAAAGAAAGCTCAACCATTCAGGCCAATAAGAAAACACTTATTGCAGAATGTCCCATAACACATGTAATGGAAAAGATCGGCGGTTACTGGAAACCTATTATTTTATACCATTTGTTATCGGGCACCAAACGGTACAGCGAATTAAAGCACGCCATACCGTCCATTACCGAAAAAATGCTCATACAACACCTGAAACAACTGGAGGCCGACAACCTCGTAATCAGAAAGGCCATGCCCGTAGTGCCTCCCCATGTTACCTACACCCTCACCACATCGGGAATGGCCCTGAAACCTGTTTTGTATGCCATGGCAAAATGGGCGATTAACGAAATGGATAAGAAAACGGGCAAAGCGAGCAGAAAACTGAAAGAGTTTGGAAAAAGAACATGACATTTTTTACAGAAACAGCTGTTTTAATCGTGGAGACTGTAACCGGTTTCCGGGCACAGGAGACCCGGCAACTGGTAACTGATAACCTGTAACTACTCCCCATCTCCGCGGTTACATTTTGGCTTCTTAATTCCCATTATAGTAAATAAATAAGTGTTATTTTTACGCAGACTGTTTCATAGAGAGACTTAAAACGAATGCGATTGCTTTGCACCATACCACTCAGGAGAACCGGATTTTTATTATTACTTCTTGTAGCTGTATCATGTCTTAAAGGCCAGGATATACAGGTTAAATATCTGGGAATAGAAAACGGGCTATCGAACAACGCCGTAAACACCATTTTTCAGGACCATAACGGGTTTATGTGGTTTGGCACCTACGACGGACTGAACCGCTACGACGGGTATGGTTTTAAAGTATTTCGCAACATTATCGGCGACAGCAACTCAATAAGCTCCAACAACATTAATGCAATAGAAGAAGATGCCGGCCACCGCCTGTGGGTTTGCGGTCAAAAAGAGGTAAATATTTATAATCCCGTAAGCGGCCGCTTTTCAACACCCTCCTATACATTTTATAATGGCGCCACCCGCCCTTCGCTTAAAGACAATGTGTTTGCCGTTCAGGTAATTAACAGCAATAAGATACTTGCCGGCACCCAGCACAATGGCTTGTTTTGTTTTGATAACACCACCAATGGTAAACAGGTGCCATTGGAAGTGAACGGAAAAAACCTGGTTGATTATTATGTAGCTGCCATTGAGTACGATAAAACAAAAAACACAACGTACATCTTCGTTCCCGATTACGGATTGTATATATATGATGCTCAAAAAAACAGCCTGCATTTAAAAAGCGATGCCATACTAAATGCCAACTGTTTAAAAATAGGCCGCACGGGCAAATTATGGCTCGGCAATAACGCAGGCATTTATTATTTTAACGAAGCAGCCAATAATTTTACCGAAAGTGTTTTTCCCGGCAAAGCCCCTGTGGTGAACCTTTGTGAAGATAAAAACGGCGTTTTATGGATCGCTTCAGATGGTGGCGGCATATGGCTGATGCCACCGGATAAAAATAAAGCCGAGCCGTTCACCACCGGCGCAGGAAACGAAAAGCCACTGATACATAGCAATGCGGTGTATGCCATTTATGAAGACAAGGAAGAACGGAAATGGATCGGCACATTGCGAGGGGGTATTAATATTATTGAATCCGAAAAAAGTTTTTTTAAAAGAATCGTTTACCAGGCTGCCGGCAACGATAATTCAATAAACAATTTTATTTTATCATTTTGCGAAGATGCGCCCGGTAAAGTATGGATCGGCACCGACGGCGCCGGTTTGCGATACTGGAACCGGGCCGATAACACCTACCGCAATTTTGTGCATGATGGCAAAAACAATTCCATCAGCAGCAATTTCATTACAGGCATCATACAGGATGCGCATAAAAACATCTGGGTATCTACCTGGTTTGGCGGCATCAACCGGTTCAACAGGGCCACCCAATCGTTTAAACAGTACACCTGTTATAACCCCAAAACAAAAGACTTCAACAACAATATATGGCTGCTGATCGAAGACAGCCGGCAAAGGATCTGGGCCAGCGCCGTACGCAATGGCGGATTGTTCCGCTATAACCCAACAGCCAACCGGTTCGATTGTTTCGACAGCTCGTTGACCGATTTGCAAAGCCTGGCCGAAGATGCCGACGGCGACATTTGGGGCGGCGATTATTCGTCGCTTATTAAAATTGATACCTTACATAAAAAGCACCGCTTTTATAATATTGGCTTTACCATCCGCTGCATTCATCCCGATAAACAAAAAAATTTATGGGTAGGCACACAGGAAGGCGGGTTATTGCTTTTCAACAAGGCCAATGGTACTTTTAAAAGATATACCACCGCCGATGGTTTGCCGAACAATACCATTTTACGCATGCTCGAAGACAAACAGGGCAACCTGTGGTTCAGCACGTACAACGGCATCGTGAAATTCGACGTACAGAAAAAAACTTTCCGCAACTTTTCGCAGTCAGATGGTTTGCAGAGCAACCAGTTCAGTTTTAACGGAGCGCTTGCGCTCAGCAATGGTGAATTCTTTTTCGGCGGCATCAAAGGATTCAATGCTTTTTACCCCGATAGCATTAATAGTAAAAAGCAAACCCCGCCGCTTTTTTTGACCGACTGCAAAATATATAATACCACGCCCGACGAATACCAGGGATTTGTGAAAGAAAGAAATATTGAGCAGGTAAAGAAAATAGTTGTTCCCTACAACAAGGCCATTTTGGCGCTCGACTTTCTGGGGCTCGATTATACCGATGCGGCAGAGATCAATTACGCTTATTTTCTCGAGGGCTGGGATAAAGACTGGAATTATGTAAACCATACCCGCACTGCCAATTATTCGCGGCTGCAGGAAGGCAATTATGTTTTTAAAGTAAAAGCCAGCAATACCGAAGGGGTGTGGGGCAACGCCGAAACCCTGCTGCAAATAACCGTTTTACCACCCTGGTACCGCACCTGGTGGGCTTATTGTTTATACGGCTTATGCTGTGCATCGGCCATTTACCTGTATAGTTTGTACAAAAGCAAACAGGCAAAGCTGCAATACCAGGTACAGCTGGCGCAACTCGAAACGCAAAAAGAAAAAGAGCTGAACGAAAAAAAGATCGCTTTTTTCACCAATATGTCGCACGAGTTTCGAACGCCGTTGTCGCTTATTATTAATCCTATTAAAGACCTGCTGCACAAAACCGAGAACCGTACCGAATCGGCTGAACTGAAAGTGATATACCGCAATGCGCGCAGGTTGCTGCGGCTGGTTGACCAGTTATTATTGTTTAAAAGGGCCGATGCCGAAACCGACAAGCTGAACATCGTTCATGTTAATTTTTATAATATATGCAATGATGTATTTTCCTGCTTCACCGAGCGGGCAAAGTCGGGAAAAATTAAGTATGAATTAAAGGGCGATTCGGGTAAAATGATGTTAGATGTTGATCGTGAAAAAATAGAGATCGCTCTGTTCAATATTCTTTCCAATGCCTTTAAATATACGCCCGATGGCGGCGAAATTATTTTCAAAACCGAGGAGCTCGATTCGCAAATAAAGATCAGCATCAGCGATACCGGCCCCGGTATTCCGGCGGCAGAAGCGGCCAATGTATTTGAACGTTTTTACCAGGCAAAAGACGGAGAAAGTAAAACCGGTTTTGGCATTGGACTTTACCTGGTTAAAAAATTTATTGAAGCGCACAACGGACAGGTAATATTCACCAGTGAGGAAGGAAAAGGCACTACGTTCATCATTTTGTTAAACAAACCCATTACTTCCGAAAAAGATATTCCTGCACCGGCTAATGAACCTGAACTAACCGCTACAGAAGTATTGAATGATGGTCAAAACCTGGATCAAACAGATCATCCCATTACCGCACGGCCTTCGCAAACGCCCCATGTTTCGGCGATCCTGAATGAAATGAACGAGGAAGAAGAAAGTATGGAAGAAGACCTGGTGGATGAGGATCCGGCCATTCCGCAGGACCTGATCACCGGCAAGCAAGCATTGCTTATTATAGATGACGACAACGAAATACGAAACTACCTCGTAAGCATTTTCAATACCCAATACAAAATTTACCAGGCCGATAACGGAAAAGACGGCGTACAACTGGCGCGTGAGCAACTGCCCGATCTTATTATCAGCGATGTGGTGATGAAGGGAGTGAACGGCATCGACCTTTGTAAACAATTAAAGGAAGATACCACCGTAAGCCATATACCCATCATTTTGCTGACCGGCAGCTCGAGTGACGAAATGCAGTTGACCGCCATGAACAGCGGCGCCGACGATTTCATTAAAAAACCGTTCGATAAAGACATTCTGGTTGCCCGGGTAAACAGCATTTTAAACCGGCGCAACGTGCTGCAGAACTATTTCTATAACGAAATAACGCTGGGTACCGGCAAGTTCAAGGTGAGCGCCGAATACCGCGATTTTTTGCAACAGTGCATGAAAATAATCGAAGACCACCTGTTCGACGACAACTTTTCTATTAAAGTACTTGCTTCGGAGATCGGCATGAGCCATTCGAACCTGTACAAAAAGATAAAAGCCGTTTCGGGGCAATCGGTAAACAGCTTTATTCGCTTCATCAGGCTAAAAAAAGCCGCCGAAATTTTGATCAGCACCGAATACAATGTGAACGAAACAGCCAATATGGTAGGCTTCAGCAATACAAAATATTTCCGCGTTCAATTCTTTAAGCTGTTCGGATTAAATCCCTCGGACTATATTAAAAAATACCGCAAGCCATTTCACAACAACCAAACGCTCGAAGACAAGGTGAGAAAGCCGTAACCTCTCTCCTTCCCAATCGCTGCACCACCCATATTTTCATTTTACGAAAACGTTTTTTACCAGTTTATACCTCTCTTTTACCCTGTTTGCAGCTTCAAATTCCGAATCTGTACCCCTTATTTGATTAATTCATTACCGGCTAAAACTTCAAACCGCTTCTACTTTCGACATTAGATAATTCCCGGTACTGATGCCTAAGGCATCGGTACGCGTCCATAAGCCTTTATTATTAACATCGTAAAACTCAACTGCAAATGAAATGCTTGTCAGATGCAAAACAATCTGCCGTATTGTTAACGCAACGGCAGAGATGGCTGTCTTTGTTTTTCTGTTTCTCCCTTTCATTTTTGTTTTTCTCATTTTCGTCCCTCGCGCAAACAACGGTTAGCGGAAAAGTAACTTCAGGAGACTCTGCATTAGCAGGTGTTACGGTTCAGGTAAAAGGAACCTCTAATGCAACTGCTACCGATGTCCAGGGAAAGTTTACTATTAATGCTGCTGCCAATGCCACGCTTGTTTTTTCATCGGTGAACTTTGCTCAAAAGGAAGTTGCGGTAGATGGAAAAACAACCATAAATGTACAGCTCAATGCTTTGGATTTAAACCTGAGCGAGGTGGTGGTAGTGGGTTATAATACCCAGAAAAAAGTTACCCTAACCGGTTCGGTTTCGGTAGTAAAAGGGGCCGACCTGGTAAAAAGCCCTCAGGTAAACGTTTCGAATTCATTCGCCGGAAGGATCACGGGTATGATTGTGAATAACCGCAGCGGTGAACCGGGTTATGATGGTTCAAGCATTTTGATTCGCGGTTTGGCGACAACCAATAACAACGAAGTGCTGATTGTGGTTGATGGCGTTCCCGGTCAGATCGGTGGTCTTGAGCGGCTTAATCCCAATGATATCGAAAGCATTTCGGTGCTGAAAGATGCGAGCGCCGCCATATATGGAAACAGGGCGGCCAATGGTGTTATATTAATTACCACCAAACGCGGTAAAAGCGGAAAGCCGAGTATAAATGCCAGCTTTAACCAGGGTTTTACCTCCCCCACCCGCTTACCTAAAATGGCCGATGCAGCTACTTTAGCCACCATTTTCAATGAAGTAGCGTATTATAAAAATCCGACGTTAGGAATGAATCAGACATACTCTGCTGCAGAAATTCAAAAATTTGCCGACGGTTCTGATCCGTTGAATTATCCCAATACCGACTGGGCAGAAACATCACTTAAAAAAACAGCGCTGCAAAACCAGGCGAATATTTCGGTAGCGGGCGGTTCAGACAATGTTCGCTATTATGTTTCATCAAGCATGCTGAACCAGGATGGTCTTTACAAAAACGGTGCAACAAAGTATAAACAATACAGCTTCCGCTCGAATATCGATGCGAACGTTACCAAAGATCTTAAAGTAAGTTTATACCTGAGCGGCCGCCAGGAAGACAGACAATACCCCACAACAAGTGCAGGTAATATCTTCCGGTCGATTTACAGAGCGTTTCCGATGATAAACGCATTTTATCCCACCAACGGATTGCCATCGTATGGTATAGAAGGGTCGAATCCGGCAGTAATGGGTACCGATATCGGCGGAGTAGCAAAAAATCCAATACAGGTATTTAATGGTATCTTAAAAGGCGCTTACAATATTGCGGCTGTAAAAGGTTTATCGGTAGATGGATTTCTGGCCATAGACAAGTCCTGGAACTTTAATAAATCTTTTTCAAAACCTTATACACTGTATAACTACGACAAAAACACCAATACTTATAAACCAACCACTGTAGGCGGATCAAATAACCTTGCCACATTAAGCGAAGGACAAGGAAACAGAACGCAGACAGTATCGAACATTAAAGTAAACTACCAAACCAATTTTGGCAAACATAACATCCTTGCGTTTGTTGGTTATGAACAAAGCCAGATAAAAACTGATACCTTTGGCGCCTACAGGGAAAATTTTCCCACCACCCTTACACCTGATATAAGCCAGGGGGGTACAAGTGCTTCCGATAGCAAAACATACGGAGCCAGTTTAAGCTTTACAAGAAAAAGCTATATCGGTAAGATCAGCTATAACTATGATGAAAAATACCTGGTAGATTTTAATATGCGTGCAGACGGTTCCTCTATCTTCCCCAAAAGCAAAAGATATGGATACTTTCCTTCTGCATCGGTGGGATGGAGAATTTCGCAGGAATCATTTTTCGAGGTCCCGTTTATTAACAGCCTGAAATTAAGAGCATCGTATGGATTGCTCGGTAACGACAATGTAAGACCGTTCCAGTACATGAACAATTTAACATTCAACAACCAGGTGGTATTGGGCTCAACCATTGTTCCGGGCATAGATCTTACCAAACTGGCCAATCCGATAATAACCTGGGAAGAATCGAAAAAAACCGATATCGCTCTGGAAGCAACTTTCCTGAACCATTTTAATCTCGAGTTCATTTACTTCCGCCAGAAGCGTTCAAACATTCTTGCGCCGAGAAACGCCTCTATAGCCAATGTTACAGGTATCGTAAATCCCTGGAATGCCTCTACACTTGTACCTGATGAAAATATAGGCAAAGTAAATAGTAACGGTTTTGAAGCAACGCTTGGTTATAACAACAGAAAAGGCGATTTTTCATATGGCATATCGGGCAACATCACGTATGCAAAAAGTAAAATCGTGTTTATTGATGAACCATCAGGTAAGCCGGATTATCAAAGAGAAACCGGACGGCCGATGAACACCTACCTGCTGTATAATGCCATCGGCATATTCCGTTCAGCAGATGACCTTGCCAAATACCCTCACTTAAGCCCTGCAGATGCCGGCGACCTGATTTTTGAGGATATAAATAAAGATGGTCAAATTACCGCCAACGACCAGGTAAGAACAAAGTATGGCAACATACCGGAAATCATGTATGGTATTTTATTGAATGGTAGTTATAAAAACTTTGACATGAACATCGTATTTGCAGGTCAGAGCCATGTAAGCCAGGTTGTAATACCCGAAGCAGGTACTGTTGGTAATTTTTACAGCAGCTGGGCCGATAACCGGTGGAGCCCCGCGAATCCTGGAGGCAGCTACCCAAGAGTTGCTACCAGAACTTCATCTTCGGTAAACGGTAATTCGTACGCCAGTACGTTCTGGTTGAACAACGCCTCATTCCTTCGTTTAAAGAACATTGAATTAGGCTATAATCTCACTGGCAGCCTGCTGGCTAAAACAAGAATGCAATCGCTCAGAGTATACCTGAATGCATTTAATGTGTTCACCATTACAAAAGTAAAAGATTACGATCCGGAAGGAAACAATTACAGCGGGCAATTCTATCCGCAACAACGGATCGTGAACGTAGGCGTGAATGTTGGGCTTTAAAATAATTCTTAAACAATTGCAAATATGAAAAAGCATTTTTTCAATCACATACTTATCGTTGCAGGATTATTGTCTGCCGCATCCTGCAAAAAAGACTTTCTGGATGTACAGGCTACCGACCGGTTACCTGAACAGGAGGTGCTGAACGACTCAACCCTTTTTGAAGCTTTCGTAACCAACAGATATATTGGTGTAAGACTAATTGATAAGGAAGCCCAGGACCCGGCCCCTGTGGGTTTCGGCAGAGCATTTGAATATGCCATGTGGAGCTCTCTTACCGACGAATCGATTTACAACAACAACGATAATACCTGGTTTATACAGCAAGGATTGCTGGCTCCCGAGAATACCGGTATTGCCGGCACCTTCTGGGGAAGAAGCTATCGCAGTATTCGTGAAGTTAATTATGCATTGGCCAACCTTCCCGTTGTTAAAATGAGCGCACAGCATAAAACAAGGCTCAGGGCCGAGCTGCAATTCATCCGTGCATTTCGCTACCACGATATCATCAGAAACTACGGCGGCGCCATTTTAATGGGTGATAAAGTTTACTATTTGACAGACAATCTGCAGGACGATAATTTGTTTAAGAGAAGTTCTATCAAGGAAAGTCTGGATTATGTATATACACAACTCGATTCTGCGGCAGCTGATCTGCCAACAGACTACGATGGCAGTTGGGCAACAGGCCGTGCAACTAAAGGAGCAGCACTCGCTCTGAAATCAAGGCTGGCATTGTATGCAGCAAGTCCTTTATATGAAGGCGCCGGCACCTGGGCAAATGCAGTTACGGCAGCACAGGCAGTGATCAGTATGAATAAATACGGTTTGTTTTCCGGCGGTTATCGCAACCTGTTTTTAGATGCCAATAACAGTGAAGCCATATTTGTACGCCTGTATATGAAGAACGCCAACCACACGCATCTTGAAATTGCCAATGGCCCCAATGGATATGGCGGCTGGGGAGGTAACGTGCCTTTGCAAAACCTGGTAGATGATTATCAAATGGCAGACGGATCAAAATTCGACTGGACTAATTCTACCCATAGCGCCAACCCGTATACTAACCGCGATCCGCGCTTTTATGCAACCATTTTGTACAACGGCGCAAGCTACAGAGGCAACACCATTGAAACCTTTACACCCGGTGGTAAAGACAGCCCGGACGGTCCTGACAAATGGAACGCTTCGTTAACAGGTTATTATTTAAAGAAGTTCATGAACGATGCGTACCCTTTGCAAAACCCCTGGGGTAACGCAGGCTTTCAGCCATGGTATTATTTCCGTTATGCCGAAATACTGTTGAACTTTGCCGAAGCATCTAATGAAGCCAATGGCGCCGATGTAGTGCCTGCGGGCTCAACTTTATCGGCGCGCACTGCTGTTAATATGATCCGCACAAGAGCGGGCATGCCCGATCTGCCAGCCGGTATGTCGGTAAGCGCCATGCGCGATGCCATCAGGTACGAACGCCGTGTTGAACTGGCCTTTGAAGAGCATCGTTTTTATGATGTGCGCAGGTGGAAGATTGCCGACGTAACCGAAAACAAACCAGCCGGCGGTATTATCATTACCAAAAGCGGTAGCACACTTACATATACCACCAAAGAAGCATTGGAGAAACGCTCTTTTAGTGCAAAAATGTACTGGCTCCCTATTCCAAGAAATGAGATACAGGCATCGAACAATAAGATCACACAGAACAAGGGATATACTCAATAATTACAGGGAAAGTATAGTTCTTTTATAGTTTGATGGCTTAATTGTTTGATTGTTGGTGAGCGCCAACAATCAAACAATTTAACCATCTGATCACATACTGCTACAATGAAAAATACCTTCTTTATTAAAAGCATTGTTCTTATCAATGCTTTTACCTTCTTCGGTTATACATACGCCCAGGAAAAAAAGTCTTTTGAGCTGGTCATCGATGAAACCAGCATTCATCAAACCATTGATAATTTTGCCGCTTCCGATGCATGGTCGTGCCAGTTCGCCGGCAACTGGCCCGATGAAAAAAAGAACGCCATAGCCGACTGGCTGTTTAGTATGGATACCCTGGCCAATGGCAATCCCAAAGGCATCGGGTTAACTTTGTGGCGGTATAATATCGGCGCCGGCAGTGCCAGGCAGGGCGCAGGCAGCGGTATAAGAGATGAATGGCGGCGCGCGGCATCTTTTGCCGGCAACACCGGCACACCAAACGAACAAATAGCAGCACAGAACTGGTTTTTATCCGCAGCAAAAAAAAGAGGCGTTCAGCAATTTCTTGGTTTCTTTAACAGTCCTCCCCAATGGCTCACCAAAAACGGCAAAGCCTTTGCCACCAAAGGAGCCGGCAATATCGACAGCAGCAATTACACCCGGTTTGCCTGTCATGCAATAGATGCCATCAAACAAATACAACAATCAACCGGTATAACGTTCAACTATATTAGTCCGGTTAATGAACCGCAGTGGGAATGGAGCGATGGCGGACAGGAAGGTTGTCCGTATAGCAATGCCGAAATAAGCAACCTCATAAAAAGTTTTAACCGCGCGTTTATCGATAGCGGCATAACCACAAAGATCATTTTACCCGAAGCCGGACATATAAAATATTTACTGAAAGATGATGACAAGCCCGGCAAAGGCAACCAGATCGATGCGTTTTTCAACGCTTCTTCTCCCCTGTTTATCGGCGATCTGCCCACCGTTTGCCATTCTGTGGCAACGCATAGTTATTTCTCCACCTCTCCGTTTAACGAAGCATCTACTATAAGAACACAAACCAAAGAAAGCATTTCGCATATACCAGGCTTACAGTTGTGGCAATCGGAATATTGCATATTAGGCGATAATGCCGGTGAAATTGATGGCCGTAAAAGAGACCTGGGTATGAATGCGGCCTTATATGTAGCCAAAGTAATTTATCTCGACCTGGTGATGGCCAATGCAACCGCCTGGCAATGGTGGCTGGCGGTATCGCCCTATAATTATAAAGACGGTTTGATATATATCGACAAAAACAAAACCGATGGCAATTACCACGACAGTAAAATGTTATGGGCCTTTGGCAACTACAGCCGTTTTATTCGCCCCGGCATGAAAAGGGTAAACCTATCATCGCCCGACAGCAACCTGCTGGCATCGGCTTATAAAGATGAACAAACCGGCCGGCTCACGGTGGTGCTGGTAAACCCCACAGCTACACAAAAAACAATTACGGTAAGTAACGGAACAAGCGGTTATAAAAAATGTATTACCTATACTACCGATGCAATGAATAATCTTGCCAGGCAGGTGGTAACAGGTACTCACCTCGTAATACCTGCTCAAAGTGTGGTTTCCGTGATTTTGGAGAAATGAAGTCGGATGTCGGAAGCCGGATGTCCGAAGATAGAAATTGAAGGGGGAAAGAAACAGTCATGGGCTTAACAAATCGGGTTCTTCTGACCCGCCGGCAGGCGGGCAGGCTTTCTGACCTCCGAATTCAGACTTCAGCTATCTTACTTCAGATTCCCCAGCTTAACTACTAACCCTCCTCTTATTTCCAGGATCCTCAGGGCAGAAGTATACACCTGGGCCACCGTATGCTCATGAATAGCTTGTGTGCTTACATTGATAAATTTCACCAGAAGCTGTTTGCCGCCCGTTTGAGGCATATCCTGTTCATCTTTCAGTTTTTTGGTGTTTATATAATCCAGCTTACCGCCGCGGATGGTGTTTATGCTGATATCGATCATAACCGGTCCGTCTTTTTTGTGCTTTGAAAATATCGACGGATTGATCTGAAAACCGGCGCCTGCGCCCCAATACAAAGTTTTATCGTTGATCAGATTTTTCTTTTCGAGTGCGTGACAGCCATTGGGATCACTGGGATCTTCGATATTGATATTACTGAAAAAATTATACACCCCTGCTTTGGCATTGATATAAGGCACGATCATATATCTGTTTTCATCTAACATCGAATACCTTGTTTGCAGGTTGGCATTAAACACATTGCTGTTGTAATTAACCGGCACCACGGTAGATGTATTGGCATCGAAGTTAAAGGTCTGATCAATCTTTTCATGAGCATAAATACCAACGCCCAGTTCAAGTCCTACAGACAAATTTTTCAACTGGCGTGGCAACTGGTACAATCCGCCTGCATGAAAACTATGAATCGGCTGAATATTTTGCCCCATTTGCTGCTGTGGCAAACCCAAACTGTAATCACCGATGAATTTTAATGACTGGCTGCTGGCGGAGAAATATAATAAACAACTGATGAAGAGTGTAGATAATATTTTCATAACAGTAGTTTTTGGCTGATAAAAATAATTTGAATCCCTTCCTAAAGTTACACTTCTCCCCTGCCGAAATAAAATAATTGGTGTTAAAAATGGGAAGTTTTTAAACAGGGGTATATTTGCAGGTCACATATTAAATTTATAAACCATTGTTTTGCCATATGGCAAAGAATCATACACCACAGATACCGGAATCGGGCTTTACCTTTTTAAAAAAATTAAAGAAGAACAACAACCGCGAATGGTTCAATGCCCATAAAGCCGATTATCAACAGGAACATAGCCATATTGAAACGTTTGCCGAAGCATTACTGCAACAACTCAACAAACATGATGTAATTGAAACTCCATCAGGGAAAAAAAGCGTGCACCGCATTTACCGCGACATCCGTTTTTCGGGCAACAAAACGCCTTACAAAACAAACTTCAGCGGCAATTTCAAACGCGCCACCAAATACCGCCGGGGTGGCTATTATTTTCATCTTGAGCCCGGCAACAGCTTCATAGCCGGCGGCTTTTGGGGACCCAACACACAGGACCTGAAACGCATCAGGGATGAGATAGCCTTCGACGCCACGCCCCTGCGAAAAATATTAAAAAGCCGGTCGTTCGTTACGACCTTCGAAACCTTAAAAGGCGGGCAATTAAAATCAGCGCCGAGGGGATTTGATGCCGGCCACGAGGCGCTTGACCTGTTGCGGTACAAACAATTTCTGCTGATACGAAAGTTCACCGACCAGGAAGTTTTAAATCCTAATTTCTTACAGGTAGCCAATCAAACGTTCAAAAACATGCGCCCTTTCTTTGATTACATGAGCGAAGTGCTGACGACGGATGTGAATGGGATAGAGATATGATTTGAGGCCAGGCGGTTACCTCACCACCGGTAATGCCTCGACACGCGAGGTCAAACCACTAATGGCTCGTCTATGCAACAATGGTATAGCGGTTCAAGCTATAACCAGCAGTGGAAACTTGTGCAGTTATAATAAATGCAAACCCCTACCCTGCCAACAACCTCTTGCATTTGCAGGGAATTGTTCGTTTTTCAAAAAGCCAGATATAGATTGAAAGTTTGGTTTACCAAAAAAATGAATTGTATGCACGACAAATAAAAATATAATAATATATAATGAATACAATATACAATCCGAAAAACGTTTATTCATGGGGTTAGTGGTGGTTAATTTGCACAGTTATTTGTCAAAACGACACGCTTTTTGCCTAAAACCGCACGAATACTAATTTGTGGTAGCAACATATACACTATTCATTACCTTCACTCCTACATGACAATTTTGTTGTTTTAGACCGGATAAGAATAAAGCCCGTTTATTATTACTGCTCAGTTAAAAAGTCATTGACTTACATTCAAGTCGTTTAATCGCGTACCCGTTAAAAATTAACCTTGCTAACGCCAAATCGATTGCTTATGAAAATGTCCTTTAAACCTGTTCCCCGTGGCCCATGGCGGCATACGAGTTCGCTTCATACCTGCATCTTCAAAACAGACCACTTCCCTATTTTACATAAAGGCAACGAATAATTCTTGAAACAGCTAATCATGATATGCATTGTCTGTTCAGGACTGTTGCCTGCTGCGCATGCCCAATCCCGTAAATCGAAGAGTGGCAAAGCGCTTTCCTACGCCTGGTATAAAGTGCAGGATTCGGTAACACTTCGCTTTACGGATACTATTCCGGCTGAAGGCCCCGGTAAAGGATTCGTTACGCACAACGTTTGTAAAGCCTTTAACGTGCATTACCCCCTGTTTGTTTTTAATCGGGCAGGCGACGCTGCGCAGCCATACACGATACCCGTCAATACGTCGCCTTCATTATTAAAGATCTCCGGCAACATACTATATGATCTGAATTACAGGTCACGGTTAGATACACCATATGCAGCCAGCGATCTTTACCAGCACACCATTCAAACGCGCCTCGATGTATTGTACAAGGGAAAATACCCGTTGCGCATTTACCTTACATCCCGTTTCAGCAATTCACCCATGTTTCGCCGGTATACCGATCTGAACCTTCAGTATAGCACATCCGATTTTGCGCGCATCACCCGGCAGCGTATGATGGATGCAGTGACAGAATATGTATTATCGCGCACAAAGGAAACAGATTCCCTCAAACGGTTGCTCGATCAAAAAAAAGCATCATTCCTGTCTCTTTCTCAATCTCTCGAAAAACCCAACCTGGCGCAACAAACAGTCGAGGCCCGGGAACGCGCCATGCGGGCCGCAAACCGGCATCAGTATGCTGTCGATACCTTGCCTAAGTTTTCTTCATTAGAAAATACAATACGCCAGCCTGTACAATACAAATTTGCCACCGCCCTTAAAGATCGTTCAGATGAAAATAGCCAGGCCAGGGATATAGAACAGCAATACGCAACCAACATGCAAAAAGCGGCTGCCGAAAAAAAGAAGCTCGACAGCCTGGCGTCGGAACTGACTCAGCTGGAGCAATCATATCGCAAGGCTGAGGCTGCAAAGCAGGCTACGCTTACAGACTGGTACAACGCTATTGAGCATACTAAAGACACGCGTGTACTTACAGAAAAACTTCACCAGCTGCATCTGCCGGATTCTGTGTTGCCCAAAGGGTATAAAACTCTGCTAGCCTTGCAGCGCTTCAGCATTGGCCGCAGTATAGCCGATTATTCAGAGCTGTCGGTGAAGAACACCAGCATCACCGGCCTGCAGCTGGAATACAATCCAAATTACTATTATGCTGTTGCCATTGGAAAAGTAGATTACCGCTTTCGCGATTACATTGTTCCGGATGGCGCCAGAACCAACCAATACCTGGGGCTTGTGCGTTTCGGCAAAGGCACCCGTAGCGGCAATCACATCATTGTAACCGGCTATCTGGGCCGCCGGCAGTTTTTCAATGCTGCCGTTACATCCGCTACCAGCGGTTCAATTCCTTCTTACCAACTCGCAGGCATAACTGTAGAAGGACAGTACAGGTTGAGCCGCAATATTTCAATGGTGGGTGAAATGGCCAAATCCACCATGCCTTATTACACATTAGATAGTATGCAAAAGAAGAACTGGCTGCATTCCGTTGCCAGGTTCAAAGAGCACAGTAACGAAGCGTATTCGGTAAAGCTGAATGGTTATTTCCCCCAAACCCAAACGAGGGTAACGGGCAGCTTGCGTTGGCTGGGCGCCCGCTTCCAGTTGTTCAGCACCTTTTCTACCGGTACTGCCCAAACACAGTGGATGGCTAAACTGGAACAGGCTTTCTGGAAGAAGCGGCTGAGCGTAATGACTTCTGTGCAGCAAAGCGAGTACACTAATCCCTATATCGCCACCACGTATTCCAACACTTCATTGCTGGCCAGTTTTCAGGCTACTCTGCGGTTAAAAAAAGGGCCGGTATTTTCCGCCGGGTATTATCCCAGCTACCAGCTTATGAAAACGGGCCAGGACAGCTATTCACAAAGCCGGTATTATACCCTCATGGGCAGCGCTGCGTGGTATTACCACTGGCAATTGGTGCAATTGTCTTCCTACGCGGGGTACAGCCAGTTTTATAACCAGTCGGCCGATTCAGGTTTTGTGTATTTCAATGCAGCAAACTATATGTTCAGCCAGGGGGCTATAATCAACAGGCTCACCTTGCAGCTCAACGGCTCGCTGAGCACCGGTGAAGGCTACCGGTTGTATACAGGCGAACACACAGCACAGTTGATTTTCTCAAAGATATTTTCAGCAGGTGCAGGCATTAAGGTCATCCGTCATTCGCTTACCAGCGACGTTATATGGGGGTACAGTGGTAATTGCACACTTTCTATTCCAAAATTGGGCGACGTGCAGCTGATGCTTGACCAGGGATATTTACCTGCACTCAACAAAACGCTGGTGCCAAACAAACTGGGGCGATTAACCTATACAAAAACATTTTAAATACAGAGTCCATGTGCAAATTCATTACAGCAATTGGATTGGGGTTATTATTAAGTACGGCAGGGCAGGCGCAGCTTACCGTATCCCTGCAGGAACCGCCGGCAGGAGTGGTGCAGCAAAGCCAGCTCTGGAACCTGGCCCTGATAAACGGTGGTAGCAATTCAATCAGAGTTACCATTGGCCTGAGCTTGTTTGATGTAAAAGACAACCAACCGGTGATGACGGCGCATACCCAACCCGTGGTTGTTCAAAAAGGTATACGGCAACTGAAGGCCGCCGATGTATCGCCGGTAGAGTATAATTTTCTTTCTCCCGCGTTTAATGTAAACCGGCAGCCCGGCGGTTTCATACCTGTAGGCCAATATAGAGCCTGTTACACCATTTATGCAGGCATCAAAGGCGCTGAATCAGTTTTGGCTGAGGATTGTATCAACCTGGAAGTGGCGCCGCTTGTTCCGCCCCAGCTGACCCTGCCGGCCGATAGCGGTACGGTGGAAACAGATTATCCGCAGTTCAGCTGGTTACCGCCCGCTCCTGTTACCTTATTCAGCGATCTCAATTACGATGTGATCATTACGGAAGTGCGCCAGGGGCAAACACCCGAATCGGCCATACAGGAAAACCTTCCGGTATATAACGCTTTCAGGTTAACCAATGCGGCATTTAACTACCCGGCTTCTTATAAACACATCGATACAGGCAGAATATATGCGTGGCGGGTAATAGCAAAGAATGGTGAGCAGTTTGCTGCGCAAAGCGAGGTCTTTACTTTCCGCCGGGCGCAAAACCAGTCGGCAGTGCCTGTGCCTGCCAACGGCATGTACCTCGAGTTAAAAAACGACAATGGCTATACGGGCACAGCGCTGTTGCCAGATGAGGTGCTCGGCATCAAATACTACTCATACGATAAAAATCACGAGGCTTCTATACGGGTCGTGGACCAAAATGGCACTACAGTGCGCGAGTACAAAAGGACCATCGCGTATGGGAACAATTTCCTGGCGTTCCGGCTTGACAATGGCGTTAGTGCGAACACCACTTATTTTATTGAACTAAGCGATCTGCAGCAGGTTCGCTACAGAGCTTCATTCCGGATATCAAAATAAACGTATTCACCTTTACCTAAGTTTAACAGTATGATCCAGGCTTTATCCAACCGTTATGCCTCTCTGGTAGCGGCCTTCCTGTTGACCCTTTACAGTGTAACCTTCTCTCTGCCGGTACTGGCAGCCGGTGTGCCGGAAGGCGGCTATTACAGGTACAGGCCTGTGTTGCCGTTAGTCAACTCAATTGCGCCTAAGCGCAGTGCATTTGTTTCCCCCGCCAAACCAGTTGTCAAAAAGGCCGCTCTGCCAGCCGTTAAACATCCGGTCATTGGCGGACCCAGCCAGCCTGAAATGAGCTCCTTCAAATCGGTGGGCACCGACAACATGGTGAACCTGTTTACCGGTGATTTCAGTTATAACATTCCACTGCTGGATGTGGGTGGTTACCCGGTCAACATTTATTACGACGGAGGTGTAAGCCCCGAGCAGGAAGCCAGTTGGGTAGGGCTCGGTTTTAACATCAACCCCGGTAACATCAACCGCAACACCCGCGGCGTGCCCGACGATTTCAACGGGCAGGATACCATGCAGCAAATGCAGGTGATGAAGCCCAACCGAACCTGGGGCTTCAGCGTCGGCGGCGATGTAGAAGTATTTGGTCTTAAAAGCCTGGCCATGGTAGGCGACGCTTTCAATGTAAGCCTGGGCGCTTCCGTTGGCGTGTCGTTCAACAACTACCTGGGGCCGGCGCTCGATTGGTCGCTTCGTGGCTGCGGCAGTTACAAAACGGCTTCCTTTGGCGGAAGCGAAAAGTTTGTTCTGAATCCAAAGCTCAATATAGGTATTGATATCAACTCACGGGCCGGAACGTCTTTTTCCGGTGGTGTTTCCATGTATGCCAACGCCCTTGGAAAATACCATTCCTTGTCGTTCGGAGTAGGCGTTAGCACGGGCTATAGCTCACGCAGTGGGGTGAAGGCGCTGCAGATCAGTGAACAGGCGGCGTTCAATGCTAATGTTGAGAAGATGGCAACGGGTAAAACGGACCCTGATCACAAGGCTAACTGGGGCATGAATGAAACGATCTATTCAACTACCATCAGTTTCGTAAAACCCAGCTATGTACCTGCCCTTCGTATGCCGCTCACCAATACAGCATGGTCGGGCCATTTTCAGCTCGGCCTGGGCAGCTATGGCCTTGCTGCAGATGTAGAAGCAGAAGTATTTGGTCAGAAATCGGAGGTTGCGCCTGCCGATACGCTTCAAAAGAAACCTATGGTGGGCTTCCTGTATAGTCAGAACGCCGTGAACAATCCAAACTATGTGATGGATTTTACCCGGTTCAATGATCGCGAAGTAACACCCAATACGCCCGTTATATCGGTGCCGCAATACAGCTACGATGTATTTTCTATACAGGGCGAAGGAACGGGCGGCAGTATCCGCGCCTACCGTAACGATCTGGGCTATGTGAGGGACAATACCAGTCAAACCAAAGATAAAAACCTGAGCATCGGGGGCGACGCCGACCCGCCAGGGCATTACGGCATAAATATCAATACCATAAAAACGCCCTCCACCATCGGCGAGTGGAATGCGGGTAACAAGCTGCGCAGCACCATTCCCTTTTCGGGGGCCGCTACGGGCTTTGAGAATGTATATTTCCGCAATCCGGGCGAAAGCAGCGTGGCCGATCCGGCACGCCTGACAAGGGTTGGAGGTACCGACCTGGTACGTTTGGTGCTTGGCGGTACATCCAATTCACCTACCATTGAGCCACAGTTGCAACCCTTCAATGCATCGGGCAAGGCGGGTACCACTATTCCGCTAGCCGGGCAGGGAACGCTAACCGGGCGCAACAAACGAAGCCAGGTGGTTAACTTCCTTACGGCTGCAGAGGCTTCAGTAGCCGGGCTTGATAAAGTAATTAAAAGCTACAACAATACCCAGTTCCTCGACGCCGTTACCGACACGCTGTTGTATGACGCCATACCGCGTTATGACGGCACCATTCGAAAGGCCCATCATATTTCACAAATCAATGTCACGGAAAGCAATGGCCGCCGTTATGTGTATGGTGTGCCCGCTTACAACATTGTACAAAAAGATTTTACCTTTTCGGTAGACAATTCGTATTCACAAACACCCGATCGGGTATTGGTGAGCAATCCAGCCCAAACCAGCTCCGGTTCGGGTTTGCTGAGCACCAACTCAAGCCGCGACGGCTATGTACAGATCAGCACCACGCCAGCTTACGCCCACAGTTTCCTGTTATCGGGCCTTTTATCGCCCGATTACGTTGACGTTACCGGTAACGGCATCAGCGAAGACGATGCCGGCGATGCCGTTAAATTCAATTACACCCGTATAAGCCAGGGACACAAATGGCGTACCCCCCTGACCGCGAACGATTCGGCCAATTTCCATCCCGGTAACCGTTCAGAAATTAAAGACGATAAAGCGTCTATCTCCTATGGCGAACGCGAAAGCTGGTACCTGCAATCTATAGAGTCCAAAACCATGATTGCCCTGTTTTATATTTCAGACCGTTCCGACGGCAAGGGCGCCCGCAGTTATCTGGGAGATGTGAACGCCGGCGAAACTTCGCTTAAAAAGCTCGACAGCATAAGTCTTTACAACAAAGCAGACCTCAAAATAAACGGCCTGACCAAAGCAAAGCCTATTAAAACGGCTCATTTTACCTACAATTACCAGTTGTGCCGGAACACACCCGATAACCCTTCCGGTATAGCAGGCAATAACGGCAAACTCACGTTGCAAAACATTTATTTTACTTACAACGGCAGAACCCGCGCATTCAAAAACCGGTACAGTTTTTATTATTCAACCAGCGGCTCCGATACGCTTAAGGAGAACCCTGATTACACCTATGGTGCGCAGGACCGCTGGGGCAATTACAAGCTTGCTTCCATGAACCCGGGCGCTTTGAAGAACAGCGACTACCCCTATTGCATACAGGATAGCAGTCAAAAAAGCACGCTCGACAAATACGCCGGCGCCTGGATACTTAAAAAGATTGTGTTGCCCTCTGGCGGACAGTTAGAGGTAAACTATGAAAGTGACGATTATGCCTATGTGCAGAACAAAAGGGCAGCCGATATGATGCCGGTCGTGGGTTTCGGCAGCACCAACTCGCTGAGTGCCGCTACCGACCAGTTGTATCCTTATCAATATGGCGGGGGCAATGAAAATGACTATGTATTTATTCGTGTTCCCAGGGCCTGCACCAGTGCAACGGATGTATACAACAAATATTTGCAGGGCATTAAGCAACTGGCCTTTAAAATATGGGTGCAAATGCCTAAAGGCGCTGAATACATTCCCTGTTACGCCAGCTTTTCAAACAATGCATGGGGTGTTAGCAGCAATCCCAATGTTATATGGGTAAAAATGGACCGCCTGGGCGGCAAAAGCCCGTTGTCTATTACGGCGTTGGAATACCTGCGGCAGCAGTTGCCAGGCCAGGCTTTCACAGGCTACGATGTATCGGGCGAGCCGGCACTGAGGCAGATGGGCGACATGTTGCTCGGCATGCTCAAAGGCCTGCGCGACGCCTTTACAGATCCGGTGAATGGTTTCCGCAAAGATGCCAAAG
>Ga0114129_10002414_pt1 | contig 25954 bp, 19 predicted proteins | sample RhiMetdeltSRZDD1_FD_80071 | JGI IMG/M metagenome (GOLD analysis project Ga0114129, IMG submission 80071) | Populus rhizosphere microbial communities from Tennessee, USA - Rhizosphere MetaG P. deltoides SRZDD1 (version 2) (version 2) | ecosystem: Host-associated > Plants > Roots > Rhizosphere >...
GACACGAACGTCAGCATCAGCGTGCCAAGCCACCCGTCCACCGGGGGACGATCGAACGCGAACTTGAGCGGCACCGCAAGAAAGCACACTCCCGCGATACCAATGGCAAGAGCGATCCGCCTCGTGAACACGCGAAGTTCGATCTCGTCTCGGCAGAGGAATGGGGCCGCGATGAAAAACAGATCGATCGAAAGGTACGGGACGATCATCGGCGGCCAGAACGGAATCTGGCGTTCCCAATCGAAGTACCAGACGTGGACGTCCGTCCGGTGAGCAGCAATCCAGTTGCAGCCGCCGTACACGCCCACGAACATCAACGAAAGCAGCACCGCTCGCCGGGCAGCCACGAGCGTCATGCCGCGACGCGCTGCGCCAGCGAGGACGCGGATTTCGCGCGTAAACGCGGATAGGTCATTCCCAAGGAGAGCCCTCATGCTGCCACCCGCTCGGCAAGAGACACGCTGAAGATGCCCCACTGATCGATCTCCATCGAGATCTTGCGGAACCCCGCCGTGCGGACCAGTTCGTCCATTTCGGCTTGGGTGCGCCGGCGCATGATCCACGGGCGTCCATCGCGATTGATCAGGGTGCGCGCGATGAATTCCAGTTGCGGGTGCCACGGTTGGTTGGTGTACAGCAGATAGCCGCCGGGCTCGACGGCATCGGCGAGCCCGCGCAGCGACGCCATCACCAGAGCGTTCTCGGGAAACAGCTCGTAGAGGCCGGAGACGATCGCGATTGTCGGTCGGGGGCGAAGGCTGGCAACTGAAGTCCTGTCGAACGCGTCACCGCGTTCGAACGAAACACCGCGCAAGCCCAGGCTCGTGCACAGTGCCTTCCCTGCCTCGATGTTCTCGGCGCGGCTGTCTCGGAGTAGCGCTGTTACTGGCGCGCGAGCGGCATGAATCGACTCGAGGACGTACCGCCCGGGTCCGGCAGCGAGATCGAGCACGTGAGCCGGCCGCCGTTCCGCATGCACTCGCTCGATCGCGCTGGCGAGCATCCTCTGCAGATGAACGCGCCGCTGGCGGATGCCTCGCCATCCGATGCTCGACAGGTATGCGCGATCGATCAGCAGTCCGACCGGCGTCACACCACGTGGGTGATTCTCGTAGACGTAATCCAGAGTCAGGCCCGAGTCGAAGCCGGTGCGCCAGCCGAGACGCATGCCCTCGCTCAACCGGCCCACTGTCTCGAGCGCCCAGCGGACGAGAAGGTAGCGCCGGCCGCCTGGTGCGCGCAGCCGGTCGTACTCGTCTTTCGTGTGGCCGCGCGAGTCGCTGTCGATCAAGGCCTGGGGTTCCATCGGCACGGCGAAGCATTGAACGATGAATTCGCGTAGCTTCGCGATCGGCAGGTGGCGATCCCGTTCGTGGAGGAGCGCATGGAAGAACCCCGGGTAGACGTGCATCTCCTTCAGGCGGGACGACAGGCCGTCGAAGAATCGCCGCTGCGCGTCGAGGCGCACTACCCAATCCGCGCCTGCTCCGAGGATCAGCGTTGGGGTATGGATTGCTCCCGCGTCGGCGATCAGCCTCGTCGACGTGTCGTGCAGATCGAGGAGCATATTCACGGCGATCTGGCGAAATATCAGCGGGTCGCGGACGTATCGATCGGCCTCCGACGGATCGTGTGTGAGCAGCTTCGCCTTCACGTAGCTCTTGACGAAACCGGCCCCGAAGAGAGACTGCCGCAGCCGCAGGAGCGGAACGGCGCCGGGAACGTACAACTTCACGCGGAAGGCTGGCGTCACGAGCACCAATCCACAGATCGGTGGCGCGTAGTCGTGTACCCAGGCGGCGGCGACCACCGCGCCCACGCTGTGCCCGATCGCGATCATCTTCCCTGGATGCACGCCGTAGATGCTCGTCAGATGACGCACGAAGGCATCGGCATCCTTGACGAGCGTTGCGACGCTGTCAGCGGCGCCGCGCTCGCCGGACGAACGGCCATGCCCTCGCGCATCCCAGGCAAAGATGGCGACATCGTCCAGCGCCAGCGCATCGATCACGTCGTGCCACCGGCCTGAGTGCTCGTGCCCGCGGTGGAAGAGCACGAGCGCCTTGTCGGTCGGATGTGCGGGCAGCCACGCGCGATAAAACAATCTGGCGCCGTCCCACGACGTCATCGTCTGTTCGATCAAACTCCGGTGAGTGTTCATTGCACGGCCTCTCGCCTTGTCGCCAGCCTTCGCTCGGCTTGGAACCGGAGCTCAGTTGGTTGCTGTGGGGCGGGGTCTTTCAGACCCCGCCTGGGCGGGCCTGAAGGCCCGCCCCTACATGAAGACCGAAGCGCATCGAGAATGTGTCGAAGACGAATCACGATCGTCTGGATGCAGCCGGCGATGATGACGATGCAGGTGCAATCGAGAATCGTCAGCGAATCCATTGCGAACCGTTCGACGCCTGCCAGAAAGGCACACCAGGCTCCGACGTGCAAAGCGACCATCCGCCACGGCTTCGACATGACCCCGCTGAACTCGCGCTGGACACCAACCGCCTGGCCGAGGGTGCCGACATACGCGGTCAGCAGCGCGAAGATCGCCGCCCAGTAGGCGGTATAGGGAGACGTCAGCCCGCTATGAGCGACGCCCGCGAATATCAACACGTCGGAAACGCGATCAGGCAGATCGTTGAGGATCTCGCCGCGTGCGCTCGCCTTGTGCGACGCGAGCGCCACCATGCCGTCGAGCATGTTGAGCCACAGGCGGACGTAGCAGAGAAGCGGCGCAACGAGGAGAAGCCACGGTGACGACGATGATCGCCAGAAGCAAATGGACGCGAGAGCTGAAAAGACGATCGAGAGATACGAGATCGCGTCAGGATGGATCCGCGACCGGACGCACAATCTCACCGCCGCGCGGGCGGTCCTGCGGAATGGGTCAGCGATCGGTCGTCGCCATGCCGGCTGGTACGCGATCGACCGAGTTGCGTCGCCTGTGAGTGCCGGACCGAGCGTCGACATGCGCTCCCCCAAGAGCGGTCTCCCCCCTTCGTCGCCCTCATCGGTGGTTCACCGAATCCCGGACCGGGGAGATCGTTCGAGAATATTGACGCCGTGGCCCGACAGAAGTTGTGAGGAAGAGGTGAAATACTGTGATCAAGACGAGCGCCCGCCGTCGGAGGAGACGGAGATCACGGAGAAAAGCGTTTAACACGGAGGCACGGGGTTCACGGAGAGATTAAGGGGCCGATCACAATCGTAATGGAGCGGACTGACCAGCGGCGGCGGATGAAAACGCCGAGCGGCGCAGAGGAGCCGAGGGCGCGAGGGGCCTGTTACGCGTTCACCGGGACGCGCGGCCTTCGGCCGCTCCCTGCGTTTTGAATACGCGGGCGGATGACCCGCTTCAGCACAACTCCAGTCGTTGCTTCTCTGTGCACTCCGTGACTCCGCGGTGATCGATTTGTCCGTGATCTCTTTACGCTCCGCGAGCTCACTGCGCGCAGGTGCTCGCGCGCTGGAGCTGTGCCGGCGCTGGCCGCACCCCGATAAGCTGCACGGTCGGCGGCATCGTCGGCGCAAGCGTGATCGCGACTTGCAGCTTTCCACGCTCGCAGGTCATCGTCCATTGGCCTCTCAGCGCATTCTCGACGACGTCGAACGAGTCGGGCACCGAGCAAACGCCCACCGTTGCGCGCAGATCGTCGAGCTCTTTGCGCCGACGCTCCTTCGATCGATCGAGAAACAGATTCTGAGCCGCAATCCGGTCCGCGAGCGCATCTTCCCACTCGATGATCAACTTCGAGACCGCATCGCGGGCTTCAATGAGCGCCGGTGACGGGCGGACCTCACGCGCCTGCAGGCCGCCGGTCTTCGCGAGTCGATCGATTGCATCACCGACCACTCGTCCCCAGCTGGTATAGGTGAGGCTTCCAAATGCAACGATGCCCACGCCGTAGTCGGGCAACCACTGCATCCGCGACCCGTACCCAGGCAGGCCGCCGCTGTGCGCGACGATGGCGCGGTAGTCGCAGGTCTGGGTCACGCTCAACCCGAAGGCGTAACTGCTCGAGGTCAGTTGCAGGGCTCCTGTTGCTGCATCGCGCGCTGCGCGAAGGCCCGATGGCCGCCAGGGCTGCTGCATCTCACGCAGCGATGCCCGGCGGATCGGCGCTGTTTCAGGACCGTCGTGCGGCGGCCAGGCATCCAGGAGCACCCCGACGTACCGAGCGAGATCGCGGATCGACGTCAGCATGCCGCCCATCGACCCGAACGAGCCGTGCGGAAGCGCCGGCTCTTCCTTCCACTGCTCGTCTTCCCATCGATAGCCAATCGCCATCCGATTCGCTGGCACCTTCGACGGATGCAGCGTCGTCGACGTCATCCCGAGCGGCTGAAGGATGTTCGCCGACACGTACTCGTCATACGGCTTTCCTGAAACGCGCGACACGATCCGGCCGAGGATCGCAAACCCGTAGTTCGAGTACTCGTACGCAATGCCGGGCGGATTCGAAAACGGAATGCCCGCGCGCAGCATGCGCGTCAGCTGCTCCTCGCTGTCGGCAAGCTGTTGATCGCCCCATGGGTTGTCTTCCGGGAACCCTTCGGAATGCGAGAGAAGATGGCGGACCGTGATCCGCGGCGAATCGGTCGTCGGATAGCGAAGGTCCTTCAACTCCGGCACGTAGCGCTCGGCGGGATCGTCCAGGGACAGCTTTCCTTCGTCGCGCAGCTTCAAAATCGCCATCGCAGTGAAGCTCTTCGTCATCGAGGCGATGCGAAACACCGTGTCGGCATCGACAGGTGCGTTGGTCTTGATGTCATGGACGCCGGTTGCGCCCGAGTGCGCCAGCTCGCCGTCGATGATGATGCCCCACGCCGCACCGGGGACATGCGAGCTCTTCGCGAATTCCGAGAACATCCGATCAACGTCGGCGAACGCGGTCGCGAGCTTCGTGCGGCGGTGTGAATCGGTGAATCCCGTCGTTGCGGCCGTCGACTGCGCAATGACCCCGTTCGATGATGAATTGCCACTGAAGCAGATCAGCCCGAAGACGAGAGTCGGCCAGATTCGTCGGAACATCGCGGCACCTCAGTTAGGCCGCTCAGTATGCGACCACGATGATGCGAGTGCAAGGGGTGGAGCCGCGACGCATTGGTCAGACCCGAGACTCAGTGGCCGAACGGATATCGGCGAGCCGGTCGGCAAACTCCTTCGTGAACAGCGCGGGCGCGCCGCCGGTGTGAAGGAATACGATCGTCTCGTCCGCCGCAATCATTCCGCCACGTACGTGTGCAATGAGTCCTGCCATCGCCTTTCCGGTGTAACACGGATCGAGCAGGATCCCCTCGGTCCTGGCGACGATCGCAATGGCCTCGAGGCACTCCGGCGTCGGAATGCCGTAGCCGTCGCCGATGAAACCGTGGTCGGTGAACAGGTCGTCGTACTCCACGCGGACATGCGTACCAAGTCGCTCCGCGGCCGCATGGGCCGCGTGATATGCGCGATGCGTCTTCTCCGGCTCGCCGCCGCTCACCGCGATGCCGTACACGCGGTACGACGCGTCGCAGAGCCTGGCGCCGAGCGCGAGGCCGGCCTGTGTGCCTCGCGATCCACTCGCGTAATACAGATGCGACGCCTCGAGCGCGGCGACCGAGAGCTGCTCCATCAATTCAATCGTCCCGAGCACATAGCCAAGCGCGCCGACGCCACTCGATCCGCCCACGGCAATCGTGTACGGGCGCTTTCCCGCCCGCTGCAGCTCCCCTTCCACCCGTCGCACCTGCTCCTCGTCGTTGCCGAGCGCGATCCGCGGATCGTCTGGCGCCCCGACATGGTAGACGGTCGCGCCATACAGGTCATCGAGCAGCAGGTTTCCTTGAAGCGGTGGATGGTCCGTTGTCGACGTCAGCACGAGGTGGCATTCGAGTCCGGCGATGCACGCGGCCGCCGCCGTCATTCGCGCGTGGTTGGATTGGGTCGCGCCGGTCGTAATCAACGCTCTCGCTCCAGCGTCGATCGCGTCAGCGACGAGGAACTCGAGCTTGCGCGCCTTGTTGCCGCCCAGCGCGAGTCCAGTGAGATCGTCACGCTTCATGAAGATGCGCGGGCAGCGCGTGCGGCCTCCGAGCGCCTCGCGAAGTCGCGTAACCTCATGGAGCGGTGTGGGCAGAACTGCGAGAGAAAAGCGGGGGATGGACTGGAACAGCGCGCGAGCGGCGGCAGGTGTCATGTCACGATTATCGACGCGTTTTCGCAACCTGTTAGCCGGGTTTCCCTTGTGTGCTGGGTCCGTGGTTCGGAAGTCGCTCGTCCATGAGAGGATGTCATCGGCGACTCGGATCTCCCCGGGAGTGGTCAGGACGGCGCATTGCCGCCCCATCCTTCCGGTCGAAAGGCCCCATTCGTCGACAGGTCATGAGTCCTACTGGAGGTGAACCTTGACCCGAACGCAATCAGCCCTGACGACAGTCGCACTCGTCGGTACACTCGTTGCCGCAGCGCCGGCGAGCGCCCAGGTTTCGGCACCGGCGAGCGCCCAGATTTCGGCACAGGAGCGCTCGAAGCTCGTGCAGTACCTGACCACTACGCGCGATCAGGTCCTGGCCGAATCGACCAAGCTCTCGGACACGCAGTGGAACTTCAAGCCCGGACCCGATCGCTGGTCCGTCGGTGAAGTCGTCGAGCACCTCGCACTGGCCGAGAACTACCTCTTCGAACTTCAGCAGAAAACGATGAGCGGCCCGGCGGCAGCCCCTGAGAAGCTTGCGGCCTCGAAGGACAGTGACGAGAAGATCCTGAAGGTCATTCCCGATCGAACGCAGAAGGCACAGGCGCCCGAGCCGCTGCAGCCGGGTAAACGTCTTGGCAGCCGCACCGAGGTGCTCGCGGCGTTCAAGGACCGGCGTGGAAAGACGATCGATTACGCGAACACGACGACGGCGGATCTGCGGAGCCGGGTCGCGGATTCACCGCTCGGTCCACTCGACGGGTATCAATGGCTGCTCTTCGCGGCAGCACACTCCGAACGCCATCTGAAGCAGATCCAGGAAGTGAAGGCCGATCCGAACTTCCCGAAAGCGGGCACACAGTAGGCGTTGGGCTCTTGGCTCTTGGCCGGCCTAAAGCCAAGAGCCCTGAGCCCGAAGCCGACTTCTGACGCATCGCGTCAGAAGTCATACCGGACATTGAACTGCGCCGTACGGCTTGGCCCACCGTTGCGGATCGAGCGCACGATCAGGAATGTTGTGGTATCCCGCCGATCGCCGGTCGGGTTGTTGTAGTTCGCCCGGTTCGTGACGTTGAACACGTCCACGTACGCCATCACGCGCCGGTTGCCGCCGCCCGGCACCTTGAACCGATACGCCGCGCGCACGCTCAGGAGCGAGAAGTCCGGCCCTCGCGCGCCGTTGAAGCCCCCCTTGTTCTCGACCGTGATCGCGTTCACGTTGCTCGACGCGCCACTGTAGGTCCCCGCGGCGAGCGGCTCCTCGAAGCTGCCGTTCCGATTGGGGTCGGTCGTGCTGTCGGTGATCGTGTACGGCGTCCCGCTGTTGTATTGCCAGACGCCGCTGAGATTCAACCCGCCAGTGCGCGGAACGACGACGGTACCGCTGATCGAGGCGATATGCGGTCGATCCTGATCGCCGACCGAGACCCGATCGCCCATGTGGAGATCGGTGACCTGCGTCACCGGATCGACTGTCGCCCAGTTGATCGTGTCGGTCGCACCTGGTGCTCCCACGACCCCGCGCGTTCGTGAATACGTGTAGGAGACCCGGAACTGGTAGTTGTTGCTGAAACGCTTCTGCACGCTCGTCTGCAGCGCGTTGTAATCGAACCATCCCGCGTTGACGAGTTCCAGAACTGCCGACGTGAACTCCGGCTTGATCCGGTTCAACGTGGCCGTTCGCGACGTTGACGTTCGCACACCAGGATTGAGATCCTGAAGCATGTAGAGATCGCGGTGATTCGCGTGGACATAATCGGCGCTGACGGCGATTCGTCCCGGCAGCTGCTTCTCGAAGCCGACGCTAGCCTGGTGCGCGTACGGGAGGTGGCGATCGGGGTTGTCGAACCTGACGTTTCCGGTGTTCTTCGTCGTCGTCCCTTCCGGGTATCGGGTTTGGAGAAGCGCACGATTGACCACAGGACCGTTGACGAGCCACTCGTTCGTCGGTAATTGGCCGCTCGACGGTCCCGGATCGAAGCTGGTTGTGGAAGGGAACGTCACCGTGAACGAATTCGACGTCACGCCGGACGAGACGATCGGCGTGAAGTTTGAGTAGGCGGTCTTCTGGAAGTAGAGACCGTACCCCCCGCGAATGATGGCGGTGCCTGCGCTATCGAGCGTCCATGTGCCGCCCACGCGCGGCGAGAGATTGCTCTTGTCGACCGGCGAGCTCTGACCCGGCGAGAAGAGGAAGTTGCCAGTGTTGTCCATCTTGACGATCTCGACGTCATAGCGGAGGCCGAGGCTCGCCGTGAAGTGGCTGCCCAGCTTCCACTTGTCCTGAGCGAACACGCCGATTTCATTGCCTTTGACGTAGAAGTCGGATACCGACGGCACACGAATCGAGAATCGATCCGGGTACGTGCGCGGGTCGGCCGGATTGTAGTCGCGGTCGCTCGCCGAAAAGGTGAACGTTCCGTTGAGATTGCCGGCGTCGAAGACATGCAGGGGCAGGTAGTACCAGCTCGCGCCGAACTTGAAGTCGTGATCCCCTTTCTTGTTCGGCACGAACCATGCGAACGTTTCGTCAACCTGATACGCGGGATCCATACGGCGGTTGGCGCGAGTGGCGATGCCGTCCTCGAACGTCTGGTGGACCAGCAGCGGGTCGAGAGCAGCCTGGTCGCCGTTCTCGAAGTATCCGGGATTGCCGAAGAACACATCCTCGTGCGTGTACGAGAACTTTAGCGTGTTGATGCGTGTATTCGAGAGGACGGAATTCAACGTTCCGACCATGGTCCAGTCGGTATCCTGCTCTTCTTCTGCTCGGCTCAACGTGTAATTCGTCTGAACGAGCTGATTCGTCTGCGGCGACGTCTCGCGCAGCCAGCGGACCGCCCAGGTGTTGTTCGCGTTGATCTGATGATCGGCGCGCACCATCCAGTTCCACACGTTGTCGTGCGTGAACGAGGTCGTGTTCAGCTCCGGCCGGGCGGGAATGTTCATCGTCCGCGCCCGATTCTGATCGATGCGCTCCAGGTTCACGAAGTAGTGCAGCTTGCTCTTGACGATGGGTCCGCCCAGGTTGCCTCCCCACTGCTGCTGATGCGCTTCGGGCTTCGCCAGGTTCTGCTGCTTCGCGAAGTAGTCGAGCGACGTCATCGATTGATTCTGCTCGAAGAAAAACAATGTGCCGTGCATCGCGTTCGTCCCCTGCTTCGAGACCGCGTTCACGACGCCCCCCGAGGTCGACCCGAACTCCGCATCGAAGTTGCTGGTCAGGAGCTGGAACTCCTGCACGGCTTCAACCGGCGTGCGCGCCTGCGCGCCGCCGTTGCCGTTGTTGAAATTGTCATTGTTTCCCGCACCGTCGAGCATGTAGCTCGCGTTCTGCGTCGCCTGCCCATTGACGCGGATCGAGTCCGCGCCGAACGAGTCGGTCGAGATTGTCGCGTTGATTCCGGGCAACAAGCTCAGATAAGACGTGAAGTTGCGATTGAGCGACGGCACGTCCTGCAGCTCCTGCGTCGGCACGCTGCCGCCCAGCTGCTTCGACGTCGTGTCGACGAGAGGCGACTCCGCCAGCACCGTGATTTCCTCCTCGAGGCCGCCGACTTCGAGGCGGATTTCGAGCGAGACGGTCTTGCCCACCTCGACGCGAACGCCCTTGTGCTGGTACTTCTTGAAACTCGCGAGCTGCGCACTGACTTCGTACCCGCCAGGTGTCAGCGCGCTCATGAAGAACGACCCGTCGGCGCCGCTCGTGATCTCGCGGAACTGTCCCGACGCTTCGTTCGTGGCGACGACCGTGACGCCGGGCAGCACGGCGCCCTGCGGATCGACGACGCGCCCGCGCAACTCGCCGGTGCCTTGTTGTGCGTGCGCAGGTACGGTGACCAGGAATGAAAATCCACAAACCGCCGCGAGGACTGCAAGTCTCTGCATGGGCCCTCCTCCCAGGTCGAGCGAGACTAAACGCGACTCCGACTGAGCGATGAGGCGAATTTCCACCGACACCTTACACCCGGTGGCACGATCCCTCAAGAGGAACGTGGTCGAATAGACGACGTTCGGAACCGACGAGACGGTCGGTGCAGGAGGGCAGTATTTCGGTCAGCGTACGGACTCACTCCAGCAGCTCAGTTCGAACTGCCTGAACCGGATGATCGATCAGGCCCGCGAGCTCTTTGATGAACGCCACCGTGTGCGGCAGCTCCGCGTGGAACTCGAACGCCGCTTCATCTCGCCAGACCGAATGCACGTAGAAGACGCCGTCATCGCGAATCGAGCGGAACGCGTGATACGCCAGGCACCCTGGCTCTTCGCGTGTTGGCGGCGCCATCTTCAGGAGGGCACGCTCGAGGCCGGGCTCACACCCGGCCTTCGCGTGGAATCTCACAAAAATGTAAGTTGTCACTCACTTCGCTGCAAAACAGTAGAACAACCCGTCGCCGCCGGTACCGCGGAGGTTCTCCTGGCTGCAACCCTTCGAAGCGTGGGCGGAGTTCCAGGAGGTTGGATTCTCTCCGCCACCCTGGCGGTCGTGGTGCCCGACCTGCGCGCTACCCTCACCGCCGCTCGTCCAGTTGCCGCACGTCTTGTCGGCCCCCGCAGGGAACGCGGTGCCATCGAGCTGCGAGCCCGTCAGGATGTCGTGGCGATTCGGGGTGTCGCCGCGGCCGTTCACGATCTCGCCTTTCTCGGTGAGCTGCGTCTCTTTCGTGAGGTTGTTCTTGTCGCCGTGCAGCTCGGCGACGTCCTTTGCAATCATCACTTTCTTGGTGTTGTACCAAGGACCCGTGCCGATGCGATCGCGCGCGTTGACCGCCGGCTGACCGCCGGATGCACTGGTGCTCAGATACGCCCGCCAGGTTCGGCTCCCTGCGCCAGCGGCCGTCGCGAGCTTCTGGCAGTACTGATCGGCGCCGGCGAGACCTCCGAGGTTCGCGCCGTTGCCCGGCCCGACGCTCGTGATGAAAAAGCTCAGCCCCGTATCCTGCGTCACTGCGCCGCCGGCAGCAGCGAGCGAGATTGCCGCATAAAACAGCAGTCGTCTACGCATCAGTGTCCTCCTGCACGTTATTCACCGTTACATTACTTCGTCTCGACCTCGTACACGTAGAGCGTCGACTTGTTGTCCTCGGGCATGAAGTAGGCTCGCAAGCCAGTCGCGGTCGAGTCGATCGATTCGACCCAGACGGGGTTGTGCGTCATGTCGAGTCCGCTCGCCGTCCAGAGCAGGACAGGGACCTGGTGGAGCGGACGTCCATCCGCCAGGCTGACGAGATCCATCCCGCCAAGTCTGAAACCGTCGGACGTCGTCGTCTGTCGGAGCTCGCTCACGCCGGTGCACAGCATTCGCCGTCCGCCAACGTACTTGCAGTCCTGATAATCGACGTAGTGCGACGGGTTGAGCGTGCGGAGCTGCTCCGGCGGTACGACGGCGTTCGTCACTCGCCCGTGATCGTCCAACGTCCATCGATAGAATCGCCGTGAGCCCCAGCTGACGCCGTGCAACGTGTTGTCGTCGGTGTTGTGGACGATCGCCCCGATATGATCCGCGAAACGGAACACCTCGGTGGCTTTCATCGTGCCCGGATCCACTCGATAGATGATCGAGCGACTGTTCGGACGGTACTCCGCCACCGGAACCCAGATGCTACGGCCGTCGTAGTCGATGCCGCCGGGGTGATACACCGATCCCTCGCCCAACGCGAGATCTGCGATCAGTTTTCCTTTCGCATCGACCTTGAAGAGATGACCCGCTCCCTGGCCGGTGTCACGATCGGAGCCGACGATTGGCTGCGGAAACCGCCGGGTCGGCACTTTGATCTCCACCGACGAGACGAAAAACGTCTGGCCGATCCTGACAATGCCCTGCGGATGGTACGTATCGAACGGCAGCAGCACCGCTGCGACTTGCGACCATCGCGAGTCCCGCGTCAACCTCATCACACGCTCGGCGATCGTCGAACGCGTGTCCGGCTGGATCGCGGGCAGAGCGATGAAGACGGACGCGAGCACGTATCGCGAGAGATGCCGCACGATGTCGCTACCAAGGAGACCCGGGAAGTATACATACCGTGATCGGAAACAGAGATTTTCGATCATTGGCTCATCCGTGCTGTTCGCCTGGCCGCTAGTTGGGGTACAAATTCCTTTCACGTCATAGCGCAGTGAACTCACTTCCGGCTGATTCCGAATTGCCACCGGACATAGGCGAGCATCGCGACTGGCTGCTGTCGCTCGCGCCCGTTCCGCAGACTGGACTGTGGGTCGATCTCGGTTGCGGCTCCGGCGATGATCTCTTCGCGGTCGCAGCTCGCCATCCGCAGCGGGAGCTCCGACTCGTTGGTCTCGATTCGAGTGCGACGAATGTGGCGACCGCGACGGCCGCGGGAGCTCACGATTCACGCGTGTCGTTCCGTCAGCATCACATCGGAACCGAGCTCCCGTTCGAGAGTGCCGCAATCGATGTCGTGTACACGCACAATCTCGTCGAGTGTCTCGGCGACCGCGGCGCTTTCGTCCGCGAGGTCGCTCGAGTGCTTAAGCCGGGCGGCCGGATCGTTGCGGGCCACTTCGATTGGGACTCTCAAGTGTTCGACGGCTCGGACAAGACGCTCGTCCGTCGTCTAGTGCACGCTTACGCCGACTGGCAGCAAGCGTGGATGGACCACGCCGACGGCTGGATGGGACGGCGGCTGTGGGGCACGTTCAACGCACCCGGCTTGTTCGACGGCGCGGTTCGCGCACGCGTGCTGACCAATACGATCTTCGCGGCGCCGTGGTACGGTCACGCCCGCGCGCGGGATTTTGGTGCGCTGGTTAAACGCAGTCTTGCAACAGACGAAGACTACGACGAGTTCATCAAGGAACAGGTGAACTTGAGCAATCAGGGCCGATATTTCTACAGCATCACAGGGTTTGCGTACGTTGGCGAGCGGCGGGCCGTCTGATGGCTGACGCGGCATCACGGGCGGGACCGCTTGGAGTAACAGGAGATCGGAAGATCAGAAGATCGAACGGTGGAAATCAACTAACTACGATGCCACATTCCGGCTTTCGGCTTTGGGTGTGCCCAGTGACGCATCGCGGCAATGTCTTCTAACCCAGAACCCTCCTAATCTCCTGACCTCCTGTAAGACGATGCTCGAACGGGCAGCGCACCGTTCACGATCCTCTTGGCCTCAGATTTCATGCAAAACCCCGGCTCGCGTCGCGGACGTATTGCGCACCAGGACCAGCACGGCGGCGAGCGCGACTAGCGGCACCAGGCTCGCCCCGAAGAGGATCGGCTCGAACGAATAGCGGTCGGCCACGCGCCCGGTCAGAAAGATGGCGCCAATCGTCCCCAGCCCCGCGCCGGTCCCGCCCATCCCGCTGACCGACGCGACCGACGCCGACGGAAACAGATCGGCGGGCAGGTTGAGGATGATCGTGGAAAACGCCGCGTACGCGAACGTCGCGACCGCAAAGCAGCACACGATCACCAGGAACGAATTCGTCCAGACGGTCGGGATGAGGCACATCATCCCCGCCGTGCCGATCACGGCAATGAGCTTGCGAGCCGCCCCGACGCCCCAGCCGCGGCCAATCAGGTAACTCGATAAGCCGCCGCCAAAGAAGTTTCCGAGATCCGCCGCCAGGAACGGCACCCAGAACCCTGCCAGGCTCTCTTCGAGTTTGAAACCCTTCGCAACGAGGTAGATCGCGAACCAGTCCGTGATGAAGAACCACACCGGATCCGTGAAGCTCTTGGACAGAATGTAGCCCCACGTCTGGGGTAAACCGAGGAGGGTTCGGTATGGCAACGCCCGCCCCTGTTCTTCGAGTTGCGGTGGCCGATTGGTCAGGATGTACTCGCGCTCCGAGTCGGAGAGCCGGCGATGATCTTCGGGACGCCGGTAAACCGCGCGAAACACGAGCACCCAGGCGAGTCCGAGCGTGCCGGTCAGCAGGAACGCCGGCCTCCAGCTGCCGAACGCCTGATAGATCGTCAGCACGATCCATGGCGCCAGCGCTCCGCCGATCGATGAGCCGCTGTCGAAGAGCGCCACGGCCCAGCCCGATTCGCGTCGCGGAAACCACTCGGAAACGGCCTTCGTCGCGCCGGGCCAGTTGCCGGCTTCGCCCAGACCAAGGGCAAACCGAAAGGCGGCGAAGCTGCGCAGCCCCGTCGCGAGCGACGTCGCCATCGCCGCGACGGAATACCACAGGACGAACAGCGTCAGCCCCGCACGCGTGCCAAGGCGATCGATGATGCGTCCGGCGAGCGTCTGTCCAATCGCGTACGCCAGGCGAAACGCGATGAGGATCATCGCGAAGTCGGTGTTCGTCCACTGGTAGTCGGTCTTCAGGTACGGACCGAGGACGCTCAACGTCTGCCGATCGATGTAGTTGATGACGGTCGACAGGAACAAAAGCCCGCCGACGATCCATCGGAGGTTGGCGACCGGGCGGGAGCTACTGCGCGGCGATCGCGGCACGGCGTCCACGCAGGACGTATTTTTGAATCTTGCCGGTCGCGGTCTTGGGCAGCTCGCCGACGAAGGTGAAGGTCTGCGGCGTCTTGAAATGCGCCAGGCGCTCGCGCGTGAACGAGCGGAGCTCGTCCGGCGTCGCGACGGCATCCCGTTTCAGCACGATGAACGCGTGCGGCGCCTCTCCCCACTTCGCATCGGGCAGACCGACGACGGCGGCTTCCTGCACGGCCGGGTGACGCAGCAGGACGCTCTCAACTTCGACGGACGAGATGTTCTCGCCGCCGCTGATGATCACGTCCTTCAGCCGATCGCGGATCTCAACGTATCCGTCAGGATGCACGACAGCAGCGTCGCCGCTGTGGAAGTATCCTCCGCGGAGCGCCTGCGCCGTGGCGTCGGGATCGTTGTAGTAGCCCTTCATGACGACGTTCCCGCGTACGACGATCTCGCCGATCGTTTTACCGTCGCGTGGGACGTCGCGGCCCCGTTCGTCGACCACACGCAGGTCGCCTGAGGTAATGAGCTCGACGCCTTGACGGGCTTTAACGATCGCGCGCTCCGTCAGCGCGAGCGCGTCGTGCTCCGGCCGCGGCTCGCAGACCGTGATGAACGGAGCCGTTTCGGTCAGGCCGTACACATGGGTGATCGTCCACCCGAGCTCCCCTTCGATCCGTTCGATCGTAGCCGCCGCCGGCGGTGCGCCCGCAGTGATCACGCATACACCGCGGGCCGCGCCCGCGCGGGCCTCAGGCGGCGTATTCGCGATCCCGATGAGCACGGTCGGTGCAGCGCACAACATCGTCACTCGCTCAGAGGCAATCAATTCGAAGATCTTTGCCGGCTCCACCTTGCGCAGGCAGACGTGGGTGCCGCCCACCGCTGTCACGACCCAGGTGTACGTCCATCCGTTCGCGTGGAACATCGGCAGCGTCCAGAGGTATCGATCGGCCATCCGCATCGGCGCATGCAGGAGCGTGCCCACGACGTTCATGTACGCGTTGCGATGCGTGATCATCACGCCTTTCGGGCGCGAAGTCGTTCCGCTGGTGTAATTGATCGTCAGCAGATCATTCTCTCCCATCTGCGGGCGATCGAACGAGCCGGGCGTGTCGCCGAGGACCGACTCGTAATCGAGCCACCCGTCGCGTGTGCCTTCGAGCGCGACGAAATGGCGGACGCACGCCAGATTCCCTCGGATCCGCTCGACCGTGTCGAGATAATCCTCGTGCGCACAGACGACCGTCGCGCCGGAATGCGTGATGATGTAGGCGAATTCGTCGGCGCTGAGCCGGTAGTTGATCGGCACGAGCACGGCACCGATCTGCGGGACCGCGTAGAATGACTCGAGCTGGGCGTGCGTGTTCGGGGCGATGTATGCGACGCGGTCGCCTGCGCCGACGCCAAGCCGCTGCAGCGCCGCTGACCACTTGTCACACCGCTCGAAGAACTGCGCGTAGGTGAGGCGAAGCGTGCCGTCCACGACCGCTTCGCGATCCGCATACAGCGCGCGCGCCCGCCGCGCGAACTCCAGTGGCGTCAAGGCGATTTCCATGGGGGTCTCTTATATCATCCAAATCGAATCCGTAATCCTCGAATCCTCGAATCCCTCATCCCTGATCGTGAATCCCTGATCGTGAATCCCGAATCCCTGAATCCCCTAATCGCGAATCCCGGTATGCGGCCGACTGCGCCACCGAACTCCCGAGCTATTTTTTCTCAATGCGCGACTCGCTTTTGCTCGCTCGCCGCGGCCGCAGGCGCTACTCCCGAGCTACACTTATCCGCCCAGCCGGGAACGGCTGGCGGTCTGCGTGCATCCAATCTGATATGACCCGGACTCGCACTGCTCAACCGGCGATTGATGAGGCTGATCTCGCGCGGCGTACGGCTGCCGGCGATACGGCCGCGTTCGAGCTCTTGATGCGGCAGCACAACGGCCGACTATTCCGCGTTGCGCGAGCGATTCTCAAGTCCGATGAAGACGCCGAAGACGCCCTGCAGGATGCCTATCTGGTTGCGTTCCGGCGCATCGGCGAATTTCGCGGCGACGCGCGCCTGGGCACCTGGCTCACTCGAATCGTCATCAATCAGTCGCTGATGCGGCTGCGGAAGCACAGGCGCGATCGCGTGGTGGTCTCCTTCAGCGATCCGCGTCGCGACGATGAGCCTTCGGAGATGGATCCCGTGGACCAGCAGGCGGAACCGCCATCGACAACCACCCTGCGCGCGGAAATCCGGCACATCCTCGAACGTCGAATCGACGAGCTGCCGGTCGCTTTTCGCACGGTCTTCATCATGCGTGACGTCGAAGACATGTCGGTCGACGAAACTGCCGCCTCCCTCAGTATCCCGCCGGCAACCGTTCGCACGCGTCTCTTCCGGGCCCGCACGCTGCTGCGAGAGTCGCTCGCGCGTGACATCGATTCGGCCACGACAGATGTCTTCCGTTTTGCCGGAGCGCGCTGCGATCGCATTGTTGAGAGGGTGATGTCGAAGATTCGAAGCGAGGCTCACTGACCGCGGTGAGAATCCGCGCAGGCGACGAGAATTCGAACTGCCTTCACTGTCACGCTGTCACGGTCGATTCACGACGATCACGAAGGTATGAAGCTCACGAAGTTAGAGAACACGAGATTATAAAAGGTATCTTCGTGGTCTTCGTGAGATGCTCGTGGGCCGTGTCTCCAGCGAACATGACAACGAAGCCGAACGCCGACTCGAAGCCCGAATCCCGAAAATGCGAGCTCCCGAGCAATCAAACTACCGAGCCACCGAGCTACCGAGCTACCAGCGTGCATCTCTCCGCAGCTACTGATTTTCGGGAACACGCCCTCTGACGGCTGCATCCAATCGACATCTGCGCGCGACACCTGCGCGTAGATACAGTGAGCCGCCTGACTTCGCTCGCGCGGTGAGCACGGAGCGAGCTGCGTCGAGCCAAGCCGATTCGGCGGCCGATTCAATGGAGGCGTGTAGATATGAAGCTCTCGATCTCGCTCGCGGCGTCCGCGTTGCTCGCGATGGGCGCCGCAGCGGCTGCACAGACTGTCACCGATGCGCAAATCGCGTCGATCGTGGTCACGGCAAACACAGTGGACATCGAGGCCGGGAAGCTCGCGGCATCGAAGGCTACGAACGCCGAAGTGAAGGCGTTCGGTCAACAGATGGTCACCGATCACACGGGCGTGAACAAGTCGGCCACCGAGCTCGTGACGAAGCTCAATGTGAAACCAGAAGACAACCCGACGAGTCAGAGCATCGCCGGAGGCGGTGAGAAGAACGTCGACAACCTGAAGATGCTCAAGGGAGCCGCGTTCGACAAGGCGTACATCGATCACGAGATCGCGTATCACCAGCAAGTGCTGGATGCGATGGACAAGACCCTGATTCCGAGCGCCACGAATCCAGAGTTGAAGGCGCTGCTCGTCAAGGTGCGGCCGGCGTTCGTCGCACATCTCGAGCATGCGAAGCAGGTCCAGGCGTCGCTTGCGAAGTAAGGTCTCCTGACGTGAAAACCTCCCGCCGATTCGGACCCGCTGTCATCGTCGCCGCTGCGCTGGCTCTCGCGTCGTGCGAGAAGGGCCAGCGCACGGCGAGTGCTGCTTCCCGTCCGATGACGCTGACGATCACGATCGACGGCACGCAGTTCAAGCCGGACAACGCGACGATCAGGGTTGGAGACAAGATCGTGTGGGTGAACAAGGATCCGTTTCCCCACACGGCCACGTCGAAGCCATCGTTCGACTCCGGCAGCATCGAGTCCGGCGCGTCGTGGACGTACATCGCATCGGCGCCAGGGGAGTATCAGTACGTTTGCCGATTCCATCCGACGATGAAGGGAACGTTGCGCGTCAAGTAGCGGAACAGGTTCCCGGTTCACAGGTTCCCGGTTGTTGGTTGTCAATTCGGTCGCAACTTCGATCGTGAACCGGAGAACCTGAAACCTGGAACCGGGGAACCCTGGAACCTCGCCGGATGCGTTCTTCAGCATCCCGCTACAGGAACCGCTGATCGTCCGCCGATGGACCGTAAATCGAGGGGACCGTCTGATCCTTCAGGCGCAGATACACCGTCAACTGACCGCGATGGTGGGCGAGGTGATTGAATGTGTCGCTCAGCACCACGTGCCGCGGAGACTCCAGCACGATCTTCCCGCCCGCGCGCAGCCGCCAGTTGGTCGTCAAGAGGAACTCGTCGGTGGTCCTGGACAGCGACTCGCGCGCCTTCGTCACGTGGTTGTCATGCGTCTCGACGAGCGTGGCCATGGACGGTTGCTGATATTGACCCTGTCCGGGCGGCGGGGTGAGATCGAGCTCGTCGCGTTCGAGGACGAGCGTCACCCACGATGGCATGGAGGCGACCAGCCCCGCGAGTCGACCGAGCGGCATCGACTTCGGATGCGGCTTCCAGTCGTCGTGGCCGCCGGGTACGTTCTCCAGCGCGCGGCGCGTTCGTGGCGCTTCACGATCCAGCTCAGCGAGAAACAACTCCGTGAGTTTCATCTTGTACGCTCCCCGTAGAAAGTTGATGGCTTTCGACGTTTTGCCGGATCACGCAGGCGCAGCACAGAGGCGATCGAACGCCTCGGTCAGCTTCCTCGCGATCGCTTCAGCCGTCTGATTCTCGATCTGATGCCGGTGCATCATGTACAGGAGCTCGCCATCGCGAAGGATCGCGATCGAGGGAGACGAAGGCGGGTTCGGCGCGAAGCACTCACGTGCGCGCCCGGTCGCTTCGATGTCGCCGCCGGCGAATACGGTCGCGACGACGTCCGGCTTGACGGGGTGCCGGAGCGCGAGCGCTATCCCCGGCCGCGCTTTACCGGCAGCACATCCGCACATCGAGTTGACGACAATCATGACCGTCGTCGCCTTCCTGGCGAGCAGCGCGTCCACCTCCGCTGCGGTTCGAAGCTCCTGCACACCGAGGCGCGTCAATTCCTGACGCATCGGACCGATGAATGATTCAGGGTAGGGCATAGTCTCATCTTAAACGCAGACTCGAGGTAAAAGAGGATCTCTGCGGGCCTCGGTCTCGATTCAGCGCGCGGCGCGAGGCTTGCAACTCTCGCCCTACAGCGCTCAATCCATGCTGCCGAGCTCATTCTCAATCACCGACCAGAGTAGCATTGACTGAATGACAAAGCGCTCGACCGTCTGGGTTATCGTGATCGTTCTGAGCGTGCTCATCGCGCTCGCGACCATCGCTGCCGTGGGCTCTCGATCGAGCGTCCTGCGTCGGCTCGTCGTCGAAACGCTCGCCGAGCGGCTCGACAGCGAGGTCGAGCTCAGCGCACTGAGCGTCGGCCTTTTTCCCACGGTGCGCGTCAGCGGAGCCGGACTCGTCGTGCGACACAAGGGCCGTCGCGACGTGCCGCCTCTCATCAGCATTCGCCGCTTTCAATTCGAAAGCGGCCTCTCTGGCCTTCTGATGCGGCCTCGCCGATTCCGGCTGCTGCGGATGGAGGGGCTCGACGTCGCGATTCCGCCCGGAGGTGTGCGTGCCAGTGAAGACTCACCCGATCCAGGTCACGTTCCACCAGCTGTCCCCTCCCGATCCCCGATCGTCATCGACCGGCTCGAATCGAACGACGCCTCGCTGACGCTGGTGCCGCGGCAGATCGGCAAGGCGCCGCGCGTGTTCGCGATTCATCGGTTGAGGCTTCACTCGGTTGGAGTCGCCGAGCGGATTCCGTTCGAGGCCGAACTGACGAATCCGGTTCCGAAGGGAGCAATCTCCACCAAGGGAGCGTTCGGTCCATGGCAGCGGGAGGAGCCTGCCGCGACACCGCTGGACGGGCAGTACACGTTCGCACACGCAGACCTGTCGACTATCAAGGGGATCGGAGGCACTCTCGATTCGACCGGCACGTTCTCGGGAAAGCTCGAACGCATCCAGGTGAACGGCGAGACGCGCTCCAGCGACTTCAGTCTCGATGTGGCAAATCATCCGGTGCCTCTCACGACAACGTTCGATGCCGTTGTCGATGGGACGAATGGAAACACCTACCTCAACCAGGTGTCCGCCAGAATCGCAAACACTCCGCTCGCCACGAACGGCGCCATCGCCGGAACGCATGGCGTCAAGGGGCGGACTATCACGCTTCACATCGGGATAGACGATGGACGCATCGAGGATCTGCTGCGGCTCGCGGTGAAGTCGACGCAGCCGTTGATGACGGGCGCCCTGCAGCTGAAAGCGGACATGACCTTGCCGCCGGGAGAGGCTGACGTCGTCGAACGACTGCTCCTCGCCGGGCAATTCGGCATCACCACGGCACGTTTCACCGATCCATCGGTCCAGTCGAAGATCACGGGCATGAGCCATCGCGCGCAAGGCGACGATGCGGACACAGCGAAAGGCAGCGTTGTTTCGAACCTGCGCGGCAACTTCCGGCTGAACCACGGCACGCTGGCGCTCTCGGGACTGACGTTCCAGATCCCCGGGGCAACCGTCAGACTCGACGGCACCTATGGATTACGCACAGAGTCGCTCGAGTTCGACGGCACGCTGCGAATGGATGCGACGATCTCTGAAGCGGCCGGCGACGGCATCAAGTCCATGGTGCTCAAGGCCATCGACCCGCTCTTCCGGCGAGGCAAGGCCGGCGCCGTCGTGCCGATCCGCATCCGCGGCACGCGCGAGCATCCGAAGTTCGGTCTGGATGTCGGCCGGATCCTCTCGCGCGACTAGTCAAGGCCTGTAATCCACAGATCTGTCAAACTTGAGCAATTTTCACTGTCACGCGCAACGGCGACGACACGAAGACCACGAAGTCACGAAGCTCACGAAGAAAGACCTCATAAAGGATCTTTGAAATCTCTCTTCGCGGTCATCGTGCCTTCGTGAACTTCGTGAGATGCTCGTGGGCCGTTTCGCTAGTCGATGTGACAGGGGGATCATGATCCGCAGGCTCCTCGTCGTCGCTGCAGCCCTCATTGTCGTTGCAATGATCGCCGTCGCGCTGTTTGCGCGCGGAGTCATCGGCAACGACGCGGTGCGCAGGACGCTCGAGGCGCAGCTCTCGACACGGCTCGGCGAACCGGTGACCATCGGATCGCTCACCGCGTCGTTTTTTCCGCGTGTGATGCTCAACCTGCGTGACGTCTCCGTCGGCCAACCGTCGAAGGCCACAATCGCCGACATCGCCATCGCCACAGGGCTCCGTGGATTGCTGTCGAAACGGGTTGAGGAGGCCGCGGTCGTCGTCTCGAACGGCCGGGCGCCGATTCCGCTCCTCGCGGGCATCATCGCCGGCATTTCTTCCGGCGAACCGACGTCGGAGCCGAACGGATTCACGATCGTGTCAGTGCGACGGCTCGCGCTCCGGCACGTCGACCTCGTCGCCGCCGAACGCTCGCTCGTTGTCGATCTCGAGGCGTCCCTCGAGGGTGACCGCCTCGAGGTGACTCGCCTGACGGCACAGTCCGCACGCACGCGACTCGATGCCCAGGGTACGCTGACGAGCGTCGGCAAAGTGACGGGCACGTTGAAGGCAAAGGCGAACCAGCTCAATCTCGATGAACTGCTCGCGATTGTCTCGTCCGTCGTGGGTCCGAGCGGCCCCACGCCCGAGACGCACCGGCCTCCGACTCCGCTCGATATCACGATCGACCTGGCTGCACCCACCGGTGAGATCGTCGGCTACTCGTTCCAGGATTTCTCGTCGACCATCCACGTCACCTCGTCACGCGTCCTGGTGCAGCCGGCACGCTTCAGCGTTTTCGGTGGCTCTTACGATGGATCGCTTCGGGTGACGTCGTCCGGCCCGCCCGCCATGGCGCTGAGCGGCCGCATTTCGGACATCGATGTGGCCGCGCTGCTGAAGGCGGCAAGCGGATCGAGCAGCGTGAGCGGCAAGCTCGGCGGAACGTTGACGGTCGCGAGTCGTGGCGCGACGAGCGACGAGATCGTACGGAGCGCGCGCGGGTCGAGCCAGATGGCGATCACCAACGGCGTGATCCCCGGGTTGGAGATGGTCAGAGCGATCGTGCTTGCGTTCGGCAAGCCCTCAGGTGCGCCACCCCCGGGATCCGGCTCCACGTTTTCGCGTCTCGCCGGGACGTTCAACGTCGCCGATCAGGTGTTGCGGTCGGAAGATGTCGTTTTCGAATCGCGCGATTTCGACATGGCGGGTCGCGTCACCATCCGGCTTCCCTCGGGCGCAGTCGAGATGCATGCCAAGGTCGTCCTCTCGCGCGACCTGACGGCACAAGCCGGCACGGACCTCCGACGCTACGCCCAGGAGGACGGTCGCGTCGTCGTTCCAGCGATCATCACCGGCACCGTTGCGGCGCCTATCGTCTCAATCGATGTCGCAGCCGCCATGAATCGCGCGCTCAAGAACGAGATCCAACGCAAGCTCAAAGGATTGTTCGACAAGATCATCCGGTGAATGGGAAACGGAAATGGGAAATGGCACGCGAACAGAAGACATTTCCCATGTCCGTTTGCGATTTCCGATTAGTCCGTGGCGTTTCAGCAGCCTATTACGGCACAGTCGCTGCTCCGAGCGTATAATCCGCCCTCGGAGGAGAACAGCCATGCGCCTGCGTCGGAGCCTGCTGTGGGCAGGACTCGTTCTGTGCCCGTCGATCCTGCTCGCACAGTCGTACACGGGCACCATCGCCGGGTCGATCAAGGACACGAGCGGAGCCGTAATCCCGCACGCCACCGTCACGATCACGAACCAGCAAACCGACAGCCAAGGGTCCGTGACGACGGATCTCGAAGGTCGGTACACATCTCTGCCGCTGCCGCCGGGAAGATATCGGGTCGAAGCCGGCCTGCAGGGATTCCGGCGCGCCGCACACGCGGACATCGTCCTCCAGGTCAACACCACCGTCGTGATCGATTTCGCGCTCGAAGTCGGCGAGGTGACCGATGAAATCGAGGTGCGCGCCAACGCAACGCTGCTCGAGACGAACACGGGTACCGTCGGCAAGGTCGTCGACAACCGGCGCATCCTCGAGCTGCCGCTGAACACACGGAACGTGTACTCGCTGATCTTCCTGACGCCCGGCGTCGCCGGATCGATCGGTAACAACTACAACTCGCTGAGCTACTCCGTGAACGGCGCGCGACCGACGATGATGGATACGGTCATTGACGGTGTAACCGCGTCGTTTCCGACCGTCAACGGGTTCACTGGCATCTCGGTGTTTCCGTCCGTCGACGCGATTCAGGAATTCAAGGTTCTGGGCGCGAACTACCCGGCGGAATATGGCCGCAGCCTTGGTAGCGTCCTCAACGTCGTCTACAAATCGGGAACGAACCAGTTCCACGGAAGCGGATACGAATTCTTCCGTGATTCGACGTTCGACGCGAACAACTTCTTCGCGAATCGCGCCAATCAGCCGCTTGGCGACTACCGGCGCAGTCAGTTCGGCGGCGTTGCGGGCGGCCCGATCCGGCGAAGCCGAACGTTCTTCATGACCTCATACGAGGGACTTCGTGAGGACCGTGCCGCACAGAGCACCACGACCGTGCCGACGCTCGCGCAGCGCCAGGGAGACTTTTCGCAGACGTTTGCGCAGAACGGACAACTCATTCGCATCTTCGATCCGTTCACGACGCGCGCGAACCCCTCCGGATCCGGCTTCATTCGTGACCCGTTCGCTGGCAACGTGATCCCGGCGGGCCGGATGGATCCCGTCGCTCTGCAGGTTCTGAATTATTTTCCCCCGCCCAATCAGCCCGGAAATTCGGTCACCGGAGCGGACAACTACTTCGCGACGGGGACGTCGCAGCTCGATGTCGACAACATCGACGCACGCGTCGATCACCAGCTCTCCGACACCCAGAAGCTCTTCGTCCGGTACTCGTACCGAAAGACGCTGAGCGCGCCCGCAAGCTTCTTCCCAGAGGAGATCGCGATCGCCGAGGGGCGCGTCAACGAACAGAACCTGGCGCACAACGCGGTCATCGACTTCAACCGGACGATATCGAACACGACGGTGCTCAATGCTCGTCTGGGCTTCGCGCGAACGCTGTTCATCTTCGATAACCAGGGCCTGGGATTCCGGCCGTCCAGTCTGGGGCTGCCGACTTCAATCGACGAGAACGTTGATCGATTGATGTTCCCGCGGTTCGGCGTCAGCGGAATGGTGACGCTTGGTGGGAACGACCATCGCTACAACGCGTTCATGAGTTACACGGCCGCGGCAAGCCTCACGAAGATTCGAGGCAACCATGGGTTGAAGACGGGATTCGAGGGACGCATGCTCCGCGTGAACGTGTGGGAAGCGCGAAGCGCGGGAACGTTCAACTTCCGCGCGGCGGAGACGCAGGGCCCGAATCCCACGACCTCGAGCAGCACCGCGGGTTTCGGATTTGCATCTTTCCTGCTCGGCACCGGCCAGCCTAACGACGTGCTGATTCAGAACTGGAAGAACGTCGCATCGAACAGCTTCTACTGGGCGGGCTACGCGCAGGACGACTGGCGCGTCCATTCGCGGCTGACGCTCAATCTTGGTGTCCGTTACGACATCGATGTGCCGCGCACGGAGCGATACGACCGGATGAACTACTTCGATCCCGACGCTCGCTCGCCCCTCGCCGATCGTGTTCCCGGGTTCCCCGACCTGAAAGGAGGCGTCGTCTTCGTCGGCGTTGATGGCCGCAGCCGGTATCAGTACCACTGGGATACCAACAACATCGCGCCGCGGCTCGGCCTCTCGTACCAGGTCGACCAGAAGACGGTCGTGCGTGCCGGGTACAGCCACATCTTCGGACCGTCGAATCAGGGTGCGCAGGGAACCGTCGGCCCGTTCGGGTTCCGTACCGAGAATCTCTGGGTCACGACGATCGATGGCATCACGCCGCTCAACACGCTTCGCAACCCGTATCCGAACGGTTTCCTGCCCTCGCCCGGCTCATCGCAGGGCCTGCTGACGCAGGCGGGCGCGAATCTGCAGGCGCCGTTGCAGCAGCACACGCCTTCGCCCTGGACGATTCAGTACAACGTGAACGTCCAGCGCGAGCTGCCGTGGTCGACGTTCGTCGAGATCGCCTACGTGGGCACGCGCGGATACGATCTGTCGAAGTCGTCGGAAGGCGGCCTCAGCCTGAATCAGCTCGACCCGCAGTACATGTCGCTAGAGTCGCAGCTCAATCAGCAGGTTCCGAATCCGTTCTACGGAATCGTCAACAACGGCGTGCTCACGCAACCGACGGTCAGCCGCGCGCAGCTGCTTCGACCGTATCCCCAGTTCACCGACATCATCCCGCTCTACGCCGCCGGAGCGAAGTCGCGCTACAACGCCCTGCAGATCACGGGGCGCAAGCGCATGTCGCAGGGCCTGATGTTCGAGGGGTCGTACACGTTCGCGAAAGCGCGCGAGATCGGGATGA
>Ga0114129_10002415_pt1 | contig 25945 bp, 16 predicted proteins | sample RhiMetdeltSRZDD1_FD_80071 | JGI IMG/M metagenome (GOLD analysis project Ga0114129, IMG submission 80071) | Populus rhizosphere microbial communities from Tennessee, USA - Rhizosphere MetaG P. deltoides SRZDD1 (version 2) (version 2) | ecosystem: Host-associated > Plants > Roots > Rhizosphere >...
ACAAATTTTAACACAAATATAGAACATTTGTGCTAAAATTCTTCCTGGAGGTTACCATGAAACTCGAATCTATGAAAGAGGAATTTCTGAGCCATGCAAGGAATGTCTTCCTGTTCGATTGTCAGGTGGCTGGCCTGGATGCGCAACTCTTGAATGCCTACCGTGATGTGCTGGGAGTATTTATCGAGTTCACGGGCGATATTCTGGTGAAGGATCTCACCCCTGACCATGTACGTCTGTATATCAATAACCTGTCCGACGGTCCCAATGAAGGGGAGGAGCATACCCGGGTCGTGATCAATCACTACACCCTGATCCATGATTGGATCCGCTGGCTGTATGCCCAAAAGTTCGTCACGGAGCGCAGCGACAGTGCCTTTACCCCTCAACTGTCATCTCTCTTCCCATTAAGAACATCAAAAATACTGCCGTATTGTGCGTAGCGCTGATCCCGGAGAGGATCTGGTTGTGAAAGCGTCATCAAAAAATGCCCGACGAGTCGGGCATTTTTAATCCTGCAAATCATCCTATCAGTTTCCTTCCTCACGTTTATCCGCTAATACCTAGCCTTTGTTGAACAATTCCAGACCGTCAACCAGGTCCTGGAATATATCTGCAAACCTGCTGCGGTCCCTCCACGCGGAAAAATCAAGGACGTTGTACCCCATGATCTGCTCCATCACGCGCTTCGGCCAGCGACCAGATTTCCAACCATCATCTAGAGCAACAGCGCATAATACAACATGCCCTAATTCCTTCTCCAACTTTTTGATTTCTGCAATCTCCTGCTCAACCCAGTCACTCTGCATAGATTGTTCCGAAAGTATCACCAATACTTTTAGGTTTTGGCGGATGGCGCGGTCCGCCTGCTTGTCCACACTGCCCGCTTTCGTGTCGTGAATGTCGCGCCAGAAGCGAATCCCTTTTTCGGCAAGCTGGTTGCCAATCTTATCTGCGAATTGAGTATTTGCATGGCTATAGGAGATAAAAAGAGGCGAGATTTGCCTTGCCTGCGCGGCACGCAAATCATGGATTTTGTGGAGGATTCGATCTACCTCTTCCAGGCCGAGCTCCGGATTCGACAGCTTCGCATACTCAATATCTGCATCACTTAACCCGCAGCCGCGTAAGAAGATTTCGGGGATCTTTCCTTCGGAGAGAATTAATGTGTCGACGGAAAGATGCGAAGGACCTCGATGGTCTACACTCTCCAGACCCGTGATTTTGCTCAAATCTGAATATGCAAACACAGTGCTGCCCACCCGTGCCTCTGAAAAAATGGTTCCGATCAGGTCCGTTCCAATAAACCTGGCCTCTATAAGATTAGATCTCGTGAGATGTGCACCAGTGAGCATGGCTCCACTTAGATCCGCTCGACGCAGGCGTACGCCGGAAAGCTGGGCTCTGGTGAAGTTGGTTTTGCTGAGAATGGCTTCGCTCAGATCGGCGCCACTGAGATGCGCAACCATCAGATTGGCATCCCCGATATTGGCATTAACGAAATTGGCATTTCGAAGATTTGCTGCAAGAAGATTCGCCTGGCTGAGGTTGGCTTTTTTGCCAAAGGCATTCCCAAGATTCGCCCCGTTGAGATTCGCCCCGGTGAGGTTCGCTTCACTGAGATTGGCTTCCCGCAGATCTGCATCGCTGAGGTCGGCTCCGCTCAAATCGGCTCCGCTGAGATTCGCCCGAAATAGATTGGCTCTCCGAAAATGGGCGATCCGAAGATCGGCCCCACCGAGATCGACTCCATTGAGATCCGCACTGTTGAGGTCTGCGTACACATAGATGTTTTTCGCGCGCCATCCATTCCATACTTCGACCCCCTGCTTCAAAATGGATAGTTGCCCTGCGTTTGCCATGAATATCTCCGATTCCAGTAGCCGACTGGATTGCTCAGCGATGCTTTCATACAAAAGTATAAGGCAGAATTGGCCGATGTCATGGGCCTGTAACCAACACAACTGCCTATTGCGCGACCTCACAATGACCATTTATGATTGTGGTAAAATACCGCCGCACGCGGGAGTCGCCAAGTGGTAAGGCATCAGCCTTCCAAGCTGATATCCGCGGGTTCGAATCCCGTCTCCCGCTCTCTACTTACCACTTACCAATAACCGCCTCAGGTAAATGGTAAGTGGTAATTTGCAAAATGGGCCCGTGGCGCAGCGGTTAGCGCAGGGGACTCATAATCCTTTGGTCGCAGGTTCGAATCCTGCCGGGCCCACTAGAAACGCCCAGATTTTGGTCTGGGCGTTTCGGATTCTCAAGACTGCTACGCCTTGTGGACAAGATCATGGCCCAGAAAAATGCAACCACTGCCCAGAATGGAAGGATCGAGAAGAATTTAACTGGCGATATATAGCTCTGGGAATTCGAAACCCTGCCTGCCGAGATTGTCAGCACGCTTTCAATAAAGATTACTACGAAGGTGATGCAAAGGAACGACACCTAAAAGAGGTAAAAGAAAGGCCAGAAGCCGCCCGTGAAGCTGAAAGGGAATTTGTCTATCAGTACCTTCTTTCCCATCCCTCCGAGGTTTGCGGCGAAGCCAGTCCAAGTGTACATACTTCCTTAGAAAGAAAATGGGGGATTGGCTGCGGATAGATATGTTGAGGTTCTTGTACACTACGGGCATAGCTGCTGGATTTATGACAGCCTCCGGGTACAACGGCGCATGGAAGCGGTCGCCGGCACCTGCGAGGTGGGTTTGTTATAAGTGCAAGACAAGTACTCCACAATTTCCCTCTCGACAATTCAAGATAACACCTGATGCAACACCAAAGTGTCTATACAGCGACACCCTGGTGCAACTATAGTACTTGCATATTGAGCGAACAGCCGGCAAGGAAATATCCAACAATCCCAAATCAGAAATTGATCCGGATGAACCCATGGTCTATCAGGTCAGGGTCAAATTAGGCAACCATTGTCCTAAAAGGACGTATTAAAGATTATCCCCAAGAAAATTAGATCTCAAGGACTTTAACATCCAGCAGTGTTAGGAGTATAGGTGATATGAGCAAAAACGAACAAATGGGTGGGCACCCACAAGGGGAAGACGTTTCTCGTCCGATGACTGGTGCTGAGTATCTTGAAAGCCTACGTGACCAACGTGAGGTTTGGATTTATGGGGAACGTGTTAAAGATGTTACCTTACACCCCGCGTTTCGCAATCAGGCTCGCATGGTCGCTCGCATGTACGACGCCCTACATCATTCCCAGACAAAAGCACAATTAACCTGCACAACGGATACAGGATCGGGTGGATATACTCATCGCTTCTTCAAAGCAAGCCATAACGTCGATGAGATGGTGGCCGCCCGCGATGCCATCGCCGCCTGGGAACGCATTGGCTTTGGCTGGATGGGACGCAGCCCTGGATTTATGGCCGCTTTTACAGGCATGTTGGGCTCAAATGCCGAGTTTTTTGCCCCTTATCAAGCGAATGCCCGCCGTTGGTATACAGAAACGCAAGAGAAAGTTTTATTCTTTAACCATGCACTCACGACACCCCCTGTAGACCGCCGTTTGCCACCCGATGAAGTCGAGGATGTGCATCTCCATGTCGTCAAAGAGACAGATGGGGGACTTATCCTCAGCGGCGCTAAAAATATCACAACGAACTCTACGTTGAGCAATTACAGTCTTGTAGCCAGTGATGGGGTTCGTTTTATCAAAAAGAAAGATTTCGCCCTGATCTGTATTGTCCCCATGAACGCGGCCGGCATCAAATTGATCTGCCGCCCTTCTTATGAAATGACGGCCGGTCTGCTGGGGACACCCTTCGACTACCCGCTTTCCAGTCGCTTCGATGAGAATGATGCCACCTTCATTTTTGATCACGTATTTGTACCCTGGGAAAATGTATTGGCGTACGGCGATCTTGCAAAGTGCAACACGTATATGCAGTCGACCGGCTTTTATCATCGGGGAGGCTTGCAGACTTGCACCCGCCTGGCTGTCAAGTTGGATTTGATCGCTGGCCTGGTCATCAAAGCGGTTGAAGCCACAGGCACTGATGAGTTTCGGGGCGTACAGGTAAACGTTGGCGAAGTTTTGAATTGGCGGCACTTAATGTGGGCATTGAGCGATGCGATGGCCCGCACCGTTACCTCTCACAATGGCGAAGTTGTGCCAAACCTGGATTATATGATGGCCTTTCGGATGATGGGGTCGATGGTGTATCCCAAGATCAAAGAGATCGTCCACAACATTGTCGCCAGTGGGCTCATTTTCCAGCCTTCCAGTTCCCGTGACTTTCAATCCCCAGAGCTGCGTCCCTACCTGGATAAGTATATGTCCAGCTCTTCGGGCGATTCGGTCGAGCGGGTGAAGATCATGAAAATGTTGTGGGATGCCATCGGCACCGAGTTCGCCGGCCGCCATGAATTGTATGAGCGCAACAATTACGGCAATCATGAAGTCATTCGGATGCATGCATTGTTTGAAGGACGTGATAACGGCACAGTAGATGAACTTAAAACTTTTGTTGAAACCTGTATGGCAGATTATGATCTGGACGGTTGGACCTCTCCCGACTTGATAAATTCAGATGACATCAATTTTGCAGCCAAACATTCAGGCAAAAGCAGCCATGGTTTACCCCATAAGGCCGTTACCGAAGATACTCTCGTAGCTGAACGCCATCAACTCGTGGTCGAATGGAATGACACCCAAACCGATACTCCGGCTGATCAGTGCATTCATCACTTATTTGAGGCACAGGTCGAACGTTCCCCCGATCACATTGCCGCCGTCTTTGGGGATGAACAACTAAGCTATCAGGAACTCAATCAGCGAGCCAATCAACTGGCCCACCACTTGCAAACATTGGGTGTAGGTCCAGAGGTGTTGGTTGGCCTTTGTGTGGAACGCTCCCTGGAGATGGTGGTGGGGCTGCTGGGCATCCTCAAGGCAGGGGGGGCTTATCTACCGCTTGATCCCAGTTATCCACCAGAACGTTTAGCTATGATGTTAACCGATGCGCAACCTCTGGTCCTGCTGAGCCAAAATCATTTAATTGATACGTTGCCAAACACCACCGCTGCGATCATTACCCTGGATAAGGATTGGGCTACCGACCAACCCCTGACCAATCCGACGAGCATCGTCAAGCCGGATAATCTGGCTTATGTGATTTATACATCTGGTTCCACGGGTAAGCCCAAAGGGGTGCAAATCGTTCACCAGGCTTTGACTAATTTATTAACCTCCATGCAGCAACGGCCCGGACTGACAAACCATGATGTTTTTCTTGCGGTAACAACCCTATCCTTTGATATTGCGGCTTTAGAAATCTATCTACCTCTGATAGTGGGGGCCAGACTCATCATCGCTCCGCAGGATGCTGTAGCAGATGGTTCTCGTTTGCAGAATCTACTGCACGATCCTCAGGTCACAGTTATGCAGGCAACTCCCACAACCTGGCGGCTATTGTTATTATCTGGCTGGCAAAATGAAACCAAGATCAAGATCCTTTGTGGGGGGGAAGTCCTGCCTAATCAGTTAGCCAGACAATTGGTAGCCCTGAGCCATTCGGTCTGGAATCTCTATGGCCCTACCGAAACAACGATATGGTCAACTGTGCATCAACTTAAAGAAGTAACCGAGAAGCCAGTTCCCATCGGAAAAGCAATTGCTAACACAACCGTTTACATACTTAACCAGCATTTAGAGCCGGTGTCAACTGGCGTACTTGGAGATCTATATATCGGCGGAGCAGGATTAGCCAGAGCTTATTTGATCCGCCCGGAAGCGACCGCCGAGAGGTTTATCCCCAACCCATTCGACGAACTCAGGGCAGGCCCGTTTGGTCAGGGACGACTGTACAAAACCGGGGATTTAGCCCGCCGGCTACAGGATGGCAACCTCGAGTTTTTGGGTCGGATCGATGATCAAGTCAAGCTGCGGGGTTTTCGGATTGAGCTGGGCGAGATCGAAGCGGCCTTAAACCAGCACAGTGCGGTGGAACAGTCCCTGGTTGCCCTCAAAGAACGGGCAGCGGGTGATAAACAACTGGTGGCCTATATCAAACCAACTTCCCAAAGCGTCGATGTGACCAGTGAAGAAGCGCATGTAACTCTATGGGAAACCCTATTCGACCAAACATACAGCCAGGATAAAGCCGAGGCGCTGACCTTTAATATCGCGGGCTGGAAAAGCAGTTATACCGGGCAGCCAATCCCGGCAGAGGAGATGCGAGAGTGGGTTGATGAGACGATTACTCGTATTATGTCTTTGAAACCGCAGCGGGTGCTGGAAATTGGGTGTGGGACAGGGTTACTGCTAGCCCGGATCGCCCCCCATTGTGAGCTTTACACCGGGACTGATTTTTCAGAAACGGCCCTTAACCATACCCGCCAGATGTGTCAGCAGCTTGATCATTTGGGCCATGTGACCTTGCACAAACGATTAGCCGATGATTTTAGCGGTTTTGAAGCGAACCAGTTTGATACAATACTCCTCAACTCGGTGGTCCAATATTTTCCAGACATTGGCTATCTGGAGCGGGTCATTGCTGGCGCACTTCAGGTCTTGAAACCGGAAGGGTCTATCTTTATCGGTGATGTACGTCTCTACGATCTGCTGGAAACCTTTCACACCTCCGTCCAACTGTATCAGGCCAATGACACCACGACCGTACAGCAGTTGAAAAAGCAGATCCAACGCCATCAGGCACAGGAAAAGGAACTATTAGTATCCCCTGACTTTTTTCTATCATTGGCCGGACAGGCTGACACTATTTGTCATGTTCAGGTCCAGCCCAAATATGGTCAGGCGGAAAATGAGTTGACTAAGTTTCGGTATGATGCCATCTTGCATGTGGGTCGCCCCGTGGTCTTGCAAAGTGAGATCGTCTGGCATGATTGGCGTAAGCTGGAACCAAATCTGAGTGCCATTGAGAGTCTGTTGGAAAGCGACATGCCCTTCGGCCTACGTCACGTCCCAAACCGCCGTCTCCAGGCCGAGCGAGACGCCGAGGCGTGGCTGAGGCAAGCCGACCCGACGGCAACCGTGGCAGACTATCGACAAAGGTTGCGGCAACAGCGGGAGGCTGGAATTTCTCTGAACCAATTGAGGCAGTTGGCCTTGAGTCATGGATCGCAGGTGGAAGTGAGTTGGCTCAATGTGATGCGTGATGGTGAATATGAGCTTGTGTTCAGCCGCTCATCTCAACCCGCCCAATTTACCAGACGCAGCCCTGGGACAGAGCGATCAGGGTATGGGAATACGCCTGTTCAAAAGAACCTGGCGGCTGAATTAATCCCCCAAATACAAGCCTATCTCCGGGAAAAGTTGCCGGATTACATGGTACCAGACGCCTTTGTTCTCCTGGATGAGTTCCCCCTGACCGACAACGGCAAGCTGGATCGCAGAAAATTGTCCGAGCCAGATCGTTCGGACCTGGTGCCAGACAGGGAACTTGCTTCCCCACAAACCCCAACCGAGGAGATTCTCGCCAGGCTTTGGGGCGAGGTGTTTGGCCTGGAACAAGTCGGACGGTACGACAATTTCTTTGAGTTGGGCGGTCATTCCTTGCTGGCTACCCGGCTTGTCGCCCGCATCCGCGACACCTTCAAGGTTGATTTGTCGCTGCGACGTCTATTGGAAAGGCCGACCCTGACTGCTGTTGCTGATTTCATTGACCACATTCAAACAGGCAAGGAACAATCAAATCTCTCAGTCAGGAACCACGCAGCAGTAAACAGCTCACCATCCCCAGTCTCCTTCCAACTCCCCCCTCACTTGATTACCCTTCAGCCCGAAGGGAGTCGCCGCCCCCTCTTCCTGGTTCATCCACTGGCCGGCCTGATTTTCCCCTATCAGGAATTGGCTCTACATTTGGGACCCGATCAACCTGTCTACGGTCTACAATCAATAGGGATTGCTGGCGAGGCTTCACCCTTAAATCAGGTCGAGGCCATGGCCGAGCACTATCTCGCAGCCATCCATCAGGTTCAACCGGAAGGACCGTATCAGCTGGCCGGCTGGTCCTTTGGGGGGACACTCGCCCTGGAAATGGCCCAGCAGTTACAAAAAGGAGGGGAGTCAGTAGCCTTGTTAGCCATCATCGATACGCGCGTCTATTCAACCAGCTTCGCGACGTTCTGGCATGGATCCAGAGTGTTCTTAACCAGCATGTTGCCTCATCTCTGGCCCTATATCTCTGAGTATCTTCATTTGCGGTCAGGGCAGCTGCGTGGGGAGACAAAGTTGCCGAATTTCAAAACGTCAGAGGTCAAGCGCCTCCTCCGGGTCTTCCAGGCAAATGTCCGGGCCGACAGTCGCTACCGGCCCCAAAGGTACTCGGGCCAGGTGACCTTGTTTCGAACCGCAGATCAAGCCTCAACCTGGGGCTGGGGTGACATCGCCGCGGGCGGTGTTGACCTGCACCAAATTCCTGGCCATCATATGAACGTGTTACGTCCACCCCAGGTGCAGGTCCTGGCTGAAAAACTCTCGGCTTGTCTAACCCAACCTGATGAGGTAATTACTCACGGTTCGCTGGATAAACACTATGGAAACACGCAATCACTTGTGGTCTCCGGCACCCAAAGATCTGATGGTAGCCGATAATGAGGTTCACGTATGGCGAGCACAACTTGAGCTACCACCATCCCAAGTGCAACGGCTCAGCGGTATCCTGACAGATGACGAGTTAGACAGAGCGAATCGTTTTTTCTTTGAGAAAGACCGGCAGCGCTTCATCGCAGCACGAGGAACACTCAGATCCATTCTGAGTCGTTACGTAACCATTTACCCTGGCCATCTGCGTTTTTATTACAATCCATATGGCAAGCCATTTTTGGCCCCTGAATTCAGTTCCTATCTGCTTAATTTTAATCTCTCCCATTCTGGTAGTATGGCGCTGTATGCCGTTACCCGGAATATGGAGATTGGCATCGATGTTGAACGCATTCGTTCCGACTTTGAGTACGAAGATATAGCGAAACGTTTTTTTTCGGCCAACGAGGTGGACATTTTGAGTACGATACCGACCGAAAAGAAGCTGGAAGCTTTCTATAACTGCTGGACCCGTAAGGAAGCGTACATCAAGGCTCACGGGAAAGGTTTGGCCCTGCCTTTGGACAGTTTCGAAGTTTCCTTTGCTCCATGGGAACCACCTATGTTGTTGCTTCCCGGAGATGAACCTCAAGAGCGCTCTCTCTGGACATTACTGGACCTAAAGCCTGGCCCTGGTTATGTGGGTGCACTAGCTGTCAAAGGAACAGGATGCAGGTTCGGATATTGGGAATGGAACCAGCCCTGAATCTAGATGGCCCGTACCGATCGTAGCATGATCCTGGATAAACATTAGGAAATACATGAACCCCTACCTCGCCACGCTCTTCACTTTTGCCATAGCCATATTCTTCCTGCGCTTCATGGACTTTATCGCCCATCGCGGCTGGATCGAGAGCAAGTTGAGCCGCAAGTTCATTCACATCGGCACAGGACCGATCTTTGTCTTATGCTGGCTGATGTACCAAGACCTCTCCATTTCCCGCTGGCTGGCGGCGCTGGTTCCACTGTTGATCACAGCTCAATTCGCGTTGGTTGGGACGGGAGTTATCAAGGATGATGCGGCTGTCAAAGCGATGTCACGCACGGGCGACCGGCGTGAGATCCTGCGCGGTCCCCTCTTTTACGGGATTGTCTTCGTCGCGGTGACGCTGCTCTACTGGAGGGATTCGCTGGTGGGCATCCCGGCGTTGATGATGATGTGCGGCGGGGATGGGATCGCCGATATTGTCGGCCGCCGCGTTAAGTCGATGAAATTGCCCTGGTCGCCCGAAAAGAGTCTGGCTGGATCGCTGAGCGTATTCGTGGGCGGCTGGCTGTTGACCATGTTCATCTTTGGTGTCTATATGTGGGTCGGAGCATTTAATGGCCCGGTTACTCTATTCCTTCTGCCGGTCACATGGATTGCGTTCGGAGCGATGCTGGTCGAGTCACTGCCGTTCAAGGATGTGGATAACATCACTTTGACGTTCGTCTCCGCACTGATCGGGCATCTGGTTTTCTAAAGCAGAACCCTGCGAGCCCCCGACGGACAGCTTTCGCAGGATTCTGCTTTTGTTAGGTACCGGCTTTTTCCTCTTCGCCCTCTTCGATCTCTTCATCCCGTTTCAGGAGCATCACTTTATACGCCTCGGCGTATTTCATGTCCTGATCCTTGGCTTCCTCCTCCGCCCATTCGCGCATCCATTTTTCCACCTCGTTCGGGTCCACCTGGCTGGCGTGCTGCTGCAGCGCCTGAACTTTGAGGTCGAGGGTTTCGGTGATGTCCACCCAGGTGTTGACCTTGTCCGTGCCGTGGATGTAGAGCCGCTTGACATCATGCGGTTCATACCCCTCTGTCAGCAGGTCCGCGAACATGAGCCGGCTCCCGGCTGAGGGGAAGACCGCTTCGCATGCCGCCCGCGCCGCGGCGCGATGATCGGGGTGGTTGAGGTATTCATCGCCGTAGAACCAGGCTTCCGGGTTGCCCGCCAGCACAACATCCGGCTTGTATTTGCGGATCAGACGGGTCAGGTCTTTTCGCAGCGCGATTGTCGGTTCCAGTTCACCATCCGGATAGCGCAGGAAGACCGTCTCCTTGACCCCGAGGACGGCGTTCGCAGAGAGCTGTTCTTTCTCGCGCAGTTCCGCCAGTTCCTGTTTATGGCTGCCATCCTTCGCCGGGTCGTTTGAGCCGGAGTCGCCACTGGTGATAACCACCGAAATGATCTCACTACCGGAACGCGCCCATTTGGCAAGCGTCCCGCCGATACTGAACTCCTGGTCGTCTGGATGCGCATAAATGCTCATCGCACGTTGGGGGATATATCCATTATTATTCATAAAGTTGCTTCTCTCCTGGTTATTCGCGCAGATGGGAATGCCTATCAACAACAGTTAGACAGCGGCCGCTTCGAGGGCACTTGCTTATCGGTTCGCTCCGCAGGGCAGCCTGCGCCCCCTTCGGTCAGCGAAGAGCTACATTTTTCTCCCGATCACCAGCATCTTATTGCGGATCTTGAAGAGCCGGAAGAACGCTTGGACCAACGGCAGGGATAATTTCACGAGGGTTTCCGAGCGGAGCAATTTTCTTAAGTAGAATTCGTATGGAAACGAGAGTTCATGGAATTTCTGCAGCTCGACAACCTTTAGACCACATGACGTGAAGAGTTCTTTCATTTCAGTAGTGGAGAAAATTTGCTTATGACCGAAAACATGAGAGGAGTACATCGCATTCAAGAACGTGGGAAACCTGCCGCCCGAAAGACGATAGGTCAGCGCGCCAGCCTGGTGATAAAAACTGTCCCGGCATGGGGTGTCGATCAGAAGCCATCCGCCTGTTTTCAACACATTCACCGCAGACTGCAGCGTCTGGAATGGATAATTGACATGTTCGATCACGTCCCATACTGTCACCGCGTCAAAATGATCCTTGTATCCCCTCTGCCAGAAGTCGCTTTCGATTGGACGCTTATGAATTTCCAAATTGTGTGTCGTGGATGCGTAGTAGGCGCGGCTGTCACTCAATTCGATGCCGATTGGCTCTGCGCCCTCGCGCTTCAGTAGTGACAGGAACAGGCCGCCTCCGCAACCAATATCCAGCACTTTCGCCCTCTGAAGTGAAAGATGCTTCCTGAGCACATCCACCTGGTGACGAAACCGTTGTGAGTTCGCCTGAAGCTGAGTCTCGATATAGGAGGACTCTTCCTTCGTTAACCGCGACCCAGCGATCTCCGGCGAAATATCCTGCACCGGGTCCAGGTAGTCGGTGAAGTGATAGCCTCCCCTGGATACATACACGTTTGCATTTTTTAGTCTGTATCGGAGTTGCGACCGACCGGCCCGGTCTTTTTTCAGCGCATCGATATTCTCTCGCTCCATACGGGAGATTTTACTCGAAGGAAGGAACTGGCGTCCAAAGTCTGCAGACTTTGGACGCCAGTTGCGAAAGTCTGGAGACTTTCAACTCCTTTTTAAGGCGGGGGAGCTCCGCCCGGACCACCGCTATTGATGTCTGAGGCGCCCGTCTCGGCGTCAGCCAAGTCCAGGCCAATACTCATCGATCCTGTAAAGCCGCTGGTCGTGTCGCCCTGCAGATTCAGCAACAATTGATCCCCGCCGGCCGAAAAGATATTATCGTTCGAGTTGCGCGTATCGCGTTGACCCTTGCTCGCATAGGGTTCCAGCGCATGGACTTGATCCGTCAGAGTATCGTCGAAGAAAAATTGTGAGGTGAACTGATAGTCCCCGCCGTCAGCACCCTGGGTGCGGATTGTAAAGTGAATGTGGACCGCTCTGCCTGAGTACCAGCCCGGGTAGATCGTCTGAAACTGGACGGCGCCATTTGCATCGGTGCGTTGATACCCGCGCAGAAAATCCTGGCCGGTGGTATCTGATCCCGGACCGGAAACACCGGAATACTCTCCCTGGGCGTCACAATGCCAGACATCTACTTGGGCTCCCTCGATGGGAGTACAACTGTTATTGGAAACGCTGGCAACGTTGATAGTCAAGGTGAGAGGGACCCCTTCCTTGACGGTATTATCGGAGGAGTCAGTGCGGATGTCTGAGCGCTCGAGCTGTTCATCCACAAAATACGGTCCAATCGTGAGCTCAGGCCGCACCACACAATCGAGCACCGTGCTAGCCGTTGACGATACCTGTGTCGAGGCGACCGGTGTGGATGCCCCCGTGGGGGCAAGAGTAGCTGTCCCTTCCGGCGCAGCGCACGCCGCCAGAAAGGCGGCGCTTCCGATTCCCAATACTTTTAGAGCATCCCGGCGGCTTAGAATTTGACCGAATGGCTTATCATCGTTTTCCATAGAATTCCTTTCATCGAACCTGTATAGTTGTTGATTTTCAACGATTATAGGAAGTGTGTGTTATCAAGGGTGGAGAAACTGTGTGGATTTTGTGAACCCTTGTGTGTTCAACAAAGGTCTATAAATAAAACAGGCAGGTATGGTGTATACGCTGCCTGTTGCATGTTTTGGCTGGGGGTAGTCTGTTCCCTCAACCCTGCAGGAGATTCTCAATGGTTTGCTTCAATAGTTTCAGACGTACGGGCTTGGTCAGATATTCATTGGCGCCGGCTTCGAGGCAGCGTTCCCGGTCGCCGGGCATCGCCAGGGCTGTGAGTGAAATGATCGGTATGTTCGCGAAACGTGGATTTGTGCGCAATCGTCGCATTGCTTCCAACCCATCCAGGACGGGCATCTGGATATCCATGAGGATAATGCTCGGATCATGTACTTCCGTCTTCTCGATCGCTTCCAGTCCGTCATGCGCCTCCACAAGCCGGTATCCATGGCTCTTCAGGTATTCACCGATCGTCAGGATGCTAGCCATATTATCCTCCGCCAGGAGCACTACCCTGCTTTCAGGGTGTGCAGTGGCGGGCACGGCGGGCTTCTCTATCCGATCCAGGAGAGTTACGCGCTCTACTTCATCCACCTTCTTCTTATTTTCCCAGGGCAACCTGACCGTGAAACGACTTCCTGTTCCCACCTGGCTTTCCACATGTACACTCCCACCGTGCAGGTCTGTCAATTTCTCGACCAGCGACAGGCCTAAACCTGTGCCTTCGAACTGACGGTTGAGCTTGCTGTCCACCTGTACAAAGGGCTGGAACAAGAGCTTGAGATCCTGCGGTGCAATTCCAATCCCGTTATCTGTGACAGCGAACTCCACGAAAGCTTGTTCCTCATCGACGTGGACGTGCAAAGTCACACAGCCGTTCTCAGGGGTGAATTTAACGGCATTGGATAACAGATTGACAAGGACCTGTTTTAGACGACGAGGATCAGCGGTAATGTTGGCTACAGAGGTTTCATTGTCATAGGTCAGCGCAATCATTTTCCTGGCTGCCTGGCTCTTCACAAAGGCCAGGCTGGATCTGCATAATGCATCCAGTTCCACGAGTTGCGGGTAGTAATCGAACTTTCCGGCTTCAATCTTGGACAGGTCGAGGATATCGTTGATCAGCTCCAACAGATGACGTCCGCTGGACTCGATGATCTGCAATGACCTTGCCTGATAGTCCGTTAGTGGATCGCGCCGTTGTTCCAACAGCGACTCAGAGATTCCCAAAATGCTGTTCAGCGGTGTGCGCAGCTCATGGCTCATGTTTGCCAGGAATTCATCCTTGGCACGGTTGGCATGTTCCAGCTCGGCATTCGTGTGGTTCAGGGCGGCGGTACGTTCCGCCACCCGCAACTCCAGGTCTCTGGCATGGCGCTGTACCTGATCCCACAAGCGCGCATTGTCGATGGCGATCGCTGCCTGCCCGGCGAGTGAATTTAGAAAATCGAACCATTCCTGATCACGCTCCACTGGCGTCCTGTTGAAAACCTCCATGACGCCAACGACTTTGCCCTTCACGATCAACGGCACGCCGTAGTAACTGACAATATTCTCTTCTTTGAGAAAACCGGTTCGGAATAAATGGTTCGGTTCGTACGTCAGATTGGGAAGCTTTAGCATGCGTCGTTCCATAACGGCTCTGCCTGCGTAACTTTCGCTCAGTCGAACGCTGGTGGCATAAGGTATGTTCGTCCGAAAACCATGCCCGGTTGCCAATTGAAGCGTATTCATAATAGGATCAAGTAGCAGGATGGTCGCGGCATCGACCTTCAGAAGCGGGACTGCACGCGTTACCAGGATATTCAGGCTGAGTCGAATATCAAATGACGAGGCGATCGCCTGGTCCACCTCACGGAGGCCTGTCAGATAGTTAATATGACGCTTGAGCTCTTCCTCCGCCTGTTTGCGCGGAGTGATATCGATAATGGTTACCATTACGAGCGACTCGTCCAGCGAATCGAGCGGTGTGATTCCGATCTCGGCCGGGAACTCCGTGCCGTCCTTCCGGAGACCGTAGAGATCCCGTCCCGTCCCCATCGGCCGAGGGTGAGGAGACTTCAGGAACTCGGCGAGTTGGACACGGTGCTGGCTTCGGAAGCGAGGAGGGATCAGCTCGTTGATATCCATCCCGATCAGCTCCGTGCGGTCATATCCAAAATAATTCTCCACCTGTGCATTGACCAGGCGGAGTCTGCCGTTGCTGCTCACGAGCATGATCGCGTTGGGTGCCGATTCGACAACCAGATGCAATTGTTCCTGGGCCTGTTTGCGCTCGGTGATTTGACCCTCGAGCTCTTTGAGATGGAGTGAGACATCCTGGTATAACCTGGCGTTGGCAAGTGCCAGTGCCGCGTGGTTGCCTAGTGCACGCGCTACATCTTCCTCATCCTTTGAATATTGCCGCGGCTTGCCCACGCTTCCAAGTATCAGGATGCCAGCCGTTTCCTTCCCGGCAGTCAGTGGAACATAGATGATGGTTCGCAGCCCGAGTGCATGGCATACCCTTCCTTCCGCGGTCGTCAACACAGCAGCGTCTGTATCCGGTAGAAGGATGAGGCGTCCCGTAGACAAAGCCTCTGCAAGATGGGGATGATCCGCGAGCGTCGCTCTGCGGAGATTCTCCGGAAGTTCGACAGACGGCGGAGGGCTGGAGGCACCCAGGTACAAATGCTCACCCTGCACCAGGTAGATGGCTGCTGTCTCAACATTCAGGACGGTGGCCGCCTTATCCACGATCTTCTGCAAGACCTCTCCCAGATTCAGGGATTCTGTGAGAGTGTGGCTGGCATCCAAGAGAGCTGCCAGCTGATGGGACCTGGCCTGTCTTTCCTCTTCCAGACGTTGCCGCTCTGTAATATCATGGACAATGGAAAACAGGAGTGTACTGCCATCGATTTCCACCGGAGCGGAATGCACCTCCACAAAGCGGATCTCCCCACTGCAAAGGCAGTGCTGAAATTTGAAGTAGTTCCTTTCCTCCCTGAGCGCCCGCATCCGCTCTGCATAGACTTCCTCAGGGCTCAGCTGGTTAATCTCGTTGATGTTCATCCCGCACAGCTTCGAAATAGAGTACCCATAAAAATCTACCGCTGCCTGATTGGCACTTCGGATCGCGCCCGAGACCGGATCGATCAACATCATCACCGTATGGTTGTTCTCGAACAGCAAGCGGAAGCGCTCCTCGCTGGCACGTAATGCCTCTTCGGCTTGTCTGCGCTCGGTGATATCACGATTCACTGCCACCATGCCATCTGGATTGCCAGCCGGATCCCGCATCAGGGACACAGAGGCAAACACTGTAATCTTAGTATGATCCTTGCGTTCCTGAGTGACCTCGCCTCTCCACAATCCCTGCTGGAGAAACGCCTGCAATACTTCTTTGCTTGACATACCGGCTTCGTAGACTGTGTGCAGGAAATCATCCACGGGTTTGCCTATGACTTCCTCGGCGCTCCATCCATACATTTCAGTCGCGGCAGAGTTCCAGCTTCTAATCCTGGCGCCGATATCGGTGGCGATAATAGCATCGGAGACATTTTCCAGCAGACCTGCCTGATACCTTATGTGTTCCTCCGCCTGCTTGCGCGCAGTGATATCGACAACAAAGGCAATGATCTGTCCGTCCGGACCGGGGAGCATCGCATCAACGATATACACGGAGACGCGCGTCCCATCACTGCGAATGTATTCCTTTTCATAGGGTTCGCAGACTCCACGTTCCTTCAGCTCCTGAAATGCCTTTTCGTCTGCAGGCAGCCATTCAGGCGGCGTAAATCTCCTCCAATCCACTTTGCCAGCCAGAAAATCCTGGCGGGTCACCTGGAGGACTTTCAGATAGTAGTCATTTGCGAACAAGATCCTGCCACTGGCATCGGCGCTGACAATCCCTACAATATTGGCGTCGATCATGCGCTGGAAGCGTGCGTTTGCTAGTTGCAGTGCCTCCTCGATTCTTCTTCTTTCTTCCTCATGGTCCATTGTGTCGAGCGCGAAGGAAATATCCAGTCCCATCTCGTCCAGCAGGGATACTTCGTCTACATCCCTGAATAATCCAGCCTCCCGCGAGAGAAGCAGCAGAACACCGGTTGCCCTGCCCCTTGAGATGAAAGGGACGACGGCGGAGGAATAAAAGTCAAATTGATGGAATTGGGCATGCATGACCTGCAAGCGTTCATCGCTTTGTCTATCTCCACTGGTCAGCACACTGGATGTACGAAGGGCCTGCGCAATCAATCCTTCGGAAAGAGGACCGGTCTGCACATTGGCGATGGGAAACGGCCAGTGGTTCACATCCAGCCCGTTCACGGCGGCAGGTCTCACGTCTCCTGTAGCATCATCCAGCAGGCCGATCCATGCCAGGGAGAATTCGCCAACCTGCACAGACACATCACATATGGTTTGATAAAGCTCTCCCCGGCTTTTTGTCCGCACAATCGCCTGGTTTACCTGACTCAGGGTAGCATAGAGCCGCTTCATCTGAGCGGTTCGACGTTCCGCCCGTTTGCGCTCTGTGATGTCTGCCCCATATATTCGCAGACGAGAAGTCTCGGGCACATAGTAAACCGGTTGTGAATACCAGACCTCACCGATCTGAACTTCCCGGTGCAATTCCCTGATTTCCCTATCCTGAAACCTGATGATCTCGGATTCAAGACCTGCAAGCCAGGGATGCTTGAATCCCAGGGCCCGGAGATCCGGGAACCTGGCTGCCGAAGTGGGATTCATGTAAAAGACAGCACCTGCCGAATCAATTTCCACAATGGGATTGGGGTTCCGCTCCGGGAACGATGCCAGCCAGGCGGTCCTTTCCTGGGCTTTTCTATCCCTGGCGTACAGGGTGCGCATCATAATATATAGCAGGCTGCCGCTGACGAGGATGAAGAACCATCCTTTGAGCGTTTGATAGGTGGTGACGATCTCATCCTGAGAGACCAGGAGGAACAGAATCCGATCCGAAAGGAGGATCCACAACCCTCCGAACAGCAGATACAGAAGGGTGATGCGCAGCGGCAGTTCAAATGCAGGGCGTTTCAAGGCTTCCTCCGTTGTCTTCACGGACGGTTCATTGCTTCGATAAGACATCTCTTTTCACCTGGAGAGTGGTAATTCTGTCGCTCCTGTGCTAAACCTGTCAATATCATGTCTGTCAATAAAATTGCCAAAGGATCTTCTACCCGCCAGGCTTTGAACGTAGTTATAAGACCTTTTATGTATGAAATAGTATAGCATCCGTGTCTGATTCAGGGATAGTTACAATCTTCCCCTTTTCACGTGATTTTTCCCTTGAAATGTCGGAATTAAATTTTCTCAATCGATTCAGCTTAGGTTTCATTCCCACCTGCTCGATCACCTTGACAAGCACTCCACAAACAAAATATCGTCTTTGCCTGGCGAATCATTTCGTCTACGGAATCAGGAAGACATGTGAACGAGATCAGACCGGCACTCTGCAAGAAATCTTCCCTACTCACAAATCCAAAGAGGCCGTTTTGGGAATAACAGCCTGAAATCTCCATCGTTTGCTATGACAGAAAGAGTTGGCATCGATGAACGAGAATACCCGAAAGAAACGAACTCTTGAGCTTCAACTGACGGCCGCCCGGATCCTGGCCGCCAGCGGCGCGGATATTTCACAGGCGGTTGCCATCAGACCCCTGGCAAAGGCACTGGCAAAACTATCAGGCTGTGGTTACCGGACTGCGCAACGGCATATCGAGCAAGCCATTCTGCAGGCCCGGCACAAAAATAATGGGGGATAAAAAACCAGCTATCCAATTGATACCCGATTGCGCCCGGCTAGTTTGCTCCGGTACATTAATCGATCTGCCCGCCAGATCAGAGTTTCAGGAGTATCCCCCGGAAGGAGCAAGGTACCGCCAATGGAAACGGTGACGGACAGCCCGTGCTCTGTCGCATTGAGACGCGAACATTCCACGAGGGTCCGTACTTTTTCAGCGGCTGCCTTCAAGCCCGCCTTCTCCCGCAGACCGTACAGAATGGCGATGAACTCCTCGCCACCCCAGCGTCCCACGGTGTCGGTGGCACGCACAGCAAGGCGCAGCGTTTTCGCGATCATGCGCAGGAGCATGTCGCCGGTGTTATGCCCGTATGTATCATTGACCTGCTTGAAGTGGTCCACATCTATGAACAGTAGAGCCGCGTTGTCGGTGCTGTTTTGATATTCAGCGATGGCAGCATTGAGACGCCCATCCAGGTATTTGCGATTTCCAACTCCGGTTAGGGAGTCGGTGGTTACCTCCCGGCGCAGCGCCCGCAGTTTGCTGCGGGTATCGACCACGTTGGCATTGTTGCTGAACGACTCGACCGCGCCGATTATATTCCCGTTGGGGTCCCGTATCGGGGAGGCGCGCACTATAATCGGCAGGCGGTGACCATCGGCGTGGTGCACGAAGACCTCTGCCTCCCGTGCATGACCGTCCTCCATCACGGCTGCCAGGGGACAGTTGGTCAGGCAGAGCTCCACGCCATTGGCTGTGACATGGTTAAGGAGGTTGTCGCGGCAGGCGCGTCCGAGGGTTTGCGAGGCAGGGTAGCCGGTGATCCGCTCTGCGCCCTTATTCCAATACGTGATGACGCGGTCGCGATCGACAAAGTACACGCCTTCAGACAGATTATCGATGATTTCTTTGTAGAAATCCTTTTCATCGGTCATGTGAACCTCTGTGAAGTGAGTGGCTATAGATCAATTAAAACATGGCGGGTGAAACAAGATACTCCAACCCTTGCAGCTTGCGCTAGAGCCTGTGGTGATCTTCAGAGATCAGCCTGAAGAATTCCTGTACCACGTTCGGATCGAAATACTTCCCGGATTGTTCCTCGATGTACTTCAGGGCATCCTCTTCCGACCAGCCCTGGCGATAAGGACGGTCGCTGGTAATGGCGTCCCACACATCGGCGACGGCAAAGATGCGAGCGGCGATGGGAATCTCTTCGCCCTTCAAGCCGCGCGGGTACCCCGTTCCATCCCACTTCTCATGATGGCAGTAGGGGATATCCAGGGCGGGCTGGAGGTATCGGATGGAGGAGAGCATTTCATAGGCCCAGACCGGATGCTGGCGCATCTTTTCCCACTCTTCGGCGGTCAATTGGTCAGCTTTGAGCAGAATGTTATCTGGCACGCCCATCTTGCCGATATCGTGGAGCAGTGCTCCGCGTCGGATCTGCGTCAGTTCTGATTCACGGATCCTCATTGTGCGCGCCAGCTTCAGGGTGAGTTCGGTCACGCGCTGGGTATGCCCTTCGGTTTCCTTGTCGCGTAAGTCCATGGCACGTGACCATCCCGCAATGGTTGCATCATATGCCAGAGCCAGCTCGATGTTAGACTGCTGCAGGTTATCGAATAACTGAGCGTTGTCGATGGCGATGGCTGCCTGCCCGGCAAGGGTCTCCAGCAGATTCAGCCATTCGTGCTGGGGTCGATGAAGGGAACGGTGGTAGACCTCCAGCACGCCTTTGATCTGCCCCTTGGCGATCAACGGCACACCGGTATAGGCGATAAACCCTTCCCGTTGATAGATCGCCGCCGTCTCGGGGTTGGTTTTCGATTCCAGATCTGCAGAAACAACGATGGTTTTGCGTTCGGTGACGGCTCGTCCGGCCAGGCTCGTGCCGGAACGCAGGTAGAGGCGTTCCATATCAGCAGTGTGGAAGCCGCGCCCGGCGGAAAACTTGAATTGCCCCAGATGGGGATAAAAGAGCAGGATGTCAGCCGCGTCCACCTGTAGCAGCGACTCAACATGCCTGAGCAGGACATTGAGGATCGTGCGTAAATCCAGACTGGCGCTGATGGCAATGTCGATGGAGTGCAATGCCTCCACCTGTCGCAGGCGATGCTGTGATTCCTCCAGCAGGCGCGTGATCTCTGTCTCGGCGCGCTTGCGCCCGGCGATATCCTCTTCGAGAAGACGGTTGGCTTTCTCCAGCTCCAGCATCTTGTCTTCCAGCTTGCGGATGAGCGCCTCATTGTACATGCGGTAGTAGGAAGTTTCCTCATGGAGCAATCTCTCAGGGGCAGCCAGCTTGCCTGCCTCGACCTGCGTGAGCAGTTGTCTGAGCATCGAGACGAAGTCTTCTGTCTCCACGGGCTTGACGATGAACCGGGCGGCGCCCAGGCTGAGGGCAAACTCCTCATCCCTTGGATCTGTATAGGTCGCTGTGTAGAACACGAACGGGATGTCTCTGAGTCCGGTATCCTTTTTCCATTCCAGGCACAATGAGAATCCGTCCATGACCGGCATGAGGATATCGGAGATGATCACATCCGGTGGATTTGTGCGCGCCAGGGCAAGCGCCTCTGCGCCGTTGCTGGCTTCCAGCACCTGGTACCCATTGCCGTCCAGCAGGGTCTTTAGTAGATATAAGTTTTGTTCCTGATCGTCAACGATGAGGACTTTGTTCATAAGATGGTTCCTCAAGCAGGCAGGAAAGGATCCTATTCACGTTACAGGAATTGCGCGACTTCCGCATGGAAGGTGTCGGGATTAATAGGTTTCTCAATATAGCTGGTACAACCCGCCTCAAGGATGCGCTCCCGATCACCGGACATGGCATAGGAAGTAACGCCGATGATCGGTACGTCCGCGGTGGCAGGATTTTTGCGCAATGCTTCCGCCACGGTGTAACCATCCATGCCGGGTAGCTGAATGTCGAGCAGGATCAGGTCCGGCAGTTCACGGGCGGCCCGGGCGATACCTGTTTCTCCGTTATGGGCTTGAATAATCTCGTGCCCGTTCTTTTCCAGTATGAACGTCTGTAGATATAAATTGTGTTCATTGTCTTCGATGATTAGTATCCGTGCCATTCTTACTCCTTACAGCGGAAGAATAAATCTGAACGTACTACCCACACCCCACTGGCTTTCCACCTCGATCCTTCCGCCCATGGCCGTGACGAGTCGCTGGCAGATGGAAAGTCCCAGACCTGTGCCTTCATGACCGCGCGCCAGGCCCATATCGATTTGCTGGAACGGCTTAAAGAGGCGGTGCATGTCTTCAGGCTTGATGCCAATGCCTGTATCGCGCACACTGGTTTCGAGCCAGCCCTCCCGGACCTGGCATTCGACGTTCACCTCGCCGCGTTCCGTAAACTTGATGGCATTATTGACGAGGTTGATCAGCACCTGTTCCACGCGCCGCCTGTCCTGGTTGATGGTTCCCACGCCAGGTCCGATCCGCGTCCGGGCCGCGATATCCTTCTTGCTCATCATCGGCTGAACGACCTGCAGGGCTTTACGAATCGACTCCCGCATGTCGAAGGGATGTTTGCGGATCTCCAATTGCCCGGCTTCGATCTTGGAGATATCGAGGATATCGTTGATGAGCGCCAGCAGATGCCGGGCGCTGTCGCGGGTCATGTTGAGCTGTTTGGTCTGTTCCTTGTTCAGGGGACCCGCCAGCCCCTGCAGGATGACGCCTGTAAACCCGATGATCGAGTTGAGCGGGGTGCGCAGCTCGTGCGACATAGATGCCAGGAAGGCGGATTTGAGCCTGTCGGATTCCTGCGCCTTAAGCATGGCAGCCGCGAGCTGCTCCGTCCGCCGGGCAACGCGCTGTTCCAGTTCCTCGTTCAGTCGCTGTAAGCGCTCCTCGGCTTGTTTGCGGGCGGTGATGTCGCGTACCATCCACAGGGTACTATCGGCTTCCAGGGGCGAAATGGAAGCATCGAACCAATGCTCCTGCCCGCCGATGCGCAACGGGTATTCGATGTGGGCGGTCTCCTGCCCATCGCTCACCTGTCGTACGGTCTGGATGAATGCCTCCGACCGTTCCGCGGGAAACACATCCCGCAAAGATTTCCCAAGTAATTCCTCCGGTGGCTTATACAACAAACTCGGATTCGTCGGAGCGATCTTGCGATAGACACCTTCCCGGTCGATCACCAGCACCACATCGTCCATGGAGGCGAAGAGCGCCCGCAGTTCTGCCTCCGAGGCCGCCAGCGCCTCTTCGGTCCGCTTGCGCTCGGTCACGTCGCGCCCCACCGACTGGAACTCAACGATCTGCCCGTTCTCATCGTAGATCGCCTGGTCGACCCATTCCTGCCAGCCGATGCTGCCATCCGGCTTGAGGACGCGATGAGTATCCGTCTCGAACCGTACCATTCCTGACGACAGGCGCGACACTTTCTCCAGGATCGCGGTTCGATCCTCTTCGGCAATCTGCGGCATATAGGTGTTGGAAAGCGCCTGTTCTGGGGAAAGCCCAAAATACTGGCAATACGCCTCGTTGACGAAGGTGCGCCTGCCATCGCCCTTCCAGCGGACAATAAATTCGGTCTGATGCTCGACGACTGCGCGATAACGTGATTCGCTGAGCCGCAACGCATCCTCCGCCTGTTTGCGGTCGTAAAAACTCCTGAGCATGTCTGCCATCGTATTGATCAGCGTACGTTCTTCCGGGAGGAAGGAACTGTTGAGGTCCGGAGGCAAACCCTGAATATAGCCCACCTCGATGGAACCCGTCTGACCATCTGCGGTCATGAATTCTGTCAACAGAGGGGAAGGCGAAGCTGTAAAGCTCTGTGTCACGGCTTCCAATGCACCAAGCCGGATGCGTGCGCTTGTCCTTTCAGGATATTGAAACGCCTGCGGCAACAGGGATGCCAGCTCGTGTACTACCGAGGGGATATCGGCTCCCTCCTGCTGTTGAATGCGCGCCAGTTGATGAAGAGCGGTCAGCTCTTTGACACGCTCGTTCAGATTACGCAGCAAGATGCGGACCTCCTGTTCGGCGCGCTTGCGCTCGGTGACGTCATGCACGGCACCAACCAGATGTGTACAGCGCCCATGGTCGTCGAACACCGGCGCGATGCTCACTTCACCGGTCAGTGTCCCGCTGGGATATTCGGAGACTTCCTCCCAGCGCACCACTTTCCCAGTCTCGACCGCTTCCCTGTATTTCTGTAGAACGCCACTCAACGATGGCTCAGGGATGACCTCCTCCACGCGTTTCTCCAGTAACAGTTCGCGACGGAGCCCGGTCGTCTTGAAGAAAGCCTCATTCGCAGAGGTGAACCGAAAGCCGCCTTCCGGGTCCACTTCCACTTGAAAGATCACATCGCTGACGGTCTCGTAAATCGAGGAGAGCTGTCTCTCACGTTCCCGCAGGGCGAGATCTGCCTGCCTGCGTTCACTGATATCGATCCCCATGCCAATCAGGTAAAGCTGACCATCCATCTCGATCCGTTTGCCAGTGAAGTAATAGGGAAAGACTTCATGATCCTTTGTTACAAAGTTTGCTTCAGCATCCGATTTGCCTTCGGCAAAAACCCGCTCGATGCGCTCTGCAATATACTCTTTTTCCTCTCCCTCGAAGAAGTCCAGTGGGTGCTTTTCTGCCATCTCCTCGGAGGTGTACCCCGTCAGCTCCTCAAAATTCCTGTTCCAGCGCAGGAATTTTCCATTGCGGTCATAGAAATAGAAAACACCGGGCAGGCTGTCGAGCATGGCCTCTGAAAATTCCTTCTCCTTCAAAACCGCTTCCTGCATGCGTATCTGGTCTGTAACGTCGTGCGCGATACCGAGGATCTGACTGACCTCACCGGACTTGCCACGCATAAAAGGTGTCTCGCGGCTGAATAGCCAGCGCCACTCACCCTCCTTCGAGCGCACCCGATACCGAATGGTGCGGATCTCCCTTACCCGGGCCTGGCGCCAGTTCTGATGATGTTCCGCAATCACCGGCAGGTCGTCGGGGTGAAAGAGGGTGGCCGAAAGCTCATCGCCCATCGCCTGTGTCTCTTCAGCTGTATATCCAAACGCCGAAAGCCAGTGGTGGTTTACGTACACATTCCGGCGCTCCTCCAGGTCATAAATGTAAACCGTTCCGGGTTCGGTATCCAGGATCTTTTGCAGGAGGTGCTGGCGTTCTTCCAGCGAACGCTCCATGCGCTTGCGCTCGGTGATCTCGGTGAAGAGAATCGTCAGGGTAGCCGGCGAAGGATAGATGCGGTTCTCGAACCAGAGGTCCCATGGCTCGTAATGCTCTTCGAACACCACAGGTACCTGCTCCTGCATGGCTTTCTCGTACGCAAGCTGGAATGGCTGCCCAACGCCTTCGGGATATTCGGTCCAAATATGCTTGCCGATCAGATCGGAGGGACTCTCCCGCTGGAGCATTTCCGCTGCCTTCTGGTTGAGGTAGACGTAATGCCAGTCCTTATCGAGCACGACCAGGCCATCGTTCACATGCTCGAGGATGTGAACAAATTGTTTGGGTGTAAGAGGCCGGGCTCGTTTTCCCCGGGCAGAGAGGTTACGCTTTGTCGAATCGGATTTCCCCCGGTGATTCGCACGGCCAGATTGGGGCTGGGACTTCATAGGTTCGCTCCTTATGAATAAAGGACGGTGGGATGGCGGCGAAAAAAGTATAGCACAGGCAGCTTAGGATGCACTACCCGGACGGTGACACCTCGGTTAAGCAGGCTGCCTGTGGAAAGCGGCGATGATGGGTAAGCTGTGCCTGACGAAACTGTTGGTTGCCGAAATCGGGCTTTGTGCTGATAATACTTCTGCTATCGCCAACTGGGGCCTGACGAGACGCTTGCCAGGTGAATCGCTCACCCCGACACAAGTTGTTCCTGGGTCACCTGGCCACTTGTTACATCTTCTTTTCCATTTCATCCATCAAAAGCAGTCTGGTTATATCTTGGCTATATCGTGCTCATATCCTGGCCATATCCCAGCCAGGGAGTAACTTCGCTGATCCTCGCTGGACGCTTCGATTGTACTTCGGTGGTTCTCCCCGGCACCTTGAGAGTAGCCTACAACTTGACTGCGTGTAAACAACCAGCGGAGACCTATTTGGTTTCCGCTGGTTTCTTCCTTCTCAGGAATAAGTATCTTTTACAGTCACACGTGATTTGTGCTACCGCAGCAACAAAGACACTCCAAACGCAATCAACCACGCCGACCAGAGGAGGTAGCTGATCGCGTTGATCACGGCGGCGGGCTTGAAGCCCACTTCTTCGAAGACGCCCGTCAGCACGCCCAGGGCAGGCAGGATACCCAGCCAGCCCCAGATCGGGTTGAACATGCCGGTTGAGAGGATCGCGGCGCACA
>Ga0114129_10002416_pt1 | contig 25935 bp, 27 predicted proteins | sample RhiMetdeltSRZDD1_FD_80071 | JGI IMG/M metagenome (GOLD analysis project Ga0114129, IMG submission 80071) | Populus rhizosphere microbial communities from Tennessee, USA - Rhizosphere MetaG P. deltoides SRZDD1 (version 2) (version 2) | ecosystem: Host-associated > Plants > Roots > Rhizosphere >...
CGAGCGACGTCGCCCAGGAAGCGATGGACTCCGTTCTCGAAATGCCGACGGACTTCAATCCGGTCGACGAAGAGTCTCCGTTCGACTTCTCGAATCAGCTCCCGCCGGGAAGATAGAGACGCCCAAGAAGACTCCTGTCGACACTTCGTCCGACGCGGCGCGCGAGCGCGCCCTGCGCCTCCTGTCGATCCGGCCGCGCGGCCGCGCCGAGATTTCCCGCGCGCTCGCCGATCGCGGCTACGATCGGACGGCGGTAAAGGGCGCGGTCGACCGCCTCGAACGGGAGGGGTGGCTCGACGACCTCGCCGCCGCCCGTTCCGCGGTGCGGACCCGGGGGGAGCGGTACGGAACACGGCGCCTCGAGAGGGAGCTTCGCGCGCGCGGTTTTTCCCGCGAGACCGTCGAGAGAGCGCTCGCCGAGAGGGATCCGGATCGGGAAGAAACCGCGCTCTCCCGCGCGTTGGAGCGAGCCTGGAAATCGAACGCCCGGCTTCCCTCTCTCATCCGCCGACGCCGCGTGGTCGACTCTCTGGCGCGCCGGGGATTTTCGCCGGAGAAGGTTTCTGAGATGATCGATCGGTTCGAGAGAAGCTTCAAAAACGGTAATGAAAGCCAACGAGGTCCGCGGACGGTTTCTTAGCTACTTCGAGGAGCGCGGGCACCGCCGCGTCCCGTCGTCCTCCCTGGTCCCCGCGGAAGACCCGACCCTTCTCTTCACCAACGCCGGCATGGTGCAGTTCAAGGACGTCTTCACGGGGCGGGAGGCCCGCGATTACTCCCGCGCCACGAGCTCGCAGAAGTGCGTCCGGGCGGGGGGGAAGCACAACGACCTCGACAACGTCGGCTATACCGGGCGGCACCACACCTTCTTCGAGATGCTCGGCAACTTCTCCTTTGGCGACTACTTCAAGGAAGACGCGATCCGGTTCGCCTGGGAGCTCCTGACCGACCGGGATCGCGGTTACGGCCTCGATCCCGCGCGCCTCTGGGCGACCGTTTTCCTTTCGGACGACGACGCCGCTGCGATCTGGGAACGCTACCTCCCGAAGGAGCGCGTCCTGCGGTTCGGCGAGTCCGAGAACTTCTGGGCGATGGGGGAGACGGGACCCTGCGGGCCCTGCTCGGAGATCCACTACTTCCGGGGGGAGGATCTCTCCGGCAACACCGTGGATCGCGTCAACGGAGTGGGCGACGAGACCGTCGAACTGTGGAACCTCGTATTCATGCAGTTCGAGCGGGATGCTTCCGGGAAGCTCGAGCCCTTGCCGCGCCCGTCCGTGGACACGGGCGCGGGTCTCGAGAGGCTCGCGGCGGTGCTCCAGGGGGTCGGAAGCAACTTCGATACGGACCTCTTCGCGGGGATCCTCTCGAGCCTCTCGGACATCGTTTCCGCGAGCGGCGGCGCGCGGTATCGCGGCAACTTCGCCGTCGAGGATGCGCCGTATCGGGTCATCGCGGACCACGCGCGGGCCGCGACCATGTTGATCGCCGACGGCGTCCTGCCCTCGAACGAGGGGCGCGGTTACGTGCTCCGCCGGATCCTGCGGCGCGCGCTCCGCTACGGGCGCCGCCTCGGGCTCCACGAGCCCTTTCTCCACCGGCTGACCGGGCCGGTCGTGGACGTGTACCGAGGAATCCACATCGAACCGACGGAAGCGGACGCCGTGGCCCGCCGCGTCGCCGACATCCTTCTTCCGGAGGAGGAGCGCTTCGCGCGAACGCTCTCGGAGGGGATCGATCGGGTCGGCGAGGCCGCGAGCCGCGCGCGCCAGCGGCACGAGTCCGCCCTCTCGGGGGAGACGGTCTTCCGGCTCTACGACACCTACGGGATCCCGATCGAGGTGATCGAGGAGATCGCGGCGGATGAGGGTGTCGCGCTCGACCGCGAAGGATTCGAGAGGCTCTTGGAAGAGCAGCGCCGGACGTCGCGCTCTGCCGCGAAGTTCGAGGCCGCCGACGTTTCGGTCTACGACAAGCTCGATCTTCCTTCCGGCCACTCGGTCTTCCGCGGCTATCCCGAGCACGACTTCATCTCTCTCGACGGAGCGCGAGTCGTGGGGCTGGCAAAGGGCGGCGCGCCCGTGGCGCGGCTCGAAGCCGGAGAAACGGGCGAGGCTGTTGCCGACCGCACGGTCTTCTACCCCGAAGGGGGAGGACAGGTCGCCGACACCGGCGCGTGGGAGTGGCCAGGTGGGGAGGCCGAGGTCCTTCACGTCTGGAAACCGCGCCCCGACACCATCGCGCACCGCGTGCGGGTCGTGCGGGGCCGCCTCGAGCGCAACGCGACCGTCGACATGCGCGTCCCGGAGTGGGTCCGCCGGCGCACGCAGGCGAACCACACCGGCACGCACCTCCTCCACGCCGCGCTGCGCAGGGTGCTCGGGGGCGGCGCGCGCCAGATGGGCTCACTGGTCGCGCCCGACCGGCTCCGGTTCGACTACGCCGCGGCGGCTCCTCCGACGCCCGACCAGATCGCGGAGATCGAGCGTCTCGTCAACCAGGAGGTCCTGCGGGATCGCGAGGTGACGAAGTCCATCCTCCCGATGGAGGAAGCTCGCCGGCGCGGCGCGGACATGTTCTTCTGGGACAAGTACTCCGACCGCGTCCGCGTCGTGGAGGTGCCGGGCTTCTCGACCGAGCTCTGCGGAGGGTGCCACGTCCCGCGAACCGGCGAGATCGGCGCGTTCAAGATCATCTCGGACAAATCGCTCGCGGCGGGCGTCCGCCGTCTCGAGGCCGTCACCTCGCTCGGCACGGTCGACCTTCTGCGCCACGACGAGGAGGCATTGAACCGGCTCTCCGCGGCGGCGCAGGCGCCCCGCGAGGCCCTCGTCGATCGATGGGAGGAGCGAGAGGAGCGGTTGAAGGCGCTCGAGCGTGAAGTCGCCACTCTCCGGATGAAGCTCGCCTCGGGCGATTCGGGTAGCGAAGGGGAGAGCGAGGAGATCGAAGGAGTCCGCGTCGTCACGCGGCTCGTTCCCGGACTGTCGATCCCGGAGCTGCGCAACCTCTCCGACACGCTGCGGTCGCGCGTCAAGAGCGGCGTGGTCCTGGTGGGGACCTCCCGGGAAGGAAAGACGTCGGTCGTCGCGGCGGTGACGCCGGACTTAGTCGAGCGAGTCTCGGCCTCGCGCGTGGCGGCCCGGATCGGCCAGGCGCTCGGCGGCTCCGGCGGGGGAAAGCCGGACCTCGCCCAGGCGGGAGGAAAGCGGGAAGAGCTCCTGTCGGAGGGCCTCCGCGCAGGCAGGGAAGCGGTTCGCGAGATCCTGGCGGCGTGACCGCCGTCACCAAAAGTCGCGGGGACAGGTCCTGCGGAACTGCACCCGCGTCCTTATGAGTTCGCGCAGCGCCTGGAATATAATGACGGTATCTCGGTTGACGAAGCCGTCCCAAAATCATTCATGCGCTTGAAGAGTCTTTTTGTGCTCGCCATTCTGTTCGCCGTCGCGGCGACCGGCTCGGCGAAGGTCCGGGTCCAGGTCGTCAACGGCAAGAGGGTCATCTACAACGACGGCGTCGGGGAGACCGCGACCGTCGGAAGGCGCTCGGCCGGCCAAGAGCGGTGGCTCGCCGCCCGGATCTCGCGCCCCTCCCAGTTCGACCCGCTCATCAACCGGGCTGCGAACGACCACTCGCTCGACCCGCGCCTCGTCAAGTCCGTCATGCTCGTCGAGTCGGGCTTCAACCCCGCGGCCGTGTCCCCCAAAGGGGCGCGGGGGCTCATGCAGCTGATGCCGGGGACCGCGAACCGCCATGGGGTACGCAACGTCCACGACCCGGCGCAGAACATCGCGGCGGGAACGCGGTACCTCTCCCATCTACTCGGCCTCTTCGACGGGAACCTCGAGAAGTCGCTGGCCGCCTACAACGCCGGGGAAGCCGCGGTGGCGCGCTACGGCGGCATTCCTCCCTACGTCGAGACGCGGGATTACGTGCGCAAGGCGCTGACGGCGTACTACGGAACCCCCTATGCCGGAGCAAGCACGCTCGGCGGCGGTTTCGGGAAGGCGGCCGGAGAGTCCTTCGCCGGCAAACCCGTCCGCGTCGAGCGCGACTCGCGGAACCGTCCTGTCTTTACTACGGCGCGTCCGGCTGCTCCCGTCCTGCGCCGGCTCGGCTGAAGACTCGCGAGCGCGAAGCTCGCTATCGCGTCCCCGCCGCGAACGACCTCAGCCGCTCCTCTGCTTCCGCCAGGATCGAGGCCACCTTGTCCTCTTCCCGGTGCTCGCAGTAGAGACGGACCATCGGTTCGGTTCCCGAGAGCCGGTGAAGGAGCCATCCGTCCGCGCCGAAAACGTACTTGATCCCGTCCTTCTCGGTCACGTCCGTCACTGGAATGCCGGCCACTCGCGTCGGCGGATCTCTCCGAACCGAGTCCAGGTAGGTCGAGACGACCGGCACCGGCAGGTAGACGTCGCGCCGGCCGTACGCGAAGTTTCCGAACTCCGAGGCGAGGTCGGCAAGCGCGCCGTCGAGGTCCTTCCCGCTCTGCGCCAGGCTTTCCAGGAGCAGCAGGGCGTTGAAGACCCCGTCGCGCTCGGGAAGGTGGAACGCGAAGGCATACCCTCCGCTCTCCTCGCCGCCCGCGGCCACCTGGCCCCGGTTCATGAGCTCCGCGACGTGCTTGAACCCGATCGGGGTCTCGAACAGGGGAGCACCGAGCTTCCCCGCGACGCGGTCGATCAGGAGCGACGTCGAGAAGGTCTTCGCGATTCCGCCCGTCAGCCGGCGACGCCGGAAAGCGTGAAGGAGCAGGAGCGCGAGCACGCGGTGAGGCGACACGAACGCGCCCCTTCGGTCGAGCGCGCCCAGCCGGTCGGCGTCGCCGTCCTGCGCGACCGCGAGGTCGAGATGCCGGGCGATGACTTCCCGGGAAGCCGCTTTGAGGTTCGCCGCGATCGGCTCGGGGTGCACGCCCCCGAAAAGCGCGTCCCGCTCGGAGCGGAACGGCACGACTTTCGTTCTGCCCGGCCCGACGACGTCGGCGACGAGGGTCCCCGCGGCCCCGTGCATCGAGTCGGCGAGGACGGCGAGTCCCGCCTCGCGGATCGCGGGCAGGTCGAGGAGCGCGCCGAGCCGATCGCGGTAGGGTCCGACGAGGTCCACGGTCGAGATCCGGCCCGCGCGGGCGGATCCGGGAAGCGGCCGGTCCGCTTCGCGGGAGATCTCGTCATAGAGCTCCGGCGGCGCGCTTCCGCCGAAGTGCGCCTTCACCTTGAAGCCGTTGTAAACCGCGGGATTGTGGCTGGCGGTAATCGCGATCCCGCCGGCGAGCGAGAGCCGCCGGACGTGGTAGGACACCACGGGCGTCGGGATGGGCCGGTCCGACAGGAGGACGTCGATGCCGGCGCGGGCGAAGATCTCCGCGGCATCGCGCGCGAATTCCGGCGAGAGGAAGCGCGTGTCGTAACCGACGACGATTCGCGTTCGGTCCCCCGGGCCGCGCCACGCCGAATAGACGCGAGCCGTGGCGGCCGCGGCCCGGCGCACCGCCTCGAACGTGCAGTCGTCGGCGATAACGCCGCGCCAGCCGTCCGTCCCGAAGGCGATGCTCAAGGAGCGGAGCGCCGGCCGGCGCCGGGGCCCGGCGGTGTTACCTTAATCACTTCTGAGGTTTCGGACGTCGCCGAAAGATAACGCATGGAAATCGTCGAGACGGAAGAGCAATTGAACATTAACCTCCCGAATGCGCTGACGCTCCTGCGCATCTTCCTCGTCCCGTTCCTGCTCGTCGTTCTGCTGACGAAGTTCGAGGGACGGGAGACGGTCGGGCTGCTCATCTTCCTCTTCGCGACCGCCACGGACTTCTTCGACGGCTGGCTGGCTCGGCGCCGGGGCGAGATCACGACGCTCGGCACGCTGCTCGACCCGATCGCCGACAAGCTTCTCATCTCCGCCGCGTTCGTGTCGCTGGTCGAGCTCCAGCTGGCTCCGGCGTGGATGGTCGTCGTCATCCTCGGCCGCGAATTCGCAGTCTCGGGGCTGCGCTCGATCGCATCGGCGCAGGGCCTCGTGATCGCCGCTTCCGGTTGGGGAAAGGCGAAGATGTTCTCGCAGATCCTGGCGGTGTCGCTCCTCATCCTGGCCATCCGGCACGAAGTGTTCCTGCTGCCCGGCAAAGTCGCTCTCTGGCTGACGGTGGGAATCGCTCTCATCTCCGGCATCCACTACTTCGCGCTCTTTCTGCGTCGCATCGTCTCGATCGCCGGCCCGCTGCCGCCGCCGGACCCCTAGCGCTTGCGCAGGAGGAACCTTCGGATCGAGCGACCTTCCGCACGGTACTTGATCTCGTAGTGGGTCGGGGGCGGCGCGGGGAGCGAGTCCCAGTCGAGCTCCTCCAATCGCGGCACGGTCTGGAGCAGAGGCCCGAGCTCCTCCGCATATCCGGGATGGTCGGTCGCGATCCGCAGGACGCCGCCCGGTTCGAGCTTCGAAGCGAGCACCTCGAGGAACACTCCATCCAGGAGCCGGCGCTTTCGCTGCCTCTTCTTGGGCCACGGATCCGGGAAGTAGACGTGAAATGCGCGCACCGACTCGGCCGCGAGGCATCCATCGACGAACATCCGCGCGTCGGCGCGCACGATTCGCGCGTTCGTCAGGCGCGCCCGCGAGATTCGGCGGTTCGAGATTCGATAATAGGAGAGCGAACGCTCGACTCCGAGGAAGTCCCGAGCGGGACTCGTCCCGGCCGCCTGAATCAGGAAGCGGGCCTTCCCGGTGCCGAGCTCGATTTCGAGCGGCGCGCGGCGTCCGAAAATCTCGTGGGCGACGAACGGCCGCGCGAACCAGAGCTCCTCGTCGACCGCGACGGGAAAACGGGAGCGCGCGCGCTCGGTCGTGCTAATCTGCCCGGTCAAGAAGTCCCGAAATTCTCATGCCCACGGTGGTCTTCGTCAATGAAGGGAAGGCCGGGATTGTCCCGTCCGGGACCAGCCTTCTCCGGGCCGCCGTGGACCTGGGCGTCCGGATCAGCCACGTGTGCGGAGGCAACGGGATCTGCTCGACCTGCCGCGTGGAAGTCGTGGTGGGAGAGGAGAATTTGACGCCAATCAATCCGCAGGAAATCGCCTACGACCTCGGACAGTCCGGCCGGCTCGGCTGCCAGGCGCGCATCCTCGGCAACGTCGGCGTGCGCGTGCTCATGGTGCCGAAAGTCGAGATGGACTGACGTCCAGAGTCCAAAGTTCGGAAGGCGCAGTCCGGGATCATTCGACGCGCGTCGCGACTTCCCTGGCGAAGTCGAAGGTCGAGGCGGCCCCGCCGATGTCGGGAGTGCGGATGCCCGCGGCAAACGTCTGGAACAGGGCCCGCTGGATCGCGTCGGCGTGCGCCGCAAGGCCGACGTGCCGGAGCATCAGCACCGCGCTCATCAAGAGCGCCGTGGGATTCGCCTTGCCCGTCCCGGCGATGTCGGGAGCGGTCCCGTGCACGGCTTCGAAGACCGCGGCCTCTTTGCCCAGGTTCGCCCCCGGCACAAGCCCGAGCCCTCCCACCAGTCCGGCCGCGAGGTCCGACACGATGTCGCCGTAGAGGTTCTCCAGCAGCAGGACGTCGAAGACCTCCGGATTGAGCACCAGTCGCATGCACGCCGCGTCCACGATCCGGTCGTCCGCGGCGATCTCCGGATATTCGGCCGCGACGCGGCGAAAGCAGTCGAGGAAGAGCCCGTCGGAAAGCTTCATGATGTTGGCTTTGTGGATTGCCGTGACGCGCCGGCGTCCCTCCCGCCGCGCGTGTTCGAACGCGAAGCGCGCAATCCGGGTCGAGGCGGCCTCGGTGATGATCTTGAGCGACTCGACCACTCCCGGCACCACGATGTGCTCCAGTCCGCTGTAGAGGTCCTCGGTGTTCTCGCGGACGACAACGAGGTCCACGTCCGTGTAGCGCGCGGGGACTCCAGGCACGGTCTTCACCGGCCGCAGGCTCGCGAAGAGCTCGAGCGTCTGCCGCAGTCGGACGTTCACCGACGAAAAACCCTTGCCGATCGGCGTTCCGACCGGAGCCTTCAGCGCGACGCGGTTCCTGCGGATCGACTCGACGGCGCCAGCCGGAAGCGGATCGCCCTCGGCCTCTTCCGCCTTCCGGCCGACGACCGCCTCCTCGAAATCGAGCGGCGCCCCGGCCGCTTCGAGAATCGCCAGGACGGCGTCCGCGACTTCCGGGCCGATCCCGTCGCCGCGGATCAGGGTGACCCGCACTCTCGGCGCCGCCGTCATGCAGCCGGGGGAGAAGCGGCGGGCGGCAGGATCATGCGAACGCTCTTGATGGCGGTGGGCGTCGCGTCCTCGACGATGAACTCGGCCCGCCGCCCCTTCCAACGCTCTCCCTTCCGCGGGATCCGGCCGAACCGCAGCATCAGGTGTCCCGCGATCGTCTCGGCTTCGTCGCGCGGCAGCGAAAGACCGAACTGCTCCTCGAGGTCGTCGAGCCGGAAGCTTCCTTCCAGGACGTAGGTCCGGTCGCCGGCCGCGACGAAGCCGGGCGTCTCCTCTTCGTCGTACTCGTCCTGGATCGGGCCGAGCAGCTCCTCGAGCGCGTCCTCAATCGTCGCAATCCCCGCCGTGCCGCCGTGCTCGTCGACCACGATCGCCATGTGCGTGCGGCGGCGGCGCATCTCCCGGAAGAGATCTTCGGCCCGCTTGAACTCCGGAACGAGGAAGGGCGGGTCGAGATAGCGGCCGAGCGAAAACTTCCGCTCTTCCTCGTCCGACAGGTCGAAGAGGTCTTTCGCGTTCAGGATCCCGACGATGTTGTCGAGCGAGCCGCGGTAGACGGGGAGGCGCGACAGCTTGTGCTCCCGCAGCACCAGACGGACGTCGTCGAACTTCGCCGTCTCCGGCAAAGCGATGACCTTCGTTCTCGGGACCATGATGTCGCGGACGGTCTTGTCGCCGAACTCGAGAACCTTGTGGAGGAGCTTCCTTTCGTCTCCGTGGATGACTCCCTCCTCCGCTCCGAGGTTGAAAAGGCTCTTCATCTCTTCTTCGGTCAGCGCTGGCGCCTTCTCGGGAATGCCGACGAGGCGCAGCATGCCGGTCGAGATCTTCACGAGCGCGTTCACGACGGGCGAAAGCAGCCGCATCGTCCACGCCATCGGAATGGCCACGGCGCGAGAGATCGAGACCGGCGACGCCGCCGCGATCGACTTCGGAGTCATCTCCGCGAAGATGAAAAGAACGATGGTGGAAAAGAGGATCGCGGCGGGCGCGCCGTAGGTCTCGCCCAGCCACGCCGTCGCGAGAAGCGTGGCCAGAGATGAGGCGGTCGCCATGAAGAGGTTCTGGCCGATCAGGATGGTCGCGAGCAGCCGCGACGTGTGAGCCTTCAAGTTGCGGAGAATCGGGGCGCGTCGGTCCCCCTTCTCCCGCAGCCTCTGAAGGTCGATCCGTGTGAGGGACACGAGCGCGGTCTCCGAGCCGGCAAAAAAGGCGGAGAGGCCGAGCGAGAGCGCGAGCAGCACGAGGAGGACAAGGTCCTTGGCGTTCATGAGGTCCTTTCGATGTCGGCCGCGAGGCGGCCGGAAGCCCACCGGGCCGCATCGGACAATCCGCGGTCTCCGCTCGCAGCGGCGCGGGTGAGCGCGGGCAGGAGCGCGGGGTCCGCCGTCGCGCCCGCGGATGCCGCGGCGTTGCGCTGCATTCCCCGGCGTCCGGCGCGATTCAACGCGGTCGCCCCGAAGCGACGTCGCCACTCGCCCTTCCCCATTTCGAGCCAGTCGGCCCGCGTCGGGAGAGGCGGACCGGGGAGGGGTGAAGAAGGACGGCTGCGCACGGGTCCATTCCACGGACACACTTCCTGGCAGACGTCGCATCCGAAGACCCGGTTGCCGACGCTCTCCTTGACCCCGTCCGGAAGAGGCCCGCGGTGCTCGATCGTCCAGTAGGCGAGGCACCGGGCCGCGTCGAGGAGACCCGGACCGAGAAACGCGTCGGTGGGGCAGCTCTCGAGGCATCGGACGCAGGAGCCGCACAGTTCGGCGACCGGATCATCGGGCGGGAGATCGAGGTCCGTGACGATCTCCGCGAGCAACAGGTACGACCCGTAATCGTGATCGATCAGGCAGCCGTTCTTGCCGATCCAGCCCACGCCGGCCGCCGCCGCGAACGACCTCTCTGCGAGAGGCGTCGAGTCCACGCACACGCGCCAGCGAACCGGCTCGGACAGCCGCTCGACCGCGGAGCGCGCGACGCGGATCGCTCTCTTGCGGAGCGTGCCGTGGTAGTCGGGCCCGGCTGCGTACCGGGCGACGATCGAGCCGTCGTCCGCGCGGAGCGGGTCGGTCCGATGGGGCGCGGCGAGGCAGACGACCGACTTCGCCCCCGGCAGGAGGTTCTGCGGTCGCGAACGGACCTCGACGGTGCGCTCGAGATAGGCCATTCCGGCGTGCCGGCCGGCGGCGATCCAGTCGCGGAAGCGTTCGAATCGGGCCGGCGGAAGGGCGCGCGCGACGCCGAAGCGCGAAAATCCTTCCGAGAGCGCCTCTTCCCGAAAGATCCGGGCGGCTTCGAATCGGTCGGACCGCGCCGTCATGCCCGTCCCGCGATGCTAGCACCCGGCGGGCGTATTCTCGGGGCCGGCCAGGACGGCCCACGAAGCGACGCAGAGGAGACGACGCTGGTTTCGCACGACCGCTTCTACGCGAGGGTCTTCGGGCTCGTCGTCGCGGCGCTGCTCGCCGCGGCTCTTGTTTCGATTCTGAAGCCCTTCGTCGGTCCGATCCTCTGGGCGCTCCTGCTCGCCTTCCTGCTGTACCCGCTCAATGCCCGTCTCCGGAATCGTTTCCGGGGGACGAAGGGCCACGGCCGGGCGGCGCTCTTCATGACGGTCGCCGTCACGCTCGCAATCGTGCTGCCGGCGGCGCTCATCGGAATCGCCTTCGCGGGGCAGGCGGCGGACCTGATCCGGCGCCTTGGCGGGCTCGCCGACCGCTACCGGATCCTGCGGCCGGGCGACATCGTTCGACTCCCGATCGTGGATCGCCTCGTTCGCTGGCTCGCGGAGCACACGCCCGTGACGGTGGATCAGGTGCAGGCGTGGATCGTCAACGGCCTGCGCACCGCCCTCGAGTTCGCGGTCGCGAACGGCCGGTTCGTGTTTCTCGGAGCGCTCGGCGCTGTCGTGGGACTCTTCCTGATGCTGTTCGTCCTGTACTTCTTCTTCCGCGACGGCGAGGAGATGATCAAACAGGGAATGGCGCTCGTCCCTCTCGACGAGGAGCGCAAGCGCCGCCTCGAGTCGCACATCGCCGAAGTCACGCGCGCGGTCGTCTATGGAAACGTCCTGACCGCGATCATCCAGGGAGCGCTCGTCGGGTTCGCCTTCTGGATCTCGCCCCTGCCCTCTCCGGTCGTGTTCGGCGTGCTCGGCGCGATCGCCGCGCTCATCCCCGCGCTCGGCACGGGGCTGGTCCTCATCCCGGCGGCGATCGTGCTGGCGTTCGGCGGGCACCTGGGCTGGTCGCTCTTCGTGCTCGTCTGGGCGGTCGGCGTCGTCGGAACCATCGACAACTTTCTCCGGCCGATCTTCATCTCCGGCCGGGCGGAGATCTCGACGCTCCCGGTCTTCGTCGGTGCCATCGGGGGCGTTGCCGCGTTCGGGCCGATCGGGCTGTTTCTCGGACCGATCGTGATCGCTCTCGTGCAGGCGTTCATCCGGTTCGCCGAAGAGGATCGGGCGTCGGCGGACTCGGCGGCAGGAGATCGAGATCTCCCTCCGCCGAGAAACGGATCCCTTCCGGTGTCGAGATGATCCAGATCCGTACGTTCACGGGGAGCGGGACGGAGCGCGTCGCCCGTTGAAGGAAGACACCGCGACGCTCGAGCGGCGCGGACCACCGCTCGAGGACGCGCGCGAGCATTCCGCCCCGACCCCGCCAGGGAACGGTCCGCTCGCCGGCGCGAAATCCGGAGAGTCCCTCCCAGACGATTCCGAAGGCGGGCGCGCGCGCATCGACCAGTTGCGCTTCGACCTCGGCAGCGGCCTCCCCGATGCGGCGGGCGCGCCCGCCGGTGGACACGTAGAGCGCGGTGGGCGTGCTCCAGACGTTGCCGATCTGGCGGGGACGAGGCGGCTCGAAGCCGCGAGAGAGAAGCCCGAGCACGAGAGCGGGACCGAGGCAGAGAAGGGCGGTGGAGGCCTCGAGCAAGCGCTCGCCCCAACCGCGTCCACGCGCGCCGAGCGCGAGGCCTGCGAGCGCGAGGGCGGCGGCGAAGAAGAGATACGCGATCGACGCCGTCAGCGAAGCGAGCGGATTCTCGAGACGGGTGACGCCGATCGCGGCAAAGCCCGCGACCGCGACGAGCGCGAGAGCGAGCGGCACGAGAAAGCCGGAGGACGCCACGGCCCGCTGAACGCGGTGGAAACGGCGGCGGAGATTCTCCCGTTCGGCGGCGCCGGGCGGAAATCGGATCGGGTGTCCGGCCGGGCACGCACGGACGTCCGGGTCCGCGACGAGCCGGCGGCAGCGGGGGCATCGCACGACGACGGCGGTCTCCCAGCCGTGCCGGTAGGCCGAGAGCGACCGCGCCGCCCGCAGTAACGGCCAGGCGACGGCGACGACGAGCGCCCCCTCCGCCGCGGCGCGGAGAAAGAGAGCAGCCGGATGGAGCCCGCCTCCGAAAAGGCTCTCGACGGCCTGCGCTAGGCGGGGAAGCACCCGCTACTTCGGCGTCGCCTCGCCCCCTTCGAGGACGATTTCGACCCGGCGGTTCTGCGCTTTTCCGGCTGCCGTCGCGTTCGTTGCAACGGGGCGTGTCTTACCGTAGCCCTGCGCCTCGATTCGATCGGGCGTGACGCTGCCTTCGATCAAGGCCGAGCGGACCGACTGCGCGCGCAGCCGGGAGAGCTGCAGGTTGTATTCCGATGGACCGTCGGAATCGGTGTGACCCTCGACGAGAACGCGCCGTCCGGGAACCTTCGCGAGCACCCGGGCGATCTCGATGATCCGCGTGCGCATGGCGGGCTTGATGTCCGACTTGTTCACGTCGAAGTAGATGCTGCCCGGCAGCGTGACGATCAGCCCCCGTGCTTCTTCCCGCACCGACGCGAGCGCGGAGAGCGTCTTTCGCAGTTCCTCCTGGGTCTTCTGCTGCTCCATCTGGAGCCGGGCGATTTCCGCCGCCCGGTCCGCTTCCGCCTTGCGCTCTCCTTCCAGCCTCTGGCGCTCCGCCTCGGCCGACCTCTGCGCCTCCTCGGCGGCCTTACGGCTGGCCTCCAGCTCCGCGCGGGTCTTCTCGAGCTCCGCGGCGGCCCGTTCTTTGTCGGCCTGCGTGCGGGCGGCGGCCTCGCGCTCCGCCGCCGATCGCTCGGCTGCCAGCCGGGCCTCGAGATCCAGCCGCGACTGCTCGCGCTCGCGGGCGGCCGCCTCCTGCGCGGCGAGACGGTCTTCCGCGGCGCGCCGCTCGGCGGCGGCCCGGGCTTCCGCTTCCGCCGCGCGCCTCTCCGCGTCCGTCCGGGCGCGCGCCTGGAGCGCGGCGATCTCCGCGTCGCGCACGGAGAGCTCTCCCTGACGCTTGCGCTCGGTTTCCCGGCGCACCGCTTCGCCGGCGTTGCGCGCCTCCGCGCGGTACTGGGCCGTCCTGGCCTCGGCTTCGGCGACGCGGGCCCAGTGCGCAGCGACCGGGGAGTCCTTCCTCTCGTTCCATGTGTTTTCCGCGACCCGAAGATGCGCGATTGCCGCGTCGTATTCACGAGCCGCCAGCTGGTCGGCGTTGGCGTTCTTCGCGTCCTGCACGGCCAGGCGCGCTTCCGCGATCTCCCGCGGCGGCGGGCCGGCCGAGCAGGCGGCCGCGAGAACGGCAAGCGCAATCGGAAGGAGCTTCAGGTTTCTTTTCATTTGCATACCTCGCTCATGGATTCCGGGACTGCTCCCGGATCTGCCGGGTCTTCACCTCGAGCTCGTCCGCCTCCCGCCGAAGAGACGCCGCTTCGCTCTTCAATCTCTCGGCGTTCGCCTGAGCCTCGGCCGCCTCGGCGTAGGCGCGGGCTTCGTCGAGTCGGCGGCGAGCGATTTCCCCCTCCCCGCGAGAGGACGCGAGGCGTCCCTCGTCCCAGGCCCGGCGCGCCCTCGCAAGCAGGTCGGACGCGCGCTCACGCGCTCCCGCGCCTTCGGCCCGGCGGATGGCGGCTTCGGTATCCGCCAGAAGGGCGGGCGCGACGGGCGGCCCGCTCGACGCGCACCCGGCAGCGAGCGCCAGTGCCAGCAGAAGCAAGGCACCTCTCCTCATGGTGACCTCCTCTCGACGGAATCGAACTCGTCGGAATCGAAGAACACGCGGGCCGAACTCTATTGCATTCGCGATGCCATGGGATCGTCGCTGGGACAGGTCCCGCGGACCTGCACCCGCCCTTTGATAGTCGCGGGGACAGGTCTTGCAGACCTGCACCCGCCTCCTTATTGATCGTCGCCGGGACAGGTCCTGCGGATCTGCACCGCCCTTTGATCGTCGCGGGGACAGCTCTTGCAGACCTGCGCCCGCATCCTCATTGATAATCGCGAGAACGGCCATGGCTGCGATAGAAGATCTCGCGGAAGAGCTCGCGCGGGAAATCCGCGCCGCGGTTGCCGACGCGGCCCCTCCGGAGAAGGCGGCGCCGGCGCCGGGCACCGGGGATCTCGACGACGTTCGGATCGCGATCCGGCGCGCGGGGGATCACCTGACGCCGACGATCCCGCAGGCGGTTCGCTTCGCGCGCGCAAAATCGCTCGTCCTGCGGATGGTTCGCTTCCTCTGGAGAGATCAGGCTTCGTTCAACGCGCTCGCGCTCGAGGCGGCGAACGGCGTCGTTGCGGCGCTCGAAAGAGACCGCGAAGAACAAGCGCGCCGGTACGGCGAGGTCGTCGGAGAGCTCGCGCGCTGGCGGGAAGATTTTCGCGGTCGGGACGGCGCCCAGGACGCGCGGATCGCCTACCTGGAGACGCTCGCGACGGGGCGTCCGCCCGCCGCCGCCGGCTCTTCTGGAGAGACTCCGTCGCTTCCCGAAAGCGTCTACGCGCTCTTCGAGGAACGCTTCCGGGGACCTTCGACCGAGATCATCGAGAGGCAGAGGTTCTACCTTCCGTACGTCCGCGGCCTTCCGGGGCCGGTCTTCGATGCCGGGTGCGGGCGGGGAGAATTTCTCCGGCTGCTCCGGGACGAGGGGATCGCCGCGCGCGGCGTGGAGGCGAGCTCCCTTTCCGCGAGCGCGTGCCGGGCCGCGGGCCTGGACGTGACGGAAGGCGACGCAATTGGGGTGCTCGCGGAAGCGCCGCCGGCCTCTCTCGGAGCGGTCGTCGCCTTTCAGGTCGTCGAGCACTGGCCGGCGGCCTCGACCTTCCGCTTCCTCGCGGAGGCCCGCCACGCGATCGCGCCGGGCGGAGTCGTGATCGTCGAGACGGTGAACACCGACTCGCTCGCTTCGATGAACGCCTTCTACCTCGATCCGACGCACGTGCGTCCGGTTCCGGCGGAGGCGCTCCGGTTCCTCTGCGACGCCGCGGGGTTCCGGGACCTCTCGGTCGAGTTTCTCTCGCCCCTCCCTGCCGGAAGGCGCCTGGAGGAGCGATCCGACAACGACGCGCGGTTGAATGCGATCCTCTTCGGCCCGCAGGACTATGCGGTGATCGGGCGCGTGCCGCTCCCGTGATCCCGCGAGCCCCTCGGCTCCGTGCGGGTCCGCGCCGTTGAAGAAGCCTCCGCGTGTTCTCGTCGCGGCCGTGCAGTCGCCTTTCTCAGGTGGCGGCGCCGAGCGGCACGTCCGCCGCTTGACTGAGGAGCTCGTCGTCCGCGGCATCGAGGCGGACCTCGTCCAGATTCCGTTGATCGAAAGGGAGAGATTCGACCTCGTGCGCTCTGCGCTCGCATGGCGCTCTCTCGACGTGACCGAGTTCGGCGGCCGCGCGGTCGATGCCGTCATCGCGACCCGCTTTCCGAGCTACCTGGTCCGGCATCCCAACAAGGTCGTCTGGGTCATTCACCAGTACCGGCAGGCGTACGACCAGTTCGGCACGCGTTGGAGTGATTTCACCGCTTCGAAGGAGGACCGGCGCACCCGCGAGACGATCGAGGCGATCGATCAGTTGGGCCTCTCGGAGGCCCGGCGCGTCTTCGCCAATTCGCGGACCGTCGCGGCCAGGCTCCGGAAGTACAACGGGATCGCGAGCGAGCCTCTCTATCATCCGCCCCCGCTCGTGGGCCGGTACCGGACCGGGCCGTTCGGCGACTACGCGCTCTCCGTCGGCCGCCTGGACGGCTGGAAGCGCCCCGACCTTCCTCTGCGCGCGCTCGCCTATGCCCCGGCGGCGCGGCTCGTCGTGGTCGGACGCGGTCCGGAAGGGGAGAGGTTGAAGCGCCTCGCGCGCGAGCTCGGCGTCGAGGCGCGCGTGCGATGGATCCCGGCGGCCGACGACGAGACGCTCCTGGACCTCTACGCGGGAGCGCGGCTCGTCGTCGTCGCCCCCGAAGGAGAGGACCTGGGCTACGTCCCGCTGGAGGCCTTTCTCTCGGGCAAGCCCGTCCTGACGACGGAAGACGCCGGCGGTCCGCTCGAGTTCGTGATCGACGGTCGAACGGGCTTCGTGGTGCCGCCGCGTCCCGAAGCGCTCGGCGCCGCCCTGCAGCTGGCGTGGAAGCGCGACGACGCGCTCGAAGCTCTCGGACGGCGCGGTCTCGCGCGCGCGTCGGAGCTGTCCTGGGACGCGACGATACGTACGCTGCTCGCGGCGGCGGGCCTGGAGATCCCGTGAAGCCGGACTGGGACGCCTGGACGCGGCTGGCGCGGGAGTCGGGCAGGACCCTGGCCGAGCTCGGCGTCCGCGCGGAAGACGCACGGTGGATCCGCGAACATTCCGAATCGATCGCGAGCCTCGCGCGACGCCCGAGACCGAACTGGATCGCTTATTTCTCGCGGGTCGCGCGGAAGGCGGCGCGGAAGGCGAGATAACCGGCGAGGATCCCGTCCTCGAAGTTGAAGTCGGGGCTCGCTGCGAGCGACGGGTGGTCGTGGGGCTGCAGGAGGTCGTCGGGTGAGAGGCCCGGCTCGAGCCGCCGCGCGAGCGCCATCAGCCGCTGCCGCTGAGCTGAGATCATTTCCTCGAGCAACCGCTCGACGCCGTCTCCGCCATTCACGGTTCCTCCGAACGATCCCGTGGCGGACGCGTGGGCGGCGAGGTCGCGTCGCGACCCACGCGCTCCGTCCAGATGCGCACGCGGTTGCGTCCGCCGGCCTTCGCCGCGTAGAGAGCCTGGTCCGCGCGCGCGAGGAGCTTGCTCGGATCGAGTCCTTCCGTCGCCGTCGCGTCCGCCACGCCCGCCGAGACGGTCACCCAGAAGTCGCGGCCGTCCATCTCGAAACGCGCGCGCTCGAGCGCCCGGCGGATTCGCTCCGCGACGATCCGGGCGGCGGCCGCGGCCGTGTTTGGAAAGAGCATGGCGAACTCCTCCCCGCCGAACCGGCAGGCGAGATCGCTCGCGCGCACGACGCCGCCGATGATCGCGCCGAACTGGCGCACCACCAGGTCGCCCGCGGCGTGTCCGAGCGTGTCGTTGACCGTCTTGAAGCGGTCGAGGTCGAAGCAGGCGATGGAGAGCGGCGTCTCGTATCGGTCGCGCCGGGCCCACTCCTCCGCCAGTCGCGCCTCGAAATAGCGGCGTGAGGCGAGCCCGGAGAGCTCGTCGGTCACCGCCACTCGCCAGTTGCGCGAGGCGTGCAGGGAGGCCGTGAGCGGACCGAGGAGCGCCCGGATCTCGCTTTTTTTCACTTCGTCGATCGGCTCGGGGCTGGCCAGATCAAGTTGGGCGACCAACCGGTCGCCGGAGAAGAGCGGAAGGCGAAGGCGCCGGACCGGGGCGCCCGCCAGGAGGTCGCGTGGCGCGAACGAGCGTTCCGTCTCGGTCACCGAAAGGTCTCGCACCTGCCGCGCGTCGATCGCCGTTGCGAGGAGGCGGCTCGCCGGATCGAGCGCGGGCGCGAACTCTCCGGAGTCATTCGGAGTCAGTTTCCAGACCTCGTCGATCCTACCCTCCGGATCGATGCGGTAGAGATCGAAGCAGGTCACCGGGAGGATCGCGGCCGCGGCCGTGTACGCGTGCTTCAGGATCTCGGCGGGCTCGGGAGACTCACCGAGGAAGTGACCGCCTCGTTCCCGGGCGGCGAGGCGCGCCGCCAGGGCGCGCTCGCGCGAACGGGCCTGCCACGCGAGGACACCGTTTGCAATCGCGACGAAGGCGAGAAGAATTTCTCCCCAGAGAGGCAGCACCCGGATTGGAGTGTAGCGGCTGGACGGCTCGAAAGCTCTTCCGGCCGCTCCCAATTTCTTCCAAAACGAAAGGCCCCCGATCCCGGGGGCCTCCGACAAGACGAAAAGAAGAGTTACGGAGTATTCGTGGTCGTCGTCGTCGTCATCGTCGTGGTGGTCTCCGTGGTCGTCGTCGCGGCAGGCGTCCCCGTCATGGTGGTCGCCGTCATGGTGGTGGAGGTTTCCTCGACCACGGCCGGCGCCTCGGTCGTCGAGGTTTCGGTCGTCGTGGTCGTCTCCTCCTTCTTGGTGCAACCGGTGAGGAGCACTGTTCCGAAAACGGCTGCGAAGACCAGGGTCAGGAACTTCTTCATCTCCCTCTCTCCTTCTCGTTACTGGCGAACTTTTTCTTGCGAAACCGCCTCGAAACCAGCGGGAAAAGCGAGCGCATGATATCTCAACGAGAAGGTCTGTCAAGCGGGAAACCCCGTCCTGCCCACGCGTTGCGCCCTTTCGTCCGGGCCGGTATCCTTCCGCCCTTTCACCGGAGGCCGCGTGTTCGAATCACTGGGAGATCGGATCCAGGGAGTCTTCAAGGAGCTGAAGGGCGAAGGGCACCTGACCGAGTACCACCTCGACTCGGCGCTCCGGCAGATCCGACTGTCTCTGCTCGAGGCCGACGTGGCGCTTGCCGTCGTGCGGGGCTTCACCGAGCGCGTTCGCGAGAAAGCCGTCGGCGCGAAGGTGATGCAGCAGTTTTCGCCGGCACAGGAAGTGACAAGGATCGTCCGTGACGAGCTCGTTGCCCTCCTGGGCGGACAAAAAGAAGATCTCCTCCTCGAAGGGCGTCCCGCGATCATCGAGATGGTCGGTCTCCAGGGCTCCGGCAAGACGACCTCGGCGGGAAAGCTCGCGCTCTACCTCAAAGGGCGCGGGCGTTATCCGCTTCTCGTGGCGGCCGACCTGTCCCGTCCGGCGGCGGTCTCGCAGTTGAAGACGCTCGGGCGCCAGATCGGCGTTCCCGTTTTCGAGCCGGGCGAAGGCCGGGACGCCGTGGCCATCGCGCGCGAAGGAGTGACGGAGGCGCGACTGACCGGCCGGGACACCGTGATCCTCGACACCGCCGGCCGGCTCCATCTCGACTCCGATCTGATGAACGAGGTCCGCGCGGTGACCGAGGCGGTTCACCCGGGAGAGATCCTCTTCGTGGCCGACGCCATGACCGGACAGGACGCGGTGCGATCCGCCGCCGGCTTCGCCGAAGCTCTGCCACTCACCGGGATCGTCTTCACGAAGGCGGATGGCGACGCGCGCGGCGGCGCGGCCCTCTCCGTGGTCACAACCGTCGGGAAGCCGATCAAGTTCGTCGGCGTCGGAGAGAAGCTCCAGGACTTCGAGCCGTTCCACCCCGACCGGATGGCCTCGCGGATTCTCGGTCTGGGAGACGTTCTGACCCTGATCGAGAAAGTCGAGGCACAGGTGGATGCCTCCGCGGCGGAGAAGATGGCGGACCGCGCGGCGGCGGGCGACTTCACGCTCGAGGATCTCCGGGATCAGCTGCGGTCGATGAAGAAGATGGGGCCGGTCTCGGGGCTGCTCGATCTGCTGCCGAAGGGAGGAGCGTTCCGGAGTCTCGCGTCGGCCGACGCTGTCGACGAGAAGTCCCTCCTCCGCATCGCGGCGATCATCGACTCGATGACGCCCGACGAGCGGCGGTACCCGCAGGTCTTGAACGGGAGCCGCAAAAAGCGGGTCGCCGCCGGCTCGGGGACGACCGTGGCGGAGATCAACCGTCTCGTGAAGCAGTACCAGCAGATGCGAAAACTGATGAAGGCGGCTCGCAAGGGGGTCCGCGGGCTCGACCTGTCGCGCCTGCCGCTGCCGGCCCCCCGGAGCTGACGTAGAATGTCGGCGCGCCGCGGATCGCCCACGGCGCCGGGGAAGAGAAGCCCGACATCGGGCCGCTTGCACAGATTCCCCGGGCTTCTCGACCCCGCTCGATTCGCTGAAAGGAAAAAGTCATGCTGAAAATCCGACTGCGGCGCATGGGCGCTCGCAACCGTCCGCATTACCGGATCGTGGTCTCGGACTCCCGATCCACCGCCCGCGCCGAGGTGCTCGAAGAGCTCGGCGCGTACGACCCGAAGCGCGAGCCGACGGTCATCTCGTTCGACCGGGAGCGCGCCCGGTACTGGATCGGGCGGGGCGCGAACGTCTCGCCAACCGTTCAATCGCTCCTCGCCGGCAAGGAGCCGCAAGGCCAGGCGTCGTGACGCTTTCGCAGGGCACATGCGGCGCCTGATCGAGACGATCGTCCGGCGTCTCTCCGACCGCCCCGACGACGCGCGCGTCACCGAGGGAGTGGAAGGGCACACGCTCGTCTACGAGATTTCCGTGCCGGAGCCGGAACGCGGGCGCCTGATCGGCCGCGACGGCCGGACCGTTCGCGCAATCCGCGCGTTCGTGGGCGCCGCCGCGTCCGCCCGGGGAAAGCGCGTCACGGTGCGGGTTAGGGACTGATCGATTGAGCCGTCACCCGTGAGCCGCGGGCCGGGGCGTCCCGGGTCGGCTGACGGCTCCCGCTCGATGCTCCTCGTCGGAATCGTGCGGCGGCCCCACGGAACCGCAGGTGAGGTGTCCGTCGAGCCCGCGACCGACTTCCCCGAGCGCTTCGCGGCCGGCGCGCGCTTCCTCTGGCGCCGCGAAGAGGTCGAACGCGCCGTCTCGGTCGTCACCGCGCGCCCTCACGGCGCGCGAATCCTGATCCGGTTCGAAGGAGTGGAGGGGGTGGCGGCCGCTCGCTCGCTCGCCGGGGGAGAGCTCTGGATTCCGGAGGAAGATGCGATCCCGCCCCCCGAAGACTTCTACTACGGCCACGAGGTCGAGGGCTGGCGCTGCGAGGATCGGGCGGGGCGCGTTCTCGGAAGGGCGCAGAGGCTGACGCAGACGCCGGGAGGCGCGATGCTCTTCGTCGACACGGGCGGCGCCGAGCCGGTCCCGGTCCCGTTCGTGCGGCCGATCGTGGTTTCCGTCGAGCGCGCGGAGAAGCGAATCGTTCTCGATCCGCCTGCAGGGCTGATGGAACTCTGAAGCCATGAAGATCGAGATCCTCACGATCTTTCCGGACTACTTCCTCTCGCCGCTCGCCGAAAGCCTGCTCGGAAAGGCGATCAGCGCCGGCCGGCTCGAGGTGATCGTCACCGACCTCCGCGCGTTCGCGGAAGGGCGGCACCGCAAGGTTGACGACGAACCGTACGGCGGCGGGGCGGGAATGGTGATGATGGCGCCGGTGCTCGCCGCCGCGATCGAAGCGCGCCGGGGAGCGGCAGGGTTGCCCCGGGCGTGGACGATCCTGTTGTCCCCCGACGCCCGGAGACTCGACCAGGGAGCGGTCGAGGAGCTCGCGACGCGCGAACGGATTCTCCTCGTTTGCGGCCGCTACGAAGGGATCGACGAGAGAGCGCGCGAGCTCGGACTCTTCGACGAGGAGATTTCTCTGGGCGACTTCGTCCTGCCCGGAGGCGAGGCTGCCGCTCTCGCGGTCACCGAGGCAGTTTCGCGCCTCGTGCCGGGCGTGGTCGGATCCGCGGAGTCGGTCGAGAAGGAATCCTTTGCGCGCGATCGGCTCGACTATCCGCACTACACGCGGCCCAGGGAGTTCCGCGGCCTCGCCGTACCCGAGACGCTCGTGTCGGGAGATCACGCGAGGATCCTCCGCTGGCGGCGCGCCCGCGCTCTCGCTCGCACCCGCGAGCGTCGTCCCGACCTCCTCGAGCGGCGACCCGAGGAGCCGGGAGAAGGGGAGGAGTGAGTCCTGTATAATTCGCGATCCCGCTCTACCCTGGCTTTGAAGCCGGAGTTTCGAAAGAGGTTCCTATGACCGACATCCTGCTGGACGTGGAAAAGCCTTTCCTGCGGAAAGATCTGCCCGACTTCTCTCCCGGCGACTCGGTGAGAGTGCACGTGAAAGTTCGCGAGGGCGAAAAAGAACGGATTCAGATCTTTGCCGGAGTCGTGATCGCCCGTCGGGGCGGCGGCGCGCGCGAGACGTTCGCAGTGCGGAAGATCTCGAGCGGAATCGGCGTCGAGAGAGTCTTCCCGCTGCACTCGCCCGTCATCGACAAGATCGAGGTGGACCGCAAGGGCGCCGTTCGGCGCGCCAAGCTCTACTACCTGCGCGAACGCAAGGGCAAAGCGGCGCGGATCGGCGAGAAGCGCACCGAATAGATTCCGGGGCGATGAAGTCGGACCCGCTGTCGACCCTCTTCGCGGAGCTCGGCCGCTTGCGGGAGCTTGCGAAAGCCGAGCAGGAGCTTCACCGCCGCGGCTACGTTCGGGTGGCGGGCGTCGATGAAGCGGGACGAGGCGCGCTCGCCGGCCCGGTCGTGGCGGCGGCGGTCATTCTCCCGGTCGGCTGCCTTCTCGTCGGGCTCGATGACTCCAAGCGTCTCGACGCTCCCAGCCGGGAACGGCTCGACGTGGCGATCCGAAACCACGCGATTGCGGTCGCAGTGGGTGTCGTCAGCGCGGCGGAGATCGACCTGCGCGACATCCTCCGGGCGAGTCTCGCGGCGATGCGGCTGGCGATCCTCGCGCTCGATCCGGAGCCGGAGGCGCTGCTGCTCGACGCGGTCTCGCTTCCGGGCATCCGGCTGCCGCAGCTCCCGATCGTGCACGGCGATGCCCTTTGCTCCTCGGTGGCCGCCGCTTCGATCGTCGCGAAGGTCGCGCGAGACCGGATCTTGCACGACCTCGCCCGGCGGTTCCCCGCGTACGGTTTCGAGCACCACAAGGGCTATGGAACTGCGGAGCACTGGCAGGCCCTCTCGATGCACGGCCCCTGTCCGGAGCACCGACTGAGCTACCGCGGAGTTGTGCCGGGAACCGGCGAGCCCGAGCCTCTGATTTCGTCTCCACGACACGCCCGCGCCGGCAAAACCCACCCGACCAGTTAAAATCTCAAGACCAATGCCCGGTACGCGCGACCGGATCGTCCAATCCGCCGAGAAGAACCTGTCACGGGGAAAGCTCGACCAGGCGCTGAAGGACTATCTGCGCCTCTTGGACGACAACCCGAAAGACGCCTTCGCCCTGAACAAGGCGGGGGACCTTTGCGTCCGGATGGGCCGTCCCGCCGACGCGATCGGCCACTTCACGAAGATCGCCGACTCGTACTCCGCCGACGGCTTCTTCCTGAAAGCGATCGCGATCTACAAAAAGATCAACAAGATCGATCCAACCCGGCTCGACGTGTACGAACGGCTGGCGGGCCTCTACACCAAGCAGGGCCTGACCCAGGACGCCCGCAGCCACTACCTGATTCTCGCCGAGCAGTGGTTGAAGAAGAACGATTTGAAGAGCGCGATCGGCGCCTTCTCGGGCATGGCCGCTCTGGACCCGACCGACCTGAAGATCCAGTCTCGTCTCGCGGACCTGCAGCGCGTCGCGGGTCAGACGGCCCAGGCGGTCGCGCGCTACGACGCGATCGCGGGGATGCTGCAGCGGCGCGGCGCCCAGGAAGAAGCGATGACCTTCTTCCGCAAGGCGCTCGATCTCGACCCGAACGACTCCGCCGCGCGGATGCAGGTCATCCGTTCCCACCTCGCGTCGAACGACGTCGCCTCGGCGATCACCTCGCTCTCCGCCGCTCCGCGCACGGGGGAGACCCTAATCCTTCTGTGCGAAGCGCACCTCGCCCAGGGTGATCGAACCGCGGCGGCGGCCGACGCCGAAGAGGCGCTCGGTTTCGAGCCCGACAACGAAGCCGCCCGCCTTCTCCTGTCCCGGATCCGGCTCGAGGAAGGGGCGCCCGATCCGGCGTTCGAGGCGATTGCGCCGATCGTGGACATCGCGGCTTCCGCGAGAGACTTCGAGCGCGCAATCGGCCATCTCCGCCCGATACTGGAGCGATTCCCCAAGCATCGCGGGACTCTCGAAAAGATGGCCGAGCTCTCCGAGGCCGAGGGAGATGCCGCCGAGTCGATCTCGGTGAGGCTGACGCTCGCGCGGGAGGCCGAAGCGCGCGGTGACGCTTCCTCCGCGTTCCAGCACTACCGTCGCATCCTCGTCGCCGACCCGGCTCACGCCGAGGCTCTGGCGCGGCTCGCGGAGATCGCCCCGGCGCCGCCCCCAGGGGCCGCGCCTCCGCAGGTTTCCGCCGAGGCGACCCACGTCGACGAGACGCAGGCAGCGCTCCGGGAAGCCGAAGTCCTCTCTCGATATGGACTGAAGGACCGGGCGATCGAGCGTCTCCTGGCGCTCTCTCGCCGCCAGCCGGCAGACCTCCCCGTCCGGGAACGTCTCGTCGAGTTGATGGTCGAGATCGACAATCCGGCGGCCCCCCGCGAAGCGGAGGCGCTCGCCGAGGCATATCGGCGGCAGGGACGGGATACCCTCGCCACCGCCCTGGTCGCGCGGCTCGGCCTCTCGCCCGGCGGGCGAACCGAGACGACGAGGCGGGTTCCCGGCCCGCCGGGATCTCCGCCGTCGGCCCCCGCGCTCGAAATGGAGTTCGACGAGTTCGACGTCCTGCCGGCTCCCGCCCCGCAGCCGATCGCCCAGCCCGTCGCGTTCGATTCCTTCGCCGAACCGGGAGAGCTGTCGGCCCTGCCGCAGCCCACGTCGCTCTGGGTGGACGCCTCGAGCGCCCGTCTGACGCCGCATGGTCCCGGCGACACCGGTTTCGGACTCCTCGCGCCGGAGCTGCAATCGCTGATCGAGGAGAAGATGCAACGCGCCGCGGCAGAGCCGGCGCGGGCATCGGCGCCGGCCGCGCCCGCTGTGGAAGACGACAACCTTTTCGCCGACGAACAACAGTTCTTCAACCTCGCCGAGGAGCTCGAAAGAGAGCTGACCGACGAGGCGACTCCACCGGTCGCCCCGGATCTGGCGGGAACCCAGGACGAGGCGTCGCTCCAGGAAATCTTCCGGGAGTTCCGCAAGGGCGTCGAGCAGCAGCTCTCGGCCGAGGACTACGAGACCCACTACAACCTCGGGATCGCGTACAAGGAGATGGGGCTTTTGGACGAGGCGATCGGCGAGTTTCAGCTGGCGAGCAAGGCGCCCGCTCTGACGGTCGAGTGCTGCAGCCTTCTCGGGCTCTGCTTCCTCGAAAAGGGAATGCCCCAGCTGGCGATCAAGTGGTACGGAAAAGGGCTCGCGGCGCCCGGGATTCGGGAGTCGGATACCGCCGGGCTTCTGTACGACCTGGGACGGATCTACCAGGACACGGGCGACCTCGACCTCGCGTATACGACGTTTCTCGAGGTCTACGGCATGAACACGAACTACCGGGACATCGTCGAGCGCGTGCGCGACCTCGAGGAAGCGAGAAAGAGCTCGCGCGAGTCGGTCCACTGATACCGAGTCCGAAGTCCACAGAGGCCTCTCTCCTCCAGGTGCGAGACCTCCGGGTCGAGGTCCCGATCGGCGGTCGGCTGGCGCCCGCGGTGAATGGCGTCGACTTCGATCTCGCGGCCGGGGAGGCACTCGCCGTCGTCGGGGAGAGCGGCTGCGGAAAGACTCTGCTCGCCCGTGCCCTTCTCGGGCTCGCTCCGGAGGCCGCTCGTGTATCCGGCTCGATCTCGATCGGCGGGCGCGAGCTCGTCGGTTCGAACGCAGAAGAGTGGCGGCGCGTGCGCGGCCGGCAGATCTCGCTCGTCTTCCAGGAGCCGGCGAGTGCCTTCGATCCGGTCGCGACGGTGGGCGCCCAGATCGTCGAA
>Ga0114129_10002417_pt1 | contig 25932 bp, 17 predicted proteins | sample RhiMetdeltSRZDD1_FD_80071 | JGI IMG/M metagenome (GOLD analysis project Ga0114129, IMG submission 80071) | Populus rhizosphere microbial communities from Tennessee, USA - Rhizosphere MetaG P. deltoides SRZDD1 (version 2) (version 2) | ecosystem: Host-associated > Plants > Roots > Rhizosphere >...
CCGCCTGGCGCGGTTCACGCGCGAAGCGCAGTTGCTCGCCAGGCTCAGTCACCCGAATATCGCCGCGATCTACGGCCTCGAAGAGGCGAACGGCGCGCAGGCGCTGGTGTTGGAGCTGATCGAGGGCCCGACGCTCGCAGACCGAATCGGGCAGATTTCGGTGGAAGAGGCGTTGGCCATCGCGCGGCAAATTGCCGAAGCGCTGGACGCGGCGCACGAGAAGGGCATCATCCATCGCGACCTCAAGCCGGCCAATATCAAGATCGCCCGCGATGGGGTCGTCAAGGTACTCGACTTCGGGCTGGCGAAAGTGTGGGACGGCGCCCCACAGTCTGACGTCTCAGGGTCACCGAAGCTGACGGCAACTGATCTCGGCGAGCGGACCATCCTGGGCACGCCTGCCTACATGAGCCCGGAACAGGCGCGTGGCCAGTCGCTGGACCGGCGGACGGACATCTGGTCGTTCGGCTGCGTGCTTTACGAAATGCTTACGGGCCGCGCGCCGTTCGCCGGCGACACCATCTCCGACACCCTCGCCGCGGTTCTCGAACACGAGCCGGACGGAACGATGCTGCCGGCCGACACACCTGTACAGATCCGCAGATTACTGCGGCGGTGTTTGGAAAAGGATCGCAAGAGACGACTCGATTCGGCGTCGGATGCTCGACTGGAGATCGATGACGCGATCGCGTTTCCAGCTGCCGAAACGCTCGCACCTGCGGCGACGCCGTCTCGTCGCGTCACGCCGGCGGCGATTGCGGCGCTGGCCGGCCTCACGGTCACCGCCGCTCTTGTCGCATGGATCCTGATGCGGCCCGCGCCTGCCGTTCCGGTGCTGCCGGCGCGGTTCGCAATCGTACCGGCGCCAGGAGTTCCGCTCAACGTGTCAGGCCTCGATCGCGACCTCGCCTTGTCGCCCGACGGCCGCAGCCTCGTCTACCGCGCCGGAGGGTCGAACACCGCCGGCAGCCCACTGATGGTGCGTGCGATCGATCGACTCGATGCCCAGCCAGTGGCGGATGTCAATAACGCATATGCCCCGTTCTTTTCACCTGATAACCGGTGGATTGGGTTCTTCGAGAACGCGGACCTGAAGAAGGTGTCGATTGCCGGTGGTCCCGCGATCACGCTATGCCAGTTCAGCGGGATACCGCTTGGCGCAAGCTGGGGCGACGACAACACCATCACGTTCGCCACCAACGCACCGGGCACCGCTCTGTGGCGCGTATCGGCGGACGGCGGTGAGCCAACGATGTTGACGACCGCGGACCCTACACAGCATGAGGGTACCTATTCATTCCCATCGGTGTTGCCACTCGGACGGGGCGTCCTCTTCACGATTGCGACGGCGAGCCAGGCGGACAGCTCGGTCGCTGTGCTCGACCTGAAGACCGGACAGCGCAAGATGCTGATTCGGGGAGGCGGCGACGCCCGGTACGTGGAGAGCGGTCACCTGATCTTCGCGGCGGCTGGCGCGTTGCGCGCTGTGCGGTTCGATCCTGTCCGGCTCGAAGTGCTCGGCGATCCGGTGACAGTCGTCGACCGCGTGATGATGAAGGCGACCGGCGCGGCCAATTACACGGTCTCGCGTGCAGGCACTCTGGTGTACATCGGCGCCGGAGTGAGTGAGATGACGGCGCCACGCGCACTGCTCTGGGTTGATCGAAAGGGACGTGAAGAACCGACTGGAGCGCCGCTGCGCGCCTATGGCACGCCGCGCCTGTCGCCTGACGGGACGCGTGTGGCGGCTGAAATCTACGACCAGCTTACTGACGTCTGGATCTGGGACTTCGCGCGGGAGACGCTCAGGCGCCTGACCTTTGATTCCGGCGGCAACGGGATGTCGGTCTGGACGCCCGACAGCCGGCAGATCATCTTCCAGTCGAACCGTACAAGCGTCTCGAGCGTGTACAAGCAGGCCGCCGACGGCACCGGAACCGTCGACCGGCTGTCGACGAGCGCAACCCCTCAGTGGTCGAACTCGATCACGCCGGACGGGACTTGGGTCGCCGGCTTTGAGCTACTGCCCAGGACGGTGCCCAACGTCATCTTTCTTCCCCTGACACCTCCGGTGGTGCGACCCGGTTCCAATCCAGCGCCGGGTATCAGCCAGTCGCCGGTCGAGCCACTCGCAGAGACCAGGTTCAAAGGATCCATGGCCGCCTTTTCTCCGAACGGTCGGTACATCGCGTACCAGTCGGAGGAGTCGGGCAGCACCGAGATTTACGTCCGACCATTCCCGAGCGTTAACAACGGCCGGTGGCAGGTCTCGACTGCTGGAGGCACACGCCCCGTGTGGGCGCGCAGCGGCCGCGAGCTGTTCTATCTCGACGCGTCGAATGCGCTCACCGCTGTGCCGGTCGATATATCAGGACCGACGATCAGCATCGGCAGTCCGGCGAAGCTCTTCGACACCGGGTATGCCGAGCCAAATCCCTCGCGCCATTACGACGTGTCGGCTGACGGCCAGCGATTCCTCATGCTCAAAGCCAGCGCAACCGGCGATCCGAACGCGACGCCAGTGAGCATGGTCCTCGTCGAGCACTGGTTTGAGGAGTTGAAGCAGCGTGTGAATGGAAAGTGACAACTCTCCTCATCGAAGCCGTTCTTCCGCGGCTCATTGGAGCCCGTCGATCTTTCCCGATACGCATTCTTCGGGCCGGAGATGCTCACAACTTGCCGCGGCGCTGGTGTGGTGCCAGGAACGTCCGAAGCAGCGACCGCTGATTTCATTCGACAATCGCCTCAGGACGGCGGCAGGCGCTGGGCTTTGCTGTTCGGCCTTAGGGACAGCAGCGAGATCGCCGTGACGTTGCGCGTCGGCGTCCTCATGGTGTCTATACGACGAAGCGGTCGAAGACTTTCAGCCGCCAGCCCTGCTGCCAGAGCACGTCGTACCGGGCGCGCAGGTCGGCGTACTCCCACCCGTGGACCCAATACTCCGGCTCGTGCGTCTGCCGCCAGACGGCGGTGATGCGCGGGCCGCCCGAATTGTAGGTCGTGATGAACTTCTGGCGCCAGCCGTCGGGCCAGAGCTCGTCGTACCGCTTCTTGAAGTCCGCGAACGTCGCACCGTAGATCTGGTACTCGCCGACGGCGGACGGCTCCCACGCGGCCGTATAGCGCGGCTCGCCGTTGACGTCCACGACGTCAATCAGCTTTAACCGCCATCCCTGCGGCCACAACTCGTCATAGCGCGCGCGATAGGCGGCGTACGGGACGTCGTAAATCTGGAATTCGCCGCCGGTTGCCGGTATCCACGCTGCTGTGTACCGGATCTGCCCTCCTATCACGTATCGCGTCAGCAGCTTGAGGCGCCACCCCTGCGGCCATAGCTCGTCGTACCGCGCGCGGTAGGCGGCATACGGGGCGTCGTAGATCTGGAACTCCCCGCCGGAGCCCGGACGCCACACCGCTGTGTAGAGCGGGACGCCGTTCGAGACGACGATGCTGAGGCTGTGGAGACGCCAGCCCTGCGGCCACAGTTCGTCGTACCGCGCGCGATAGGTGGCGTATGGCACGTCGTACATCTGATACTCGCCTGTGTTGCCCGGCGACCACGCCGCCGTGTAGCGAACGGGTGACTTGGGCGCGGGGTTCCTGACCCACTGCCCCTGTCGGAGGTACCCGCGGATCGCATGCTGCCATGTCACCCCGGCGTTGTCGGAGTACTCGTAGTTGCAGAACGGAAACGCGATCGTCACGAAGTGGGCGCGGTCGGCCGTGTGCTCGCCGAGGTTGGTTACGGCCTGATGCAGATGCGGACCGCCGGTGCCAGATCGCCCGACCTTGGCCAGATCCGTCCCCTCGACGACACCCTGACCCGCGTTCACCACGCACGAGTTCTGCTGCAGGTGCAGGTAGTCGCAGAACTCGTGGTCGGCCTGTTCGACGTTCACGAAGTTCGACGGACCCTGGCTCGTGTTGGGCCCGCTTTCCGCCACGTGCGCCACCCGTCCCGGGGCTGACGACCTGAAGACGTAGCCGTTGATGTCGCCGCCGGGAAACCCGAAGTCGTAGCAGAAGGACGCGTAGCCGTTGTGGCTGCCTCCGCCGTCAGCGAAGCCCTGAATGACCGTGGCGATCTGTCCCTGCGCGAACGGCAGCCTCATGTGGCTGACCAGGCTCAGCGGGAGCAGCACGCGATCGGCGGCGCTGTTGCGATTATTCGACACGGTGACGTTGTGGGCCCCGGGCACGTATGCGACGGGCCGCGTCAGCGTTGCGGGCAGCGATCCGCCCGGGCCGTCGCCGAAGACGAAGCCCGCTAGCAAACTGGCTTCGTTCCCCGTCAGCGTTGTCGCCGCCGCAAGCGCGGCAACCTGCGACGCCGACAGCGCCGACGTGAACACCGCCACGTCGTCGAGGAACCCGTAGAACTGCTGGTGGATTTCATCGCTCCGGCCCAGGCGGATGACGCCGCTGGGGTTGTTCGAGGCCGCGAGAGTCAGCGAACCTTTCGACGCGCCGTCGAGGTAAATGGCGCACGTGGAACCGCTGCGCACGACAGCAACGTGATGCCAGGTCTCCCTGAAGGTCGCCGGGATCGGCACGTCGAGCGAGCCGCTGCCGATGCGGATCGAGATGCGGTTGTTTCCACCGCCGCCGTCCCCGTTTCCGATCCAGTACACGCCGCCGCCGTGAACAGCGAGCATCGGGCCCGCGTACGTGTTGGCAAACTGCAGCATGAATCGTGCGGCAACCGTGTGACCGCTGCCAAAGAACTCCGAGAACGCGACATTCGTATCGGCGCGCCCTCCCCACGTCAGACTCAAGGCCATGGTACGCCTCCCCTCGCTGTGACAGCGTCATCGATTTGCGAGGTGGTGTCCTTTCGTCAGGTTCTACGGCGCCAGAACGAACGCAATCGCCGCCGACGCGTCGTATTGCGCCTGCCGCGACCAGCCGTTGTTGATCGTCGCCCACACGTAGACATACTCTGCGAAGCCGGCCACATTACAGCTCCCAAGCAAGTGCGCAACGGTGTCGGATAGGGGCGAGACAACGGCCGTCACCGGTCCGCTGGTGACCCCGGGCACAGTGATCGCGTTCACGCCCTTGATCAAGGTGAACGCAAACGTCGCGAAGTTCGCAGGGTGGCTGGCCGTGAACGCCATGATCACGGGGTCGTTGTTCTTGCTGACGTACTTCAGGACCCCGCACGTCGGATCTGCACTCGCCCCGTTGAGCATCGGCGTCGCGATTGTCGCAGCGCACGACTGGTTGTTCACCAGGATCTGGAGCGGGGTGCTCGTCTCGAGCACCGCGCCGCTGCCGTTCGTGAAGTCGAGCGTGATCGTGTGAAGCCCGTTGCTGAGGTTCGTCGAGTCCATCAGCATGCCGAGCGAAGGATTCATCCAGAGGAAGAGATCGGCCAGCGAGTGCACCGGGTAGAACCCGGGATTCCCCCCGACATTGATGGGACCGGTGGTCTGCGCCACGTAATGCGTGCCGTTCCAGTGCTCGTCGGTCCACGAGTCCATGCGAACGGTGCCGTCCACCTTCACTCGGTAATACGCCGCGCCGTCGTTGAAGGCGCGCAGATGATTCACCATCAGCGGCAGCGTCCCGCCAAACGGCGTGTTCTTCACTTGATAGAAATACGTGGGATCGACGGTCGTATCGGCGAGGCCTGACGGCAGCACCTTGTCGAACGGGATGAACCCGATCCCCATGAGCAGCGGACCGGCCGGTTGGAAAATGCCCGACGCGAAATCGACCTGCTCGATCACGGAATCGGAGCAAATCAGCATCAGGCCGGCCGTTGGCAGCGCCACGCTCGAAGGCCGCGCCGGCACGCCCGAAGCGACGACGTGCGTTCCACCGCTGGCAACATCAATCGCCGTGATACGGTTCGCCGGATCGCGCTCCGGACACAGCAACGTCGTCTCGTCGTCGTCCGCCCACGTGAGGAAGAAGGGATTGGTCAGACCAGTCGCGAGCTTCTGTTTCGCCCCGTTGCTCAACTGAATCCGGCTGACGCGCCCCTTGTCTGGGCCTGCGGTCTGCTCGCTGACGTAGGCGAACTGCAAATCCGAGCTCAACACGAGGCCGATGGCATTTTCGAGATTGGCAAGGAGCGACGTCTTCGTTCCGGTCGTGAGATCGATGCGCCAGAGGTGACCAGGGTTCGCAAACTCGACGACGTAGCCGGCATGGTGCGCTTCGTCGAGGAAAAGTTGATGCGGCGCACTCATGCCGGCGGCGACGACGGCCGCTGAACCGCGGTTGAAGTTTGGCGTGGTGACGCGCACCAGATCGCCGGTCCGCTCAGTGACGTAGAGGTGCACGCCGTCCACGCTGGCTTTGACGTCCTCGGGCTGGTTATAACCGGTACCGAGCACGACGTAGGCCGGATCCAGCTTGTAAGTAACCCACTGCACCGTCATGTCGTAGCCGTAGGCGACGACTTTGACCTTCGCGTAATTCCCCTGATTGGTCAGGACCGCGAAGACGTCGCCGTTCACCAGCTTGTTGGTGTTGTTGTCGTCGCCGTTGATGGGCGTTGTGCCGTACGTGAGGTGCTGGAGCGCGTCGGCGGTGATGCTCGCGAAATCGACGACGCCAAGGTTGACGATGCGTGCCGAATTCTGCGGCGCCATCTGCCGTTCCACCTGTGTCTGCTGCTCCCACCAGATGTCCTGGCCTGGCGCGATGCCGGTTTGAACACCTGTCTCGAGATCGAGGGTGAAAGTGCCTTTGAGCACCGTCGTCGCCTGATGGACGACAGTCGCTGAGCGGAAGAGGTTGAGGCGAGAAAGCTTTCCGTTGAACTCGACGAATACCAGTTGATTGATCGCCGGACGGAAGTCCGAACCGATCGCTCCCCCCAGGCCGGTCGCCAACACTTTAGCTGAAGACATGCGTTCCTCCTCGAGAATATCCGGGACGTCGTCAGCAAAAACGACGAGAGGGTCGCGAACGAACAGATCGCTCGTCGCGGAACAACGCATCATGAATCAATCGACGCGTACGAACACAAGGAATTCCTGTGAACACAGACAATTTTCAGTCGCGGTATCGTCAGCGGTCTCGATCACTGCGCGGCGCGTCGTCAGAGGCCGTCGAACCCGTGGATGGCGACGTAGTCATGATCCGCTGCGAACGCGGCGTTGCCCGGGCGAATGACGAGCCGGATGGGCATCCCTGCCTCACGAGCCGCATCGAGCTCACGTGGCGCGTCCGACAGGAACACGATGGTGTTGACCGGCCGCCCGAGCCCTTGAGCAATTCGGCGATAGCTATCCGGGTCGATCTTTGCTCCGATGTTCGTGTCGAAGAACGCATGGAGCAAGCGCGTCAGGTCGCCGGCTGATGAATGCTGGAACAGCAAGCGCTGTGCGAGGACGCTGCCCGAAGAAAAGATGCCCAAAGTCAGCGACTGGTCATTCCAGCGGCGGAGGGCCGGCGGCACGTCCGGAAAAACCTGTCCGACGAGCGCCCCTCGCCGATATCCATCTTCCCAGATCCGGCCCTGAAGCTCTTTGAGCGGCGTGGACTTCACGTCGCGGTCCATCAGCCATTCCACGAATGCTACAGCCGATGCGAGGCGTGCGTGCGTTGGACCGTCGACCCACGCTGGCGGCGTCTCGCCGCGTTGCGACGAGGCAAGATGCTCGCGACCGAGGCGCTCCAGGATCGAGGCGTAGTCGTCGGAGGCGGCATGCTGTTCGAGGTGCGCGCGCAGATGCTCGCGGACGTACGGGAAGAGGACCTTGGTGACGAACGCCAGCGGCGTCGTCGTGCCCTCGACATCCAGCAGCACCGCCTTGGCGCCGTCGGAAAGTGGGCTCACGCGGGAGGGTGCAGCCCGGGCGCGATGTACGCGGGACCGAAGCACACCGGCTCGAATCCTCGATCGATGCCACTCTCCGTATAGTGCGGCGCCCATCCAGCTGGATCTTGAAACAGGCGGATGGCACGAATACGACGCTCGCCGCACAGATCGAACCAGTGCTCGGTCCCGCGAGGCACGCGAATGAGATCGCCGGCCTCGACCTCGATGGCGAACACCGGTTCCTGCGGCGGGTGGACGTGATAGAGGCCGCGCCCTTCGACGATGAAGCGGACTTCGTCTTCGTCGTGCCAGTGCTCGCGGCTGAACCGGGCGAGCATGGCGTCCAGGTTCGGCGTGTCACGCGTGACGTCGAACACGTCGGCCGCGCGGTACCCACCGCGCGCCTTGAGCGCCTCGACTTCTGTGGCGTACGCGGCCAGCACCTCGTCGGCTGTGCTGTCGGCGGCAAGCGGACGATCGGGCGACCAGCGCTCGTAGTCGACCCCGTAGCGCGACAGGAACGCCGCCACCTCGGCAGGCTCGCTCAGCGTCCTCTGTTCTGCAGCCACTTTGATGATCGCCATGATCGACTCCTTTGAGCTTTGCCCTAACTATATGTCTGCGACGTGGCGGTTTGTCCGGCCGACGGCTTCGAGCAGGAACTCGACGATCTCCACGTGACGAACGGCTTCCTCCAACGTCTGGCCCCACGTGTACAAGCCGTGCCGATGCAGGAGAAAGGCATGGCATGCGGGGTGCTCGGCAAGCAGCCGGCGGACCCGGCCGGACAGCCGGATCATGTCCTGGTCGTTCTCCAGAATGGGAATCCACTCCCGGTGCGCGTGTGTCGGCACGCCCTCGAGCCCTTTCAGCATCTCGTAGCCGTCGATCGCGATACCGGCGGCCCGCAGGAACTGCGCCGAGAGCACCGTGCTCCAGATGGAATGGGTGTGCAGGACGGCGCCGGCCGCGCGGACGCGTGCGATCTCGAGGTGCAGCAGCGTTTCCGCCGAGGGGCGGCCCGCGTCGGGGAGCATCGCCGCGCCACCCTCGTCCACTTCGATGATTGCGTCGGCGGTCAGGTCACCCTTCGGCGCCCCGCTGCGCGTGATCGCGAGCCGCAGGGGATTGCGGTCGATGACAACGCTCAGGTTACCGCTGGTCCCGAGCACCCAGCTACGCGCGTCGAAGCGGCGCCCGACGTGTGCAAGCTGCTCAGCGGCCGTAGCGAAATCGCGCGTCACGTCCACGATTGTACGCGCGGCGAATCACTGCTGAGTCCTCGACCGAGTCCAAAAATGCCATCGCACGGAGGAGTGTAGAGGTATGGTGTTGATGTGCCTCGCGTGAACGACGCCTTTGCCGAATGGCTGGCCGGCGTCCTCGATGGACGAACGTCAGGATAATGTCGGCATTGTCGATGGAGATGAGGGTCAGCGAGCTCTCCCAGGTCCCCGTGATCGACGTCGGCCCGCTGGTGCGTCACACGCCGCTGCGTGCGCGCACCGCGGAGCAGATCGGGGAGGCCTGTCGTGACTGTGGATTTTTTTACATCGTCGGGCATGAGGTCGACGATGTGTTGTGTCAGGAGCTGGAGGCGCTGAGCCGACGGTTCTTCGCTCAGGACGAGCCGCAGAAGATGGAGATCGCGATGTCGCGGGGCGGCCGCGCCTGGCGCGGGTATTTTCCCGTCGGCCGCGAGCTGACGTCCGGCAAGCCCGATCGGAAAGAAGGCATCTACTTCGGGGTGGAGTTGCCGGCCGATCATCCTGCCGTGCGGGCCCGCAAGCCGCTTCACGGACCGAACCTCTTTCCCGACATCCCCGGCTTCCGCGAGACCGTGCTGCGTTACATGGATTCGCTGACCGCCCTCGGGCACGCGCTGATGTCCGGGATCTCACTCGGCCTGAGTCTCGACGAACACTATTTCCGGCAGCGCTACACCGACGATCCGCTCGTCCTGTTTCGCATCTTCAACTATCCGCAGGCGATCATCATGGAGGACGGCGCGAGGTCCTGGGGTGTTGGCGAACACACCGACTATGGGCTGCTCACCATCCTGCGGCAGGACGACACCGGCGGTCTGCAGGTGAAATCCCGCGCCCGCTGGATTGACGCGCCGCCGATCCCCGGGTCGTTTCTGTGCAATATCGGCGACATGCTCGATCGTCTGACGCGCGGGATCTACCGCTCCACACCGCATCGTGTGCTCAACACCTCGCGGCGAGACCGGCTGTCGTTTCCGTTCTTTTTCGATCCCGGGTTCGATGCCGTGATTCGACCGGTGGAGAGCCTCGAGAGGGATGCCTTCACCGATGACGCCGATGAGCGGTGGGATCGTGCCAGCGTGCATGAATTCTCCGGCACGTACGGCGACTATCTGCTCAACAAGGTGTCCAAGGTGTTCCCCGAGTTGTATCGGGACGTGTAGGCGCGCTAATCCGACAACCAGTTCGATGACGTTCTTCAGGCCCGGCGCCGCGGGGGCAAGATTGGAAGATACTCTGCCAGTCGCAGGTCGGTCTGAAACCTGACGTGGAGGAATCGTCCTGAAGATTAAGAGCGGTGTCGCGCGGACCGTCCTCTCGCTCGCGTGGCAGGTGGTCGGGAGCATGGTCCTCTCAGTGGCCGGCCTGGTGGTCGCGCGCCAGGTCATCCCGCTCCAGGTGCTCGAACAAAGTAACGACGTGGTGGGCAACTACCTCCAGACACTGGGATCGATTTACGCGGTGCTCCTCGCGTTCGTCGTGTTCGTCGTCTGGACGCAGTTCAATGAGGCGCGCGCCCACGTCGAGCGGGAAGCAAATGAGCTGCTCGACCTGTATCGCGCCGCAGGTGGGTTGTCGGAGCCTGCGCGCAGCCGTGTGCTCGCCTTGGCACGCGAGTACGCGCGTGTCGTCCTCGTGTCAGAGTGGCCAGCGATGTCCTGCAGAAGCCCGCTCGGCCCAGGGGTGGGTGCACCCATCATTGACCAGTTATGGGGGGCGTTGCATGGTGCGGAGCGGCAGCCCGAGCTGGATGGGCCGATCTACGGCGAGGTCCTCACCAGGCTGGACGATGTCAGCGACGCGCGCTCCAATCGACTGACCAGCAGTCGGACCACGATCCCGCTGACGCTTCGCCTTCTGCTTTACATCGGCGCCGTCACGATGGTCGCGTCCATGTATCTGTTCGCCGTGCCGAGCTTCGCCATCCGTGCCGCGATTACGGCGTCACTGGCGGGCGCCATCTCGCACGTGATCTACGTGATTGAGGATCTCGACAGCTGCTTCCGGGGCCACTGGCAGGTGTCGCAAGCGCCGTTCCAGCGAGTGCTAACGCAGATGACCGCCGCGAACGACTCGCCAGCGTTGGCGATCGGAGCGGGGGCGGGCACCACTGCGTGAGCTTGGTCAGAGGCAGTTGTGGGGGTACAGCTATTGGGGATCGCGCCCGATGGTTTGTGCATGTGCGAGACAGGCCGTCGCGGCGTATCGCCCTCGGTCGTGACGCGGCAGCGTCGTACACTCGTGCGGTGCGCCGCACTGTTGCAGTAGTCCCAATCGTCCTCGTAGCCGTCGCGGCTGGCGCAACCTGCGTCTGGCAGCGCCTGCAGCCGGCGCGCATCCCACCGCTCGAACCGGACTGGCAGGCCACCGTCGCGGTGCTCGCTGGCGACGGCGTCCAAGGCGCGAGCGACGGCGTAGGCGAGCGCGCACGTTTCTCAGAACCCTTCGGGATCGTGGCCGCCCCGGACGGGACGATCTTCGTGGCGGACGCGGCAGACGCGAACCTGATTCGACGCATCTCGCCGAACGGCCAAGTGTCGACGCTCGCGGGCGGCACGCGCGGGTTCGCGGACGGCGTCGGCAGCCGCGCGGCGTTCAGCACGCCCTCCGGCCTGGCGCTGGCGGCCGACGGCACGTTGTACGTGGCGGACACAGGCAATCATGCGATTCGCAGCATCACCCCCGATGGCCAGGTATCGACGATCGCCGGCGACGGCACGCCGGGCTACGTTGACGGGCCGGGCCGCCAGGCTCGCTTCAACGGCCCGATCGGAGTCGTCGTCGCACCCGATGGCCGTGTCATCGTTGCGGATACGTACAACGACCGCATCCGGGTGATCGACGTCAGCGGCACTGTCAGGACCCTCGCCGGATCCGACCGTCCCGGCGCGGACGATGGGGTGGCGGATGGCGCGAGCTTCGACACTCCAAGCGGGATCGCCATCGACGCGCACGGTGTGCTCTACGTCGCCGACACCGGAAACGCCATCGTCCGGACCATGGACCTGAACGGGCGCGTGACTACACCGGTGTGGGCGCACGGCGATGGGTTCTTCCGTCCGATCGGCATTGCCGTCGGGCCCGATGGCGAGGTGTATGTTGCCGACGAAGGCGGACGCATCGTCGCGATTCGTGCGGATGGCGGCGTTCGGACGCTCGCGGGCGCGGGGATCGGCTTCCGCGATGGTGCGGGCGGGCGCGCGCAGTTCCGCAGCCCATCGGGCGTCGCGCTGCTTCGCCCGGGCTACCTGGTCGTCACTGACGCGACAAATGCGCTCGTGCGAGTGGTCGCAGCCACTTCACAGCTCCCTTTGCAACCGCCTACGTCACCGACCATTCGCCCGCAATTCGACGCAGAGGCATTTCGCTGGTCAGCGCTCCTGTGGCCCGTAGCGCCATTTTCCGGTCCACACGAGATCGCCGGCACCTTCGGCGAAGTGCGCGGCGACCATGGCGAGCGATTCCACCGCGGGATCGACGTCCGCGTCGAGCAGGGGACGTTCGTCTACGCGGTCCGCGACGGCGTGGTGTCCAGCCCGATCTCGAACGACGGCCTCGGTGCGCTCGACGAGTGGCTGCGCATCGGCGCTCTTACTTATGTCCATATTCGCGCAGGTCGCACCCGCGACGCCCTGCTCGACTCATCGCGCTTTGTTGCCAACTACGATGGTCGGCGGCTGACGCGCCTGCGTGTGAAGCGAGGTGCGCGATTTGCCGCCGGCGATCTTATTGGGACGGTCAACCGGTTCAACCACGTGCACCTGAATGTGGGGTGGCCAGCCGAGGAGCACAATCCGCTCCTTTTCCGTTTGGTGCAATTCGAGGACACCGTTGCGCCGACGATTCCGCGCGACGGGATTCGTGTCTATGACGAATCATGGCGCCCGCAGACCACGCGCGTGCAGAACCGGCTGCTCCTCGCCGGCCGCGTGCGCGTGGTGATGGAAGCCTGGGATCAGGCGGACGACAATACGCCGTCGCGGCGTCTTGCCCCGTACGAGCTCGGGTATCAAGTCCTCCAGTCGGACGGATCGCCGGCGGCCGGTTTCGAGAGACGGACCGCCTCGTTGCGCTTCGATCGCCTCGACTCGGATCCCGATGCGGTGCACCGGGTGTACGGCGCTGGTAGCGGCATCCCGTTCTACGGTGCACGGCACACCCAGTACCTCTTCATCCTGACGAATCGGCTCGAGCGGGGGCGGACTCGCGAGGGGTTCTGGGATACCGGCAGCATGCGTCCCGGCAATTACATCCTTCGCGGTTGGGCGGCCGACGTCAAAGGCAACCTGGCGGAGCGGGATCTGCCGGTGACCATTCACGGCGCGGATGAGGAACAGAGATGAGGTAGGTGATCGCGTAGAATCCGCCCAGTGAAAGGGCGGACCGCAGCACTCTTCATCGCGTGTCTTGTCTTCGGGAGCTACGCTCACACCGCGCCGGATTACCTGGTGTACGTCGCTTCTGAGGCTGCTGACCGCCTCAGCGTGCTGCGATTCGACGGCTCGACGCTTCGCGTTGAGAGTGAATTCGATACAGGCATTATGCCCGTGGAGATCGACGGACCGCATGGCCTGGGCGTCAGCCCGGACGGCCAGTCATTTTTCGTGTCGCTCGCTCATGGACTGCCGAACGGAACACTCCTGAAGTACTCGACCGCCACCAATCGAGTGATCGGTCGCGCGACGCTGGGGATGTTTCCTGCCACGCTTCAGGTCAGTCCATCCGGCGAGTTTGTCTACGTCGCGAATTTCAACCTGCATGGTGACCCGGTACCCTCGAGCGTCTCGGTCGTGCATGCGGACACGATGCTCGAACTGGCGCGCATAGAAACATGCCGGATGCCGCACGGGTCACGTTTCAACGCGCAGGGGACGCGGCACTATTCTGCGTGCATGATGGACGACATGGTGGTGGAGATTGATACCGCCACATTTAAAGTCTCTCGGCACTTTCGTCTCGCTCCGGGTTCCGAGGGAGGAGCAATCGGACCGCCGCCGATCGGCCACGCCGCGGATCACGATATGGGTGCACATGGTGTGGATGGCGTGAATGCGACGGCGCTTTCATGCTCGCCAACCTGGGTGCAGCCTGCGGCCGACGCCGGATCCATTTTCGTCGCGTGCAACGGTACGAGTCAGATTGTCGAGATTGGAGTGGACGCGTGGACTATTCGCCGCCGCGTGACCGCTCGGAATGGTGTCTACAATCTTGCGGCAACGCGTAATGGACGTTTCGTGGTAACGACGAACCGTCGCGATCAATCCGCTTCGGTCATTGATGTTCAGACGGGAACCGAAACCGCCCACATCACCACGCCTCGCAAGGCCGTCCATGGTGTCGTCATTACGCGCGACGACCGGTACGCATTGGTGTCGAGTGAAGGAATCGGCGCTGAGCCAGGATCCGTTATTGCCATCGATCTCGACAGGTTGGCAGTGGTGGCGGAAGCCGACGTCGCTCCGCAAGCCGGTGGCATCGATATTCGTTAGCGAGTCGAGATCCGTGCGGGCTGGTTCGGGTTCGCCAATTTCGTGATCCAAATGCCGGTGTTGATGTCGTTGAAGAACACCAGCCCATTGTGCGGCTGCGCACCCCAGCAGAACGGCAGATTCGGGCGCCATCCCTTCGGGTCTCCGGTCCAGAGGCGCGCAATCTCCCGGCCCTGTCGATAGAGATTCCCGCGGAGCTCCCCGGACACATCGACGACCCGTGCGCCACCGTTGTAGTAACCCATGTACATGATGTCGTCATCGATCCACATGTTGTGTGCGCCACTTTCCGGGACGTCGTACGTTGCGACGCTGCGCGGATGCGCAATATCGGAGACATCGACGATGTGGACGATGCCCTGCACCGGGATGCGGTCGCGGCTTGACAGGTCGTACTGAGCTGGGAAGACCTCGTCTCCGAGGAAGACATAGTTTTTGTAGCGAAACACCGCGTGAGCTCCTGCCAGCCAGCCGTCACCGTACAGCTCGTGATAGTTGAATCGAAGCTGGCTGACAAACACCGGCTTGTCAGGACTGCCGCCCTTCACGCCGTTTCCGACGTCGAGGATGATGAGACCATCACGCCACCACGCCGCGTACAAGAGGCCGTCCTTGACTTGAACGTCGTGCAGCACCAACCCGCCGACAAACTCATCGCCCTGGACACCCTTGAACGTCTGGACGTTACGATCGGGCGCCCATCGGCCCACCTCTTTCGGTGACTTCAGGTCACCGAAGTCGATCACGCGAAGTGACCCGGTCGCATCGTCTGTGAGATAGACGTAGTGACCGTCGACGAACGCGCTGTGAACACCGCCGGTCACCGTTTCCGTATATTCAGAAACAAGCTTCGGATGCGCCTGATCGGAGCTGTCGAGGAACACGATGCCGTTTTTCCGATTCGATGCTCCCTCTCGCGAGATCACGGTGATTCGTCCGTCGGAGGTCGTGGTGACGTCGTTCAAAATCCGGCCGTCGAACGCGAGTGAATCGACTTTGACCGGCGCAGCCGGATTCGATATGTCGTATACCCAGAGTCGCCCCGCGAGCGCCGACGTGACATAGGCATAGTTGCCGACGATCCATTGTTCGAGTGTCTGAAACTCTTCGGCCGGTGTCCGGCCAACGACCTCGAGCGTCCTCTGCACGTTGCGGGCGGCGACGAGGACCGATACCGATGCCGCGCGATCCCCCGCGGCTGCGGTGATCACGTAGGTTCCGGGCCGCTCGGCGACAAAAACGCCGTCTGGGTCAATCAATGCGCCGTCGCGATTGACAGACCACCGTATGGCCGTCTGAGCGGCGCTCGTCGGCAGGATCGACGCGTTGAAATGCACGACATCGCCTGTGCGCGTTGATGTGGTCGCCGGTTGTACCGTCAGCCGTTGCACGCCTCCAGCGACGACACGTACGTCCGCTGTCGCACTCACCGAACCCGCCGAAGCGCGAATCGTCGCCCGGCCTGGCGCGATGGCTGTCACAAACCCGGTTGCGTCGACCGTCGCGATCGAAGGCGACTCGGACCGCCACGTGTACTCAACGTTCGACAGTGGATCACCTGACGAGACGACTGCTGTCGCATTGAGCGCCATGCCCGTGCCGACGGTGATCACCGAGCGCGGCGAGTCGACCGCGATGCGGGCTGGCGTTTGGGGTTTGACGGTGACGGAGGCAAAGCCTGCCTTGCCATTTATGACTGCCCCGACCTTGATGAGCCCCGGCAAGAAGAACGTCACAGTACCGTCCGCGTTCGCGGCAGCCGAATCGAATGGTGCCGTCAACCATCGCGAAGGCTTGGCATCCATGCGGCTGCCGTCCTGCGCGATGCCGACTGCAGCGAACGGCAGCGACTGCCCGACTTCGGCTTCGGCGGTCACCGGTGTCACGTCGACCCGCTGCGGCGTCGGTCCGGCAGGAGGGGTCGTCTGCGCATGAACGCCGCCGATGAGACACGAGGCCATGAGGAACGAGAGAGTCGTGCGGCGCATGACGATCTCCAATGCAGGCGACGATGAGTTCGCAATCGTCGCGTCGAGTCCGTGGCGATATCCGTTCTCTAATTGCTGTTCACGAAAGCGCCGGATGGTTCGGTGCGCGGGATCGAGCGTCCCGCGGATTCTACAGGGAAATGGTCGAGTGGTCGCTGAAAGTTGCTTTCATTTCTTCAATGCGGCGGTCCAATTCAGAATCACCGTAATCGATGGCGCTTCCGGCGGCAGCAGTCGATATCCGATATCTAGTTCCGGCCTTCGGAAACGAGGTCACAAATACTTCAGCATCCGCACGCCCCTCGACGCGGCCCGCCATCACGTTTCGACCGAACGGCGTCACCGTGAGCGTGCGGGACTAATCGGCGGACATCGCGAGTACGCACTGCCCGTCCTTTGTGCCCTTTAGCTAAAGGGTTTGGGGGGAAGGGGGAAGTTCTTCTTCCCCCTTTCCCCTTCTGTACTGTTAAACGTCGGTCAAGGCGTTGTTCGCGAGGCCGCTGATCTGGACGTTCGCGAACGCTCGCATCGAACCAGCTGAACTCTCCGGTCCCGCCCGAAGAACGTGCACAATCCGAGACCGGTCGCGAAATCGAGTGCGCAATGGGTCGTCGTCGAACAGTGGCTCGAGGAGCTGAAGTCGCGCGTCGCGCTGAACAGCTGGGCTGCCACCTGAGCAACCCAGCCGCCGAATGACGCGCGTGACGTCGTGCCTGTGGCACGTTCAGTCCCGTGGGGTGCGCCCGACGTGGATTGTTCCCTGAAAGCACGTCGCGCCCAGCGGTGCGCCCACACAGCCGGTCGTGCCAGGTATCGTCTGAAATTCCACGTGCACCGGGGCTCCGACGCGCCACCCGAACAGGACAGTGCCGTCCAGCAGGGCCGCACCCGTGTCGCCGCTTGTCCCGCCTCGGATCAGCGCGGTGAACGAATGGTCCCCGTTTTGGACCTCATAGAGCGCCTCGAGCCGAATGATGCGGCCGCAATTTGGCGCAGGCAGGTAACAGTTGTCTGCTTGCCGTTGACTTACTTGTCGTTGAAAAACCTCGCCGACGAATTTGTTGGCGAGGTCGCCTCCCCAGAAGCCTTCCATGAGGGGAAACGTGGTCACCCATTTCGTGAACGCGATTGCGACGGGCCTATTGTTGTCGCGGGCCTCTTCTGCTGTCGCGGGCGAGATCTGGATGAGTAACGCCACCGCACCGACGAAGCAAGCCACGCGGCAGTGAACACGATTGGTTTTCATAAGTTTTCCTTCGTTGAAGGTTGTAACCGCTGCTGGGATGGATCACGCTACTCCTGTCTGGCGCCAAGGGACGCGGGGGCGCGTGATGGAGGCCTATCGATCCGAGCGACCATTGGGATTTCGCGCGAAGAAATGAATGCGCGGACTTCGTCGCGAACGGCGTTGCCTGCGTCAATCGCAGCGTCGGTTTCGTACAGGTCCCGATACCGGGAACTCTTTTTGCCGATCCACGCGTAGAGCGAGCGCATCGTACGGACCGATGTCACGGACGGATTGTCGATCACTTCGATCGCGTGACGCAGTTCGTGACCAATCGACCCCATCAGATCCCAGTCGACCTTGTGGGTGGCCACGTGAACGAACATGAACCGGTACGGGCCCCCCACCGTCACGTTCACTAAACACGCGCGCATGTCGCGCTCCATGCACTCGTCTTCGTCGATGTACACGTAGCTGTCGCTCGCATTAATTGTCTCGACAAGGTGGCGGAACGTTACGGACCGTTCGCCCGCCTGCTGTATCACGGACGAAATAGAGGGGCTGAAGGAGCGCACGTGTGAGGGCACGGCGAGGTTCGGGATTATTTCTTGGGCGCGTGCGCTCACGGGCGGCCCAGGCAGGATTGCCCCCGCAACCAATGCCAGCGCAACCGTTCGTGCGGTGTTGTTCGCCACCTTGTCTCCGTCTTCTCCACGCACCGGTGCGTGATGCGCGCTCTGTATGGAGATCGCGCAAGGGGCGCCCATGACGGGTCAAACAGTGAGAAAGCCCGGTGATCCAGTTCTCCCGGTGCTATGCTGGGGCCTCCAATCCACCTGGTTGAAGAAAGGCTCCAATCGTGTCGCCTCGCGACGTCACGGCACTGCTCGGCGATTGGAGTCGCGGCAACCAGACCGCGCTTAATCAGTTGCTGCCACTTGTCTATGCGGAGCTTCGCCGCGTTGCCGCGCGCCAGCTTCGGAACGAACGGGCCGACCACACCTTGCAGCCGACGGCCCTTGTTCATGAGGTGTACATGCGGCTCGTGGACCAACGGCAGGTCGATTGGCAGAATCGAGCGCATTTCTTTGGTGTCTCGGCGCAGGTCATGCGCCGGATCCTGGTCGATCACGCCCGTCGTCACGGCGCGAGCAAACGGGGCGACGGTGTGCGCTGTGTGTCACTCGACGAAGCAAAAGACGTAGCCGCGTCAAACGAGATACCGATCCTCGCGTTGGATCACGCGCTCGATCGCCTGGAAAAGGTTGACGCTGAACTGGCCAAGATCGTCGAGCTTCGTGCGTTTGGCGGACTCACGATCGAGGAAGCGGCACATGTGCTCAGCGTGTCTCCATCGACCGCCAAGCGCGACTGGCGCACCGCGAAGGCGTGGCTCAATCGTGAGCTCGGCTCCGAGGTTGGCCCGTGACGGACGAGCGATGGCCGCGCGTGAAGGCGCTGTTTCAGGCCGCTGTGGAACGGCCGCCCGCGGAGCGCGCCGCCTTTCTGACCGCGGCGACCGGTGACGACGACGCGGTGCGTCGTGAAGTCGCGTCGCTGTTGACGTCGGACACCTCGAACGTCAGCTTCCTCGATCAGCTACCCGTCGCCAGTGAGTCCGGGCATGCCGATCTGCTCGCGGCTCTGCCGGCGTCGATGGACCCCACGCTGCCTCACCCAGTCCTCACCGCGGGTCGTCGCGTCGGTCCCTACGACATCGTGGCCCCGCTCGGTGCGGGGGCCATGGGCGAGGTGTACCGCGCGCACGACACGACGCTGAATCGCGACGTCGCCCTGAAGGTGTTGCCCGAGCTGTTCGCAGTCGATGCTGACCGCTTGGCGCGGTTCACGCGCGAAGCGCAGGTCCTCGCGTCCCTCAACCATCCAAACATCGCCGCGATCTACGGCCTCGAGGAGTCGAACGGCACGCAGGCGCTGGTGTTGGAGCTGGTCGATGGGCCGACGCTCGCCGACCGAATCGTGCGCGGGCCGCTTGCGCCGGGCGAGGCGTTGACCATCGCGCGTCAAATTGCCGACGCGCTGGAAGCGGCGCACGAGAAGGGCATCATTCATCGCGACCTCAAGCCGGCAAATATCAAGATCGCCGGCAATGGGGTGGTGAAGGTGCTCGACTTCGGGCTGGCGAAGGTGTGGGACGGCGCCCCGCAGTCCGACCTCGCCGGGTCACCGAGGCTGACTAGCGGCGAGCGGTCCATCCTGGGCACCCCGGCCTACATGAGCCCGGAGCAGGCGCGGGGGAAGCCACTCGACAAGCGCACGGATATCTGGTCGTTTGGCTGCGTGCTCTACGAGATGCTGACTGGGCGACAGGCGTTGGCCGGTGAGACCGTCGCCGATACGATTGCCGCGATTCTGGAACGCGAACCCGAATGGGAGGCGTTGCCCGATACCACACCGATCACCGTACGACAGCTGTTGCAGCGATGTCTCGAGAAAGATCCCCGGCACCGTGTACGTGATATCGGCGATGCGCGGATCGAGTTGGACGATGCGCTCGCAGGCCGAGCCGCTGTTGCTCCAGTCGTACGGCGCGCCCGCCGCGAGCGTGTGGTCTGGATATCAGCGGCGATTGTCACCGTGGCTGCGGCGCTCGCCGTCGGGAGTGTGCTCTCTCTGCGGCGCGCGCCGGCGGACACGCGTGCCTACCGCAGCTCAATTTTGCCTTCCCCTGGTGCGAGCCGTCCGGCTGGTCTTGTGCCTTCCTCACGCTTCGCGCTTTCACCGGACGGGCGACGACTGGCGTTCGTCGGAACGGATGCCGGTGGTGTGACCGCGCTATGGGTGCAGTCGCTCGATGGACCCGCTGGGCAGCGGCTGGCCGGCACCGAAGGCGCTCTGATGCCGTTTTGGGCGCCCGACAGCCAGTTCATCGGGTTTCTCGCTCGCGGAAAAGTAACGAAAATTGATGCGACCGGTGGTCCCCCTCTGATCCTTGCCGAGCACACCGGCGGCGGTAATGCCGGCGCAACCTGGAACCGGGACGGGGTCATCCTCCTTTCTGGTCCCAGTCTTGGCTTTCCCATCCGTCGGGTGTCGGCCTTAGGCGGTGCGCTATCCCCAGTCACGACGCTGAACGCCGACGCTGGGGAGACAGTGCACAATTTTCCGTTCTTCCTTCCGGACGGCCGGCATTTCCTCTATCTCGCGGTCGGAAGCAAGACCGGTGGCCCCGTTAGCCCGAACGGCATCTACGTCACTGCCCTCGACTCGAACGAGCGCAAGCTCCTCGTGCCCGGAGGGTCCAACGCGAAGTATGCGGAGGGCTATCTCCTCTTTCTCCGCGGGCAGGCGCTCATGGCCCAGCCCTTTGATGTCGAGCGCTTGGAACTCGCTGGCGAGGCGGTGCCGATCGCTGAGCACGTGACTATTGGCGGGTTGGTCGGGATGGCCGGAGGCTATAGCGTCTCGGAGACCGGCATCTTGGCGTATCAAACCGGTGAACTGCAAGTGGGAGGGCCAGCCGACACGTCAACACAACTCGTCTGGTTCGACCGTAGCGGAAAGGCGACCGGGGCGCCCGGGGACAAGGCGGGCTATGGGGACCTCGAGCTGGCTCCAGACGGCGAGCGTGCGACGGTGAGCCTCTTCGATCGAACGCGAAGGGATCGTGATATCTGGCTCGTTGACATCGCGCGTGGTCTCAGGACGCGCTTCACGTTCGATCCGGCAGAGGAATGGGGCTCAGTATGGTCTCCAGACGGGAGCCGCGTCGTCTTCAACTCGAACCGCAAGGGACGCTTCGACCTGTATCAGAAGGCGTCGAGCGGTGCCGGCGCCGAGGAGGAGCTGCTGGTGGACAGTCGTGACAAGTTTCCAATTGACTGGTCGCCGGACGGACGGTTCATTCTGTTTGGCGATGGTGCGACCGCGGCCACGGCCGATCTGTGGGTCTTGCCGCTCTTCGGCGACCGCAAGCCGTTTCCGTTTTTGCAAACGCCATTCGGCGAAGTCCCCGGGCGATTCTCCCCAGACAGCCGCTGGATCGCGTACGCCTCGGACGACTCCGGCAGAAACGAAGTGTACGTGGCGCCGTTCCCAGGGCGGGGCGAGACTCCTGGCAGCAGATGGCAAATCTCCACTACCGGCGGCACCCAGCCTCGCTGGCGAAAAGATGGCAACGAGATTTTCTACCTGGCTCCTGATAGGAGGCTGATGGCTGCAGCGGTAAATGGCCAGAACTCGGCCTTTGAGGTGGGCGCCGTGCGCTCATTGTTCAACACGCGTGCGCCGTCGACGATAAATCCACGCTCGGCCTACGACGTCTCGCACGACGGTGAGCGCTTCCTCGTGAACACGCTCGCGGACGACGACGCGGCAGCACCCATCACGCTCGTCGTCAACTGGCCCGCGCTGCTGAAGAAATGACGCACGCGATCGGCGAAGTGGGAAGGTCGAAGTTCGAAGTTCGAAGTTCGAAGTAATTCGGAAGTGCCTTCGGCCTACTTCGAACTTACTTCGAACTTCAACCTTCGACCTTCGAACTTCCTGTCTGAATCAGACGTCGGTCAACGCGTTGTTCGCGAGGCCGCTGATCTGAAGGTCGTGGCCGAACGGATCGTGCGTTCAGTCCCTTGGGCACGCCCGACCTGAATCGTTCTTACGAAGCAGGTGTTTCGCTCATGTAGGGAGCGGAAGCATCTGCGCGGCCCAAGTCTGATACCGTGTGCGAATCGACTCGAGTCGATCGGGATGTGTGGTTCGCAGGTCCACCTTCTCGCCCGGATCGTTGGCGAGATCGAACAGATACTCGCCCGACGCGTTCTTCAAGTACTTCCACGAGCCGACTCGCGCGGCGTTGATGCCGATCACGCGCCAGAACAGCGTGCGATCGTACGACACGCGTTGTCCCGTGCACACTGGCATCAGGTTCTCGCCATCGAGCGGCAATGCCGGATCAGGCTTCGTACCTGTCGCTTCAAGGATCGTGGCGCTCCAGTCCATCGTGATCGCTGCTTGATCTGTGACTCGTCCGGCAGGGATCGCCCCCGGCCATCGCGCGATCGCCGGCACGCGCAGGCCGCCCTCGTGGAGGTACCCCTTCTCGAACGAGAACGGCCAGTTGAACGAATAGCGCTCGCCGCCGTTGTCGCTGGTGAAGATCACGAGCGTGTCGCGCGCAACCCTCGCGCGATCGAGCGCCTTGACGACGCGATCGATTCCCGCGTCCATGCGCTTCATCATCGTCGCGAAGATCGTCAGCGAGCCGCCCTCGACCATCGGACCGGGCCCATGTGTCGTGTGGCCGATCGCTTCGTCTTCGGGACCTTCCCACGGCGAGTGCGGCGCCGTGTACTGGAGGCTGAGAAAGAATGGCTTCGTGCGCGGCCGCGCGATGAACTCGACGGCCTTGTCCGAGAGCAAATCTGTAAGATAGCCGACGCGCTCGATGGGCGTGAGGTTCTGCCAGAGATCAGCGCCTCTTCCCTTCGACAGGTCCGCGTCGGGCGCATCCGCGGCGCGATGCGTGAAGTAATCCACTGCGCCGCTCAAGATGCCGAAGAACTCGTCGAAGCCATGACGGTTGGGGCCGAACTCCGGCTTCCAGCCAAGGTGCCATTTGCCGACCAGCGAGGTCTCGTAGCCATTGGCTTTCAGTAGCGAGGCGATCGTGGGATGGTCCGAAGGCAATCCGAGATCGCGAGGTGAACTCGACGTCAGTGGTTCGGCCAGGCCGACGGGCAGCCGCTGCGGATAGCGGCCGGTGACATACGCACATCGCGTCGGCGTGCACACTGGCGCGGCCGCATAGTTGCTCGTGAACCGCACGCCCTGTCGTGCGAGGCGATCGAGTGCCGGTGTTTGATAATCGGGCCGGCCATAACAGCTCAGGTCGCCGTATCCGAGATCGTCGGCGAGGATGAACAACACATTCGGCCGGCGCACGTTCGACCGACTCTGCGCGGCTCCGTGCACGTTGGCGCTCGCGGCAAGCGCCGTCGTCGCGACCGTGGCTTCGATGAATCTCCGGCGGCTGACCTTCAGCGCCATGCGTGCATGCTATCCGAACTCGGAAAGTTCGAAGTGCGAAGGTCGAAGTTCAACCTTCGACCCTCGAACTTCCTGTCTGAATCAGACGTCGGTCAAGGCGTTGTTCGCGAGGCCGCTGATCTGGACGTCGTAGCCGAACGGATCGGTCATGTGGAGGCTGTACTCGCCGCCATCGCGCAGATTGGCGACGCCCATCGCCTTCAGCTGATCTCGCACGCGGTTGCGTTCGAAATCGGCAACCGTGTAGCCGATGTGATTGATCAACGCCGTGGGCTTGGGACGTGGCGCCGCGCCGTTCGCCGGCGGCGCATTCACGTCTCTGGTGCGACAGATGATAAAGGTGAGCGGCACGTCTTTGGCCGTCACGTTGTAAGGCTGCTCGCCCTTCTTGCCGAAAGGCAGCGTCACTTCGGTTTCCTTGAGCCCGACCTGATCGAGATTGAAGACTTTTGAATACCAGTCGCCGGCCTGCTTGAAATTCGGGCAGGTATACGACACGTGGTTGACGAGTGCAGCCTTGACGCCCTTCGGCGCCGCCGCTTGGGCTGCGTTCGCCTCGGCGGCGTACATCGAGGTCACGGCCAGCGTCAGCGTTTCGATCAGCGTGCGACGGCTGATCTTGCCTTGCTCGAATTCATTCAGCTTCGCTGCGGCAAAACCTTGCATGGCGGTCCTCCCTCTTTTCAAATGAACGGGTTTTCCGCTTCCGCGGACGCGAGCTGGACCTGGACATTGAACGGGTCGTAGACGTTGACGCTGCCGCTGCGCCCGGTGGGGTTCTGGCCTGCGGCCTTCAACGCAGCGTTGACGCGCGTGTCATTCCAATTCGAGATCGTGTAGCAGACATGATCGACGACCGCTCGCGCCGGCGCAGGAGGATTGGCGGCGGCGTTGCGCGCGACGATGAAGGCGCCTCCCTTGCCTGGCGCTGGACCGAACGTCAGATTCACACGACTCTTGCCATCGTCCTTCAATTTCTCCATGCCCAGCACGGAGCTGTAGAAATCGCGCGCCTTACGGTAATCGGGACACGCATAGGAGATGTGATTGATGCCAAGCATCTTGAGACCGCCTGATGGTGCAGCGTTGGCTTCAGCGCCGCCGGCCGCGTAGACGATCGCCGCAAGTGCAACGCCTTCGCAGAAGTCGCGGCGACTGATGGTGCCGGTCTCCAATTTCCCGACGAGATCCGCAATGAATCGTTCCATGCTCTGACCTCCTTCGTCGGCGCTGTCTGCCGGCACGCCTTAACGGCGTTCCTTGTGTTGGACCGACGTCTCCGGGTTGGTGTGTAAGACCTGGGGATGATATCGGTTTGCGCGTTGCGAAACCGAGCTATGTTGGGGCATATAATGCCGCAACGCGAGGGGTACTCGTGCCACCTTCCAGTCCCTTATTCGAGTGGGACTACGACCTGCGCTGCGCACCTGTCGGCAACCGGGGAGACGCCTATGAGCAGACGTGACGAATCAACTGGCCTCCACCGTCGTGAATTCCTCAAAGTCGCAGGCGGCGTCGCGACGACGCTCGTGGCGACGACCGACGCGCTCGGACAGAGCGCGCAGCCAAACGCCGCTGCGCCGAGGGCGCGCCGGCCGACCGCACCGCCTGACAGAGGTCTATGGGCGACGTGGTACGACCTGCCGGTCGAAGGGCGAGAGGCCTATCTGAAATGGCTGCACACGACGTACCTGCCCGCGTTGCTCAAGCGTCCGGGGTACCTGTGGGCGGCCCACTATGCGTCACGGGAGCGCGAGGGCGGGGGAGGGGCGCAGATTCAGCACACGACTGATCCGAAGGTCGGTACCGGGTATCACTACATCCTGCTCGTCGGCGCGACCGACGCGGACGTGTTCGGCAATCCGACCCCGAGCGCGATCAACGCGGCGTTGCCGGAGGCGGGGCGGAAGATGATCGCGATGCGGGTCGGGGAGCGCGTGAACATCCTGACGGAGACGGGCCGCTGCGAAGGCGGAGCAGCCCCTCCGTACGCAGGCCGCATGGTTGCGGCGCCGTGCATCCAGATCGGCAGCTTCAACTGTCCGGTCGAGTACGAGGAGGAAATGCACGCCGGCTACGTCGCCTCCCGCATGCCGGCGCACTGCGCGACCGCGTCGTGCGTCCGTACCAGGAAGCTGAACTCGGTCGCCGGGTGGGCGAAGCACGTGATTCTCTA
>Ga0114129_10002418_pt1 | contig 25919 bp, 27 predicted proteins | sample RhiMetdeltSRZDD1_FD_80071 | JGI IMG/M metagenome (GOLD analysis project Ga0114129, IMG submission 80071) | Populus rhizosphere microbial communities from Tennessee, USA - Rhizosphere MetaG P. deltoides SRZDD1 (version 2) (version 2) | ecosystem: Host-associated > Plants > Roots > Rhizosphere >...
ATCCTACAGAGTTGCTACGCTCGCCCGACCTGCGATGCGGAGCTTGCTGCGGTTCGAACGCCAGCCTCCCGGCACCGCGATCACCCGGTCGGTCCTGGTCGCCGGCGGCGCGCTTGCCGCCGGCGCCGGATGGCTGGTGGTGAGCCGCCGGCCGGGCGCCGCGGCCGTGGCCGCGGGGGCCTCCGGCGCGCTGCTCCTGGTCGGCGGGCACCGAGCGAACCACGGCGCCGGGGGCCCCACCGACCGGATGCTCGACGACCTGCTCGACCGGGCGTGGGACGGGGCGATCCTGTCGACGATCGCCTGGGTCGCCATGGAGACGGACTCATCCGTCGCCGTGGCGGCCCTGGCGGCGGTGAGCCTCTCCTTCGTGGCCGGGTACGTCCGCGCGCGCGGGGCAGCGCTCGCGTATTCGGTCGAGGAGCGCCACGTGACGCGCGGCGCGCGGTACCTCCTGGTCGTGGCGTACCTGGCGTTCGGGTGGACCTGGACGATCTGGACCGTGGCGGCGATGTCCGGGTTGGCGGCCGTGGTGCGCGCGGGGCAGGTCGCTCGCGAGGAGCGCGCGACGTGAGCCCGCGCGCCCGCGCGGTCGAGACGATCACGTACCTGGGGTACCGGGCGATGCACCGGCTCGTGCCGCTCCTGCCCACCCGGACCGGGCGGGCGATCTTCGTGGGCGGCGGGCGGCTCCTCTTCCGGCTGCTGCCACGGAAGCGAGCGATCGTCGCGGCGAACCAGGCCCAGGTGCTCGGGCGGTCCGCCGACGATCCGCTCGTCCAGGCCTCGACCCGCGAGGCCTTCGCGCTCTACGCGCGGTACTGGTTCGACTCCTTCAACGTGCTCTCGTGGTCCGACGAGGAGGTCGTCGAGGCGTTCCGGTTCGCCAACCTCGACCTCGTCGAGAAGGGCCTCGCGAACGGCAAGGGCGTCGTGATCGGGCTCCCGCACATGAGCAACTGGGACGTCGGCGGGCGGGCGATGGCGATCCGGGCCGCGCCCCTGGTCTCGGTGGCCGAGCACCTCGAGCCGGAGGAGCTCTTCCGGCTCTTCCTGGAGCATCGGCGCGAGCTGCGGATGGACATCATCGATCTGGCGAGTCCACACGTCGGACGACAGCTGAGCGGTCGGCTGGAGAAGAACCGGATCGTGGCCCTCGTGGCGGACCGCGACCTGACCGGCGGCGGCGTGGTGGTCGAGATGTTCGGCCGGGCCCGCCGGATGCCGGCCGGGCCGGCGAGGCTCTCGCTGGCGACCGCCGCGCCGCTGCTCGCCGCGCAGAGCGTCACGACGCCCGACGGGTGGACGCTCACGTTCCGAGAGATCTCGATCGAGTCCACCGGCCGGCGGAAGGACGACATCCGGGAGCTCACGCAGGCGCTGGCGACCGCCTTCGAGGCGGGGATCTCCGCCGCTCCGTCCGACTGGCACCTGTTCCAGCCAGCCTGGGAGCCGTGAGGGTCGCGCTCGTCTGCCCGTACGCCTGGGAGGCGGCGGGTGGGGTGCAGGTGCACGTCCGGAACCTCGGCGAGCGGCTCCGCGAGCGGCGGCACGACGTCGTCGTCCTGACGCCGTCATCGGTCCGGCCCGAGGAGCCGTGGGTCCGGTCGGTCGGGCGCCCACGACGCATCGGATATCGGGGCACGGTCGCTCCGATCGCACCGCTCTCGTATCCCAAGGTCCGACGAGAGCTGGCGGCGTTCGGTCCCGAGGTCGTCCACGTGCACGAGCCGCTCACGCCGAGCGCGTCGATGTACGCGACGCTCGCGGCGCGTGCGCCGGTGGTTGCCACGGTGCACGCGTACCTCGACCGGTCGCGGCTGATGGAGGCCGCGGCGCCGGTGCTCCGGCGCGTCTGGTCGAGGGTGACGATCGGGGTCGCGGTGTCCGGCGCCGCGGCCTCGTTCCTCCGCCGCGCGCTCCCGGAGGCGCACCTGGAGATCGTGCCGAACGGCGTGGACGTTCGGGCGTTCGCGGAACCGACCGCGGTCGCGCACCTGCCGACGGGGCGCCGGGTCGTCTGGGCGCACCGGCTCGATCCCCAGAAGGGGTTCCCGGTGGCGATCGCCGCGTTCAGCCATCTGCTGGCCGACGTGCCCGACGCGGTCCTCATCGTGATCGGGGAGGGGAGGGACCGGGAGTCGCTCGGCCTGCTCACGCCGTCGGTCCGCGAACGGATCCACATGCTCGGCGCGCTGGCCAATCGCGAGCTGCCGGCGTACCACGCGGCAGGCGACGTGTTCCTGGCCGCGGCGACGGGGCAGGAGAGCTTCGGGATCGCGCTGGTCGAGGCGATGGCGGCCGGGCTCCCGGTGGTGGCCACCGACATCCCCGGGTACCGGGAGGTGGTCACCGACGGGGTCGAAGGGCTGCTCGTGCCGCCCCGGCACGCGGAGGCGCTCGCGGCCGGCCTCGCCCGCGTGCTCACGGATCCTCCACTCGCCGCGCGGCTCGGCGAGGCCGGCCGCGAGCGCGCCCGTTCGTTCGACTGGTCGATCGTCGTCGAGCGCCTCGAGGAGCTGTACCGGAGAGCGACCGGCGCGGAGCAGCCCTCGTGACGAGGGCGCTGGCTACGATAGGTCCATGACCGTCTTCTGGGTCGTGGTCGCGCTGGTCGTCCTCGTGCTCCTGGCGCTGGTCTGGATCTACAACCGCCTCGTCACGTTGCGCACGCGGGTCGACAACGGCTGGTCCCAGATCGATGTTCAGCTGCGCCGACGGGCCGACCTGATCCCGAATCTGGTGGAGACGGTGAAGGGATACGCGGCGCACGAGCGCGAGCTGTTCGAACGCGTCACCGAGGCGAGGGCCCGCTCGATGGGGGCGAGCGGGGTCGGCGAGCAGGCCGACGCCGAGAACCAGGTCACATCCGGCCTTCGACAGCTCCTCGCCGTCGTGGAGAACTACCCGGACCTGAAGGCGAACCAGAACTTCCTCGCGCTCCAGGAGGAGCTCGTCGCCACCGAGTCGAAGATCGCCTACGCGCGGCAGTTCTACAACGACCAGGTCACCAAGCTGAACACGCTGATCCAGTCGTTCCCCTCGTCGATCGTCGCGGGGGTGTTCGGGTTCACGGCGCGCCCGTTCTTCGAGATCGACGAGCCGACCCGCGGGCCGGTCCAGGTGGATCTCTCCTAGCCGTGTACGAGCAGATCGCCGCGAACAAGCGGAAGACGGCGCTGCTCTTCGTCTTGGCGATCCTGTTGCTGGCCGCGGTCGGCTACGCGCTCGGGCTCCTGGCGAACAGCGGACCGGCAGGCCTAGTGATCGCGCTGATCGTCGCGATCGTGCTCTCGATCAGCTCCTACGCGTACGGCGACCGGATCGTGCTCGCCTCCACGAGGGCCAAGGAGGTCACCAAGGAGCAGGCGCCGCGCCTCCACAACATCGTCGAGGGCCTCGCGATCGCCGCCGGGGTTCCGAAGCCCAGGGTGTGGATCGTGCCCGAGGCCGCGCCGAACGCCTTTGCCACGGGTCGCGATCCCCAGCACAGCCACGTCGCCGTGACCCAGGGGCTCCTGGACACGATGAACCGGGTCGAGCTCGAAGGGGTGATCGGGCACGAGATGGCCCACGTCGTCGACCGGGACATCCTGGTCGGCACGGTCGTCGCGACGTTGGTCGGCGCCGCGGTCCTGCTCTCCGAGTTCTTCATGCGCTCGTGGTGGTGGGGGGGCTTCCGCGGCCGGCGCGGGAACGACAGCGGCGGCGGTGCCGCCTCGGCCGCGATCTTCGCGTTCGGCTTCGTGCTCCTGATCCTGGCGCCGGTCTTCGGTCAGCTGATCCGCCTGGCCGTGTCACGCAACCGCGAGTACCTGGCCGACGCACAAGGCGCGATGTTCACCCGCTATCCGCCCGGCCTGATCTCGGCGCTGAAGAAGCTCCAGGCGGCGCCGACAGCGATGCGGTCGGCGAACAACGCCACCGCCCACCTCTGGCTCAACCAGCCGTCGCGGATCGAGGGCGAGCAGATGGGCGCGTTGGAGAAGCTGTTCTCGACCCACCCGCCGCTCGCCGATCGGATCCGGCGTCTCGAGGAGATGTGACGTTCCCATCGAGATGCCCCCGGGTGTTTGGGGAGCCCGCAGACCGGGGTTAGGCTCGAACCGCGGTCCCTCGAAGAGGGACCGTTCGTCCTGTCAGCAGGCTGAGACGGAGGTTCGAGCGTGAGGTTCACCAGCCGGGGGAAGGTCGTGATCGGCGTGATCGCCGCCGCCGCCGTGGCCGGCGTCGGCATGCTCGCGTTCACCGGGCACGCGCCGGGGCCGATCCAGGACATCGTCGACAAGGTCACGGGGGCGCCGTCGCCCTGCCCGTTGACCGGTGAGCTCCGCGCGCCCGGCAAGGACGCACCGGACCGACCCGTCTTCGCCGTCAAGGTGGAGAACTCCGACGACGCCTATCCGCTGGTCGGTCTCGACCGCGCCGACGTCGTCTACGAGGAGCTCGTCGAGGGCGGCATCACCCGGTTCGTCGCGCTGTATCAGTGCCACGAAGCGACGCGGGTCGGTCCGGTGCGCAGCGCCCGCACGACCGACCCGAAGATCCTCGTGCAGTACTCCGACCAGCCGTTGCTCGCGTACTCCGGCGCGCAGCTGCGGGTCACCAAGGCGGTCGACAAGGCGAACATCGTCTCCTTCACCGAGACGTCCGCGAACGACGCGTACACGCGCGACGACCAGCGGGTGATGCCCCACAACCTCTTCGTGAACGAGAAGGCGCTCTCCCGCCTGGCCAAGAAACAAGGGGTCGACCTCTCCCAGCCCCGCGAGGTGTTCACGTTCTCCGAGGACGTCCCGACGCCGGCGAAGAAGACCCGCACGGTCGACGCGTCGTTCTCCACGGCGCACACGGCCGAGTGGCGCTGGGCGAAGGGCCGATGGGTGCGACTGCTCGACGGCTCGCCGATGCAGCTCGAGGACGGCACGACGGTGACCACCGACAATCTGGTGATCCAGGAGGTCGCGGTGACGACGTCGACGATCCTCGACCCCGCCGGCTACCCATCGCCGACGGTGGACCTCACCGGTACGGGGAAGGCCTGGATCCTCCGGGACGGGAAGCGGATCGCCGGCCACTGGACCCGGAGCTCGCTCGGCGATCTGACCGTGTTCGAGACCAAGGCCGGCGACCGGATCGACCTCGCCCCCGGGACCACGTTCGTGGAGCTGATCCCCAAGGAGACCGGCGAGGTCACCTTCGGCTAGACGAGCTGGCCGTCATCGTCGCAGGTCGCGGCGGTACACTCGGGTCCGCTTCGCGTCGAAGGAGGAGATCCGCGTGCAGCGTGAGACCGGCACGTTCACCGTGAAGTCGGGCCTGGCCGAGATGCTCAAGGGCGGCGTCATCATGGACGTGACCACGGCCGACCAGGCCAAGATCGCCGAGGACGCCGGCGCCTGCGCGGTGATGGCGCTCGAGCGGGTGCCCGCCGACATCCGCCGCGACGGCGGCGTCGCGCGGATGGCCGACGCCACCAAGGTCGAGGAGATCCAGGCCGCCGTGACGATCCCCGTGATGGCCAAGGCGCGGATCGGGCACTTCGTCGAGGCGCAGATCCTCCAATCGCTGGGCGTCGACTACATCGACGAATCCGAGGTGCTCACGCCGGCCGACGAGGAGTTCCACATCGACAAGTGGGCGTTCACCGTGCCGTTCGTGTGCGGCGCGCGCGACCTCGGTGAGGCGCTCCGGCGGATCGCCGAGGGCGCCGCGATGATCCGCACCAAGGGCGAGGCCGGGACCGGCAACGTCGTGGAGGCTGTCCGACACCAGCGCACGATGCTTCGGCAGATCGCCGAGGTCACCCAGCTCCGGCCGGAGCAGGCGGTGACGAAGGCGAAGGAGCTCGGCGCGCCGGTCGACCTCGTCCGGATCGTCGCCGAGCAGGGTCGTCTCCCGGTCGTGAACTTCGCCGCCGGCGGGCTGGCGACGCCGGCCGACGCCGCGCTGATGATGCAGCTCGGCGTCGACGGCGTGTTCGTCGGGTCGGGGATCTTCAAGTCCGAGGACCCCGCCTCGCGGGCACGGGCGATCGTCGAAGCCACCACGCACTATCAGGACCCGGAGATCCTGGCGAAGGTCTCGCACGGACTCGGGGAGCCGATGCACGGTCTGGAGATCGGGACGTTGGAGACCCGCCTCCAGGACCGCGGTTGGTAACCGAGCCGGATCCCGCAGCCGCACCCGCGCCGTCCGCCGGGAGAGCCGCGTTCGCGATCTCGCAGAGCTACTACTACCTGGCCGCCGTCGTCGGCGTCGGGTTGCTGCTCGGAGGAGTGATCGGCGCACTGATCGGCGTCCGCGAGTGGATCCTCCCCTCGGGGCAGGACCCGACCGGCTCGCCGTTCCTGCAGGGAAGCAGCCGGGAGGCGATCCGGGGCATCCTCGGCGGGCTCGCCTTCGCGATCCCGGGGGCGCTCCTGTTCTGGTGGCACCTGCGTGAGGCACGCCGCCGGGAGGACCTGACGCTCGCCGGCGTCTCGTGGGGGAGCTCCCTCTACTTCCACCTGGTGGCGTTCGTCGCCCTGATGATCGCCGTCGGCGGCGTGATCGGGACGCTGCACTCCGTGGCGGACGCGGCCGTCCCGGACTGCTTCGAAGCGCCCAGGCACGTTCTCCCACCGACGGACATCACGCCGATCGCGGGCACCTCCACCGAGGAGGCATCCGTCCTGGAGCAGGTCCCGATCGGAACGTTCCGCCAGTGCTACCCGCCGGTCTCGGTCTCGCTCCGGAGCGCCCTCGACGGCCTGATCGTGTCCGCGGTCGCCGGGGCGACGTGGATCTGGCACCTCCGGCGAGGTCGGCGCCTCCGTGTTGCCGAAGCCTGAGCCCAGAGCCTGAGCCGAACCGGCCTTCTATCATCGGAGCATGGCGAAGGTCGGTGTGCTCGCGCTGCAGGGCGATTTCCGTGAGCACGTCCGCGTGCTGGAGTTCGCCGGCGCCGCCGCCGTCGAAGTCCGAACGCCCGCCGAGCTGGCCGACGTCGCTGCGCTGGTGATCCCCGGGGGGGAGTCCACGACGATCGGGAAGCTCGCGCGCGCCTACGACCTCGTCGATCCGATCCGCGAGCGGGCCGCTCACGGCATGACGGTCTTCGGGACCTGCGCCGGCATGATCGTCCTCGCCGAGCGGGTGATCGACGGTGAGCCGCTGCTCTCACTGATGGACGTGACGGTCCGCCGCAACGCCTACGGGCGGCAGGTCGACTCGTTCGAGGCCGACGTCGACGTCGAAGGGATCGAGCACCCGGTGCGCGGCGTGTTCATCCGCGCCCCGTGGATCGAGGAGATGGGCTCGGAGGTGATGGTCCTGTCCGAGCACGAGGGCCGCCCGGTCGTCCTGGAGCAAGGCTCGCTGCTCGCCGCGTCCTTCCATCCCGAGCTGATCGGCGAGACCGGCCTGCACGAGTACTTCCTGTCGAAGCTGAGGTAACCGATGTCCGGTCATTCCAAGTGGGCCACGATCAAGCGGAAGAAGGCCGCGAACGACGCACGGCGCTCGAACCAGTACGCCAAGCTGCTGCGCGCGGTCGAGGTGGCGGCGAAGGAGGGCGGCGGCGACCCGGCCGCCAACATGACGCTGGCCTCCGCGATCGAGAAGGCGAAAGCGTCGTCGGTGCCCAACGAGAACATCGACCGCGCGATCAAGCGCGGCTCCGGCGCCGACGCCGACGCGACGAAGTACGAGGAGATCACCTACGAGGGGTACGCGCCGGGTGGGATCGCGTTGTTCGTCGAGGCGCTGACCGACAACCGCAACCGAACGGCGCAAGACGTGCGCCACGCGTTCACCCGCAACGGCGGCAACCTCGGCGAGACCGGCTCGACCGCGTGGATGTTCACGCGCAAGGGCGTGATCGAGGTGGACAAGGCGGCGGCGCCGGACGAGGAGCGCCTGCTGGAGCGGGCGCTCGAGGCCGGCGCCGACGACATCCGTGACGCGGAGAGCTCCTGGGAGATCGTCACGGACCCGTCGGCGTTCGCCGCGGTCCGAGACGCCCTCCGCCAGGGCGGGATCGACGTGATCTCCGCCGAGCTCACGATGCTGCCCCAGTCGATGATCCCGGTCGACGGGGGCGAGGCGCGCCGCGTCCTCCAGCTGATCGAGGGGCTGGAGGACCTCGAGGACGTCCAGAACGTCTACGCGAACTTCGACATCCCCGAGGAGGTCATGGCCTCGTTGTAGCGAGGTCGTTGCCCGGGGGTTCGGCCCACCCTAGACTCGGGCGAACGGATGTTCGAGAAGCGCGTGCTCGGGGTGGATCCCGGTGTGGCGCGGCTCGGTCTCGCGGTGGTCGACGGGGAACCGAAGCCGGCGCTGGTCTGGGCCGAGGCGGTCACCACCCCAACCGGCGCGGAGGAACCCGTCCGGCTGCACACGCTGAGCACCGCGATCCGCGAGGCGATCGCTCGGCACCAACCGACATCGGTCGCGGTGGAGCGCGTCGCCTGGAACCGGAACCAGGTGAGCGCGCTCTCGGTGGCGCGGGCCACCGGTGCGGTGATGGTGGTCGCCGCCGAGGCCGGACTGCCGGTTGCCGAGTACGGGCCGAACGAGGTGAAGATGGCGGTGACCGGGATGGGCAACGCCGACAAGGCCCAGGTGCGCCGGGCGTTGGTGCGCGTGCACGGCCTGAAGGACGTGCCCGTCAGCGCCGACGCCTCAGACGCCGTGGCGATCGCGCTCACCCATCTGGCGGGAGCCAAGATGCGGCGTCTGGCCCGAGCGGGGTCTCGGTGATCTCGTTCCTCGACGGCGAGGTCGTCGAGAAGGGCGCGAATCGCGTCGTGCTCGGCGTCGGCGGCGTCGGATACGACGTGTTGGTCCCGACGTCGGTCGTGGCCAGGCTCCCGGGCGTGGGCAGGGCGACGAGGCTGCACACGCGGATGGTGGTCCGTGAGGACTCGATGACCCTCTACGGCTTCGCGGCGACCGATCAGCGCGATCTCTTCGATCTCCTGACCGGGGTCACCGGCGTCGGGCCGAAGGTCGCCCTGGCCTTCCTCTCGGTGTTGCAGCCGGCCGCGCTCACGCGCGCGATCGTGAACGGCGACGCCTCCGCGCTGACGGTCGTGCCGGGGGTGGGGAAGAAGGTCGCGCAGCGCGTGGTGCTGGACCTCCGCGAGAAGCTCGGCGGCGACGCCGCCGAGCTTCCCGCGGAGGGCCCGCTCTCCGACGTGCGCGACGCGCTGCTGTCCCTCGGGCTCACCACGACCGAGGCCGGCGAAGCGATGCGCGGGATCGAGGTGGACGGTCGCGAGGCCGACGATCTCCTCCGCGAGGCGCTTCAGAAGGTGGGGCGGTGAGCGAGAGCGACGAGATCCGGCCGGTCGAAGCGGATGCCGTGACCGACGAGGACCGCGAGTTCGACATCGCCCTCCGCCCCCGATCCCTCGACGAGTTCGTCGGGCAGGAGCGGGTGAAGGAGCAGCTGCGCCTCCTGGTCGACGGCGCGGTGAAGCGAGGCGAGCCGGTCGACCACCTGCTGTTCAGCGGCCCACCCGGCTTGGGGAAGACGACGCTCGCCCGGATCGCGGCCCACGAGATGGCCGCCGGGTTCCAACCGACCTCCGGTCCGGCCCTCGAGCGTCCCAGCGACCTGGCCGCGATCCTCACGAACCTCGAGCAGGGCGACGTGCTCTTCATCGACGAGATCCACCGGATGCCCCGTCCGGTCGAGGAGGTCCTCTATCCGGCCCTCGAAGACTTCAACCTCGACGTCGTGCTGGGGAAGGGACCCACGGCGCGGTCGATCCGGCTGGAGCTCCCGCGCTTCACGCTGGTGGGCGCGACGACCCGTCCGGGCCGCATCACGCTGCCGCTCCGGGAGCGGTTCGGCTTCGCTCCTCGACTCGACTACTACTCGGCCGACGACCTCACCAAGATCGTCGTGCGGTCGGGCGGGATCCTGGACGTGCCGGTGGACGTCGACGCCGCCGGGGAGATCGCGCGCCGTGCGCGGGGCACGCCCAGGATCGCCAACCGGCTCCTCCGGCGGGTCCGTGACTTCGCCGAGGTGCGACACGACGGCCGGGTCACGCTCGACGTCGCGGCCGCCGGTCTCGAGGTCTTCGAGGTCGACGGACGGGGCCTCGATCGCCTGGATCACTCGATCCTCGAGACGCTGATCGAGAAGTTCTCGGGCGGGCCCGTCGGCCTCTCGACGCTCGCGGCCGCCATCGGCGAGGAGACGGACACGGTCGAGGACGTCGTTGAGCCGTACCTGCTCCAGCTGGGGTTCTTGCGGCGCACGCCACGTGGGCGGGTGGCCACCGAGCACGCGTACCGTCACCTGGGCGCTTCCGTGCCCGGCACGCTCCCGCTCTGAACAGGGGGTCGGCGGTAGACTCGCTGCTCCGAGCCTGCACGACCACGTCACGGCCAACGTCACGGAAGGACCCCAACGATGCTCTCGATCCTCGCTCAAGCGGCGCAGCCGAGCCCGCTCGCGCCGTTCCTGTTCCTGATCCCGATGGGCCTGATCTTCTACTTCCTCCTGATCCGGCCTCAGAGCCAGCGGCGCCGCGCGCAGATGCAGATGCAGAACGAGCTGGAGGTCGGCGACGACGTCGTCACGACCGCCGGGATCTACGGGACGATCACCGAGATCGACGACGACTACGGCATCGTGACCCTCGAGGTGGCGCCCAACACGGAGATCCGCCTCGCGCGGGTCGCGGTCGCGCAGCGTTTGATGGACGACGAGGACATCGACGAGGACGAGACCGAGGACGCCGAGCCGGGGTCGTGAGCGACCCGGTCATGCCGCGCGGCTCGGACGAGCCGGCGCCGGCGATCCGAACCCCCGACGAGCCGGTCCCCCGGATCCCCGTCGAACCGATCCCGAAGCGAACGGCGCCGACCCCCCTGGGGCCCGCCGATGTCGCGACGGTCACCCTCGAGGATGTCCAAGCGAACGAGGAGCTCTCCCTGTACATCGCCTCCGCCGACCGGGTGATGGAGGCGATGGGGTACACGGAGCACGGCTTCCGCCACGCGAACCTCGTCTCGAGCATCGCCTACCAGGTGTTGATCCGGCTGGGGTTCACCGAGCGGGAGTCCACGCTGGCGTCGGTGGCCGGGTACCTCCACGACGTCGGTAACTCGCTCGCCCGTGACGCCCACGGGCAGACGGGCGCCGTCCTCGTATACCTCTCGCTCCGGGACTCGGTCCATGGCGCCGACCTGATGCCGATCCTCGCAGCGATCGCGAACCACGAGGAGACCGAGGGGGTTGCGGTGTCCCCGATCTCGGCCGCGGTGATCCTTGCCGACAAGTCGGACGTGCATCGCAGCCGCGTGCGCAAGTCGGGCAGGATCGAGTTCGACGTGCACGATCGAGTGAACTACGCCGTGGAGCGCTCCTTCCTCTCGGTAGACTCGGAGGCCCGGACCGTCAGCCTTGAGCTGACGATCGACACCGAGATCAGTCAGGTGATGGAGTACTTCGAGATCTTCCTGGGACGGATGCAGCTCTGCCGGCATGCGGCCGAGCTGCTCGAAGCGCGCTTCCGGCTGGTCATCAACGGAGCAGAGCTGGCGTGAGGCGCAACCGCGCCCTCTGGGCGTCGATCGTGTTCGTCCTCGTACTGATCGGCCTCGCGTTCTTCAGCTTCTTCGGCGCCGGGATGCGTCCGCTGCTCGGGTTGGACCTCCAGGGCGGCGCCTCGGTGATCCTCACGGCGCCACCGGACACGCCGCCGGACGTGATGCAGCGCGCCCTCGAGAACATCCGGAACCGCGTGGACGCGTTCGGCGTCGGCGAACCGGACATCGCGCTCTCCGGGACCACGATCGAGGTGCAGATCCCCGGGAGCGCCGATGCGACGGTGCAGCGGCGGAAGGCGGATCTCTACTGCCTCGAAGGTGACGACCTGTTCCACGGATGTGCGGACACGCAGAGCGTCGCCGCCGATGTCCTGAAGACGCTCGACGTGCAGGCCCAGGCGGCGCAGGTGTGCGTCCTCGACACGGACGGCGGGCGGGTGAAGTGCTTCACGACGACGGCCGAAGCCGACGCCTACGTGTCCGGCACGCAGGTGCAGCCGAAGGCGTCGCCGACGCCGAGCGCGTCGGCCTCGATGCCGGCATCGCCGACGCCGTCGGCCTCGTCCTCATCGGAGGGCCCGGCGTCCGCTGCGAGCTCCTACTGCCTCGTCGACTCGACCGGCACCCGCATCGGCTGTTTCAAGGACCGGGCGAAGGCCCAGGCCGCCAAGGACGGACTGAAGTCCGAGGTGACGAAACGCACCTACTGCGTGGTCCCGACGGCGCCGGAGTCGTCGGTGACGCCGTCTCCCTCGGCCTCGGCGTCCGCGTCGGCTCCGCCGTCCGCGTCCGCCTCGGCGTCACCGTCGGCGACTCCGGCGTCCTTCGCCGACCTGGACACGGCCGGCGCCGATCCGCTGCCCTGCGGGCTCGCCTCGCGGAAGGCCGCGGACGACTCGATCGCCGGGATCACGGTCCAGCACGAGACGCAGCGGTTCTGCGTCGTGAGCTCGGCCGACAAGACGCTCGGCTGCACGGTCAGCCGGGACAAGGCCGAGGACCTCCGGCGCGCGTCGGGACAGGAGCGGCTGCTCCGGGTGATCGGCGAGACCGCGAGGCTCGAGGAGCGCCAGGTGCTGGCGATCGTCCCCACGTCGGATCCGCGCCCGGTCACCTGTGGCACGGCGGAGGAACGCGACACGAAGGCGTGCGACCCACAGGCGCTGGTCAACAAGCAGGTGGTGTACCTGGGTGCGGCGGGGAACAACACGGTCGCGAAGTACGTGCTCGGCAAGGTCGTGATCAGCGGCGACAACTTCAAGAAGGCGGCCGCCGTCCTCAGCAGCCAGGGCCAGATCGGCGTGTCCCAGTGGACGGTCACCTTTCAGCTGGACGGAGACGGGTCGACGAAGTTCGCCGACGCGACGACCCAGGCGGTGACGGCGCCGTCGCCGTTGAACCAGATCGCGATCGTGGTCGACCGGGTGGTGATCTCGGCGCCGGTGGTGCAGGGGGCGATCACCGGGGGGAACGGCGAGATCACCGGGAACTTCACGGAGCAGGAGGCCAAGGACCTGGCGACGCAGCTCAACGCCGGTGCGCTCCCGGTCGAGCTGACCCGGCAGTCGGTCCGTACGGTGAGCCCGACGCTGGGTGAGGAGTCGCTCCACCAGGGCATCATCGCCGGGCTCGCCGGGCTGGCCCTCCTGTTCGTGTACCTCCTCTTCTACTACCGGCTGCTCGGGGTGGTCGCCTGGCTCGGGATGACGATCTGGGCGGTGCTCGCGATCGCGCTGGTCTCGATCGCCGGCGACCAGTTCGGGTACGCCCTCTCGCTCGCCGGCGTGGCCGGCCTGGTGATCTCGCTGGGGGTGACCGCCGACTCGTACATCGTGTTCTTCGAACGGTTGAAGGACGAGGTGCGCTCGGGCAAGTCACCCCGATCGGCGGTCCAGCCGGCGTTCGCTCGGGCGTACCGGACGATCGTGGCCGCCGACATCGTCACCGGCCTCGCGGCGATCGTCCTGTACCTCACCGCGGTGAGCTCGGTCCGCGGCTTCGCCCTGACCCTGGGGGTCGCGACCCTCCTCGACCTGTTCGTCGTGTACTTCTTCAAGCGACCGACGGTCTTCCTGATCGCCAAGAACGAGAAGCTCGTGAACCTCCGCGGCTTCGGCCTGTCGAGCGGTGTGGCCGCCGAAGCCGCCCAGGAGGGGGCGGGGCTGTGAACCTGCGGCACGCGATCGACACCTACCGCGGACACACGATCCCGCACGTCCGGTGGGTCGAGCGGCGGAACCTGTGGTTCGCGATCTCCGGTGTGCTGATCCTCCTCTCGATCGCCGGGCTCCTGATCCGCGGCCTGAACTTCTCGATCGATTTCGAGGGCGGGTCGCAGATCACGTACCGATTCGAGCAGCCGGTCACCGTCGACGACGTCGAGGCCACGCTGGCGGACCACGGCATCGACGACGCGGAGGTGCAGGTCGTGAACGGCGACTCGATCGCGATCCGCACGCCCGCGATCTCCCGCGGTGTCTCCCAGACCGAGTCCCTCCGCGGCGACCTCGCGGATCAAGCGGGGATCTCAACCGTCGACGTGAGCATCGAGGACATCGGACCGACGTGGGGCGGTGAGATCTCTCGGAAGGCCCTGATCGGTCTCGTCATCGTGCTCGCCGCGATCACGCTCTACATCACGGTCCGCTTCGAGCTGAAGATGGCGATCGGCGCGATGATCGCGCTCGTCCACGACCTGACGATCACGGTCGGCGTCTACGCGCTCTCCGGTCGCGAGGTGACGCCGGAGACCGTGATCGCCGTCCTCACGATCCTGGGGTTCTCGCTGTACGACACCGTGGTGATCTACGACAAGATCAAGGAGAACCTCGAGACCCAGTCGCTGGTCGCGCGGCTGGGCTCCGACGGCGTCGTCGACCTGTCGCTGAACCAGGTGCTGATGCGTTCCGTGAACACCTCGCTGGTCGTCCTGCTCCCGATCCTGTCGCTGTTGCTGTTCGGTGGCGAGACGCTGAAGGACTTCGCGCTCGCGATGTTCGTCGGCGTGGCGATCGGCGCCTACTCGTCGATCTTCATCGCGGCGCCGATCCTGGCGCTCCTGAAGAAGCGGGAGCAGCGGTTCCGGCAGCTCGAGCAGCGCCTGACCACCCGGGAGCGGGCGGCGGCCCGGCGGCCGGCTGCGCCGGCCGCCACGCCCGCCGCGATCCCGGGAGTGGCGACCGGCGAGGCTGCGGCCGCTCGCGCCACGGCGCGGACGGGCACGGTCGCCCGCCCGCGCCCCAAGTCGAAACGGCGGAAGCCCCCCGCGAAGCGCAAGCGGAGGTGAGCCCGTGGAGATCGAGCAGATCAAGGCGCTGATCCGGGACGTTCCCGACTTCCCGGAGCCGGGCATCGTCTTCAAGGACATCACGCCGGTCCTGGCGCACCCCGACGCGTTCTCGACGATCACGGACCTGATCGTCGTTCACTTCGGCCGCGGTACCGTCGACAAGGTCGTCGGGATCGAGGCGCGAGGGTTCATCCTCGCCTCGCCGGTCGCGTACCACTTCAACGCGGGCTTCGTCCCGATCCGCAAGAAGGGCAAGCTGCCGTGGGCGACGCGGTCCCAGCAGTACGAGCTCGAGTACGGGACCGAGACCCTGGAGCTGCACGAGGACGGGATCGCGGAGGGGGAGCGGGTCCTGATCGTCGACGACGTGCTCGCCACCGGCGGGACGGCGAAGGCGGCCGCGTCGCTGGTCGAGGCCGGCGGCGGGGTGATCCGTGGGATCGCCTGTCTGATCGAGCTGGACTTCCTGAAGGGCCGCACCAAGCTGGAGGACTACGAGCTCCACACCTTCATCCATTACTGACGCTGGGAGCGCTGTGGATCCAGCTCGGACGCACGATACGGCTCCTCGGTCCGCTTCCCCGATCAACGGCTTCGAGTTGGCCTCCTGACCTACACTCGTTGCAGGGAGGCGAACGTGGACATCACCGGGCGTGAGGTACGGGTCGACGAGGACCCCGTCGCGCCCGAACGCGGGAGGCGACTCCCGACGATCCCTCGCCCCCGGCTGCCCCGCAGGGATTCCGGCGCTCCCGACCGCGTCGCGCCTCTCCTGCGGAAGGTCCGCTCCTACAACCCCAGGGCCGACACCAAGCTCCTCGAGCGCGCCTACCGCTACGCCGAGGAGGCCCACGAGGGGCAGGAGCGACTGTCGGGCGACCCCTACATCGAGCACCCCGTGGCCGTCGCGACGATCCTGGCCGACCTCCGCCTCGACACCACCACCCTCACCGCCGCCCTACTCCACGACACGGTGGAGGACACGTCGATCGGTCTGGGCGACATCGAGCGGGAGTTCGGCAACGAGGTCGCACGCATCGTCGACGGGCTCACCAAGCTCGACAAGCTCGAGTTCCGCAGCGGCGAGCTGGCCCAGGCCGAGAACGTCCGGAAGATGATCGTGGCGATGGCCGGCGACATCCGGGTCCTCCTGGTGAAGCTGGCCGACCGGCTCCACAACATGCGAACGCTGGCGCCGCTCCCCGAGGCGCGGCAGCGGAAGATCGCCAACGAGACGCTCGAGATCCACGCGCCGCTGGCCAACCGGCTCGGTGTCCAAGAGTTGAAGTGGGAGCTCGAGGACCTCTCGTTCAAGACCCTCAACCCCGGCCCGTACCGCGAGATCGCGAACCTCGTCGAGACCCGCCGCGACGAGCGACAGAAGCTCCTCGAGGAGGTCAAGGCGGCGCTCCGAGCCAAGCTGAAGGAGCTCGGCGTGAAGGCCGACGTGGAGGGCCGGCCGAAGCACCTCTACTCGATCTACGAGAAGATGGTGATCCGCGGCAAGGAATTCAACGAGATCCACGACCTCGTGGGGCTGCGGGTCCTCGTTCCGTCACTCCGCGACACGTACGGTGCGCTCGGCGCCGTCCACGCCCTGTGGAAGCCGGTCCCCGGACGGTTCAAGGATTACGTCGCGATGCCCAAGGCGAACATGTACCAGTCGCTCCACACGACGGTCGTGGGCCCGAAGGGCACGCCGCTGGAGATCCAGATCCGGACGCACGACATGCACCGCACCGCGCAGTTCGGGATCGCTGCGCACTGGCGCTACAAGGAGGGCAGCAGGTCCTCGCGCGAGGCGCAGGACATGGTCTGGCTGGGTCAGATGATGGATTGGCTCAAGGACATGGCCGATCCGCAGGAGTTCATGGAGGGACTGCGGATCGACCTCTCCGGCGGTCGCGTTTTCTGCTTCACGCCGAAGGGCGACGTCCAGAACCTCCCCCAGGGCGCCACGCCGGTGGACTTCGCGTACTCGATCCACACCGAGGTCGGCCACCGCACGATCGGCGCCAAGGTGAACGGCAAGCTCGTGCCCCTCGACTACGAACTCCGGACCGGCGACACGGTCGAGATCCTCACGTCGAAGGCGCAGGGGGAGGGACCGAGCCAGGACTGGCTCCAGTTCGTCAAGACCCCGCGCGCGCGGACCAAGATCCGGCAGTGGTTCAGCCGCGGCCGTCGCGAGGACGCGATGGAGTCGGGGCGGGACGCGGTGAAGGCGTTCGTCCGCCGCCAGGACCAGACGTTCAAGCGGCTCGCGACCGAGGAGACGCTCTCCCGGGTGGCCGAGGACCTGAAATACGTGGACCTCGAGGCGCTCTACGTCGCGGTCGGCGAGGGGCACGTCTCGCCGCAGTCGGTGATCGCCCGGATGTCGCGGCTGGTCTCGGGGGCACCGGACGAGGACGTGACGGAGGTTCCGCTGGCCCGGCCGGTGAAGATCGGTCGGCAGGACATCTCGAAGGGCGTCGTGGTTCGGGGCCTCGGCGACGTCTGGGTCAAGCTGGGCCGGTGCTGCACGCCGGTGCCGGGCGACGCGATCGTGGGGTTCGTGTCGCGCGGCCAGGGGGTGTCCGTCCATCGCGACACGTGTCCGAACCTGCGGACGCTGAAGCGCCGGGAACCCGAGCGGATCATCGAGGTCGACTGGGCGGAGGGGAAGTCCACCTCCTTCTCGGTCGCGATCCAGGTGGAGGCGCTCGACCGGACGCGGTTGCTCTCCGACGTGGCGACCGTCCTGTCGGACAACCACGTGAACATCCTGTCGGCCACCTCGACGACCGGTCGAGACCGGATCACCCGGCTGCGGTTCACGTTCGAGATGGCCGACGTGACCCACCTCTCGTCGCTGCTCTCGGCGGTGAAGCGCGTCGAGAGCGTCTTCGACGCCTATCGCGTCGTGCCCAGCTGACGCTCGATGGCTCGCGACTGGGTCGGGTACTACGACGACCAGGGCGACCGCGAGCCTCGGGAGTTGCTCCGCGACGCGCTCGACCGGTTCGATCGCCTGGACCGCGTGGGTCGGGCCGTCGACGTCGGCTGCGGTCAGGGCATCGAGACGATGGAGCTGCTCCGGCGAGGCTGGAACGTCGTGGCGATCGACGCGGAGCCGGACGGGATGCGTCGCGTCCGCGAGCGCGCCGGCGACGATCCGCGCCTGACCACCGTCGTCTCGCCGATGCAGGACGCCGACATCCCGGCGGCGGACCTGATCCACGCGGCGTTCAGCCTCCCGTTCTGTCCGCCGGCGGCGTTCCCGGGCCTGTGGGAGCGGATCCGGGGCGCGCTCCGGCCGGAGGGACGGTTCGTCGGGAACCTCTTCGGCGACCGGGACACGTGGGCGTCGACCCAGCCGGACATGACGTTCTTCGACCCAGAGAGGGCACGAGCGTTGTTCGAGGATCTGGAGCTCGAGGTGTTCCGGGAACAGGAGGAGGAGGGCGACGCCTGGGGCGAGCCGAAGCACTGGCACTACTTCGACGTGATCTCCCGACGTCCCGGATGAGGGTCGTCCTCCAGCGCGTCCGGCGGGCGTCCGTGACCGTCGGCGACGATCGGGTCGCCGAGATCGGTCGCGGGTACCTGCTGCTGGTCGGCGTGGGCCGTGGGGATCCGGCCGAGGAAGCCGATCGCCTGGCCGAGAAGATCGCCGATCTCCGACTGTTCGCCGACGAGGAGGGCAAGACGAACCTGTCGATCGCCGACGTGGGCGGGGAGGTCCTGGTGGTGTCGCAGTTCACCCTCTACGCCGATCTCCGGAAGGGTCGGCGACCGTCGTGGGGTCAGACCGAGGATCCGGAGGTCGCCGCGGAGCGGGTCGAGGCGCTCGCCGCTGCGATCGAGTCACGCGGCGTGCCGGTTCGGCGGGGCGTCTTCGGCGCCGTGATGGACGTCGATCTCCTGAACGAAGGCCCGTTCACGCTCGTGCTCGACGCGGCATCGCGGTAGCGCAAGGGCCCGCAGAGGGGTCCGGTAGCATGGCCCGCTGATGGAGCTCGACCTCTTCGACCGCAACCCGTACGGGACGAACTACTGGATCCTCTCGGCCGACGGGAGTGGCGAGGCGGTCGTCGTTGACGCCGGCTTCGACGCCGAGGGCATCCGCGAGACCGTCGAACGGGCCGGCAAGCGGCTCGTCGCGATCCTGCTGACCCACGCGCACCTCGATCACGCCTCCGAGGCCGGCGATCTGGCTGGAGAGGAGATCCCGGTCTTCGTCCACGCCGACGACGCCGTCGCCTTCGAGGACATCGACCGGTGGAACCCTGGGTTCGAGAACCCGCTGACGCCGGTGAAGGACCTCCGCACGATCTCGGACGGCGAGGTGCTGTCCCTGGCGGGCCTCTCCTTCGTCGTCCACCACACGCCGGGGCACACGCCCGGTCACTGTTCGTTCGAGGTGGGCACGTCGTTGGCCGGTGGCGACCTGGTCTTCGCGGGCTCGATCGGCCGGTCCGACTTCCCGAACTCCTCGCCGACCGACATGGAGCGGAGCCTCCGCTGGCTCCTCACGCTCGACGACGCCGTCGAGGTGCTCCCGGGCCACGGGTCCCGGACCACGGTCGGGGTCGAACGAGCGGCCAACCCGTTGCTCGTCGGGCTCCGCTGATGGACCTGAAACCACCGCGGGGAACGCTCGACCTCCTGCCGCCGGACGGCAGCCGGATGCGTGCCCTCTACGACCGTGCCGCCGCGTTGGCGAGGCTCCACGGCTACCGCTACGTCGAGACACCGGGCTTCGAGGCCACCGAGCTGTTCGCTCGGACGTCCGGAGAGACCAGCGACGTGGTCGCCAAGGAGATGTACACGTTCGAGGACCGGGGCGGGCGCTCGCTGACCCTGCGACCGGAGGGCACGGCGCCGGTGATGCGCGCGTACCTGGAGCAGCGACAGCGACAGCCGACGCCGTTCAAGGCCTACTACCTGACGCGGATGTACCGCTATTCGCGCCCGCAGCAGGGTCGGTACCGCGAGCACCGGCAGTTCGGGATCGAGGTGTTCGGGACCGACGATCCCGCGGCCGACGTCGAGGTGATGGCCGTCGGGGACGCGTACCTGCGAGGTCTCGGCCTCAGCAGGATCGAGCTCGAGGTGAACTCGCTAGGGGACGAGGTGTGCCGTCCCGCGTATCGAGAGGAGTTGCTCCGGTTCCTGCGGGCGAACCGAGATCGCCTGACCGACCAGCACAAGGACCGATTCGAGGAGAACCCGCTCCGGGTGCTGGATTGCAAGGACGAGGACTGCCGCGCGGTCGCCGCCGAGGCGCCGACGATGCTCGACCGGCTCTGCGACGCGTGCCGTGAGCACTTCGACGCCGTCCTGACCGGGTCGAAGGAGGCGGGACTGTCGCCTGTCGTGACGCCGACGCTGGTCCGGGGGCTCGACTACTACACGAGGACCGCGTTCGAGTTCGTCGGTCCCGGTTTGTCCCCGCAGCAGGCGACCTTGTTCGGCGGCGGCCGGTACGACGGGCTGGCCGAGCTGCTCGGGGGGCCGCGGGTCCCGGGGGTCGGGTTCGGGATGGGGCTCGAGCGGGTCCTGATGGCCCTCGACGACGAGGGGGTCGAACCGCCGGAGGAGCCGCCGGTCGTGGCGTTCGTGGTGGGGGTCGGCGACGCCGGCCGCGCCCGGGTGCGCGAGCTGGTGCGAGACCTCCGCGCGGCCGGCGTCGCCTCCGACACGTCCTTCGAGGACCGACCGCTGAAGGCGCAGCTGAAGATGGCCGACCGGGTCGGGGCGACGTACGCGGCGATCGTGGGGGAGCGGGAGGTTGGGGCCGGAACCGTGACGCTCCGCCGGCTCGCGGACGGCGAGCAGAACGAGGTAGCCACGGACGCACTGGTCGAAAGGCTCCGCACGGAGACGGCCGAAGCATGAGCAGCTACCGCACCGCGATGCGCACGCACGCATGCGGGGAGCTGGCGGCCGGCGACGCCGGCTCGCCGGTCGTCCTCTGCGGGTGGGTCGCCGGCCGCCGCGACCACGGCGGCGTGACCTTCATCGACCTCCGGGACCGCGAGGGGATCGTGCAGGTCGTGTTCCATCCCGAGGAGGCCGCGGAGGCGCACGCGGCGGCGCAGCGCCTCGGCGCCGAGGACGTCGTCCGGATCGCGGGCACGGTCCGGCCGCGTCCCGAGGGGATGGCCAACCCGAACCTGCCCACCGGCGAGATCGAGGTGGCCGCCGAGCGGCTCGAGCTCCTGTCCGAGGCCGAGACGCCGCCGTTCCCGATCGAGGACCGGATCGAGGCCGGCGAGGAGCTCCGGCTCCGCTACCGCTACCTCGACCTGCGCCGTCCCGAGATGACCCGGATCCTCCGGATCCGACACCGGATCAACGAGATCACCCGCGAGCACATGAGCTCCCTCGGCTTCCTGGAGGTCGAAACCCCGAACCTGACCCGGTCCACGCCCGAGGGAGCGCGCGACTTCCTGGTCCCGTCGCGACTGTTGCCGGGCACCTTCTACGCGCTGCCGCAGTCGCCGCAGCAGCTGAAACAGCTGCTGATGGTCGCCGGCCAAGACCGCTACTACCAGATCGTCCGGTGCATGCGCGACGAAGCGCCGCGCGCCGACCGGAGCCTCGAGTTCACGCAGCTCGACGTGGAGATGTCGTTCGTCGAACAGGAGGACGTGTTCGACGTGATTGAACCGCTCTACGCCAGCTTCGTCCGCGAGTTCCATCAGGTGGAGGTCCCGGTCCCGTTCCCGCGGATCCCGTACGACGAGATGCTGGCGCGGTTCGGCACGGACAAACCGGATCTCCGCTACGGGATGGAACTGGCCGACCTCTCGTCGATCTTCGAGGGGACCGGGTTCAACGCGTTCGCCGGCGTCCTGGCCCAGCCGAGGGGGGCGATCAAGGCCCTCGCCGCCCCCGGCGGGGCGCAGCTCTCCCGCAAGGAGCTCGATCAGCTGGTCCAGGACACGAAAGGACGGGGCGCCGCCGGCCTCGTGTGGATCGTCGTCACGCCGGAGGGCGTCCGCTCGCCCGTCGAGAAGCATCTCTCGCGAGACGAGGTCGAACGCGCGCTGAAGGCCACCGGCGCCGGCGAGGGCGACCTGGTCTGCATCGTCGCGGACGAGATCGACCGCGTGAACGTGGCGCTAGACGGAGTCCGGCGGTTCCTCGCCACGCGGCTCGACCTGATCCCGGAGGGAGAGTGGCGCTACGCGTGGTACACGGACCCCCCGCTGTTCGATTGGAGCGACGAAGAAGGCAAGTGGGTGTCGAACCACCACCCCTTCACGTCGCCCGCCACCGACGACGTCACGCCGGAGACCGCGAAGGCCAAGGCGTACGACCTCGTCCTGAACGGGTTCGAGGTGGGCGGCGGCAGCATCCGGATCCATCGTCCCGAGGTCCAGCACCGGGTGTTCGAGGTCCTCGGCCTCACCGACGAGGAGATCGAGGAGAAGTTCGGGCACATGCTCCGGGCGTTCCGGTACGGGGCCCCGCCCCATGGTGGGATCGCGATGGGGATGGATCGGATCGTGATGCTGATGGCCGGGCAGGAGAACATCCGGGACGTCACCGCGTTCCCGAAGGCGCAGTCGGGTGCCGACCCGCTCACCGGCGCGCCGGCGCCGGTCGACGATGCGCAGCTCCGCGAGCTGGGACTCGAGTTGCGATCGGGTGAAGGCCGGATCCCCGAGAAGAAGGAGTGAAGGTGGAGTCGCTCAACGACGACGACATCGGCCTGTTCCGCGGAAAGAACTTCGCCCACTTCGCGGTGATCCGCCCCGACGGCTCGCCGCACGTCACCGTGACGTGGATCGACGCGGCCGACGGCCACGTCCTGGTGAACACGGCTGTCGGCCGCGTGAAGGACCGCTACGCGCGGAAGGATCCTCGCGTCTCCGTGACACTGCACGACGAGGCCGACCCGTACCGATGGGTCCGGGTGGACGGCGTCGTGGAGGAGTTCGTCACCGGCGAGGAGGCCGAGCGTCACATCGACGAGCTGCATCGCCGCTACTACGACGGCGAGGCGTGGACGTACACGGAAGGCCAGCAGCGGGTGATCTACCGGATCCGACCCGAACGGATCCTTCGGCGATACGACGCCTGACGGCCTCCGGTCTCAGCGAGCGCCCCTGAGCTGCTGCGACCCGCCCGCGGTCCGACCTAGGGCTCCCGGCCGTTCCCATCCCCCGAGGCCGGGTCCTATCATGCTGGCTCCGGTCGGACGGGCCGGTGACTTGGTCGGCAGGAAAGGACCTCCCTCGGATGGATCGACCGCTCGCGACGCGCATGCGCCCGCGGAACTTCAAGGAGTTCGTCGGGCACCAACACCTCCTCGGCGAAGGCAAGCCGCTGACGAAGTTGATCGACGGCGGCCACCTTCCCTCGATCATCCTGTGGGGACCTCCGGGTACCGGGAAGACGACGCTCGCGCACCTGCTCTCGGTGGCGGTCGGCGCCGACTTCCAGCAGCTCTCGGCGGTGAGCTCGGGCGTCTCCGACGCGCGTCGGGTGATGGACCACTCCAAGACCACGCTCTTCCGCACCGTGCTGTTCGTCGACGAGGTCCACCGCTGGAACAAGGCCCAGCAGGAGATCCTCCTGCCGGCGATCGAGGACGGCTCCATCACGCTGATCGGCGCCACGACCGAGAACCCGTACCACAGCCTGGTCAGCCCGCTGCTGTCGCGGTGCCTCCTGCTCCGGCTGGAACCCCTGCAACCGGAGGAGATCCGCACCCTCGTCGAGCTGGCCGTCGTCGACAGCGAGCGGGGGATGGGCGCGCTCGGCGTCTCGCTCACCGAGGACGCGATCGATCATCTCGTGGAGCTCTCCGGCGGTGACGCGCGTGCCGCGCTGACGGCGTTGGAGGCCGCGGTCCTGCTGGCCGGCCCCGGCGAGACCGTGATCGACGGCGCGCGGATCGCTGATGCGGTCCAGAAGCGGCTGGTCGCCTACGACCGCGGCGACAACCACTTCGACGTCGTCTCGGCGTTCATCAAGAGCCTCCGCGGCTCCGACCCGGACGCGGCGCTGTTCTGGCTCGGGCGCATGATCCACGCCGGGGAGGACCCACGGTTCATCGTGCGCCGCATGGTGATCTTCGCTTCCGAGGACGTCGGGCTGGCCGATCCGCAGGCGCTCCCCGTCGCCGTCGCCGCCGCCCACGCGTTGGAGCACGTGGGGATGCCGGAGGCGAGGTTGAACCTGGCCGAGGCCGCCCTGTACCTGGCGCGCGCACCGAAGTCGAACTCGGTGATCGACGCGCTCGACAAGGCCATGGTCGACGCCGACTCGACCGACCCGGTGCCCCCGCACCTGCGCGACGCCCACTACGCGGGCGCCTCCAAGCTCGGCCACGGCGAGGGATATCAGTACCCGCACGACTACGACGGGCACCACGTCGATCAGCAGTACCGGCCCGAGCGCTTCGAGGGCGTCTCCTATTACGAGCCGTCCGGACAGGGCGAAGAGGTCGAGGTCGAACGGGGCACCGGGCTCCCGTACGAGGAGGTCGACGAAACCTAGTCCGGCGGGTGTCGGTGGGTATGCTGAGCGCTCGCCCACCCACGGAGGTACCGGATGACGCTCCTCGCACTCACCGGCGGCGAGACCGCGCTGATCATCGTGGCCGCGTTCTGGGGACTGCTGGTGCTGTTCCTCTGCCTCGTGCTCCTGAACACGTTCCGGGTGCTCGAGGCCACGCGGTTCACGATCGACGCGATGCGTCAGGAGACCGTCCCGCTCCTCCGTGAGATCAAGGGGTCCGTCGAGCGGGCGAACGGTCACCTCGACCGGGTGGGTGGCGTGCTGGACTCCGTCGGCGGGATCGTCGGGCGGTTCGAACGCCTCACGGGCCTGATCGAGCATGCCGCGACGAGCCCGATCGTGAAGTTCGTGAGCGTCGGCGCCGGCGTGAAGAAGGCCGCGGAGCGATTCCGCAGCAGCCGATCGAGCTCGCCGCCCGGCTGACGTGCGCCGGGGCTTCTGGGTCGCGCTGGGACTCGGCGCCGGAGCCACCGGCGCCGTCCTCGCCTCGCGGTGGGCGCGGCGCCAGGCCAACAAGGTGAAGCCGACGACGCTCGCGCGCGAGGCGAAGGGAAGCCTGCTCGACTTCTCGAAGCTGGTTTCCGAGTCGATCGAGGAGGGGAAGCGGGCGATGGAGGCGCGCGAACGTGAGCTCCGCGCCGAGCTCGATGCTGCGGAGGACCCACCGGAGCCGGACGAGCCGAGCGCCGCCTGACCCCCGGATAGACTCGTTCCCATGGAGGGGAGCCGGATCCGTGAGCTGTTCCTGTCGTTCTTCGAGGAACGCGATCACAAGCGCGTCCCCAGCTCGTCGCTGATCCCGCCGCCGGAGTCCGGACTGCTCCTCACGAACGCGGGGATGAACCAGTTCATCCCGTACTTCCTCGGTCAGTCGGAGCCGGATCACCTGCGGGCGGCCACCGCCCAGAAGGTGATGCGAACCAACGACATCGAGGTCGTCGGCCGCGACGCTCGCCACGAGACGTTCTTCGAGATGCTCGGGAACTTCTCCTTCGGTGACTACTTCAAGGCCGACGCGATCCGTTGGGCCCACCAACTGGTCACCGAGGGGTACGGGATCGATCACGACCTCCTGTGGGTCACGGTGTTCGAGGAGGACGAGGAGGCGGTCCAGGCCTGGATCGAGATCGCGGGCGTGGCGCCCGACCGGATCGTGCGCCGCGGGCTGGTGGACCAGTACGGCGAACCGGCGAACTACTGGTGGACACACGCCGCAGGGCCTGCCGGGCCGTGCAGCGAGATCTTCGTCGACCGAGGTCCGAAGTACGGCCCCGAGGGCGGGCCGGACGTCGACGAGGAGCGGTTCATGGAGATCTGGAACCTCGTCTTCATCCAGGACCGCGTGGACGGCGAGCGCACGTTCATCGAGCCGCTCCCCAAGAAGAACGTCGACACGGGCTCCTCGATCGAGCGCGTGGCGATGCTGCTCCAGGGTGTCGACAACGTGTTCGAGACGGATCTGTTGCGGCCGATGCTGGAGGTCGGCGAGTCGCTGTCGGGGCGGATCCACGGCCACGATCCGAAGGACGACGTGTCGCTGAAGATCATCGCCGAGCAC
>Ga0114129_10002419_pt1 | contig 25908 bp, 22 predicted proteins | sample RhiMetdeltSRZDD1_FD_80071 | JGI IMG/M metagenome (GOLD analysis project Ga0114129, IMG submission 80071) | Populus rhizosphere microbial communities from Tennessee, USA - Rhizosphere MetaG P. deltoides SRZDD1 (version 2) (version 2) | ecosystem: Host-associated > Plants > Roots > Rhizosphere >...
ACCGGACGTACAACGAGTACGCGTGTCCGCACTGCCGCAAACAGAATCACGCGCTGAGTACGGGTGCCGTGGTTGTCGCGCGCGCTGCGTGGAACGACGATCCAGACACCGTGGCGCGATCGGCCGTCGCGGCATAGGTCCGCGCGGCTCTCACCCTCACGCAGGGCCAGGAAACCCCACGACAGCTGGATCTTGACGCGGCGCGATTTCGATGGTTCAATCTTACCGTTTTGATTAATCAAAATTTGCGCCCTGGCCCTGGACTGGGTGCGTTTCTAGGGGCCATCGTGCTCCTGTGCGCCGCGCCCGCAGCCGCGCAAACCCCACTGGCGGCTTCGCCCGCGCCGTCGCCATCGCCGGCCACGGGACTCTCGGGCTACATGGACTTTCACTACAACAAGCCGCAGTTCCGCGATGGCATCCTGGATTTCCATCGGTTCGTCCTGCTCGTCACGCACCGGTTCAGCGATCGGATCCGGTTCGTCGGGGAGCTCGAGCTCGAGCACGCCGTCGTCGAAGGACTCGAGGAGGGCGGCGAGCTGGAGCTCGAGCAGGCGTATCTCGATTTCCTTTTGACGCGGGCGATCAATGTCAGGGCCGGCATGATCCTCGTGCCGGTCGGCATCATCAACGAGCGTCACGAGCCGCCGGTCTTCTACGGTGTCGAACGTCCGCTCGTGGACACGGTCATCGTGCCAACGACCTGGTTCGAGCCCGGAGCCGGCGTGCACGGCGAGATCGGACGCGGCTGGCGCTATCGGGCGTATGTCATGGCGCCGCTCAATGCGGCGGAGTTCAACGCTGATGAAGGCATTCGCAATGGACGGCAGAAGGGAAGCGAGGCCAACGCCGGTCGCATCGCCGGCACCGGGCGCGTCGAGTACGTCGGCTACCCCGGTCTGACCGCCGGTGTCAGCTTCTGGTCCGGGCGCTCGGGCTTCGAGTTCCGGCCGGCCTTCGACGTACCCGTCAGCGTCTTCGAGACCGACGCGCGGTTTTCGCGGGATCGGCTGGAGCTGCGCGGACAGTTCGCGCGCGTCGACATCGACAACGCCGATCGGCTGAACGATCTCATGCAGTTGCGGACCGGCGTCAGCCCGAACGTCGCCCGCACGCTGCGCGGGTTCTATCTCGAAGGCGGATATCGCGTGATCTCCGGCGCGCGCTTCGGCGATGTCGGCGTCTTCACCCGCTACGAGAACTTCGATACGCAGTTCCGCATGCCGGCCCCGTTCGTGCCGCTCAAGGAATTCGATCGCGATGCGTGGGTGTTCGGCATGACGTTGTGGCCCGATCCGGACGTGGCGATCAAATGGGACTACACGATTCTGCGGAATCGCAGTCCGTTCGCGGCGCCGAATACTTTCAGTGCGGGGTTGGGATGGTGGTTCTGAATTCTCGCCGGTTCGTGTCCTGCGTTGTGGTCGCCGCTCTGGCTCTGGCGACGGAAGGGCCGGCTGTGTCATCGGCCTCGCAGATCCAGCCCGGCCGGACGGTGACGGTCACGGCCGAGCGCTTCAGCTTCTCGCCGTCGGAAATTCGCATGAAAGCCGACGAATCGCTCGAGATCCGGCTGCGCAGCGACGACACCGACCACGGTTTCCGGATTCTCGACACGGACGTCGACGTGCGGATTCCGAAGCGCGGCAAGGGCACGACGACAGTCACCTTTCGACCGTCGCGGACCGGCCGGTACGTGTTCGAGTGCTCGCACGTGTGTGGCGCGGGGCACGAGTACATGCGCGGCACGATCGTGGTCAGCAAGTGAGTAAGGCAAAGGCAAAAGGCAGAAGGCAAAAACAATGCGCGACAACTTCTCGCTGACGCCGCGGCGGTCGGGGTGGATGCTCGCGGCGACGATCTCGGCGATCTACGCCGTCGTTTTTCTCGACGCACAGACGCGCGGTCCGCGTCCCGGCGATCCGCTGCCCGGTATTTCGGCCGCTGATTTTGCCGAGTTCCGCCTCGGCCTCGACGACTTCCTCGAAGTCGAGACGGCAGACGAGGGACTTGGACCTGCGTTTAACGGCACCAGCTGCGCCGTCTGCCACAACATCCCGGCCGTCGGCGGATTCGGCACAATCGCCGAGGTCAGGGCCGTCGGGCGTGACGCGGACGGCGCTTTCTATCCTTTGTATGAATCCGGCGAGACGCTGCACCAACTGTTCTCGGTGCCGACCCACGGGTGCCAGGTCTCGCTGCCGCCCGACGCGGCGGTCATCGCGCGCCGGATCCCGATTCCCCTCTTCGGCGCCGGTCTCGTCGAAGCGATTCCGGACAATGCGATCGCGGGGCTCGAGGATCCCACTGACGCGAACGGCGACGGCATCAGCGGACGGGCCGCGAGGATCGTGGACGTCGCGACCGGACACCAGCGCATCGGACGATTCGGCTGGAAGGCGCAGCACGCGACGCTCCTCGCATTCGGGGCCGACGCCTACCGCAACGAGATGGGGATCACGAACGACTTGTTTCCCCTGGAGCTCGCATCCGGGGTGACGCCAGATCGCATGCGCGCCTGTGACCCCATTCCGGATCCGGAGGATCGCCGCGACCCGCGGACGAATCGCCGCGGCATCGACAATTTCGCGAGCTTCATGCGCTTTCTCGCGCCCGTCGGCCGGCTCGCATCTGATGCCGCCGCGCGATCCGGCGAGCAGGTCTTCAATGCGATCGGGTGCGCGGCCTGTCACGTCTCCGTGCTCGTGACGGGACCGGACGGCAACCGGCTGTTCGACAATCAGGCGGTCTCGCTCTTTTCCGATCTGCTGCTCCACGACATCGGGACGGGCGACGGGATCGCGCAGGGCGCGGCGCTTCCCTCGGAGATCCGCACGCCGGCGCTCTGGGGGCTTCGGTTCCGGCGGCCGCTGCTCCACGACGGGTCCACCGCGACGATCGAGGATGCGATTCTTCGCCACGCGGGCGAGGCCGCACGCGCGCGGCTGGGGTTCACGCGGCTCAGCGAAGTCAATCGCGCGGCCATGCTCGCGTTCTTGAAATCGCTCTAGTCGGCGCTATCTCTTCGCGGGAAACTTCGCGAGCTTTCGTTGCAGTGTCCGCCGATGCAGTCCGAGTACCCGGGCGGCTTCGGAGACGTTGCCGCCGCACTCGACCAGCACGCGGTTGATGTGTTCCCACTCCACGCGATCGAGCGACATCGGCTGAAGGAGCGCGGACGGCGTGTCTTGTGACGCGCGATCGCGATCGAACGCGCCCAGAATCTCGTCCGCGTCCGCCGGCTTGGTGAGGTAATGCACGGCGCCGCGACGCACCGCTTCGACGGCCGTCGCGACACTGCCGTATCCCGTCAGCACGACGATTCGCGTCTCCGGATCGATCTGCTTCAACGCCGGAATCAAATCCAGTCCGCTGTCCGTGCCGACGCGGAGGTCGAGCAGCACGAGCTCAGGCGGGTCTTCCCGGGCCAGCCGGGCGGCCTCCTCCGTCGTCGACGCGGCACGAACATCGAGCCCGCGCTGGTGCAGCGCGCGACTCAGCCGCTCCCGCAGCGTCTCATCGTCTTCGACGATCAGGATCGACGCGCCTTCAAGCATCCGCGTGCGACTCCACCGCGACGACGTCCCGCGGCAGCGTGATCGTCGCGGTCGTGCCGTGTCCGAGCTGCGACGTCAGGGACAAGTTGCCGCCAAGCTGCTCGATCGAGGACCGCGTGACGAACAGACCGAGCCCGGTGCCACTGCCGGGCGGCTTGGTCGTGAAAAACGGTTCGCCGGCGCGGCTGAGATTGTCAGGCGACATGCCGCTGCCGCGATCCGTGACCATCAACCGGACGCGACCATCGACCGACGAGTCGGCGTGCAGCCGCACAGCGGTCCCGGTCGACGCCTGCAGCCCGTTTCGCACGAGGTTGCAGAGCGCCCGCGCGATGACTTCCACCGGCCACGAGACCGCGACCCGCGGCAACGCGTCCACGGTCAGCCGATCCCGCTCGGTGGCGCTGAGGCGGTTTCTGAGCGCGTCCACGACTTCATCGAGCGACGAGACGCGAGGCGTCTCGCCGACAGGTTCTCCCGTCTGACCCGACATCGCGTCGAGAATCTGCCGGCAGCGATCGGTCTCCGCGCGGATGAGCCGGGCATCCTGCCGGAGATCAGGCTCTGCGACGCGATTCGTGAGGTTGTGCTCGAGCTCGCGCGCCGCGACGGCGATCGTCGAAAGCGGCGTGCTCAGCTCGTGCGCGGCGCCGGCGGCCAGCGTCGCGAGTCCGGCGACGCGCGTTGCGCGCGCCGTGCGGTCGCGCAGCGCCTCGAGCGCGCGATCGCGGCGTTCCACGGCGATGACGAGGCGCGTGACCAGGACGGCGATGATCAGCGCCGTGAACGCAAATGCCAGCCACATGCCGCGCATGTGGATCGCGATTTCCGGGTGCATCGACTGTGCCGCGCGGAGCGCCTCGGTCGAGCCGAGAAACAGCGCCGCATAACCGCCGACGGTGAGCGACGTCACAACCCACGTCCAGTACCTGCCGAGGACGAGTGCGACGACGACGATCTGGACCAGATAGAAGACGCTGGCAGGGTTCAGGACGCCGCCCGACTTCCAGAGGAGCCACGTGAGCAGGAGCACGTCGGCGCAGACCAGCAGCCCGGCGGCAGTACTCACGGATGCCGGCCCGGCGGCACGGACTCGCCAGATGAGCCAGAGATTTGACAGTCCGCACAAGCCAAGCAAGGCAATCACGGTGGGCAGGGGTGCCGCGACCTCGAGCGCGCTCCGGCCCGCCACCACGGCGCCCACACCCGCCAGCAGCGTGGTCCAGCGGACCGTGATCAGCCACGTCAGGGCGACAGGATCGGTGGCGGTTCGACGCGGTGGCGCTGCGGTGAGCGCTGGAGCTCGGAGCGGCATGAGCGGTGTTTGTCCCCGACAGAATAGCGGATGAGAAAAACCGTGTCGGTTCCGGGGTGCTCCCCCTGCGTCAATTTGCCGCACGGCCGCCGCGCATCGTGCGTGAGAAGCTGAGCGGATGCGACGGGCGCCGTCCTTCGGATTGATTGCAATCGCCATCGTCGCCGCCACCTTCTTTGTATCCCTGCGGCCAGCCGCCGCTCAGGAGGCTGTCAACTACGCCAGCGTCAGCGGCCGCGTGACCGATACATCAGGCGGCGTCATCGTGGCTGCCGACGTCAGCGCGCTTCAGACAGAAACCAATGTCGTCTCGACGACCGTCACCGACGGCGAAGGACGGTTCCGGTTTCCATATCTCCGCGCGGGAGCCTACGAATTCACGGTTCGCGCCAAGGGATTTGCGCCTGCGCGCCGCCAGCTCAGGCTGACGGTCGGCGCCGCGTTCGATCTGCCGATCGCGGTTGCGGTCGGGACGGTCGATTCAGAAATTACCGTGTCGGCCGACAGCACTCTCCTCGAAGCCGCACGCAGTCAGATCGCCGGGACCGTATCCGTGACGGAAGTCGAGCGTCTGCCGTTGAACGGACGGAACGTACTCGACGTGGCCCTGCTGATTCCCGGCGTCTCCCCGACGAACGTCGGTGGAGGCACGCAGCTGTTTCCGGAAACGTCGGCGGTCCCGGGTGTCGGGCTCTCGATCGGCAGTCAGCGCAATCTCTCGAACAACTACATGGTCGACGGTCTCTCGGCCAACGACGACGCCGCCGGCCTGATCGGGATGTCGTACGGCGTCGACTCCATCGATCAGCTTCAAGTGGTCACGTCCGGCGGTCAGGCCGAGCTGGGACGCGCGCTCGGGGGACACATCAACATCGCCACCCGGAGCGGCACGAACCGCTTGCGCACGGATGCGTCGGCATACTTTCGCGACGATCGCTTCAACGGCGCGAACGCGCTGTCCGGTCAGAAGCTTCCGATGCACCAGAACCAGTACAGCGCGAGCGCCGGCGGACCGATCGCGCGCGACCGGACCTTCTTTTTCTCCTCCATCGAGCAGCGGAGTCTGGATCAGTCCGGCCTCGTGACGATTCCTTCCGAGGCCGTCGACGTGATCAATGCGCGGCTGCTGCAGGTCGGGTACGGCGGGCCGCTGGTCACGACGGGCATCTATCCGAACCCGGTCGACACCACGCAAGTGCTCGCGAAGGCCGACCATCACGTGTCTGCAGCCAACCACTTCACCGTTCGATACAGCCTGTATGACGCCGCCAGTTCCAACTCGCGCGGCGCGGGCGGCACGAACGCGCCGTCCGCGTCGGCCAGCCTGGACAACCGCGATCAGACCATCGCCGCCGGAAACGTGCTGTCGCTTTCGTCACGAACGGTACTCGAGACCCGCGCCCAGTTCGCCTACAGCGACTTGAAGGCGCTCCCGACCGATTCCATCGGGCCTGCGGTGAACATCGCCGGCGTGGCGGCATTCGGGACGTTGTCGGGCAGTCCCACCGGCCGCGTGAACCGCATGACACAGATCGTGAGCAACCTGTCGCACCAAGCGGGTGCCCACGCCGTGCGGGCCGGCGTGGACGTGCTCTACAACGATCTCGACATCACGTTTCCGCGAACGATACGCGGCGCCTATGCCTTCTCGTCGCTGACCAACTTTCTGCTCGGCGTCTACAACAACTCCGGATTCACCCAGACCTTCGGCGCGACCGTCGTCTCGCAGACGAACCCCAACCTGGGCTTGTACGTGCAGGACGAATGGCGTGTGGGCTCCCGCGTGACCGTGAACGCCGGCGTGCGCTACGACCTGCAGTTCCTGGAGACGATCAACACGGACACCAACAACGTCTCACCCCGGCTCGGGATCGTCTGGTCGCCGGTCGAGTCGCGGCGCACGCTGATTCGGGCGAGCGCGGGACGCTTTTATGACCGGATCCCGCTCCGCGCGGTGGCCAACGCGCTGCTGTCAGCCGGAAACACGACGGAGATCGCGCAGCTCCGGCAGAGCAACGTGAGCCTTTCGCCGGCCCAGTCGGGCGCCCCCGTGTTTCCGAACGTGCTCAGCGCGATCGTGCCGACGACGACGCTCGTCAACTTCACGACGATCGATCCCGACCTCCAGAATGCGTACTCGGATCAGATGGGTGTCGAGATCGAGCAGCAGCTTGGGCCGTTGAGCACGGTGAGCGTGGGATATCAACGCCTGCGCGGACGGCATCTGATCATGCAGATCAACCAGAACGTGCCGACGTGTGCCGTCGTCGGCGCCAACAACGGGTGCCGGCCAAACCCGGCATACGCGAACAACAACCAGTACTCATCCGCCGGCAGATCCGAGTACGATGGACTCCATGTCTCGCTTGTGCAGCGTCTCACACGGTGGGGCAGTTACCGCCTTTCGTACTCGTTCTCGAAATCGATGAACAACGTCGGCGAAGCATTCTTCAACTCGCCGATCGATCCCTTCGACCTGTCCAAGGATTGGGGACGTTCGGACGATGACCAGCACCATCGTCTCGTCGTGACTGGCACCATCAACTCGCCGTCCTCGCCGGCGACGAATGTCTGGGAACACGTCAGTCATGGATTTCAACTGGCCGGCATGCTGCAGTACTACTCGGCCTTGCCGTTCAACATCACGACCGGCGCGAACACGATTCAGGGAACCGCTGCCCGTCCGGTCGTCAACGGCGAGTTCATCGAGCGCAACGCCGGTGAAGGGGACGATTTCTCCACGGTCAGTCTGCGGCTGCTGCGGACGTTCAGGCTCGGGGACAAAGTGCAGGTCGACGGTCTGGTCGAAGCCTTCAATGCGTTCAACCAGCGGAACGATCTCGCGCGCGTCACGGTCTTTGGGACCGGGACGTACCCGACCAACCCCGCCGTGAACTTCGGACAGGTCACGGTCGTCGGCGATCCCCGATCGATCCAGTTTGGCCTGCGGTTCAGATACTGAGAGTGCCGCGCTTGCACCTGCATCGACATCTATCAATGTGGCGTGTGGTGACCGTGCTGCTGGCTGCAGCGGCAGTGACCGGCACCGGCTGCGCCATGCCCGAGGATGCTGCCGACAGCGCGCTTCCCGGCGGCCAGGTGAGTCGCCTCGCCGTCGGCGGTACGACTGGTTCAGGCCTTTCACTCGCCGCCTCCGGTCAGCACGTCGTCGGCGTCTGGGCCGCGACAACGGAAAGCCGCACGAACATCTATGCTGCGGTCAGCCATGACGGTGGCGCCAGATTCAGCGCGCCGATTCGCGTGAACGACGTGGACGGCGATGCCCGGGTCAGCGGCGAGCAGGCTCCCCGGGTTGCAATCTGGAAAGATCTGGTCGTCGTCACCTGGTCGTCGCGGCTGACCGGCGAGTCCCGCGTGCGGATGTCGCAATCGAACAACGGCGGTCAGTCGTTCCTGCCGGCGACGACCATCCACACGGAGAACGTGACAGGCGCGCGCGGGTGGACCTCACTCGCGATCGCGCCCGACGGCGCGGCGCACCTCGCGTGGCTCGACGGCAGAAACGCCGAGCCCGCCGGCTCGAAACCGGCGGCATCTGGCGGCGCGCACGCCATGCACAAGTCGCTGCGCCAGGACATTTTTCAGGCCGTCATCCGCCCGGACGGCGAGCAGTACGAGGCGCAGGTCGCCACCAACGTGTGCTTCTGCTGCAAGACCGCCGTCGCGATCGGTCCGGACGGAACGACGTACGTGGCCTGGCGCCACATCTATCCGACGAATCTGCGCGACATGGCCGTCGCGCGCTCGACGGACGACGGCAAGAAGTTCAGCGATCCGGTTCGCGTGAACGAAGATCACTGGCAGATCGACGCATGTCCCGAGGACGGTCCCTCGATTGTCGTGACCGGCGACGGCTTGCTGCACATCGCCTGGCCGACCATCGTCGACGCCCAGACCACACGGAAAGCGATCTTCTACAGCTTCTCGTCGGACGGCGGCCGGACGTTCGCGCCGCGGATTCGCATCGACGAAGAGGCGGCCACGAATCGCGGGGCCGGACATCCGCAGCTCGCGCGCGTCGGATCGGCCCTTGTCGTGGCGTGGGACGAAAGCAACGGCGCCGAACGCCGCGTGAGAGTGCGCGAACTGACGTCGGGATCCGAGGACCGCTCGTGGACGCCGAAAGCCGGCCACGTGCTGACGGTGAGTGACGCTGATCCGGCGACGTACCCGGCAGTTGCCGCGACGGCCGGCGCGATGCTCATCGGTTGGACGGCAAGCACGTCGGCCGGTTCGGAAGTTCGGGTCCGTCGGCTGGCGCGATGACCCCGGTCGTGAAACCCGAGATCTTTTACCCCCAGAATCCAGTGACCGAATCGATGAGCCCGTCCGGGTTCAAATCGAACACATTGCTGCCGGTGCCGCGCTGTGCGCCATCCGGACCGAGCGCGACCCAATCGACGAGCAGCGTCCCCTGGCTCTGACGGACATCGCCGCGACGCTGGAGCCGGATTCCCGGCATGTTCCTCTGGGCGCCGGCGATGTGTGGAAGGACGTCGCTGATGCCGTCGAGGAGGCTGAAGCGGTCGCGCATCCGAACATCCGGTGTCGCGACTCGTCTGACCATTTGCTCGCGCGCGGCCTCGTCAGGCTCCGACCACGCGGCGAACCAGGTATCGACCAGATCGGCTGCGCCGGCTGACACGACGGCGGCGACGACGCTCCCGAATACCGACAGCTGGTAGCGCCAGCCCTGCACGTGCTCGGTTCTGACGGCCGCATCGGCGAATTCATGTGACAGGTGCACGCGTGTTCCCGCCTCGAGGGCTTCGAGACGGATGGTGACCTGCGACTCGCCGGGCCCGATTGGTTTTCCCGACGTGTAGCCGTAGGTGAAGACGATGCGCTCAGGCGGCGCGATTTCGACGACTTCGCCGGTCGCCTCGTTGCCGCCCGGATACCGGATCAGCACGCGGCCGCCCGGCTTCGGATCGATGGTCGATCCGGAACCCCACCAGGAGGCCCATCGCGGCGTGTCGGTGAAGAACGTGAAGACCGTCGCAGGTCTTGCGCGGATGACGATCGTTCGATCGAGTCGATGAGACAGGGCGGAAAGGGCGGGCATGATCAGGATCTCCGTGGAGGTCGGCGCTTCCGCGGGCGCGGTCCACGCCGGGTTTCTTCGAGCTCCGCCCGGAGCTTCAACTTCCACAACGCGTCGTCCCACATCCGTTCGAGCATTTCTCCGAGAGGGCCGAGCGTCTCGCGCCGCGCCCGGTAGAACCGGTGGCGCCCGTCGATCCGGCGCTCGATCACGCCCGATGCCAGGAGCGAGCGCAGCTGCAGCGAGATGGCGCCGAACGTCACGTCCGGCATGGCCTGGCTGATCGCGCCGGCCGACTGTTCCTGGTTCCAGACGAGCCGCAGGATCTCGCGTCGTCGCGGCGACACGATGGCCGCCAGCACACCGGCGTCCGCGGGGACCGAGGCGGCGTTCGTCATGCACATATTTTAGATATAACTAAAATATCTTGTCAAGTCCCGGCATCCTGCGACCGTTCGTCGACTGCCGATGCCGTTCGTCGAATCGGCCTCGCAGCCGCCGGGGCGTTCGCGTCTCATCGAAGGAATGGTTCTGGCGCTCCTCGTCGTCGGCCTGATGGCGCCGCAAACGGCATCGGTCACCGGCCGTGTCCGGGATGCGACCGGTCTACCGCTCGCCGGCGTTGTCGTCACGCTGAAGGGGACCGATCGATTCGCGGTTACCGGCGACAACGGAGAATTCGTGCTCGCCGGAGTCGCGACCGGCGCAACCCTCGTCGCGTCACAGCCCGGCTTCAATCCGCAGGACGCCCGCGTTTCCAACGACCGGACGACGCGGCTCGAGATCGTCCTGACCGTCGGAGGCATTCGCGAGAGCGTCGCCGTGCACGCGGCCGAACCGGATCCCCCGGCGCAATCCGTCACGACGCTGACCGCGCTCGATGTCGTCCGCACGCCGGGGACCCAGGCCGATCTCATGCGCGCGCTGCTGACGCTGCCTGGCGTGTCGCAGATCGACGAAGGCACCGGGTTGTTCGTGCGCGGCGGCGACGTCAGCGAAGTGCTCGTCCTGTTCGATGGGGTCGTCGTCAACCACCCCTATCGCTACGAGACGCCGACGGGCGGATTTCGCGGCGCGATCGATCCGTTTCTCACGAGCGGCGCGTCGTTCACCACCGGCGGGTTCTCGGCGGAGTACGGCAACAGCCTCAGCGCGGTGCTCGATCTCCGCCCGCTCGGCAGGCCGCAGTCGCAGCAGACGACCGTGACCGCCGGACTCGCCGGCGTGTCGGCTTCGTTCGCCTCGCCGCTCGGCTCGCGCGGGGGAGTCCGTGCGGCCGTGAACAGGTCGACGCCGTCGCTGCTCTTCGCCGTCAACCCGAGTCCGAGCGACTTCGATCGTCTGCCGGGAGGCTGGGACGCCAGCGGAAGTGTGACGGCGGAATCCCCCCGGCTTGGAAGCCTGCGTGTGACCGGGCTCTCGCAGCGCGACCACGTCGGCGTGGAACTCGAGAAAGACGCGTTCGTCGGATTCCTCCATTCCGACACGCGTCACGAATTGATCGCCGCGAAGTGGCAGCGCGCCGCCGGCCCGCGATGGCTCGCGACGATCTCGATCGGCGGCGATCGCTTTACGAAGAGCACGGATCTCGGCGTGCTGCTCCTCGACGAGCAGGAGTCGCATCGTTCCGCGCGCGCCGAGCTGACGGGAGGCGGAGGCCCATGGCACGCGCTCGTCGGAATGGACGGCGACGTCGTCGACACGGACATTCTGGGACACGTGCCGCAGCGCGGCGGGGATTTCGCCGGCATCTCCGGTTCGGAACGTTTCGAGATCGCGCATCGCGACTGGCGCGCAGGCGTCTTCGGCGTGGCGTCGCGTTCCACGGGTCCGCTGACCGCCGAGGCCGGACTTCGCGCAGACCGGTTCGATGCCAGCTCGGAGGTGACGGTCGATCCGCGTGCGTCAGTTCGCATCGACCTCGGAGGGGAGCGCAGCGTCCGCGTCGCGATCGGCCGGTACCACCAGGGGCCGTCGCCGGCTTACTTCGACCGCGTTCGAGGCGCGCAGGTGTTGAGCGCGATGTCCGCGACGCATCTGGTGCTGGGATACGAGCGGGGAACACCGGCCGGCCGGACCTTCGGCCGCATTGAGGTCTACAAGAAGTGGTACGACAGCTTGCCGTTCGAAGACGACGCCGGTTTCTCGAGTGACGGATACGGCAGCTCGGCCGGCGCCGACGTGTACCTGCATCGCGTCTGGTCCCGGCTGGATTTGACGCTCGGCGGGAGCGTCCTGCACGCGCGCCGTCGCTGGACGCCCGCCGAGCAGCGCGATCGTTACACGACGCCCGCAGGCACGTGGTCGCCGGACTTCGAGATTCCATATTCGGTCCAGGCGATCGCCCGGATTCCGATCTCGCGCATGTTCAACCTTGCCGGATCGTGGCGGACCGCCGCGGGCCGTCCCTTCACGCCCGCGATTGGCGCGGTCCAGACGGTCGGTGGCTACGAGCCGATGTGGGGGCCGATCAACTCCGACCGCCTGCCGCGATACGAGCGCGTCGACCTCTCGATCAGCGCGCTGACGACGATCGGTCAGCGCACGACCGCCGTGTTCTTCGCCAGCGTCGACAACCTGGTCGGTCGTCGAAACGTGTTCGAGATGGCGTACTCGGCCGACTACTCGGCACGACGCCCGGTGAAGTCGGCGTCACCTCGCGCGTTCTACGTGGGCTGCTCGATCTCGATCACCCGATGACAGCACCGGAGGCTCCATGACCCGAACGATGTGTCTCGCTGCAATTCTTGTCACGGTCCTCGTCCCCGCGCCTGCGGCACGCCAGTCGTCGATGCCGCCGGACTGGCCGCAGGTGACCGGCCAGCTCGAACAGGCCGTCCTCGGCGACGACGCGGCCGGGGTTCGTCGCGCGCGGACGGACCTGCTGCGTCTGCTCGCCGCTGGTCCCGCGACCGACCGCGCGGCGCTCCTGCACTACGCGATCGCGTACGCGGGCTGGAGGCTGTCCACTAATCCTGCAGTCTCCGCCCGCGAGCGCGACGATCTGCTCGACGACGCCGAAACGCGGCTGAAGACGGCCGTGAAGCTGGATCCAGAATTCGCCGAAGGTTACGCGCTGCTGTCAGGCGTTTACGGTCTGAAGATCAACTTCTCTCCGATGAGCGGCATCCTCCTGGGACCCCGTTCCGGCGGCGCGATCGACCGCGCGGAACAACTCGAGCCGGAGAACCCGCGGGTGCTCCTCTCGCGCGGCATCGGAAAGTTCAATACACCCGCGATGTTCGGCGGCAGCCTCAAGGACGCCGAGGCCTGTCTCTGGCGCGCCATCGATCGATTCGCGGTCGAGTCGCCTGCCAAGCCGTTTCCAGCGTGGGGCCGGTTCGACGCGCACGCGTGGCTGGGGCAGGTTCTCGCCAGGCGCGGCGATAAGGCCGCGGCGCGCGCGGAATACGAACGCGCGCTCGAAGTTGCGCCAAAATCCGGATGGGTGCAATTTGTGCTGATGCCGGCGCTCGAGAAGAAATGACGACCGTCGATCTCTCGGAATCTCGGCCCTCCAGCCGCCGGGCTTTGGTTTTCGGCGTCTGGACCTTGCTCGCGCTGACGTACGCGGCAATCCTCCACTATCAAATCGCGCTGCCGATCGGTCCGGCGCTCAGCACCGCGGTCGTTTATTTCTACTCACTCGGGTTGTTGATGATCCCCGTGCGCCGGTTGAGCGCGCGGCTGCTGGAATCGACGGCACCCGTCTGGCGGCAGATCGCCGCCCATCTCGGCCTCGGACTCCTGACGCTCGCCGCGTGGCAGGCGATTCAGTTGCTGTTCTTCCGGCTCGCGATCGGACCGCAGTTCTGGCAGGAGGTGTACGCCAGCAGCTGGCTGTTTCAGCTGCTGACGTCGGCCGCGATCTACGGCGCTGCGCTTGGCCTCACGCTCGCGTCGCGGGCCATCGCGCGCGACCGCGAGCGCACCCGACGGCACCACGAGCTCGAAGTCGCCGCGCGGGATGCCGAGCTCCTGGCGCTCAAGGCCCAGTTCCAGCCGCACTTCGTCCTGAACGCGCTCAACTCGCTGCTGGCGCTGATCGACACCGATCCCGCCCTCGCGCGGACGATGGTGGTCCGGCTCGCCGACCTGATGAAGTCCGTCTTTGAGCGCGCCGACGTCGAGCTCGTGCCGTTCGAACGTGAGCTCGATCTCGCGCGCGCGTACCTCGACGTGGAGCGGATCCGCCTGGGCTCGCGGCTCACCGTCACGTTCGACGTGGACGATACGGCGCGCGGGGTGCTCGTGCCGCCGTTCCTGCTGCAACCGGTCGTCGAAAACGCCGTCAAGCATGGCGTCGCGCCGTTCGCCGGCCCCGGACGCGTCGAAGTCACCGCGCTCGTGACCGGCCGGTTGTTGCGAGTGACGGTTCGAGACCAGGCGCCGCGGCCCGGACAATCGCGAACACCCGTTCGCGGGACGGGTCGGGGCCTGCAGATCACCCGGCGTCGTCTCAACGGGGCGTACGGCGAGCGATATCAACTGAACTTCGCAACCGGCGTCGACGGCGCGTCGGTCGAGATCGAGATGCCTGCGGAGCGGCTCGGTGCAGCCTGACCGGCTGCGGCTGCTCATCGCCGATGACGAGCCGCTGGCAAGAGCGCTCGTCCGTCAATACGCCAGCACCGATGCCGGACTCGAGGTCGTTGGTGAGGCCGCAACCGGCGACGAGCTTTCTGACGCGCTCACTCACGAGCGGCCGGACGTTGCCCTCGTCGACATCCGGATGCCTGGCGCAGACGTCTTCGACGTGCTGGCTGACGCCGCAGCCCGCCAGCCGCCTCTGCCCGCCGTAATCTTCTCGACGGCGTTCGACGCTTACGCGGTCCGGGCCTTCGAGCTGAATGCGGTGGACTACCTCATCAAGCCGTACTCGGCCGACCGGTTCCGTGAGGCCCTCCGTCGAGCCCGCCGGCATCGCGCCGACGACGACGGGGGACTCGTGCGGGCAATCCGTGACCTCGGCCCGAGGCCGGAACGCCTGCTCGTCCCCGACGGCAGACGAATGATCCCGCTCGCTATCGAGGACGTCGTCTGGATCGAAGCGGAGGGCGATTACGTTCGTGTACATGCAGGCGGCCGCGGCTATTTCCTGACGCGGACGATGAAGGAACTGGAGTCGAGACTGGATCCGGGCCGGTTCCTGCGGGTGCACCGATCGGCGATCGTTCAGGCCTCACACATCCGGGAGGTGCAGCCTTCGCGTGGGAGCCGCTATCGGCTGCTCCTGAGCGACGGCACGACGGTCATCGTCAGCCGGTCGCGCGCGCCGGAGCTGAAGAAATGGAAGCTATGACTCGAACAGCGGCGACGCGGTCGATGGCCTGAACCTGCCCTCGTCCGTCAGCCGCTGGCGATCCGGTCCGCTGGCCATGTAGCTCTGACAGTCGATGGTGTCGATCCGAACCCTGTAGGCGATTGGAAGATGGTCGAGGATGTTGGTCACCGCCTTCAGGATAGCCGGTGCGATGATGCTCTCGTCTTCCGCGGTCAGCGTCGATGTGAGTGTGATGTCCACGATATGTCGCGACATAGCAAGCGGCGTTCCCGTGCGAATGCTGTTTTTCGGCCGAATTCCAGGGCATTCTGACGTGTCCGTCAACAGGCGCGCCGACATTTTTCTTCGTCGCGCGCGACTGCGATCGCGCGTACACACCGACCTACTGAACGCGCACGAACCTGCACCAACGTGCGTCGGCCGTGGTTGACCACCTCACCGAGGGATGTCCTCACGTGTCAGACGTCGGTGTCATACTCAACGAGTCGGGCGTCGCGCCAACGTGCGAAGGGCTAGCCCCGCCGTAGCTCGAAGAGCGAAGGAAGGAAATGATTCATGAGTGGAGTCCGTGTCCTGGTCGGCACCCGCAAAGGCGCATTCATCCTGACGGCAGACGGCAAACGCAGCCGATGGGACGTCAGCGGTCCGCACTTCGCCGGTTGGGAGGTGTATCACGTCAAGGGATCGCCGGCCGATCCGAATCGGCTGTACGCGTCGCAATCGAGCGGCTGGTTTGGTCAGGTGATTCAGCGCTCCAATGACGGCGGCCGGACGTGGGAGGCGGTAGGCAATCAGTTTGGTTACGAAGGCGCTCCCGGCACGCATCAGTCGTTCGACGGCACGCCGAAGCCCTGGAAATTCAAGCGGGTCTGGCACCTTGAGCCGACGGCCGGGGATCCGGACGCGGTGTACGCCGGCATCGAGGATGCGGCGCTTTTCCGCACGACCGATGCGGGGGCGACCTGGGAGGAGTTGCCCGGGCTCCGCACCCACGAGTCGGGCCCGAATTGGCACCCCGGAGCCGGTGGACTCTGCCTGCACACAATCCTCCTCGATCCCCGCGATCCCGCGCGCATGTTTGTCGCAATCTCCGCCGCCGGCGCCTTCCGCACCGATGATGGCGGCGTGACGTGGCGGCCGATCAACCGTGGACTGCGGTCGGAAGGGATCCCGGATCCAACCGCGGAAGTCGGCCACTGCGTCCACCGGCTGGCGATGCACCCGTCGCGCCCGGACGTCCTCTTCATGCAGAAGCACTGGGACGTCATGCGGAGCAACGACGCGGGCGACTCGTGGCACGAGGTGAGCGGGACGCTGCCGACCGATTTCGGATTTGCCATCGACGTTCACGCGCACGAGCCGGATACGATCTACGTCGTGCCGATCAAGAGCGATTCGGAGCACTTTCCGATCGACGGCAAGCTGCAGGTCTTCCGCAGCCGGACCGGCGGCAATGAGTGGGAAGCGCTGACCAAGGGGCTCCCACAGCGCGACTGCTACGTCAACGTGCTCCGCGATGCGATGGCCGTCGATGGACTCGATCCGTGCGGGATTTACTTCGGGACGACGGGAGGACAGGTGTACGCGTCCTCCGATGCCGGCGACAGCTGGACGCCAATCGTCCGGGATCTTCCGCCGGTGCTGTCAGTCGAGGTACAGAGTCTGAAATGACGATACGAGTCGTCCTTCCGGCGCATTTGCGCACGTTGGCCGATGTCAACGGGGAGCTCGGCGTCGACGTCGCCGGCGCCGTGACGCAGCGGACGATCCTCGATGCGCTCGAAGATCAATATCCGGCACTCCGCGGCACGATCCGCGATCACGTCACGCACGCGCGCCGCCCGCTGGTGCGATTCTTCGCGTGCGAACAGGACGTGTCCCACGATTCACCGGACGCGCCGCTACCTCGCGCCGTGGCGTCAGGCGACGAGCCGTTTCTCATCGTCGGCGCAATGGCCGGCGGGTAGAGCAAGGCGCTGAGGCTATGAGGCGATGAGGCTCTGAGACATGCCTCAAGCCCCATGCCTCAAGCCCCAAGCCTCAAGCCTCGGTCTTCAAGTCCGCCTGAATCTCATCCAAATCCGCATCGTTCAACGCCGGAGAGAAGTGCTTCAGCCGCGGCATGATCTCGGTCGTCTCGAAATACTCGCGCGCGCAACCGGCGTGAATGAAGCCTGACGGAACGAAGCGCCCGTCCTCGTAATAGACGAGCGAGATCCGCCAGCGCCCTTTTTCGATCGGCTCTTTGCACGATCGGCAGGCGGCGCGTCCGGTCGTCGCGCGCTCGACGATGTTGACGCGGGGCAGCCGGCGATGATCGACGCCAAGCTTCGCTTCGCGTTCGAGGATTTCGCGTGCTTCGACGGGCTCGGCTGTCGCGGTCAGCGTCTCGAGCAGCGGCTCGGGCCGCTTGAAGGCCGCGCACATGAGATGAAACCAGTGCGTCGTCTCGGCGCCGTCCTCGGCAAAGGGGTTAGGCACGCGCTCCCCGAAGCGCTGCAAGCCCGCGGCGATTTTCTGATCGCAGCCGCGGCACTTCGACCGGCCGGTCGGCGCGCGTTCGATGATGTGCGCCATGGCTCCCCCCTCACGATTTTGTCATCGTTAATCCTCCAGCGGCAGCAACCGGTCAAAGGTAGTGGAGCGCCTGTGAGGAGGAGTCAAATGACTTGGGGATCCACGGTAGCCGGTGTCCTCGCGCTTTCGCTGCTGGCGCCAGTTTCTGCGCGCGCGTTCACGCCACAGCAGAGACCAAACAGGGACAGACTCGAAGACCGCCGCGATCGGCGTGAGGATCATCGCGACTTACGCGAGGATCGCCGGGATTTGCGTGAGGATCGCCGCGATCTCCGCGAGGATCGGATCGATCGCCAGCACGACGGTGGTCGGCGCGACCGGCTCGAGGATCGCCGTGATCGCCGTGAGGACCTTCGCGATCTCCGCGAAGACCGGCGGGACCTGCGGGAAGATGTGCGCGATCGACGCGAGGATCGACGCGATCGCCGGCGGTGACTCTGAGGCTGTGAGGCTGTGAGGCTATGAGGCTATGAGGCTATGAGGCTATGAGGCTATGAGGAAGAGCATCATCGCCAAACCCTCACGCCTCCGAGCCTCATGGCCTCATCGCCTCAGAGCCTAGATCTTGAACTTCCTCACGAACTGGCCGTTGTTCTCCCAGCGCGTTTTCTTGCCTTTGAGATCGTCTTCGGTGGGCTGGACTTCGCCCTTCACGTCGGTCGCGCGCGAGACGATGGTGTGCTCGCCCGGTTGGGCGCCGGACCAGTCGTAGGTGAAAAGCTGCCACGAGTAGCGCGAGTTCCGCTTGTCTAGCACGGCCGGCTTCCACGCTCCGCCGTCGACGCTGATGTCGACGCTCTTGAGCGCGGTGCCGTCGGTGAGCGCAAAGCCGGTCGCCTTCAGCGCGGTGCCCGTGCGCGTCACGCGCCCGATCGCCGACTTCAGACGCGTCCGGCCGACGGACGTTTCGTTCCAAACGGTCGCATCGCCGACCTGCTGGCCGCGAAGCGTGACGTAATCACGCGCCATGAACCGTCCCATGAACCGCGTGTCCTGCACGTGGATGTGGTTCAACCATTTCACGTTCGCGACGCCGTACCAGCCCGGCACGACGAGCCGGACCGGCGCGCCATGCGGATGCGGCATCGGCTGGCCGTTCATTTCATCCGCAAGCATGATGTCCGGCAGCATCGCGTCGTCGATCGACAGCGCGCGGCCGAAGTGCTGTTCGACTTTTTCCGGCGCGCCCCCGTGAGTGATCTCTTCCGTTCCTGTATCGGCGCCGAAGAACACGACTTCGCGCGCGCCCGGACGCGGCCCGGCCTCTTTCAGCAGCCGCGCCACGCTCGTGCCCGCCCAGGTGGCGTTGCCGACGAGCGGATTTCCGCGCGGGTTATTGTTCCCGGAGCACTCGAAGCCGACGATGTGGTCGACGCGCGGACGCTTCTTGAGATCGGCGAGCGTGAGCTCCATCGGATGCTCGACGAGGCCGGTGATCCGGAGCTTGTACGACGCCGGGTCGATCTGCGGCGGCACCGGATAGTGCTGCACCGCGAAGAACGTGTCGTTTGCCGTCATGAAGTTCGTCAGGCTCGGCGGCACGCGCGCGCCCGGCTGTGGCGCCGGCAGATCGGTAAAAGGAATGACTTCCTCGCCTTGCGCGAGCACCGGCCAGCCGGCGCTGAGGACCACTCCTGCGGCCAGTAATTCCTGCAACATTTCGCGGCGGGTGACGATGCCAGACATGGCGGCACCTCCGAGGGGCCAACTATAGCGCAGCCCTCATCTCCTCAACACGGTCATCAGATCGATCTTCGCCGCCCGGCGCGCGGGCAGGTAGGACGCGATCGCGACGACGATCAGCAGGAAGACGATGACGGCGGTGTAAGTCAGACCGTCGATCGGGTCGATTTCGAATAGCAGCGCACGAATCGCGCGACTGCCGGCCGCGGCCAGTCCGATGCCGATGACGAGCCCGGCGCCGACCCAGCCTGCGGCTGTGGTCACGACGCTGCGCAGGATCGCCTGCGGCGCGGCGCCCAGGGCGAGGCGAATTGCCAGCTCATGCCGGCGTTGGGCCACCGTGAGGCCGACCACGCTGAAGAGCCCCACGGCCGCGAGCGTAGCGGCTGCCGCCGCGAAGAGCGTCAGCATCCACGCACCAAGCCGCCACGGCGCCGTTGCGCGCGACACGACTGCGTCCATCGTCGTCACGCGATCGATGACGACTCGTGGATCGAGGGCGCGGGCAGCAGTCTGAACGGCGGCTGCGGCTGACAGGGGATCGGCGGTCGTGCGGATGACCAGATCGTCGGCCGACTGGCGCGCCTGAAGCGCCGGATCGTACACGTCGAGCCGGACGTCGGTGATGCCGCGATAATGAACGTCGGCGACGACACCGAGGACCATACGCCAGGCGTCCTGCGGACTGTCCGGCGCGAATGTCGGCATGGCAACCCGCTTTCCGATCGGGTTCGAGCCCGGCCAGAGCCGCCGAGCCGCGCTGTCGCTCACGATCGCGACTCGCGGTGCGCGGGCGTCGTCGCGCTGGTCGAACAGACGGCCTTGCTGCAGTGTGATGCGCATCGCGCGGAAGTAGCCCGGCGTTGCGATCTGGTAATTCAGCGTCGGGTTCGCGCGTCTCGACGCCGGCGTGTCCGGCTGGCCTTCGAGCAGAACGGATGTCTCCTGGCCAATCGGCCCCAGTGCGAGCGGCGGAAGGAAGATTGCTCCGGCGGCTTCCACTCCTGGCGATGCCGCGACTCGCTGCAGAAGATCGTCGAACCAGACGTTCGACGGACCCGCGGCGCTGCGTGGCGCAACATTCATCGTCAGGACACGATCCGGCGTAAATCCCAGATCGATCGCCCGCAGGCGGGCGAAGCTCCGCACGACCAGCCCCGCGGCAATCAACAGCACGACGGCGAGCGCGATCTGTGCCGTGAGCAGGAACGTGCGGGCCCGCTGCGGGGACTTGCCCGCGGTCGCGCGCCCGGTCTCTTCGAGGACTTCCAACGCTCCGGTTCGGCGAGCCCGTCTGATTGGGCCGATGCCGCAGAGCGCAGCGGTCAGACCCGTTGCCGTGAAGGTGAACACGGCCACCCGCAGATTCAGAGCCACATCGCTCAGACGTGGCACGTCATCTGGCGCGAGCGCGACGATGAGCGTCATGGCCCAGCGCGCGGCGACGAGTCCAAGAACGGCGCCTGCGATCGATATGAGAGCGGCCTCGAGCGCCCAGAGTCGTCCGACATCGCCGGCAGTGGCGCCGAGCGCGAGTCTCACCGCGTACTCACGACGATGGCGGGATGCGCGCGCCAGCATCAGACCCGAGACGTTGGCGCAGGCGATGAGGAGAAGGACGCCGACGGCGCCGAGGAGCAGCCACAGCGCCGGCCGCACCGGACCGAGCAGGAATTCGAGAAACGGCGTGACGACGATAGAAGTGCCGAACCGCGGCACGCCGCTGGCGGCGAGCTGGGCGGCCGCGCGGTCGAGCTCGTGCGCCGCGATGGCCGGAGTGACGCCGGGACGCAAACGTCCGATCAGATCCAGAACGCCGACGTTGGTCAGCGCGTCCGACTTGAATCGCGCCGATGATTCAGCCAGTCCGGGCACGACCGGCATCCACAGCTCCGCTCCGCGCGGGAACTCGAATCCCTTCGGCATGACACCGACAACGGTGTGCTGCCGGTCGTCGAGCACGATCGTCGTACCGATCACGCCGGCGTCCGCCGCGAATCGCCGCTGCCAGGTCGAATAGCTCAGGACGATCACCCGCGCCGCGTTCGGCACATCGTCCTCGGGCTGGAACGTTCGGCCGAGCAGCGGCCGTGCCCCAAGCGTGTCGAAGAAGGACGCGGTCACGCCGGTGTACGTGAGACGAGTGGACTCGCCGCCTTTCTCGAGGACCGTCGTCCAGTTCGACGATCCCATCGCGGCCGAATGAGAGAAAACGCGACTTGCCGCGGGCCACTCGGTCACATTGCGATGCGAGAGCTCGACGACGGCAAGCCCGCGCGCCGAATCGGCGCCCCAGCCGACGACGAGGTCGTGCGGAGCGTCGAGGGGCAACGGATTCAGCAGAATGGCGTGGACGGCGCTGAAGATCGCGGTGTTCGCGCCGATGGCGAGCGCCAGCGTGAGGATGCACGCGGCCGCGTAGCCGGGGTTCGTGATCAGCTGTCGAAGCGTCAGTCGCAGGTCGCCCGGCACCATCTAAATGTAGGCCGGGCCTTTCAGGCCCGGCAACTCAGAACACGAACTTCAGTCCAAACCGGGCGGAACGGGGAAGAGCAGGATGTGTATGGATATCGTCGACGCCCTCGGAGGGTTCGCCCGACAGCCGTGACGTGTAGAAGTAGTCGATGTCGGAAACTTTCGCGTCGAGAAGGTTGAACATCTCGACCACGAATTGCGCTTTGCGGGAAATGCGGTAGCCGAGCTCGCCGTTCAAGATCGTCGTCGCCCTGGACAACACGCTGGCGTCCTCGATCAACGGACGGGGGCCGAAATGGCGCAGGCGCAGGCCGCCGAAAAGCGGATGCCGCGAGTCGAGGGTCACGCCGGCGGAAATGACACGATCGAGTGCTCCTGGAATCCGACTGCCCGCCGAATCGTCGTTGGTAAAACGCGCGCGCGAGAACGAGACGTCGGCGTCAACGGTCAGCCAGCGCGTGGGCCGGAAGTAATTGGTCCACTCGACGCCGGATCTCCGGCTCGGGCGGCCCGCCTCGGTCGTGCCGGCGTCGCCCACGAAGAGCAGCTCCGAATCGATCGCCAGATACCAGAGAGAGACAGTCGATTGCAGTCCGCGGATGCGAACGCTTCTCAGACCCACCTCCGCGCCCTTCGCGCGGACGAGGGGAGTGACAGGATCCGCGGGGGCGCCTGTTTTCGGGTCGACGGTCGTCACCGCGCCTCGGGCGTCGTTGCTGTGGAATCCCATACCGGCATTCAGGTAGACCTCCGTGCGCGCCCACGGTCCGAACACGGCGGCGAATTTTGGGCTCAGAAGACCGTCCGAGCCTGCGCCGGAATTGAGCGCGTTGTCGGACGACACTCGGAATCGATAAACATCTGCGCGCAGGCCGACGGTCGTCCGAAGCGTTCGCGTCCACTCGATCTCGGTCTGGGCGTAAGCCCCGACCATCGTCTGATTGACGTCGTCCTCTCGTACGGTCGAGAGCCGGCGCCGCGCTTCGGTGTGGTAGAGGCCAATTGGCTGAAGCCAATCCTGTCGAAGCTGAACGCCGACGGCGCTCTCGGTGTTTCGCGCGACAAATCGGCCGAGTCGTCGGTACGTCATCCGTCCGCCTGCGGCGACCCGGGCTTCGGCCTGCTCGAACTGGTCGCCGTGATCGGGATCGTCCAGGAAGTACGTGAAGTTGGAGAACAGATCGAGCCGGTTGTGGAGCAGAAAGCCGGTTGCGCGAAGCGAGCTCCCTCCGCTGGAGCGCTGGTATTCCGCGGAGAGTGTCTGACGGCTGGTGGTGCCTTTGTCGGTTTGATCGATCGCGCCAAACCTCGGAATCACTCTGCTGGCGATTGCCCGTTCAGGCACTTGATCCGTCGAATCCCAGTCCGCCCAGTAGCCCGTGCCCGTAATCGAAAACCCGTTTCGATTGTCGCCGCGGCTGAACCGAAAAACGCTGCTGAGCTTGCGGTAGTCGTCCGGCCGCACCCAGGGGCCGTCGTTGTGGTTGAGATCGATAGCTGCGAGCAGAGATCCCCCGGCGATCTGCGGCGATGCGGCGCCGAGAACTCGACCCCAGCCGTCGTTGCCCATGCTTGCGTGCATCAAGGGCCGCTCGAGGTGATTGACGTAGCTGATGTTGGCGGCGCCGGCGGCGGAGAAGTCGCCCTCGTCGGCGAAGTACGGGCCTTTCCTGAACTGCACGCCGCTCACGAGCTCAGGGATCAGAAAGCCGACGTCGGCATACCCGTGCGCGTGCGCGCCGGTCGGCGTGTTCACGGGAACGCCGGCGACGGTGGTGGCGAAATCAGTGCCGTGATCGAGGTTAAACCCGCGCAGATAGTACTGGTTGGCTTTGCCCTCACCGCTGTGCTGGCTGACGATCATGCCGGGCACCGCCTCGAGCACTTCGCCGGCTCGCATCAGAGGACGAGCCGCGAGCTGCAATGCGGTGATCGCGCCCTGGCTCGATGACGACGCTATGCCGACGAGATTCTCGGCTGGCGATTGCGCGTCAGCGATGTTGCGAAATGTGCGCGCGGCCGTGACGACGACGTCGGCGTTGAGCGACAGCGTGAGCACGACGTCGACCGTGGAGCGCTGGCCGGCGACCACGATTGTCTCGCGACGGAGAACCGCGAAGTTGATGAGCCGGAACGTCAGCTCCACGGGACCCGCGGGCAGCCCGTCGAATCGATACTGACCTGCGCTGTCGGTGATCGTGTCGAGCGCTTTGCCCGCTGTTTTGACCTCGATCTCGACGCCCGGCAGCACGCCTTCCGTCTGATCGAGGACCTTGCCGCCGAGGCTGCCGGTCCCCTGTGCCACGGCGATTTGCGACCACAGAAGGACGTTTGCCAAAGCCGCGATGAGTCTCACCGTCATTTCCGATATCCGCGCCGCTGGGACAGCGGACCCGCCACTCTATCTCCAAGTTGCCTACGGGTACGCAGGCAATTTGGATTGAATGGGACCTGTCATCGCCCTGAGGCCCGAGCTGTGTCCTCCCGCGCGGGCAGGACAGCCTCGATCGTCCCGAGATCCGCGTCGATCACTTCGAGGTGATCGGGAATCGTCAAGCGATCCTTGACGTCTCGCGCGATGCGGCGTTCGGGATCCAGCTTCGCGCCGCTCTTCGTGAAGATTTCGTCGACCACGGCGTTCCCGGGTCCTAGCACGGTCGCGAGAGAGAAGTCGCTGTTTGGAAAGTCGTCGTCTGGGTAAAACTCCTGGCCCTGCACGAACAGGATCCGCCCCTCACCGATGTCAAAGGCGTAGCACGCGCCTTCATCCTCGATTTCTTCGAACTCGACGACGCGGGTCGACTGCACCCGAAAGACGCGCGCGCGATCGTGCCGAAGGGCAGCTTCGAGAAGTGCCGCCTGACGACGAGGGCCGGTGCGGCCGGGCAGACCGATCCACAGACTGAACAGCACGGCAAGCGCGAGCCAGAACGCGAGGATGACTCCGCGCGAAGCGTCCGAGACGAGAAGCGTGAGGGCGGCAAGCGCACCACAGACGATCACGCTCGCGACCGTTGCTTTGGGAAGGCGGAGCCGAACCATCGATTGGAGGCGTTCGATGCGAGCTTCCAGCTCCCGCTTCTCGGCGTCCGTCAGCGCGCGTTCGAACTCCTGTACGGTCATGTGAAATCCGGCTCCTCACTTCTTCAATGGGCCGAGTATTGATCTCAACCGCACACTGGCATAGATTCACCGGCGACCCGCTCGTTTCTGGCCAAGTTGGAGGATGTATGACGAAGCGTCTGTCGTTCTGTGTCGTTGCTGCCGCGGCGATTGCCAGTGTGGCGCCTGTTCTGCGGGCGCAGATCACGGCCGGCAACGGCGTGGCCGGGATGAACGTGGACAAAGTCGTCGAGCTCGAGCTTTTGACGCAGACGGAGGTCGCCGACAAAATCAAGAACGGCTGGACCTCGGTCTTTCTGCCGGCCGGCGGCACGGAGATCCGCGGACCCCACGCGACGATCGGCGTGCATAACGTGCTCGCCACGAAGCGGGCCGTGGAAGCGGCGCGGCGGCTCGGCAAGACGATTGTCGCGCCGACGATCCCGTACGCGGTCGCGGCGACCGGCGGATACAACGCCAACAGCTGGAAAGCGTTTGCCGAAGCGGACGGGCCGACGGCGCCGAATCCAGGCGCGATTCAAGTCGATGCCGCCACGTTCAAAGGCATCATCCAGGGCGGCGTCGAGAGCCTGATGTACATCGGCTTCAAAGACATTTTTCTGATGGGCGATCACGGCGGCGGGCAGAACGAGATGCGCCAGGTCTCCGAAGAGATGTCCGCGAAGTTTGCGGCCAAGGGCATCCGCGTGCACTACGTCGGCGACTTTTATCAGAAGACGCACGACGACATCGACATGTACATGTATGAGCACAAGCTGCCGATCGCGGGCCACGGCGGCATGATGGAAACCGCCGAGATGATGTACTGGGAAACGAAGCCGTACGAGTA
>Ga0114129_10002420_pt1 | contig 25907 bp, 14 predicted proteins | sample RhiMetdeltSRZDD1_FD_80071 | JGI IMG/M metagenome (GOLD analysis project Ga0114129, IMG submission 80071) | Populus rhizosphere microbial communities from Tennessee, USA - Rhizosphere MetaG P. deltoides SRZDD1 (version 2) (version 2) | ecosystem: Host-associated > Plants > Roots > Rhizosphere >...
CCGCCTGTCGAACGCATCCCCGGCGCACCGCTCAACGAAGGCGACGGGTTCGGGCGTCTCGGCCGCCCGTCGGGTGTGAGCTACGTCATCTCGAGTGACGGCATGCTGCACGTGCTCGGTCTTCCGTCGGGCAAGGACATCCAGCGCCCCGCGCCGTTCCTCCCCGCAAACGCGAGGTGGTCCGCTCCGGTCGCAGTGGACACGATGATGTATGCCGCGACGAGTGAAAACTGCGGCGACGCGCCCGATGGCGTGTGGGCGATCGATCTTGACAGCGACGCAAAGCCGGGCGTGTCGTGGAAGACCGATGGCGCCGGGGTTGTTGGCGCCGTTGCTCTCACAACGAACGGGACGTTAATCGCCGCGATCGGTCCCGGTCAGACAACCGGTGACGGCAAGTCGAACGCGATCGTGGCGCTCGATCCCAAGACGCTGCAGCTGAAGGACTGGTTCGCCCAGTCCTCTACAGAATTCGCGACGGGCCCGACCATCCTCCGGCACAAGGACAAAGACATCGTGGCTGCCGCCACGAAGGACGGACGCATCCTCCTGCTGGACGCGGCTTCACTCGGCGGATCCGATCACGCGACGCCGCTGTTTGCGTCGAAGGCTTTCGCAAGCCCCGCAGCGTCGGTCAGCGGAGACGCGTTGGCCGCGTGGCAGCAGACGAGTGCGCCGGCCCAGACATCCGGCACCGTGGGCGGTCAACCTGCACAATCGACCGCGACGTCCGGAACGTCGTGGATTCTGCTGCCGATCCGCGGACGCCCATCTATCGGAAAACCCGATGTAAACGGACCCGTTTCCAGTGGCGCCGTCGTCACCCTGAAGCTGGTGGACAACGGCACCGCGCTTTCGCTGGAGACGGCGTGGGTCTCCCACGATCTCTCCGCGCCTGCGACCCCGATCATCGTCAACGGCGTAGTGTTCGCACTCGCGAGGGGTATGCCATCGACACCGAACGGCCAGGCGAGTCCGGCCATCCTTCACGCGTACGAAGGCGCGACGGGAAAACGATTGTGGAATAGCGGCAAGACGATGGCGACGTTCGCCGGACCCGGAAGCATCTGGAGCGGGCTCGGGCAGGTTTACGTCGGCGGTCACGACGGCACCCTCTACGCGTTCGGCTTCAACGACGAACGGCATCCGACGAGCACGGACTCCTGGTCGGGGGCGCGTTGAGCCCGCCATTTGGGTGTGTGCGCAGGTGGGGGCGGGCCTTCAGCCACGCCCAGGCGGGGTCTGACCACCTTCGCCAAGGCTACGGTGGTCCGCCGTAGCTTCAGCGAAGGCGGAAGACCCCGCCCCACAGCAATAAGTGAACTCTGGGATTAAGCGCGCACTGTCGTCCAGAGTTTGCACCCGCCTCGAGCTGATACGCGACGCGATTCAGCGTCGACAGCGGCGCTCGGCGTTCGATCGCGACGGATTCGCGCGCGCGCTACGTTGATCCGACTGACTTCGTCGACCCGGGCGCGAGCACGGCGCGGAAGGTCAGCACGACCGAGCCGATGCGAACGGCATCCCCGTTCTCGAGGGCCGACACGTTCTCGATCCGTCGCTCCCCGACGAAGGTTCCATTCCTGCTGCCAAGGTCCTCCACAGTCGCCTCGCGTCCCGTGATCCTGATTATGGCGTGCGTCGCGAGACGCTCGGCGAATCCAGGTAGACGTCAGCATCAGGCTCGCGCCCCACGACGTACTCGCCCTCGTTCAGCGTGAGGCGCTGGCCATTCCACAGCAGTCGAAAGACGCGCGCGTCGCCGCGAGCAGGCCCTTTGCGAAGGTGCTCCCCGCCGCCGCGGTAACCGAACGCATAGCCGACTCGGTGGGCGGTCCGGATGAAACGCGGGTTGGACGCGTCGTCGCCGAGCGCGTCGCGAATCTCAGAAACCAGGTTCGCCAGATTCTTGTCGACAACGAACCGATCGGGCCACAAACGCTCTTGAAGGTCGGCCTTGGGGATCACTCGTGGTCGATTCGCGATCAGAATCGCGAGGAGCTCAAACGCTTTCGGCGTGAGATCCAGGGATCGACCGCTTCGGCACAACTCCCGTGTGCCGGTGTCGAGCACGAATCTGTCGAAGGTAACGCGGCAGATGTGTGAATCTTGATGGCAACCATGCGCGCCAGGCGCGTGTCGCGCGCGCGGTAGACCTCCCCCATGGCCCCGGCGCCCAGAGGAACCACAATCTCGTACGGGCCAATTCGCGAACCGAGCGTCAACGACATGGAACCGTGGAACAGTCTAACCCCGGGTGTTGACATGTGGGGGACGGGTCTTCCCGTCCACGCGGGGTCTGAAGACCCCGTCCCACACCAACCGAAGTGAATTTCGGGCTGGACGATGTTCCTCATCCAGTTCGGTTCGATGGAGCGCGTGCCGGGCCATGGATAGCGTGTGAACGGCTCGCTCCGATCCGTCAAGAGCGCACATGCGATTTTGATTTGACAAACTCTGGAGTATGCTCATCATTGCCCCTTCGTATTCAAGAGAGGTGTCGCATGAAGCGCCGCTCGTCAGCAGTGCCGCTCGCCGTGCTGATTGCGCTCGTCGGTTTCGCTGTCAACGTGACTGTCCGTGCACAGGCGCCGCAACAGCTTTTTGGTACCTGGAAGCTGAATCCAGCCAAATCGAAATACAGCCCGGGTCCAGGCCCGAAAAGCATGACGGTCACTTACAGTCCGGCAGGCTTTGGGATGAGGATTGTCGTCGACGTGGTGCCTGAGAAAGGCGCACCGCAGCACTGGGAGATGACGCCGATGTACGACGGAACGGATCACCCCGTCACCGGCAACCCTGACGCCGATACGATCTCGATCAAGCGCATCAGCGATACCAAGGGCGAGAGTACGTTCAAAAAGGGTGGCAAGGTGATGGCGGTTAATGTACGGACGCTCGCTCCTGACGGCAGGACCCTGACGATCGAATCGAAGGGTACGACTGCCGACGGGAAGCCCCGTCATGACATCGCGGTGTTCGAGAAGTAACCGCCACAAAGTCTACGCGATCGCGCAACGACTGATCGGCGACTACTGTCCTCCCAGTCGCCCGGACGTGGATTCAACGAGGCAGTGCAACCCTGCTGACAAGACCTCTGATGTCGAGCGCCAGAGGCGGTTTGTACAAATCTCGACCGTGGCGTCGTTACTTGGCGGTTGCTGGGGCCTCAATCGGTCGCGTGAAACGAATTTCATCTGGATCACTCGTGGTCCTCCTCACGTTCGGCATTGCGCTGGCGCAGGTGTCGGATCCGGATGCCGTCAAGCGTCGCGCGCTCGCACTCGCTCGAACCGGCGACTACGCGCAGGCGCGCGCCGAACTCGAGCGGCTCGTCTCGGAACGGCCGGATGACCGCGCCGCGCGGAAACTGCTCGCGCGGGTGCTCATCGCCGCCAGCGCAATCTCCGAAGCTGCCTCACAACTCGAGCACCTGGTCCGGACAGACAACACCGATGCAGAAGCGTGGTCGCTGCTCGGCAGGCTCTATCAGGACGCGCAACGGTTCGGGGTGGCGGCGGAGGCGCTCGAACACGCCGCGCGGCTCGATGGATCCGACGTTGCGGCGCTTACCGCGCTGGCGAATGCGTATGTCGGCCTCAGCCGGTTCGACGCGGCCGCTGTGACGTTCGAGCGCGCGATCCGGACGAACGACCGTCGTGCGAATCCAGCCGCCGAACCACACGCCTCCTACGCGATTTTCCTGCTACGTGTAAATCGCCGAGAAGAGGCGGAGGCGCAAACGCGACGCGCCGCGGCGATCGATCCGGCGCATCCTCTGGTGAAGGAGGCGATGCGAGCGCTCGAACGGCGTTCCGCCGTCACGACGGCGCCCGTGCCGAATGAAGCGCTTCCCGCGCCGCGCTTCGTCGACATCGCGACCGAGGCAGGCATCACTTTCAGGCTTCAGAACTCTCCAACGCCGGAGAAACACCAGATCGAAACGATGCCAGGGGGCGTCGCCGTGCTCGATTACGACCGCGACGGCCTCATGGACATTTACTTTACAAATGGAGCGAGGAGTCCGTCACTTCGGCGCTCGGGACCGGACGACTGGAACCGTCTCTATCGAAATCTTGGCGACGGCCGTTTTGCGGACGTGACCGAGCAGGCCGGCGTCCAGGGAGACGGCTACATGATGGGCGCCGCGGCCGCAGATTTCGACAACGACGGATTTCCTGACCTCTTCGTCGCGGGCGTCGGACGCAGCATCCTCTATCGCAATCTGGGAAACGGAACGTTCCGCGACGTCACCGCGGCCGCTCGTCTGTCGAGTACTCATCCGAAGTACGGACCGATGTGGAGTATCCACGGCGCATGGCTGGACTTCGATCGCGATGGCTGGCTCGATCTGTTCGTCGTGAACTACTGCGTGTGGGATCCCGCTCGCGAGCCGTACTGCGGCCAAAACTTGCCAGGCCTCCGCACCTACTGCCATCCGACGCATTATGCGCCGCTCCCCAATCAGTTGTTCCGGAACAATCGCGACGGAACGTTTCGTGATGTGTCGATCGACTCGGGGGTCGCGCGTCACCTCGGCAAGGGTATGGGCGCGGCGGTCGGTGACGTGGATGACGATGGATGGCCAGACGTGTTCGTCGCGAACGATACGGAACCGAACTTCCTGTTTCGCAATCGTCGCGATGGCACCTTTGAGAACGTTGCTGCGGCGTGGGGCGTGGCTGTCAACCAGTTCGGCTCGCCTGTGTCGGCGATGGGCGCGGACCTGCGCGACATCGACAACGATGGCCGCCTCGATCTCTTCGTCACGGATCTTTCTAACGAAGGTTTCCTTCTCTTCCGAAACATGGGAGCACATTTCGACGATGTGTCGGATCAGTCGGGAATTGCACTCGCGACGCTGCCGTACGCGGGCTGGAGCAATCCGGTCGCAGACTACAACAACGACGGCTGGAAGGATCTGTTTTCGGCCAACGGCCACGTAACCGACAATGTTGAATCGATTCAGGGACGACCGTATCGGCAGGGAAACTCGCTGCTGGTCAATCGAGGAAACGGAACGTTCCGAGACGCATCGTCAGAAGCGGGCGACCTGAGCAAGCCCGGTGCGCATCGCGGCGCGGCGGTCGTTGATCTGGACAACGATGGACGTCTCGATCTGGTGGTCACCGCCCTGGGCGAGCGCGCGAACATCCTGCGAAATGTGTCGACGTCCACCGGGTACTGGCTGCTGCTGCAGCTGGTGGGACGGGCTTCGAATCGGGATGGCCTCGGAACGATTGTTCGCGCGACACTGGATGACGGTCGTGTGCTGGTGAGCCACGCGACGACGTCCGTCGGATTTGCGTCGTCGAGCGACCCGCGCGTTCATTTCGGCGTGCCACCGAACCGTCGCGTGGCGCACCTCACGTTGCGCTGGCCGAGCGGGGCGCGTCAGACCATCGAAAATCCCGCCCTGAATCGGATTCTGACAATCGAGGAACCAGACCCTGAGCCGCGAGCTCGCTGAGTTCTATCGGCGCATTGCTGCTTGCGGTGCGCTCGAGCTTGCCTGCAGTGCCTGCAGAATCAACAGGAGGACAAGAGACCAGGAGCGAGGCCTCCTAATCTCCTGCTCTCCTGTTCACTTTGCAGACGCGACAACCGAGGTCGGCGCTCCTGCAAGCAGCACAGCGCCCCTAAAACTCCAGCCTTACTCCGAGCTGTCCCGTGCGATTTCCGCTCACGCTCGTGACCTGCCCGAAGCGGACGTTGAGCACGTCAGTGACAATCCCCCCGAACGTGTGCCGATTGAACGCGTTGAGCAGTTCCCCACGCACCTGCATCCGCATCTGACCGCCGAAACGGAACGTCTTCTGGATGCTGATGTCTTCGTTCCGAAAATAGGGCTCGCGCACATCCAGGACGGGAGCAGCGTTCCCCAGCGTGAACGGCGCATGGTCGACGATCAGTCCCGGCGTGATGAAGAGATGGTCAGCGTAGTTGCCTTGCGCAATCGCAGCGGCATTGAATTTCGATGAATCGAACCCGGCGAGGAGCGAGTGGTCATCCGGGTTCCTCAGATCGGGACGGTTCGCGCGGCCGTTCCACGCCGGTATCGCGCTGCCGCTGAAACGGAGCGGCGTGCCGCTCGCGTAGTTTCCAAGCACGCTGACCGTCCACCCGCCGACGATCGCGTCGAGCGCGCCAGGCATGTCTTTGCCGAATCGGCGGTCGTGACCAACCGGGAGCTCGTAGACAACTGCGAACTTCCAGGTATGCGTCTGATCGAAGTCACCCAGGCTGTATTCCAGATCCAGGTTGTAGTAGTCGAGCGGCCGCGCGCTGTTGTCGTTCCTGAGCGCGCTCTCCATGTTCTGAATCGTCTTGGAGAAGTTGTAGTTCCCGAAAACGGTCAGGCCATTCGCATACCTCCGGTTCACCGCGATCTGCAGCGAGTCGTACTGGGATCGGCCGAGGGGCGAGTTGAACGTCGTCAGGCTGATGCCGTTCCGCGCCAAATGTGGGAACGGCACAAGCGCCTGCCAGAGCTGGCCGCCGGCGAATGCCGGGTACGGCAGACCGGGCAGTCCGAAGCGCTGCGCGTCGGCATCGGTGCGCAGAATCGTGCTCAGGCTCGAGCCGAAGCTCAGATATTTCGGATCGAGCTGGTTCTTGTGCGCCAGGTCGCCCACCCAGATGTCGCTCGAGCGCGTGCCGACATACCCGATGTCGACGGTCAGCGTCTGCAGCACCTGACGCTGAATGTTGATGTTCCATTGATGGGTCCGCGGAATGCGCCCAGCGCCCGGATCCCAGTGCGTCACGCCGCCGAGACGCCACGAGGTCGGGTCGAGTGCCGGCGTCACGAACGCGTCGGGATAGCCGTTGTCCCAGTTGAACATCGCGGTATGGGTCAGCGGGTTCGAGATGTTGTTGGTTCCGCCGAATCCGCGCGAGAAGGGCACGGATGAGAACCCGTTGAAGACGTTGGCGCCGTAGAAGATTCCATACCCGGCGCGCACGGACGTGCGGTCGGTGACCGCCCACGCGCCGCCAACGCGAGGGCTGAAATTCGTCTTGTCGCTCTCGACGAACGTCCGGCGGCCCGTGCGGCCCGAGCCATCGCCCGCAAAGACCACCGCCCCGTTCATACCGGTCAGCGGATCAGTGACCGTCAAATCGAAGTTCGACGTTCGATCATGCTGTTCGACCGCCGGTGGCTGGTATTCGTACCGCAGTCCGAGTTGCAGCGTGAGCTTCGGCGTCACCTTGAAGTCGTCCTGCGCGTACGCAGCGTAGTAGGACGTCCGCCCTGCCAGGCCCAGCGGCACCCCGACGCTGGCGTTGTTCACACCGCCGAGCAGAAACGATGCGAAGGAATGGCCGATGAAATTGACTCCTGGGATGCCGGTCTGCGCCGCTGTAAAAGTGAATGTGCCGGCACGGTTCCCGAGCGGGCGAGTATTCAGCTGATTACCGCGTATATCAGCGCCGAACTTCATGAAGTGGGGGCCCTTCGACCAGCTGAGCGAGTTCGCCACGCCCCAGGAGTTGTAGGTCTGGAGATCGTCCTGTGGATCACCGATCGGATCGAAGGTGACCCCCGCGGGTCCGGCGCCCCAGTTGATACGGGGGCAAGGTCCATCCTGAAGTACACCCGTGATGCCGAGCAGAGCGCCGCACGAGTCTGCAACGTGTGCCGACCGGTTCGGGTTCACCATGCGGTTGAACGACAGAATCACACTGTTGAACAGCGTCGGCGAGATCGTGAAATCGTGTGCCACACGAGCGAGCCACGAGTTGATCACCTGACGCCGCGCGGTCGAAAGCGGTCCACCGATCGGATCGTTTCCGTCCCAAATGCCTCCGGCGTCAAGGAGCAGACGCGGCCTCGTGTTTCGCGCGAGGCTGCCGCTGAGACGCTGCCGGCCCGACACGACCTGGTCGATCTTGAACGACCACTGGTTCTGATCGAATTCAGGTGTGTTCTGTGTTGGGAACAAGTTATTCGCAGTCAGCGAATCGTTGATCGGCGCATAGTGCTGCTTTGCTATCTCGCCGATCCGGCGCGAGACCTGACTGATCCGGTTCGCCGGGACGATGTTGCCGGGGAACGGATCCGCCACGAACACTCCGTTGACCTCTCTGAGCGTCAACGGATCGTAGATAGCGCCCCTGAAGATTGGACGTCCCAGCGCATCCGTCCCGACGACGGTGGTCGTGAGCAGGCGGCTCAGATTGCCATCGTACATCTCCAGCCGCGGCACCGAGCGGTTCGGCGCGCCATACACGTACGAGCGCACTCTGAACTTTTCCGCCGCCGCGAAGAAGAACGTGCGGTTGCGACCGTCGTACACGCCCGGGATCAGGACCGGTCCCCCGAAGCTGCCGCCGAAATTCGACTGCCGATCCGGTGCCTTCGGCTGGTTGGTAGCGTTGTTGAGAAACGTATTCGCGTTCAGCGCTTCGTTCCGGAGAGTGCTGAAACCGGTGCCATGCACCTGATTCTGACCGGAGCGCATCACGAAGTTGAACACGCCTCCGCCCGTTCGGCCGTATTCGGCCGAGAGACCGCTCGTCTGCACCTTGAACTCCTGGAGGGCCTCCATGGATACGCTGGACTCGCCGAAATGACCGGCGAGATAGGTCGTCACCGACGCGCCTTCGAGCAGCACTTCCTTCGAAAATGCCGGACTGCCATTGACGCGCGACGTCCACGTGTCACCCTGCACGCCCGGCGACAGCCTGTACGCGAACGTCTCCGGATATCGGCCGTTGCCCATGGTAAGAGGGAGGGCCGTCAGGTAGTCGCGCGTGACAGTTGTCCCCACCTCAGGCGTCTCGCGCTGTATCAGCTGTGAGGTGCCTGACACGCTCACCGTCTCGCTGAGTTGACCGACCTGCAGCTCAGCATCGAGCCTGAGCGTCTGAGAGACCTCGAGCGTCAGCTTGTCGCGAACCAACGTCTTGAAGCCTCCCATTTCGAACTTCGCGGTGTAGGTGCCCACGGGCAGACTGGGCACGATGTACTGACCCGCTGCGTTCGTCAGGGTCGTGAACGTGAGGCCGCTTTCGCCTGTGACAGTGACCGTAACCTCGGCAATGGCGGCTCCCGACGGATCCGTGACCGTTCCGGAAAGAGTCGCGCGATCGACCTGTGCGTCCGCGACTGTTGCGCTCGTGAGGCACACGACTACGAACAGGGCGAGCCGATACGCTCTCATCGCAGCACCTCCTCCAAATCGCAACGCCCCTGAGGAGCGAAAACGCGGCGATCCTGCGCCGGTTACGAGACGGATGTCAACCGGTTCGGTGGACAGGCGATGTGAGTGCTAGGTCAAGCGTTCGCAGAACAACTACGATGACAATCAGGAAGGCGCGGCCTTCTTCTTGAACTCCCGTCTCTGGATGTATTCGCCTTGAACGAGCAGGTAGGTCACGTAGTACTTGTAGATGTTGCTGACATAGGTGACAGTCTCGCGTCCGATACGTTCGCTGGCGATGCGCTCGACGTTGTCGAACCAGACGTTCGCATCGAGACCGTGTTCGCTCGCTTCCCGCCTGAGTTGACGGATGCGGCCTGGACCCGCGTTGTAGGCCGCGAACGCGAACAGCACCTTGTTGAGATCGTCCATCGGCTCGCTCGCGAAGTAGCGGTCGACCATGGTGCGAATAAATTTCACGCCGGCGTGGATATTGGGTGAGACCTGCGTGATGTCTCCGACGTTGAGCTCTCTGCCCGTGGCAGGCATCACCTGCATCACGCCAATCGCTCCCACGTGACTCTTCGCGTTCTGATTGAGGCGGGACTCCTGATATCCCTGAGCGGCCATGAGCATCCAGTCCATGTTGTATTTCGCGCCGTACTTTCTGAAGAGCGCCACCAGCGACATGAAGCGGTTTCGAGCTGTATCGGCAGAGGCACCTTTGACGTACTGCGTATTCAAGAGGTATCGCCGGAAGATCATCCGCGCATTGAGCGAGTCCCTTCCGTTCGTGGCGAGAAAGTTGTTGAGCTCGGCCTTGAGCTGAGGACTATCCTTCCGGATCGCCCAGGCGATTTCGCCGCCCCTGCGCAGCGCCACGGTTGGGTAGATCTTCAATGCCGGCCACACCCGCTGCCAGAACCACGCCTTGTGGTTGTCGACGACGAGGATGTCCACGAGACCGGCGTTGGCCATCTCCAGTAGATCTTCGTCCTCCAGTTCCTCCGGCGCCGGTGTGAGCTTGACCGGAACCTTGCCCTCGCTTGTCAACCGCGAGTTCAGCGCGACGAGACTCTGGTAGTAACTGCTGGACTCCCTCACGAAGACTTCTTTCCCCGAGAGGTCGTCGGGTGACGCGATGACCGGACCCTGCGGGCTCGTCACAACAATTTCATCGACGCCGGCAATCCAGGGCTCCGTGAAGTCAATGGTCTTCGCTCGTTCGGCCGTCACCGTGAGATCGGCCATTACGATGTCGCCCTTTCCTTCGAGGAGCGCCGGCAGCAGCTCTTCGCGCGAGAGCGGCACGAACTGCACGTGAATCATCAGGCGGCTGGTCCCGAGCTTTTTGTTCAGCGCCTCTTCGAGCAGCTTTCCCTGATCGTAGGCCGTTCCACGCGGCGTGCCGCGGTCGATGAAGTACTGCGTCCTGCTGTACGTGGTCAGCACCCGGATCATGCGCCGTTCAGCCATGCCGTCCAGGTCGCCGGTCCAGGGTTTCACGATTTCGTCGAGCGCGAGTCCGAGGCGGCCTTTCTCTGTGGGCGCCTGCGCAGCGATGACTACTGCGGCACATTGAATGGCCGCGAGGACGCCAACCACCCTTTTCATGCGCTGGAGTTTACCAGGATGCTGAAGACGCATCCCGAATGGGAAATGGGAGATGGAAAATGGAACAACCCTAGAACAGCGAACGGCGTCGAGAACGCACGCGCCCGGCTGGACCGGAGGGCGCGTGCGTCTCGTGCGAAGGAAGGACGGCTCTACTCTTTCGAGAGAGGTGTTTTGAAATCAGAACTCATACTTGAGTGATGCCTGCATGCACCGGCCCGCACGGCCGTCGCATGTGCCAAGCACGCCGTTGTAACGTCCGAACGTGCTCGTCACATCAGGAGTCATCGACACATCGGCGGTGTTGAACCGCTGCGTGTTGGTGAGATTGAAGATCTCCCAACGGAATCGCAAGCGCTGGTTGTATGGCAATTCGAACGCTTTGCCGATTCCGATATCCGCTCCAATGTAACCGTCGCCGCGCAGCATGTTGCGGAATCCAACCTCGCCAGGCAGCGCAAAGCGGATCTGTTTCAAAACAGCTGATGGATCTGCGAACGGGCTCGGCCGCCCGAAGTTCCCCTGGGCATCTTTACCCACGACGTTCCGCTCTGCCGGACTGACGGTATCCGGAAACTGACCGGGAACAGCGAGCTCCGCGTTGCCCTGGTAGTTCCAGTTGGTAGGCCAGCAACAGCGGGAGTTGATGATGTTGAACGGCAGGCCGCTCGTCCACCGGAACAAGCCCGCGAACTGCCAGTTGCCGATCACCTGATTCAACCAGCCCGGAATGTTCGCGCCCATGGCGTGGCCATGCCCGAGCGGCAAATCCGCGACCCAGTTGAGATTCATCTGATGCCGGACGTCGAAGTCCGAGTAGGAATACTGCAGCTCCGGCTGCCATGAGTTCAGGAGGAACCCCGAATACCCGCCGAACCCGTCGGAAGCGCGTTCGACGGAGGAGCCAAGGTCAGTCGATTTGCTCAACGTGTAATTGAGATCGAACTGATAGCCATCGGTCCACCGCTTGCGCAACGTGAGCTGCAAAGAGTTGTAGTCGGCATCCGCCATCGAGCTCTGTGCCCGCAGCTGTGAGAACTGGCTGTTCCAGTACGCGTACTTGCCAAGAATGCTGCACGCGGGATCGCACTTGGTATCTGCGTTGAACAGCGCCGTCGTCCAATCGAGATCGTTCAGATAGAACAGGCGCGCCATGCGCTGCGTCGCTGTCATCTGCACTCCAGAGACAACGCCGGCGGCGCCCGGGAACAGGTTCTCCCAGTACGGGATCGCTCCGATGCCTACGAAACTGGCAGGGGCCGAGCTCGTCACGCCTGCCTGACGATAGGCCGCGATCAATTGCTGCGCGCCCGTGAAATAGTTCACGCCGGATTTTGGATCGACGATGTCCATCGGCATCGCCAGATCGCGCCGAATCAGCAGGTCTCTGCCGCGGCGGCCCACGTATGCCGCCTCGATCGCGAAGTGGCCGGCAAGCTCGCGTCCGACCACCGCGTTGAACACATGGTGGTACGGCGTGGTGATTTCGTCATCGATGCTCTGATAGATCGCGACGTTGCCGATCGGGGGTGTGGCCGGGAAACCGCCCGGAGGCGCACTGGGGAGCGTTGGCGGCAGTGTCGCGAGGTCCTTGAACCGCGCCGATGGCACTGTCTCGTCCGATGTACCGAACGTCGACGGAATGTTCGTCGACATGCCGAACGACCCACCCTCGTCGAAGATCGTCGCGAGCGCAAACCCCACCCGGTCATACAACAATGAATACCCGCCACGAACGACCATCCGATCTCCGCCGGTCAGCCACCCGAGAAAGCCGCTGGTGGCATGCGGCGTCCAGGCAGCTGCGACGCGCGGGCCGAAGTTGTTGTAGTCCCAGTTGTAAAACCCCTTTTTGCCGTTGGCTGGTCCGGCGAGGTCGAGCGTAAGCGGCGGAAGAGCGTTGTCGCCGACGCCCTTCAGCATGTTCTGCTTCCGCAGCTCGAACCATTGTCCGAGCGGAATCGAGGGGGCGACCTGCAGACCGTTGACTTCCCAGGGAGGCGAGTACAGGTTGTAGCGCACGCCGCCGGTGACCGTGAGGTTTGGCCGCAGCCGCCAGCTGTCCTGTGCGTAGAACTCGTACTCGTCGGTCGCGTACTTGCGCCGCACCGACTCGCCGTTCGGCAACGCGGTGCCGGTCTTGTCGTAGTTGTAGTTCGCGGTCGGCTGCGAGATCACGCCGAGGATCGTCAGCCACGGATCCCCGTAGCCCGAGGCGAACGACGATGCCACTGCAGGCAGTTGGGAGCAGAGCGGGTTGGTGCACCCGGTGCTGCCGGGCATGTAGTTGCGGCCCGTGCCGGCAACCCACGACGGGTTCAGATTGCCTGTATGGAAGGAGTTCGCGTTCGAATATTTCGGCGCGCGCGTAAACCGGATATTCGTGCCGAACTTGACCGTGTGGTTCCCCTTCAGCCACGACATGTCGTCGACGAAGTTGTGCGTCGGCACTTCTCGGCCACTTGTCGAGGTCAGCGCGTTGAAGTCGCTGATGAACCGGAACGTGACGATGTCCGATTTCCGTAGCCCCAGCGTGGCCTCGTCGATCTTGGACAGGCCATAACGAAACGTGTTGATCAGGTTGTGCGACAGCACGGCATCGTAACCCGACGCATAACCGAAATTCTTGTTCACGCGCTGTGTAGTCGGAGGCTGCCCCTCGAACTGCGGGACTGCATTGACCGTATCGTCCTGCTTCCCACCACGGAAGAAGAGTTTGTGATTCCCGTTCGCATCCATCAGGTAATCGAACCGGGTGATGTACGTGTTGTACTTGTTCTCGATCGGCGCCGAAAACCGGTATCCCATGTAGTTGATGCCGTCTCGACCGGGGTCGTTCGGCAGCGGATATTTCTTGAAGTGGTCCGATACTGCGCGGCCGGGACCGATCGCGAGCGGATCGAGGCCGGCGATTTCCGCCGGGACCAGGCCGTAGCGGCCCGCGGGAATCGTGTGCGTTTCAGAGAAGCCCCGGACGGTGCCACCGGGACATGCCGACGGCACCGCGCAAACATAGACGAGAACGCCGTCGCGCAGCGTTGCCGATGGCACATTGCGCAGCACGGGGTCCTCGCTCGATTCACGCAGACCCTCGTAATTGCCGAAAAAGAACAAGCGATCCCGTTTGATCGGTCCACCCAGTGCGCCGCCGAAGTTGTGTTTATCGAGCTTCGGTGCCTGGTTCGGCTGTCCTGACGCGAGCTGCGTCAGCTTCAGAAAGTATTCGTTGCTCGACCACCTGGTATCGCGATGCGATCCGTAACCCGATCCGTTGAATCGATTGGTTCCGCTCTTGGTGACGAGCGACACCTGCGCGGCGCTCGACCGCCCCATGTCCGCGCTGTAATTGGCGGTACTGACACGGAATTCCTGCAGCGACTCCAGCGTCACGCGCAACACCGAGTTGTACGCGTACCCCCACTGCGGGTCGTTGACGTCGACACCGTCGAGCGTGACGTTCGACTGATCGCTCCGTGCACCGCTCACCGATCCGCTGCGTTGATCGTTTGTCGGGAGGTAGACCGCACCGGCCTGGAGACTGAGGAGGCCCACCGGGTTGCGCGCTTCGAGCGGCAACCGCTGAATCTGGGTGCCCGTGATGACGTTACCGAGACTCGCGTCGCTGGTATTCAGAAGCGGCGCCGCCGCCGCGACTTCCACCGTTTCTGCAACCGATCCGAGCTCGAGGACGACGTCGAGTTTCGTCGCCGTATCGACGGCAAGCTGTAGTTTGTCGCGGACGGCAGTACGGAAACCGGTGATCTCGAGCTTGAGGGAATACCCACCGGGCGTGAGGGCGACGAATCGATAGGCGCCCGTCTCGTTCGTGACAGCGGCACGCGTCGCGCCCGTGGCAGCGCTCGTCAGCGTAACGGTGGCGCCGGGAAGCGCCGCGCCCTGCTGATCCTTGACGTCGCCGTATACCGTGGCCGTGCCCGCCTGTGCCCAGGCGGACTCATGCGATGCGAGGAAACACACGAGTACAAGCAAGGGTCCGCAGACCCACGATCGAAAGGGTCGCACGCTCCACCTCCATGTTCTGAATCAAGGCACGAGCAGTCCGGTGGCCGTCAATCACCGGTCTGCTTGTGAGAGATCCAACGACTTGCACGGAAACGGCCGGTCACCTCCGGACCGTGGTTTCCTTGAACGACGCGAGTATAAGGGCAAAAGCGACGAAATGAGGGACGAAAAGTGAGAAAGGCGTGACGAGGATCACACGAATGCCGAGATTGAGGTGGTTCCTCGTTCGCATGCCGACATGGACTGCGCACGACGTTCGAGTCTGAGCCCTTCCCGGGAGCCAACCGGTTCGTCGTCAGGAAGCGATCGAACGACGCCGCGGAAACATCAATCAGGGTACGCCCGCACCCGCAACTCCACCGGCTAAGTCGACTCTCATCGGCTGCACGTGCCAGTAGGTGAGAGAACGCCAGAGCCATTCAAGCGGGCCGAATCGGAAGCGGCGAAGCCAGATCGGCGAGAGAACCAGTTGTACCGCCCAGACGCTAAAGACGATGAGAATCTGCCCCACGCGGTCCACGTAGCCGAAGAGACCAAGACCGTGACCGTAGAAGATCGTGGTGCAGATCACCGTTTGGAGAATGTAGTTCGTAAACGCCATCCTGCCGACGGCGCCCAGTGCGCGCGCAGCCCGCTGCAGCGAGGCTGACCGGCACGCCAGGATCACGACACCCACCCAGCCCAGAGCGACGAGCACGCTGGCCCAGTAGTTGTACTGGCTCCCAATCCCAAAGAAGAATGAGGAGCGCATATCCCAGCCGGCCTCGAAGTTCTTGTGAACACCGTAAGCGATGGTTGGAACTCCAAGGACCAAGGCGATCACGACGAGGCCCAGGTAGAACCGCGTGGAGCGCCCACCGCTCAGGACACCGAGTTTGAAAAGACCCATACCGACCAGCATGAGCGCCGATGCTTTCCAGAGGAACGCTGTTGGAAACAGAAAGGCCTGGAAGAGGAACGCTTCTGCCGAGCGGGACGGCATCTGCGTAAGCCATCCTCCTCTGAACACCGCCAGTTCCAGCGCGATCGTTGCAGAATCCGGTTGCCAGCCCTCGCGCAGCTCGATCAATGCCTCCTCAGGCGCGGATCGAATCCACTGTCCAATACCCAGAGAAATCGCCGAGCCAATCGCGAGAAAAACGAACCCAGACACGAGCAGGGTACTCGGCGACCTCTTGCGAAAGAGGTACACGAGAAGGCCGCACATCCCGTAGGTGTAAAGGATGTCGCCCGACCACAGCAGATACGAGTGAAGGAGACCAAAGAGAATGAGCCATCCCATGCGCCGGTAGTGCAATGATGCCGGGCGTGCACCGCCTTGTTGCGTTTTCCGAGCCATGAGCACGATGCCGGCTCCAAAAAGCATCGAAAAGAGGCTGATGAACTTTTGATCCGCTAGGGCGTGGCTCAAGACCCACACCCAGTAATTTGCTCCTGTGAGGTCGCCGTAGGAGGTCGGGTTGATGTAGGCGCTCCCAATCATCGAGAACGCCTGGATGTTCATGACGAGTATCCCAAGAACAGCAAAACCCCGAAGCACATCGAGGGACGAGATTCGCGCCGCCGGTTCAACCGGCGCTGGCGTCACGTCGGCGAATCGAGCCATCGATTCCCTCTTGCGTTTCCAATTAGCCGACCGTGATCGTCGGTATCGGCTTGGACAACGAGCCACCGCAGGACGTGTTCGGATTGCATCCGAAAGGCTATCTGATCCTGCCACGCGAGGGCGCTCCATGGCGCCGACCACCGCGGACAAGAGCACACTCGGAATGGGCGATGTCGAACGCGCTGGGCCACAGTCCCATGCTCGGGCACAGCGGCAGATATCGCGTCGAGGGCGTCAGTGTGGATCTTTTTCCACTCACGCGCGCGCGCTTCGCCACGTCGCCGGCGGTGACCCCGTCGCGCGTTTGAAGGCCCGATTGAACGCGGCCTCGGAATCGTAACCGACGCGCGTTGCGATCTGCTGGATGCTGCCCGCCCCGTCGCGCATCATCTGCCTGGCGAGCTGCATGCGCCACGTGCTGAGGTATCGCATCGGCGCCGTCGAGTAACGATCGGTCAACACAAGCGGTCGCTTCTGTCGGGCGAAGGGATTGCGGCACCCGTTCGCGGCCAGATTATGATGAGCCGCGTGAGCAGGGCGCAGATCGTTCGCCGCGTGGCCATGGCTGGTTTGTGCCTGGCGTGTGCGGCGTTCGGCGCGCCACGCGCCGATGGAGCACAGCGCTCCGGGACAGCCGCGCCGGCAAGGCATGCCGGCGAGACTGTACCGCTCGCAGGACTGCAGTGTTCCGTCTGGCAGCCCGCCGAGGCGCGCCAGCACGCACCGCTGGTGATCTTCTCCCACGGCTTTCACGGCAATCGAAACCAGTCGACCTTCCTGACCTCGGCGCTGGCACAGGCGGGCTACTTCGTGATCGCGCCCAACCACAGGGACGCGATGGGACGGGACGCCGCGGCTGCAGGCGCCGGACGTCCGGAAGTGCCGTTCCAGGATCCCGAGCGGTGGGACGACACGACGTATCAGGATCGCGCGAAGGACATCACTGCATTGCTCGCCGCGCTGAAAGCGAGCGCCCGGTTCTCTTCGACGATCGATTGGTCGCGGCTGGCGCTGGCGGGCCATTCGCTCGGCGGCTACACCGTGCTCGGGCTGGCGGGCGGCTGGCCATCCTGGAAAATGCCGGAGCTCAAGGCTGTCCTGGCGCTGTCCCCGGTCGCCAACGCCTACGTGCAGCACGGCGATCTCGCGCATCTTGCCTGTCCCGTCATGTATCAGACGGGCACGCGCGATCTCGGTATTGCGCCCTTCCTGCGCCGGACTGGCGGTGTTTTCGACCTGACGCGGAGTCCGGCATATCTCATCGACTTCGAGGGCGCCGCGCATCTCGCGTGGACAGACCTGAATCCGAAGTTTCAGCCAGCGATCATCGACTACAGCGTCGCCTTCCTGGACCGCTACGTAAAGGCGGACACCGCCAAGGATCCCGCGAGGCGACAATCGGCCGTCGCCGATCTCCGGGTCAAATGAGAAGGACGCGCGTGAGGCGCATTCCAGCTCCTTCCCAGAGATGGCGTTCGGACCACGGTCAATTCAGAGGCCGGCGCCGCCTCTCTGATTGACAGAGGTCGCGGGTGGCCGTAACGTTGTTCCCACCTTCGCCTCAACCTCGCGGGTGCGAGCGGCCCGCCGTCTCTCGACTTCGCAGGAGCAGCCATGTCCCTCAAAGGCGCTGTCACTCGCGCTGGTATCGTTGCGTTGCTCACTGCCTTGACGGCGTCGCAGGCCCATGCCGGCGTAATCCTGTCCGAAGAGTTCAATAACGTGGCGGCTCTGGCCGGCGCGGGCTGGGCGATCATCAACAACAGCACTCCGGTCGGCGGAACTTCCTGGTTCCAGGGGAATCCAGGCGTGTTCCCGGCGCAGGCCGGCGCGGCAAACTCATACGTCGCTGCGAACTTCCTGAACGCATCCGGTTTTGGCGATATCAGTAACTGGCTGATCACGCCACAGCTGCTGCTCGAGAACAGCGCGCAGATCACCTTCTACACGCGCACAGCGGTCTCGCCTAGTGCGTTCCCTGACAGACTGGAAGTTCGCTTGAGTGCGAGCGGTGCGAGCACCAACGTTGGAGGGACGACGACGAGCGTAGGCGATTTCACGACGCTGTTACTCACGGTCAATCCGACGTTGTCGACGACCGGTTATCCAGACGTCTTCACGCTCTTCACCATCACGTTGAGCGGGCTGGCGCCTGGCGGGGTCAATGGACGGCTGGCGTTTCGCTATGCCGTGTCAGACACCTCTGTCAACGCCGACTACATTGGCATCGACACTCTGACAGTCACGTCCGCGGTGCCGGAACCAGCAACGCTGACCTTGATGGGAATCGGCCTGGCTGGCCTCACCGCACGACGTCGTCGTCGTTGAGGTCCGTCTGCTCGGCTCGTTCACGATTCATGAACGATCCTTCCATTCTGGCCTTGGTCAACTTGAGTGCGGCCTGCATACCGCTCTCGACCTCTCCACGCACCTTGCCCGAATCAGTGAGCCCACGAATCCACTCAAGCCATCCGAGCGGCTGCGATTCACACTCGCAAACCAGAAGCCTTCTCCACGCGTGGCATCCGGGACCAGGACTCGCAGCTCCAGGGCGGTCCAGAAGTAATGGCTGGCGTACAGCATCTTGGACACGATAGCGACGTGTGTGGGTTGCTCGGTGATCGTCAGGTGATTGATGCGAATCGTCGGTTTGAGGCCAAACTTGGCCTCCTGCCAATACAGGAACGAATCGCTGTTCGGCAGGGTCGCCTTCGGGAACTCCAGCAGATAGGTCTTCAACTCCGGGAGATAGTCGGTCAGCGACGGCATGCGGTTGATCATCGAGGCGAACTCCTGACCGACGAACGTCGGACGACCCGAGTCCCGATAAGTTGCCAGGCGTGCATTGCCCCCTTCCAGATACCCGTTGACATAGTCGAGGGCAAGGTGCCGGAGCAGCTGCTCCGCATCGGTGGTGGCGGTCGGCTTCGACCAATCAATCTCCTTGCGAAAGCGTAAAAGAGCGTCTTCACCCAGCTTCAGTTCACAAGACCCGACTTTGCACGACTTCAGATCGTCCACGTCCTCGGCCGGGAGCTTCAGCGCGGCAAAATCCTCCAGCCGTGGTGGTGTGCTGATTCGTTTGGTGATGAGGAAGTTCTCGCCTTTCTCGAACTGTTCGATGTCCTTCACCACAGCGACATAGCGTGCCGCGGGTGCGTTGATCCAGACCGCGCCAAATACGGCCACCTCGCGCGAGGCATCGGCGTCGAGCAGCCGAATCACGGGCTGCCCTTGCAGGAGTTGCGCGTGCTGCGCGGCGGTCAGTTTGACATGCCGAGTGATGTAGTCAGCCAGGCGTGAAGGCAAGGCCGCCGGCTGCCCACCCGCATAGCGCGGAGCCGGTGCGAGGAAGCCAGCCATTGCCACGATGACTGCGGCTCCGACCCGGCGCACGGAATTCAACATCGGTTTTTCACTCCCAGTACGGTCTGGCTCCATACTGACCCGAGTGTGCGGAAGGCGACAACCCTGCCAGACGCTTCCACAACAGAGCAACCAAACGTAGGCGTTAACTGTTCGTCCTTCCGGTCGAGTCTGCTGTAGACTCTCCCATGTTCCCGGAGTTCCATCGGTGCGTGCACCCCTGTACCAGCAACGTGAACACCTTGCCTGGAGATCAGGTCATGCCAAAACCAGTGCTGCGGCTCGTGCTCCTCTCGGCGTGGATCTGCGGCTGCCCGCTCACCGCTCTCGCGCAACAAGAAACAGCGACGATCACCGGGATCGTCAAGGACCAATCCGGCGCAATCGTGCCCAGGGCAACGGTCACGGTGACGAACATCCAGACGAATATCAGTGTCAAGACCGAAACCGATGAAGGCGGCTTCTATGTGATCCCAAGCCTCCGGCCGGGGGAGTACTCCGTGACCGCGGAGACCTCGGGCTTCCCGAAAATCCTCCGCACTGGTGTAACGCTGCAGGTCGCGCAGGTTGCGCGTATTGACCTCACGCTTCAAGCAGGTCAGCTCACTGAGACGGTCGAAGTCGTGGGCGCCACTCCATTGCTCGATACGCAGACCTCCTCCCGCGGATTGGTGATCGACGAGAGGAAGATTGTTGATTTGCCGCTGAACGGCCGCGACTACAACCAGCTTGCGCTGCTCTCACCAGGCGTGCTGCCGGGTACACCCCGCCTGGCGAGCGTCAACTTCAAAGGCGTCCTGAACGTGAACGGCAACCGCACGTTCAATAACGTGTTCCTGCTCGATGGCGTGGACAATATCTCGTACTCGAACTCGTTTCGAGGTGAAAACGTGCAGCTCGTGCAGCCGTCGATCGAAGCGCTGCAGGAGTTCAAGATTCAGACAAATGCCTACTCCGCCGAGTTCGGCCGCAGCTCCGGCGCGGTCGTCAACGCGACGATCAAATCGGGCACGAACAGACTGCGTGGAAGCGTGTACGAGTTCCTGCGAAATGATGCGCTCGACGCGAACAACTTTTTCTCGAACGCGCTGAGCGCGCCAAAGCCTAAACGCGAACGCAACCAGTTCGGCGCTGCCGTGGGTGGACCGCTGATCAGGAACAAGACCTTCTGGTTTGGCGACTACGAAGGCCTGCGCGATTTGGAAGGCGTCCCGCGCGTTCGCCAGCTACCGACAGCCGCGGAGAAAGCAGGCCTGTTCAGCACGGCCGTTGTCGACCCATTCGCGACGGGACGGCCTGAGTTCAGCCGGAACGCGCAGGGCCAGTGGGTCATCCCGCGAGAGCGTTGGGATCCCGTCGGCGCAGCCATCGTCGCGCTCATACCGGATCCGAGCGTGGCGGGCTCGACCATCTATGCGTCGACGCCGGTTACGGATACGCGTCAGGACCAGTTCGACGTCCGCATCGACCATCAGTTCACGACCAATCTCACGTTCTTCGGCCGCTACAGCTTCGTTGACACGCTGACGTTCCGCCCGGCGCCGTTGCCCGGGCTGGGCGAAGGCTCGTTCAACGACGCGTTCGGATCGAACGACAATCGTTCACAAGGTCTCGCGCTGGGCCTGACGTGGACGATTTCACCTACCCTCGTCGGCGACATTCGCTTCGGGTACGCACGCGGCGACTACTACACGTATCCGCCGAACTTCGGCATCGATGGCGCTGCGCAAATCGGGTTGAAGAACGTCCCGAATGATCCGGCGATCGTCGGCGGCGTCCCCAAGGTAAACATCCAGGGCTTCGACGCCGTCGGGCGGCATACCTCGACGCCGCAGTTCCAGACGCCGCGTTCGTGGAATCCGCGCGCGACGTTCAGCCTGACTCGAGGTGCGCACTTCATCAAATTCGGCGGCGAGTTTCTCCATGTGCAGACCAGAATCAACGACCTCAACGCGACAATCGGGCGCATGAACTTCGAGAACCGGTTCACCAATCGCGCGGTCGGCGATCTGTTGCTGGGCCTGCCGTCCCAACTGGCGTTGACGAGCTACACAGTGATGGATCAAGGACAGGACATGCAGTTCTACTTCGTCCAGGACGATTACCGCCTGTCGCCGACGCTCACCGCAAATATCGGCTTGCGTTACGAGTACGCCACACCGCCCGTCGAGACAAACAATCAATTTGCGAATTTCGATCCGCAGACGGGAACGATGGTCTTTGCGAAGGATGGAAGTACGTACGATCGAGCACTGATCCATCCCGATCGCAACAACCTTGCTCCACGTATTGGCTTCGCATACACGCCCTGGTCGCGAATGGTGCTGCGCGGCGGGTACGGTGTCTTCTACACGCACACCGTCAGACAGGGACGTGAAGGTCTGCTCGGGTTCAACCCTCCATACCTCGTGGACAACCTGCTGCAAACGAGCGTCACCGGTGCGGCGGCTGTCGCATCCGCGGCGCCTTTCCGCCTGGTCGACGGTTATCCTTCAGGACTGCTCGATCCAAACTCACTGAGCCCGACTGTGATGCGGCGCGCCCAGGACGCAAATCAGCGCACGCCGTACATCCAGCAATACAACTTCGGCATTCAATATGAACTGATGCCGGATCTCGTGCTGGATGTCGCCTATGTTGGGAATAAAGGGACCAAACTGAATGGCTTCCGCAATCTGAACCAGCGCGCGGTCATCACGAACCCGGATGGGTCGCAAGCAGCTGGCGCGCGGCCGTATCCAGCGTTCGGCGACATTCAATGGATGGAGAATCGCGTCAGCTCGAGCTACAACTCGCTGCAGACGCGCCTGGACAAGCGTTTCTCGAACGGCCTTTCCGGAATGGTGAGCTACACATGGGGGAAGGCACTGGCAGGCGCGGTCGATCACATCTCAACCAGCGGCGGCGGCGCGGGCATCGACACGGGCGTATTCCGCGAACCGCAGGACGCTTATAACCTGCGCGCCGAGCGAGGGCCGTCGGAGTTCGACATCACCCACCGTTTGGTTGCCAGCTATATCTGGGAATTGCCTTTTGGCCATGGCCGCCGGTTCGGGAAGAACTGGAATGGCCCCATGGACTTTCTGCTGGGCGGGTGGCAAGTGAACGGCATTCACGTCGTGCAGAGCGGCCTCGCCTTGACGGCCACGCTCGCCGGGTCGACGGTGCTCAATATCGGCGGCGAGCGACGAGCACGACCGAACCTCGTGGGAAACCCGGAGCTGCCAGAGAGTGAGCGGACCCTGGCGCGGTGGTTCAACACCGATGCGTTCGCCGCGTTCAGCCCGGCGCCGCAGGCGTTTGGCAATGCGGGCATCGGAATCATGCGCGGACCCGGGATGGCAAACTTCGATTTCACGCTGGCAAAGAACTTCCGCGTCAGCGATCATCGATCAGTCCAGTTCCGCACCGAGCTGTTCAATGCGTTCAACCGTCCGAATTTCGGTCCTCCAAACATCATGCGAGACTCGACCGGCTTCGGGCAGATCCTGACCGCAGCCAACGCGCGGATCATCCAATTCGGCCTGAAGTTCTATTTCTGACGGTCGTTCGTCTTTGGTCTCTCGTCGTTGGTCTTGGTCCAAAGACCAACGACCAGAGACCAGGTTCGGTCTGCGATAACATACGGCAGCATGGCTACCCTCGGCGTTTATCGCCGTCTCACGCAGTGCAGCGGTGCTGACGGGACATTCACCATCCTCGCGCTGGATCATCGGGACAATCTGATAGCGGAACTTCAGAAGCATCGCCCGCAGCCGGTCGGCTACGACGACGTGGTCGGGTTCAAGACCAGCGTCGCGCGACTCGCAGCGTTCGCGACGGCCGTGCTGATCGATCCGGATTATGGTGCTCGCGCCCTGACGTGTGGCGCCATCCCGGGCAGCGTGGGCACGCTCGCTCCGCTCGAAGTCACCGACTACCGTCCCCACCCCAGTCAACGAAAGCCCCGCTTCATTCCAGACTGGAGCGTTACGAAGCTGAAGCACGCGGGATTCGCCGGCGCCAAGCTGCTCCTCTACTACCATCCCGACGCTGATGATGCGGAAGAGAAGACGAGGCTTGTCGACAGCATCGTTGCCGAGTGCGATCGCGAACAGGTGCCGTTGTTCCTGGAGCCAATCACCTACTCGCCAGACCCTTCACGTGAATTGGACAATGGACAGCGTCGCAGAGCCGTCATCGCTGCTGCGCGGCACTTCTCGCAGCGGGGCGTGGCGATCCTGAAAATGGAGTTTCCGCTCGACGTGAAAGCCGAGCCCGATCAGCGGGTGTGGGCTGACGCGCTTGGCGAGTTGAACGATGCGTGTGCGGCGCCGTGGGCGCTGTTGAGCGCGGGTGTTTCTTACGACGTGTTCGTTCGCCAGGCGCGGCTCGCATGTGAAGCCGGCGCCAGCGGTGTCATCGCCGGTCGGGCCGTATGGGCCGATGCCGTTTCGCTGACTGGCCCGGAAAGTCAGCGCTTCATCGAGACCGAGGGAAATCGGCGCGTGAACGAGCTGCGTGAGATCTGTCGCACAAAGGCCACGCCATGGACGACGAAAGCGTCGAGCCCTGTGCTACCGCAGCGATGGTATGCGTAAGAGCGTCATCTGATTTGCGACGGGCACGGTGTTCCGCTTGTTTTCCGCCTGACCGGCGCCAACCGGAACGACTCCCAAGAAGCGCTGGCTCTGGTCGATGCGATTGCCCCACTCCAGGGCGAACGTGGGCGGCCGCGGCGGCATCCGGACTACGTGCTCGGGGATCGCGGCTATGACGCCGCAGGGATTCGGCAGGGTCTCCGGGCGCGTCACATCGTACCCTGGCTGGCCATGCGCTGCACCACGCACGGGAGTGGTCTGGGCCGGTGGCGCTGGGTCGTGGAGCGGACGTTCGCGTGGCTGAGCCAGTTTCGCCGCCTGTGCGTCCGCTATGACAAGCGGGCCGATATCCACGAGGCGTTCCTCTCTCTCGGATGCGCCCTGATCTGCTGGCGATCTCTACGAAGGCGCTGGGTGACCAGGTAGGCGTCGGCACCATCCGCTTTTCGTCTGCGGGCCGAGGTAACTACAATGAGCGGCACTAGTACATTTGGACCTCCCTTGGCCCTTGCCGCCGGCGCTCGCCTCGGCCCGTACGAGATTCAGTCGGCCCTTGGTGCGGGCGGGATGGGCGAGGTCTATGGTGCCTACGATCCCAAGCTGAAACGCGACATCGCCATCAAAGTGCTTCCGGCGACTACCGCCAGGGACGCCGAGCGGAGGGCCCGCTTCGAGCGCGAAGCGCAGAGTATCGCCGCTCTGAATCATCCGAATATCGTCACCGTCTATTCCGTGGAAGAAGCCGATGGCGTACTGTTCCTGACGATGGAATTGGTCGAGGGCAAGCCGCTGAGCGATTTGATGATGAAAGGCGGCCAGCCCCTGGCGCGCATTCTCCCGCTGGCGATTCCGTTGGCGGACGCGGTCAGTGCGGCGCATCGGAAAGGGATCACGCACCGCGATCTCAAGCCCGCCAACGTGATGGTCACCGTGGACGGGCGTGTGAAGGTCCTCGATTTTGGCCTCGCGAAGCTGACGGAACCATCACTGGGCGGCGGGTCCGCGAGCGCGCTTCCGACCAGGCCGGTCACGAGCGAGGGGCTCATCGTCGGAACGGTCGCCTACATGTCGCCCGAGCAGGCGGAGGGCAAAGCGGTCGACCACCGGTCGGACGTCTTCTCGCTCGGCGTGATCCTGTACGAGATGGCGACGGGCGAGCGCCCGTTCAGAGGTGATACAAGCGCAGCGGTGATCACCAGCCTCCTGCGGGATACGCCGCGACCAATCACGGACTTCAACCACACGCTGCCCAGAGACCTCGCAGTCATCGTGCGGCGATGCGTGGCCAAGGATCCCGAATACCGCACACAGACCGCGAAAGATCTTCGGAACGACCTCGAGGATCTCAAGCACGACGTGGACTCGGGCGAGCTCTTTGCGCCCACTGCGGTGCCGCAGACGCCGCCTGGGCGATCCCGGCTGCGATGGACAACGGTCGTCGTAATGTCGGCGCTGGCGGGAGCGGTCGCCACCTGGCTTGTGATGAGACCCTCACGACGCGCTGTGCCAGGCACGCCAACCCTCACGTACGTGGCGCGGCTCACGCACGACCCGGGGCTTTCGGAGTGGCCG
>Ga0114129_10002422_pt1 | contig 25901 bp, 29 predicted proteins | sample RhiMetdeltSRZDD1_FD_80071 | JGI IMG/M metagenome (GOLD analysis project Ga0114129, IMG submission 80071) | Populus rhizosphere microbial communities from Tennessee, USA - Rhizosphere MetaG P. deltoides SRZDD1 (version 2) (version 2) | ecosystem: Host-associated > Plants > Roots > Rhizosphere >...
CACCTGATCGTACTGGCGGTTCGCGAAATCGCCGCCGTCGGTAATCACCGGGATGATGACCGCGCGCGGCGTCTCACGTTTTTGCAACCCCCTCGACACTTCGTAGATGGCGTCGAGCAGCGTCGAACCGGCGCGCGTCCGCGGCCACAGCAGCCCGATGCCCTTTTCGAGCAGAGTCGGGTTCGACGTGTAGTTGGCCAGAATGGTCGGACGATCGGCCAGGGCGATGAGCGCGATCTGATTGCCGTCTGACATCCTCGCGACGAAGGGGCGCAGCGCCTCCCGTACGCGCGGAATCAGCTGTTCGGAGGCCGCGCTGTCGTCGACGAGTATCGCGATGTCGATAGGCTCGATCGCTCGAGAGACGCGCAGCACCTCGCGCGGGGCGCCGTCTTCGCGAACGATGAAGTCATTGAGCCCGAGGCCCTCGACCGGCTCACCTTTCTCGTCAACCGCACTCACAAACATCGTCCGCTCGCGGGGCGCCTGCGCGTTGAATGACGTCGTTGCGAGCAAACAGAGCACCGCCGCGATTGCCAGCGTCAGCAGACGCGCCAGACGGCGTTGAGCTGTGGGCAGCATGGTTACAAGAGACTTCAGAATCAGTTGTCGGGCAACGGTGACTCTGCTCGGAATTGTAGGACCCGCAGACGGACGAGATCAAGCAACCTTCTCGGGCTGAAGTTGTTGTACGGATTGAACTTTTCTGATTGCGTGAAGGTTTTCACAAGGTGGGCTATACTGAAGGGCGGTCGGTGCGCTGACGGCCCGTTCTGTGCAACGACCACGGGTGAGTGCGGCGAAATGGCCAAGAAAAACCGCAGTTTCTCGTTCTCACGTTCCGCGAAGTCCCTGCAGGAGAATGCCAGTAACGCCGGCGCGGTCGCCGGGGCCAGTTACACGCTGGTCGGCGGCATCATCCTGCTTGGCGGTCTCGGTTACCTGTTGGACAAGTGGCAGGGAACGGGGCCATGGGGGTTGGTAATCGGCCTGGCGCTGGGCATCATCGTCGGCTTCTACGAGCTGGTGAAGACCACAACGTCGAAACGATGACGCCTATCGCGTGGATGGCGGGAGCCAGCGTTGTGTCGTGGCTCATCGCCTCGCGCGTTGTGGGTCCCGCGGCCAACCCTGAGGTCCTGTACGGAATGCTGGCGCCGCTGATCGTAGCGGTGGTCAGTTGGATTGTGATCGAGCGGACGTACCGGTCGAACCCCGAGCGTGTGATGCGAGTGATGGTGGAGGGGCTCGCCGTGAAGGCCGTTTTTTTGGGAGCGTACGTCGCCGGCATGCTGCGCCTCATCGGACTGCGGCCCGTGCCGTTCGTCGTCAGCTTCACGAGCTATTTCATCGCGCTGCACGTGACCGAAGCGGTGTTTCTGCGGCGCCTGTTCAAGTTCTGACGTCGAATGTTGCATTTCCAGCCGCCGGCTGAGGCCGGGCAAGCGGCCGAAGGGGCCAAAGAAGGCTTCAACGCCGGCGAACTCATCATCGAGCACGTCTCCAACACGAGCGTCGACGACCCGCTGATTCACCTGCCACGCGTTTTCGGGATCGACATGTCGGTGACCAAGCACGTGTTGATGCTGTGGATTGTCGCGGCGATCCTGTTCTTCGGCATCACGCTGCTGGTGCGGCGCTATCTGAAACAGGAGCGGCTCATTCCAGGGCGCACGGCAAGCCTGCTCGAGATCGCGCTGGAGTTTGTCCGCGATTCCATCGCGGCGCCGAATCTGGGACAGAAATGGGTGCTGGCGTGGACGCCGATGCTGCTCACGCTGTTCCTGTTCATCTTCACGGCGAACCTTATGGGCGTCATCCCGCTGTTCGACGTTCTCGAACTGCTGAACTCGACGGTGATTCACGCGGGGCCCGACTCGTGGTTCACGCGCATATTGCACGGCGGCGTCACGGCGACGGGCAACTACAACGTGACTGCGGCTCTCGCGACCATCGCATTCTTCGCGATCATCGTGGCCGGAACGCAGGCGCACGGGTTCGTGAAGCACTGGAAAAATCTGGTGCCCGCCGGCCTGCCGTGGCCCATCTACATCATGCTGATTCCGATCGAGATTCTCGGCATGTTCGTGCGCCCCTTTGCGCTCACGATGCGACTTGCCGCGAACATGGCGGGGGGCCACATCGCGATTCTCGCGCTGCTGTCGCTGATCTTTGTGTTCACCTCGCTGTTCGAGCGGAGCATTGCCGGGATCGGCATCGGAATGGTGCTTTCACTACCGATTGGCGTCGGCCTGACGGCGCTCGAGTTGATCGTGATCCTCGTGCAGGCCTACGTATTCACGCTGTTGACGGCCGTGTTCATCGGCATGGCCATCCACGCTCATCACTGAGCTTCTGACGCGGAGGAGAGACGAATGAACATCGCACTGGCGTATATGGGGGCCGGCATCGGATTCGGCCTGACGGTCATCGGCGCGGGCATCGGGATCGGCCGGCTCGCGGCGGCGATCGCCGAAGGCGTCGCCCGCCAGCCGAGCGCAAGCGGCCAGATCACCGGTGCGGCGTACCTGCCGCTCTTCCTGCTCGAAGGCGTTGCCATTCTGGCGGAAGTATTCGGTCTGCTGATCGTCCTCCTCAAGTAGAGGCGGACCTTCAGGTCCGCCTGCGCGTAACGTGAAAGGGAGCATCTTATGAATCCACTGGTCCAGCCCGATCCGGGGCTCTACATCTGGACCATCCTCGTCTTCCTGGTGCTCGTGGCGCTGCTCGGGAAGTTCGCGTGGAAGCCGCTGCTCGAGGCGCTCGACAACCGGCAGCAGTCGATTCGCAAAGCGCTTGACGATGCGCGGAAGGCGAAGCAGGAGCTCGAAGGCATTCACGCGGAATCGGCGAAACTGCTGGCGCAGGCGCGGAGCGAGGCCGCAGAAATCGTCTCGCGCAGCCGTTCGGATGCGGATCGCTTCCGCGAGGAGATGAAAGAGAAGGCACGCACAGAGGCGACGACGATGCTGCGCAATGCCGAGCGGCAGATCGAGCTCGAAACGACGCGCGCCCTGCAGCAGATCCGCCAGGAGGCAGTGGATCTATCCGTCGGCATCGCCTCGAAAATCCTTCAGCGAAACGTGACCCGGGAAGACAACGAGCGGCTCATCGAGGAAACGTTCAAACAGCTGGAAGCGACCCGCGCCGGCCGCTAGCTCCGCGGCGTGCTACCTTCACCCTCACGCGCCACGGAGACACGAAGGCACGGAGAGTAACAGGCTCCGTGTCTCCGTGACTCCGTGGCTCGTGTCTGCATGGTCGGTCTCCGTCGTCACACTCTCGTCACGCTCGCGTCAGCCCTCGCCGGAGCGGCGCTCTTCGCCTACGCTGTCCGCCGCGCGGGCGTCGCCGACATCATCGACGGCATCCAGCGCGTCGGCTGGGGCCTTGTCCTGATCCTCGGGCTCGCTGGTCTCCGATTTCTGATCCGTGCGGAATGCTGGCGACTCTGCCTGCCGCCGACGGTTGTGTTCCCGCTGCCGCGGGCGTTCGCGGCATTTCTAGCCGGCGATGCGGTCGGCAACATTACCCCGCTTGGACTGCTGGCGAGCGAACCGACGAAAGTCCTGCTCACCAGGCATCATCTTGCCCCACGCGAAGCGATCGCCTCACTCGCTGTCGAGAACTTCATCTACGCCGCGTCTGTGCTCGCGATGGTTGGCATCGGACTGGTCGTCCTGATGACGAACGTGCCGCTGCCGCGCAGCTGGATCGCTGGAAGTCTTGCGGCGCTTGTGGCGATGCTCGCGGGTACGGCGATCGCCATTCGCGCGATGCGCGGCACGTGGGATCCCGCGAGAGGGTCGCGCCCGCGGTGGCGTGAGCGTCTTGCGGCGATTCGCGACGAAGCCGTCCGGTTCTCAGGCGGGCATCCGCGGCGGCTCTGGCGCGTGTTTGCGCTCGACCTGCTGTTCCACGCCCTTGCCGTCGTCGAAGTGTTCGTCACGCTTCAATGGCTGCTCGGCAATCGCAGCCCGACGTTCGTGCAGGCGATTGTGTTCGAGGCGTTGAACCGGGTCGTGACGGCGGTCTTCAAGTTCGTTCCCTTCCGCGTGGGAATTGACGAAGCGTCGGCGGGTGCGCTGGCGCCCCTGTTGTCTGTGAATCCCGCTGCAGGCGTCGCGCTCGCGGTTGTGCGGAAGGTGAGGAATCTGTTCTGGGCGACGATAGGACTTGCGTTCCTGGCGGTGCATCCGGCTGAAACCACGAAGGTCACGAAGACGATTTAGACCGCGAAGGACGCGAAGAAACCTAACGATCCGCAGACGTCACTCTTTCTCACGGCACTGATACGGATTAAACGGACGCAGGCTCGTACCAGGATGACAGGAGTGGTCATTTGCGTTTTCTAGATCGCTATGATCTTATCCGTGCATGGCATCAGATCACTCCGCGATCGAATGGACTGAAGCGACGTGGAATCCGACGAGCGGATGTACGAAGGTTTCTCCGGGTTGCGATCGATGCTATGCCGAACGCATCACTCAGCGGTTCCCGCAAACATTTCCCAACGGCTTTGTTCTCACTCTTCGTCCAGACGCCCTCGAAATTCCGCTGCGGTGGAAGAGGCCTCGACTGATTTTTGTGAACAGTATGTCGGATCTCTTTCATGCCGACGTGCCGGAGGACTACGTCAGGTTGGTCTTCGATGTGATGAAGAAAACTCCTCATCATACGTATCAGATCTTAACGAAGCGTGCGGAACGCCTCGCGCGCGTTGCTCCGCGTTTGGAGTGGCCAGCGAACGTATGGATGGGCGTATCGGTGGAAAGTCTCGAATTTACATGGCGCCTCGACTACTTGCGTCGAGTTCCCGCCGCGATTCGCTTTGTTTCGGCCGAACCACTGCTGTCGGCGCTGCCTGACCTCAAGCTAGATGGGATCCACTGGCTAATCGCGGGTGGCGAGAGTCAAAGCGGCTGTCGACGCGCCGACCCACGATGGTTCACAGATTTGCGAGATCAATGCGTGCGCGCAGGCGTTTCATTTTTCCTGAAACAGCTTGGAGGGCACCCTTCAAAACGCGGTGGTGATCAGGCGCGAATCGACGGCAAACGTTGGATTCAAATGCCACTGCAATGCACGACGGCAATCCGTTAGGTCAGCACATCCCACCCGACCCTTGGAGAAAGCAGATGGTTAGCAATCTTTAGCGCGATTGGTGCGCCTTTCGGATTTCCGACGGCGAAACAAAGAAGATAGAGCGGGCAACCTCGCGAGTTGCTTAGGACAAGCGGCTTATCCGCTACCGCCGTGAAGATCGTCTTCAGGCGATCGATGAAGTAGCGCCCAATCGTATGCAAGCTCGCGGCTTTGACAATGCGGACACGGTCGTCACCGAATAAATCAGTGGTTCGCTCGACAGTGTAGAACTCCTCGAACCATTCATCGGTGCCAAGTAGCGACGTCAAACGATCTCGCCAAGAAGGCGGAATATCTGCATCACGTTTGAGCAAACGGTTAACGCCGATTCCAAGCGGAAAAAGCAGCCACATATCAATTGCCTTTGTCGCCGCGACAGCCTCGACTGTTTTCCAATCGACTTGCAACCCATACGGGTCCAGGAACAGTACCGCTCGTCGCGAACGCCAGGGATAGCCGCACAGCTTCTGAAGCTGTTCGTTAGCATCACCGCCAAGAATGAGGATGCTGTCCGCCTTATCGGCGAACTCAGATGTCAACTCCTCGAGCCGCGCCCGCCTCCCCGCGTGACTTTCAATAAAGACATATCCATCAAAGCGGGGTTCAACGCGCAGTGCGCGCCTCGCTGAGCCCTCGAGGAGTGATTGCGGCTCTTGGTCGGTCAGATCGGGAAGCGTTTCGCTGTCGCGATAACCGCTGCCGGCGAACGCATCGATGTATCCCTTTGTGAACGGCGCGTTCTGAAGTGCTTTCGTGTATGCGGCGAGGTACTTTTGAAGAACGTCGAGCTTTTGATCTGTCCAAGAGCCACCGAATCGATGCCCGGACCGCTTTGCCACGTCTGCTCGCTCGCGCTCTTCGATCCGCCGTGGCCTTCGTTATTTGTTGAGCCTTCGTGAGCTTCGTGGTTTAACGGGACCGTCCGAGGAGCGCCAACGACGGATCACCTCTGAACCGACGCCGCGCGTCTGACCTGAGCGCCTCGGCGCGTCCCCGCTCCCCGACGATCACCCACAACCTCGCTGCCATGGAATAGCCCTCGGGCGTCGGGGCGGCCTCCACCAGATCGCCGATCACCTGCTCGACCGCCTGCTCGCGATTCGACGCACGATAAAGCATGGCGAGACTCGCGTAGGTGCCGATGTTGTGCGGATAGGCTCGCAGCTCCTCCTGAAACTCCGCTTCGGCTTCCATGTATCGATCCAGGCGGGCGTAGGTGTTCCCCAGGTTCAAGCGCAAATCGGCCATCGAGCCGGAGGGCGGCAGCGTCGCGACAGCCTCCTTGAAGGCGGCGAGTGCCTCCTCGTACCTGCCGTCGTTGTACGCAATCGATCCGGTCACAAACTGCGGCATCGGGAGGTGTGGATCGGCCGCATGCGCGGCCTGGGCATGCATGCGCGCGGCATCGACATCGTCCCGGACCAGCGCCACCCGTGCGGCCAGTTCGTGCGCCGCCGCCTTCATGCGCGCGTCAATCCCCGCATCGGCGACCACGACCGCCTGATCCGCCTGCACTGCGGCCTCGTCGACGCGACGTGCGCGCAGCAGCGTGGATGCAAGCGCGATCGGAATTTCTGGATCATCCTGGCGTCTGTTGGCCACGGCCGTAAACGCCTTTACAGCCTCGTCGACGCGTCCCGTGCGCGCCAGCAGACTGGCGAGCTGGTACTGAACGCTCGCAACCTCGGGATGTCTGTTCGCAATGGCGCGCAGCGAATCGACGGCGGCCGAATATCGGCGCTCCCCGACGAGAGTGGACGCGTGGTGGTGAGCGGAGGTGAGCTCGGTCTGAGTGTTGGCGTCGATGGTCGGTGCGAGAGGTGCAACAAGTGCAAGGGGTGCGGGACGAAGACCCCGAAGATAGCCGAACGCCGCGAGGCGATCTTCGTCGGCTTGCGCGGGCGGCGTCGGCGGATCGACGACACGCCCCTGCAGCAACTTGTCGAGCGCCGCGCCCATTTGTTCCACACGCGAGGCATCGGGTTTCGGCGCGTCGGGTACGAGCGACTGCACCTGGTCGCCGATCCCGCGCACGAACCGATACGACGCATTCGAGAGCGCGAACAGGGGCTGGCCGTCGAACCGCAGCTGCGGCGCCAGCAGCTCGGCGTAAATCGGCTGATCGGGCACGAACCCGCTGGTCTTGTCGAGAATCGTCCGCAGCGATCGTCCGCGCAGTCCCGACGGCATTGGAGCGCGCACGAGATCGAGCAGCGTCGGCAGCAGATCGACATGCTGCACGGGCTGCGGCACACGTCGCCGGGCACCCGCTTCACCGGGTTGCTTGACGATCAGCGGCACTCGCAGTGACGTGTCGTCGAGCGTGATGCCACTGCTTGGATCGCCGTGATCGGCGGTGAGAACGATCGTCGAATCGTTGTAGCGTTTCGTTTGTTTGAGCTCGTCGACCAGACGACCCACGACGAGGTCTGCGGAGGGCGCATCGACCTGCAGAAAGAGGAAGTAGCGCTGGCCCGACTGCGACTTGATCCAACGGTCCGCCACGTCGAACGTCGCCGTGCCGGGACGCTGCGGCAGCGCGCCCTCCTCGAGCGGCTGCTCGGGGATATCGGCGTCGTAAAACGAAAAGCCCTGTGCGAGACCCGTCGTTCGACGCAGGAGGAACGACGATACAGCCGCACCGGTGCTGAAGCCGCGATTGCGCAGCAAGCCGGCGATGGTCCGAGCCTGATCCTTCAGCGCATAGCCGCCATCATCGCGAACGCCGTTGTCGAACGGAAGCTGGCCGGTGACCAGCGCTGCATACGCCGGCAGCGTCAGCGGTGAATGCGTATACGCGCGCTCGAAGACGATGCCCTGCTCGGCGAGCAGGTCGATGTTGGGCGTCGCGCCAGCAGGACCACCATACGCGGGAAGACGATCGGCTCGGAGACCGTCGACCGTGATGAGGACGATCGGGCCCTGATGGGGAGCGGATTCGCGCGCAAAGCGCCACCCGGTGAACGCGGCGCCGGCTACCGCGAGGATGAACAGCGTGATGATGACAATCGCCTGCCAGCGCTTTCGCGCGGCCGGGGCGTGCGTGGTCACTTACTTTCTGATTTCTTGAAGATGTGCGGCCGCTTCGGCCGCCGCCGCCGTTTTCGGATTCGCGGAAATCACGTCCTCGAACGACTTGGCCGCTGCCTCCGCATTGCCCGCAGCCATGTGAGTGACGCCCAGCTCGACGCGCGCGCGGGGGTTGGTGTCGTCGCTCTTCAGAAAATCGGTATACGCGGCAATCGCGCGGGCGAGCAGCGCCTGCCGGGCTGCCGCGTCCCTCTCCTTTCCGGCTTTCTCACGGTAGAGCGTGGCCACCACGAGGCCGACGGTCGTCAACCGCGCATTCTTCGATTGAATCGCCTGATACGCCGTAATCGCTTCGTCATACCGGCCGGCGCTGCGCAGCGCCTCGGCGGCGGCGAGTTCGTCGGTAATCGTCTTTGACAATGCACCCGGCATAGGTCCGGGATCGCGCTGCAGTGTCAACGCGAGCACCGGCATGACGCTCGAGCTCACGTCGGACGTCCCTTGCAGCGGAAGGAAGTTCGGCGCCTCGGCCACGACCACCCAGCGGCCACTGCGGACCCCAATCATCGCGAAGCGTCCCTTGTCGTCGGTCGTGGAGGTGATTCGCGCGTTCACGGCCTCGTTGGTGGCGCGTACCGTGGCCCCTTTGATCGGCTTTCCGTCGGGATCTTTGATCGTGCCAGTAATTCTGCCGGCAGTTTGTCCCGACGCCGTCACCGCGAGCGCCACCGTCAGCATCGCGAAGAGAAGGGTTCGCCGCATGGCCGGATCTTACAGCAGAACGAGTGGAGACCCGGTGTCAGGCGGGCCGGCGCTCGGCGGGTTTGTCCCGGTACATCTCGGCGTCCGCAACACGGATGGCGTGGGATAACGTCTCTGCGCTCTCCTCCACGGCGGCCACCCCGACGCTGAGGCCGATGTCCGTCGGCAAGCTGGATGCGTCGCGCTCGTGCGCGAACGCGGCTTTCAACTCCTCCGCCTTCACCGCCCCCTCCTCGGCTGTGCACGTCAGGAGAAGGAGGAATTCGTCGCCTCCCCAGCGAATCACGTAGTCCGACTGCCGGACCTGCTGTTGCAACAGCGTGCCGAGGGTGCGGAGGACCTGATCTCCGGTGTCGTGCCCGAATCGGTCATTGAGATGCTTGAATCGATTGAGGTCGACGAACATCACGCTGAGTGGCTTGCCGTACCGGCGATGCCGTTCCAATTCGCGGCGGCCAATCTCATCGAAGAATCGCCGGTTGTAGCAGCCCGTGAGCGGGTCGGTGATGGCCAGCCGCTTGACTTCCTCGTTGGCGGCGGCAAGCGCCTGGTTGGTGCGCCGGATTTCGTCCGTCATGTCCTCGAAGACGAGCAAGTGCATGCCCAGCGCGATCATTATGCTCAGCACGATCGTGAATGCCAGCAGGGTGTTCGCGTACGAGCTGTTCCACCCGGGTCGGTACGCCATCACCGCGCCAATCGCGTCGAGCACGCTCATCACGGCCAGCGCAGCGCTCAGCATGAACGCGCCGACGATCGGCGTCCGCCGGGCCACGCGCGCGAATCGCGCCGCCGCGAATGCCCTCAGCAGCGCCGACATCGCGCCGCCGGTGTAGAACACCGCCGGCAGTGGTACGACGAACGGCGAGACGAGGAACCAGACGGCCGTCGCAGCGCCAGCCTGTACGGGAATGCTCCAGCGCTCTCGATCCCGTTTCGCAAACGACGGAACGCTGAGGAGAATCAGCGCCGACGACCAGACCGCGAGCAGCTGCGAAAGACCGATCATCACGCTGCCGAGCAGTACGTCTTCGTACCCCCGCGAGTTCAGCGTGTAGGACGCCGCCAGCATCGTCCAGCTGATGATCCAGTACACGACGAACCCGCGACCGCGATAGAGATAGAGGATCGCCAGCGTGGACGCCGCGATGAGCGCGCCATACGCGACAAACAGGCGCGGGCGGATGACGACGGGCTGCGGCTCGGGAATGCGTTGGACAACGCCCGGCAGCAGATCGGGCGCCGCGTGCAGCACAAGCGAGACGATGGGTGGCCCAACGATCGCGAGTGCGATCAGGAGCCAGAACGCACGTGGCGATCTCCGTTTCGGCATCGGTGGCGTCAATAGAGGCGATAGAGCATCAGGTAAATCACGACGCCGGTGACGGAAACGTACAGCCAGATTGGCAGGGTCCACCGCGCCACTTTCACGTGACGACCGTACTCTGCACGCAATCCGCGGGCCGCTGTTGTCAGCGCAAGCGGCAGAACCGTCGCTGCGAGCAGAACGTGTGAAACAAGAATCGCGAAGTACACAATCCTGATCGTTCCGTGTCCCGGAAATGGGCGCGAACCCGTGTTTGCGTGATATACGACGTAGGAGGTGAGGAAGGCGGTCGATGCCGCGAGTGCCGCGAGCATACATTTCTTGTGCATCCCCCGGCGTCCGCGACGGATCAAAATGTAACCAGCGCTCAGGAAGACCGCCGACACCCCGTTCAGCGTCGCGTTCAACGCTGGCAAATCGGAAATCGAAATCACAATTTCAGCTAACCGCTAAATCCAGATTCGATCGAGAACCAGAGCGGTCCACAGCAGCGGTAGGTAGATGATCGAAAAGAGGAACAAACGTCTTGCGGTGACCGTGGTCCGCTCGCGCGCGAACATCGCCGACAGCGCGATCAGGCCCGCGCCGAGCAGCGTTGCGAGGATACTGTACGGCACATCAGCAAGGCCGACCGCCGCCGGCAACAGGCTGACCGGCCACAACGCTGCGGCGTAAAGTAGCGCCTGCTGCCCGGTGCGCCGGCCGTCGGGCTCGAGGACCGGCAGGAGCGGAATGCGCGCGTGCCGGTAGTCGTCACGATAGAGCCAGGCGATCGCCAGGAAGTGTGGCATCTGCCAGAGGAACACGATGCCAAACAGCACGATCGCACCGATTGAGATCGTTCCGGTCGCTGCCGCCCAGCCGATGACCGGAGGCAGTGCACCCGGAATCGCGCCGATGAGCGTTGACAGCGACGTGCGCGTCTTCAGCGGCGTGTACACAAACACGTAGCTGACGAGCGTTGCCGCAGCGACCGCTGATGCCAGCGGATTGACTTTCCACGTGAGTTCGATCAGTCCGGTAGCCGACAACAGCGTGCCGAACCACGCTCCATCCGCCGCCCGCAACCGGCCGTCCGGAATTGGCCGCCGTCGGGTCCGACGCATCAGGCCGTCGGTGTCGCGCTCCCATACCTGGTTCAGCGCCGCCGCGCCGCCCGCGACGAGCGCGGTGCCGACGAGGGCGTGAAAGAGCAGCGGCAGCGCAACACCATCAGGAGCGGCGATATACATGCCGCCAAGCGTGGTAATCAGCACGAGGAAGTTGAGCCGTGGCTTGGTCAGCGTGACGAAGTCCGCGGTGCGCTGGGCCCGCTTCGCCTCTGCAGGTGTGGCGACGGACGGGACGAATGCAGCGGAGCTCTTCATGCTCGAACCTCGCGGACCCGAAGGGTCCGCGCCGCACTGTTCGAGATCGCAGGGACCAACTCCCCGCCAAACCGTTCGCGATGGGACCGAAGGGTCAGTACCAGCGACGTCACGAGCACGAGCGCGCCGTTGACAACATGAAGCGAGTTGATGATGAACTGCTTCTGGCTGAGGACCGTGAGTGCGCCGAGCGTGATCTGAAGGGCGACGAGCACAAGCAACAGGATTGCCGGGCGAACGAGCTCGCGACTTCGGCGATGGTGGTACAGAACGTGACCGCTCGTGGCTGCAATCAACAACGTGACGGCGGCGGCACCGGCGCGATGCGCGAAGTGGATCGCAATCTTCGGATCCCAGTGCGTCGGAATCACATGGCCAAACGCGAGCGGGAAGTCGGGAATTGCCAGCCCAGCGCCCGTGTGCCTCATCGTCGCGCCGATGACGATCTGGATGTAGATCGCGATGGTTGTGATGATGGCGATGCGTTCGAGGGTGGTGTCCTGCCGGGATTCGGGATTCGGGATTCGGGATTCGGCGTAGCCACGCCGCCAACCGCGTGACGTCACGAGCGCGATTGTCGTCGTCAGACAGAAGACGATCTGCGCGAGACTCGCGTGGGCAATCGAGACCGCGTCAGGCAGGTACCAGAGTACGGTGATGCCACCGAGGATTCCCTGCGTGACAACCGCGGCAAGCGCGAGATATCCGAGCCGCCGGACCCACGGGCGCGGCTCTGCTCGCCACAGCCAGATCGCGAGCACGACGATCAGAAGGCCGACCGTGCTGGCCACGAGCCGGTGGAGGTGCTCGTAGAAAATGCCGCCCACCATTTTGCTCAACGGGAACGCCCAGATGAACCAGCCGTAGGTGTTTGGCCAGTCGGGGACGGACAGACCCGAGCCGGTGCTCGTGACGAGCCCGCCGGCAAAAATCAGAACAGCAGTGGATGCCGCAACCATTGCGGCAAAAACAGGAAGCATATCGATGGGTCCGAGGGACGCCCCTTACGCCTTAAAGGTGAATGCGAGGTTCTTGGTTTCCTTTTCGCCGACGGTGACGGTCTGCGTTTGCGTGCCGAGCTTCTCGTGCCACGCCTCAATCGTGTAGGTCCCCGGCGGCAGCCCCTTCAGCGAAAACGTTCCGTCGGTCGATGTCACCGCGTAATACGGGTGATCCAGTACGCCGATCCACGCGTTCATCCAGCCGTGCACGTCGCATTTGAAGGGGATCATCACTTCCTTCGTGCTGAAGGTGTGCGTCATCTTCATCCCCTGAATCGGCTGCCCCTGATTGAATTCCTTGTTCGATTTCGCGAGGCCGTGCACGTTGTGCAGTGTGTCGTCGCTGTTGACGATCTGCAGCGGCTGCCCGATCTGGATGCCCATCACGTGGGGCGTGTAGTGGCAACCTTTCTGATCGAGGACGACCGGCTCGGACGGCGTCGGAAACGCACGGTTGCCGAGGCCGTCCTTCACGTACACGAACACGTTGCCGATCGACCCGTCGCTGCCGACGACTTCAGTTTCCGTCTTGAGACCAGGATTCGCTTTCTCGCAGTAGGGGTCGGAGCTCAGCTTCACCTGCTGCGCAGGGGGCGGCGTCCCGGTGAAGGTGACTTTGCCCGTTACCGTTGCGGCTGTCGCAGCGTCCACTGTCGTCGGCGCGGCTGCGCCCGTGCCGGCGGGTGCTGCGCTCTGCGTCGGCGGGGCGGTCTGCTGGGTTTGATTGCCGCCCCTACACGCGGCGAGCGCCACGGAGGTTGCACACGACAAGATGCAGAAAAGAAGGTAGAACGGTCGTCTCATTCAGCGTCTCCGGAACTGCTCATTATGTCACGCTGCCGCCGGCTTCCATGATCTTGCGGAACACGCGGTCCTGCATCCACTTCGTGTCCCACCACTCCACCGGGTTGACCGGCGTCCCGTTGACGAGCACGGTGAAATGCAGGTGGTCGCCTGCGGCGAGTCCGGTCATGCCGCTGCGCCCGATGACCTGCCCCTTCTCGACCTTGTCGCCCACCTTCACGCCGATCGACGACAGATGACCGTAGAGCGTCTGCACGCCGAGACCGTGGTCGATGATGACGCAGTTCCCGTAGATCCCCAGGTAGGCGGCGTGAACGACCACGCCACGCTGCGCCGCTTTGATCGGTACCTGCTGCGTGACGGCGAGATCGAAACCGAGATGAACCTGGCGATCGATCTCCTTGCCCTTATACGTGTAGGTGCGAAAGTCCGCAAACTTCGCTTCGACAGCGGCGTTGACGAGCGGTTCGAACGGCTCGCTCCACATCATCTCGGGAGCAGTTTTCTTGGCGAGCTCCGCAATCGTCTGCGCATTTTGCCGGCGCAGATCGCTGTTGATGTGCACGAAGGTCTCCACGATATCGTCTGGCGCCGTCGATAGCTTCAACTCGGGAGTGTTTTCGACGATCGGCGGAACGACGCGATCGACCCAGTTGTCGACCGGAATGATGCTCCGGGCAAACGGCTTCGTGAACGGCATGTGATCGAGCGCGGTTACCGCGAGATTGCCGGCTGGATCCTTCGCGAACACGCTGATGGGGGTCTTCAGGTCTTGGTCGTACGAAAGCGCGAAGAACGCGACGCGAATCGCGGGGTCGCTCTTGATGCCGACGGCCGTGCCAGGAAAACCGGGATAGACGCGATCGCCAACGCGCACACCCGATTCGACGTCAGCTGGCGTGGCTCGATAGACGACGAACTCGGCACCACCGAGGTTGACGTAATGAAACGTCGAGACGACCGCCACTCGCGGCGGTTCGAGCCTGACCTGCACGTCGCGCGTCGTTTCGCTTGCCGCCTGCCGCATGCCTCGCAGGACCGGACGTGCCGCATGCACGACGATCCGCGCCGGACCGGCCTGCAACTCCGGAATGGCGCGTTTGCCGATCGGGCGCATCACATAAAACCGATTCGCCGAATCCTGGCGCGTCGTCGCCTGGGTCGGCTGGTTGAGCGTGAACACCGGGATCGTTTTCCCGTTCTGCTCGATGGCGACATCGAGACGCGAGAGCTGTCCCTGTGGTGTCTCCACCATCAGGTCGAGGTCGCTCGTCTGGCCCACGTATTTATCCGGCTGGCGGAACTGAACGGCGGGACCAGGCTGGCGTCCCGCCCAGAACCACGCCACGCCGGCGGCGATGACACTCAGGAGGAAAACGAAGGCAAGAAATTTCGCAAAGCCACGCACCTGCTCATGATGACAAGGGCTGGCGGAGCTTACAAGGTCCGCGCGGCCCGCGTGGTAACATTTTCAGGTTCCCGCCTTCGCCAAAGGCTTCGGCGGGCAAGCCTCTCGAGCCGGTATCGTCTAGGGGTTAGGACGGGTGGTTCTCAGCCATCAAACCGGGGTTCGAATCCCCGTACCGGTACCATACTTTCGGTAACTTTCCCGTTATCACCCTGCCGTTCACCGGGGCAATCCGAATCGCCGCTTGATCGCATTCTCCGGGCACCGGTGCAGTTGGTCCGGGCTCGTTTCACGGCGCCCCCAGCGTCACCAATCATGATCCTGATGGCGAACTCGACCTCAGAATGCGCCTCGATTTCCTCGATGAGGGTGTTCGCCTGCTCGCGGAGAACGTTCGGCTTAAGGCCCGCGAAAAGCTCGCCCGGGATCACACAACGTGCGTCCGGACCGCCGAGTCCAACCGGCGGTGAATGAGCGACAACGTCGTCAGAATATCCATCGCATCCTGTTCGTTAATCTCCCAGTAGATCTTTTCGAAGAAGCGAAAGCACTACCTCACGATTACCTATACCGACACGGCGGGCAAAGAACAGGCGGCGGTGTTCGAGCTTGGCAAAGACAGAGTAGATCCAGTACGACACCGGAAGCGCGACGGCGCACGCCACACCGGCCGCGGCGATCGCGACCTGAATGCCATCGCGCGACAGGAGCGCGCTCGCAACGGCGACGACAATCCCAAAGCCCACAGCCAGGTATCCGCATGTTCGGTGAATGCGCGCCCACAACTCGCGATCTTCAAGCGTGCGCGCGGTGCGTATGCCAATCAGCAGGTTGGGGCGGGTGCGGGGAAGCAGGTTGCCGACACCGATGAAGAACAAACCCACGAGGACTGCCACGGCGCGAGGCGCAACGGCCCGTACGCCGGGCACGTCCGCAAGCGTTGCAAGCGCGAGTGCGTTCAGCACCAGCACAAAGAGCACCGCCTGAAAGGTGATCGCCTTGTAGGTGCCGCCGACTTCCGAGGGGCCTGTCGCGTTGTGCCAGAGTGGACGAAAGGTCGCGTAAATGACTGCCGCCGTGGCAGGAAGCGCGAAGGCAACCAGCAGCGCGACGACCATGTCAGCTCTCCTGCGAGCGACGCGTTCGCGGCAGTGGCGCTCGCGCAGACGGCTGCACCCATTCCATCAGGTGACGGACGAAATCCTGGAACACGGACGTGTTCAGCTCGTAGTAAATCTCCTGACCTTTCCGCTCGGTGATCACCAGGCCGCTTTCGCGCAGCACTGCCAGGTGGCGGGAAATCGTCGGCCAGCTCGAATGGAACCGGTCGGCAAGCTCGCCGGATGTCTTGGGTCCGGACCGTAGCAGCTTCAGAATTTCGCGCCGCGTTTCGTCCGCGAGTGCCTTGAAGAGCGCATTCGATGGCGTGGATCGCACTTAGATGATTAGCACATTAGCTAATAATTGCCACGACGTCAACTGGTGGCGATGAATGCGATAGGATTCACCGAACGACGCCGCCAGCCGGATCGCGGATCGATTTGTTGAAGTTTTCTTCTTCTGAAGGCACGCAGAACGTCTCGAGCCGCTCATCCATCGCCTTTTCAACCTGCAGACGATGCACCTTCGTGTCGCTGACCCACTGCTTGGTGTAGAGATCAGGATCGGTGATCGTCATCTGCAGTTCGAGCGTGTCGAACGCCGGCCGCCGGTAACGTTCTGTGATCTGTGCCTTGGAACTGATCGGGTGGCCCCACATGTCAGCCCATACGCGATCGTCTAGGGCAATGCTGTCAACGACGAAGGCGTCGCCGTCCCACCGGCCGACGGAATAGCCCATCCATCGCGGGTCGGGATCTTTCGGCAGCGGGCGGCCATCGGTCCAGATGGTTCGGTACTGGTGGGCGTATTCGAAAAACTCGATCACACGGTCTGGCAAGAGCACAAATTCGAGGCCGCGTGCGGCGATTTCGGTGAAGAGATTGCGCGTCAGCCCCAGCGGATCGCATTTCCCGAGCGGATCGTTGCCGCGCACCGGCGGCACAGCCCGCGGACCAAATGATGGCTTGTTCGCCTCGAACAGCTTTCGCCCGAGGGGTGTGAGCAGATCATCGGCCTCTCGCGTCATGTTCGTCGCGCCGCGTACGCGCATCCAGACGCCGGTGAGATCGCGCGGCTTCAGCGTGCCTTTGGCAGGCGCGCATCCGTTGGGCCGTTGCCAGTCGTTCGTGCAGGGAATCGCCGCCTGCTCACCCGCGTTCGGCGCCGGCGGTGATGCACCTCGGCGGCCCTGCGCCGACACCATGGCCGTTGCAGCGAGCGCGAGCGCCATAGCGATCACGAACCACTGCGCTGTATCTCGGCGAGCGATAGGGCGCTTCACTGCCCACCCGCGCCCTGCTGCGGCAGATCGCGGAGGTAGGACTTCCCGTTGACGGTCACCTCCTGGACGACCATGTACGGCGTGCCTGCCCGCGATGGGTTGCCGCGCACGGTGACGGTATCGCCTGGCTTCAAGGTGTCACGTGTCCAACCCGACCGTCTGAGCAGCGCGATGCTGTGAAGCTCGCCACCCCACGTCACGACCTTGCCATCCGGTCCTGTGACATCGAAGTGCAGTTGACCATGAGGATTAGCCCACACGAATTGCTTGACGACACCCGTGAGAACCACTTGCTTGGTGGGATCGTACGACGCATTAGTCCCGTGGTGTGCTGATGCGAGCGTTCCGGCAGCAGCGATAAAGAGTCCCGCGAACAACATTCGGCGCATGACGTCCTCCACGATCGGCGCGAGGTGCGCGGAAGCGTCAGAATCATAGCGCGTTTAGCGCTTCGGGCTATGGCTTCGTCGCCGAGGTTCTATCCATGTCGTACTCAGCGACCGGGCGAAGAATCGGATTCGTGAAGTTCGCATTCAGTTTCAGGTCTACCTGCGTGCCGTTCATGATGACCGTTCGAATTTTCCGCGTGGCGCGGATGTCGGCGAGCGGATCGCCGTCGATGAGAACCACGTCCGCGATGTGGCCGGGCGCGATCATGCCGAGATCCTTCTCCCTGTGGATCAGCTCCGCGGGCCATTTTGTCGATGCCTGAATCGCTTGCATGGGCGTCAGGCCGGCATCGACCAGCGCCTCCATTTCAACGTGCATCGCGAGGCCGGCCAGGTTGGCTGGCCCCGAGGAAGGACCTGAATCCGGACCCGTGATGATCCTGCCGCCCGCTTGTGCGTAGCGCTTCGTAAACTCCTCGACCTTGTGCAGCCCTTCCGCCTGCCGCGTGGTTGCTTTTGAGGGCTCGCGAGTGGCCTTGATCCAGAATTCCCGCCGAGCTGCGGGGATAAAGCGGTAGTCAGGGCTGCCAATCAGCCCAGCGGCGTCCTTCAACCACTGGTCGCGTTTCGGCATCGAATCGATCCACTCGCGTGTCAGCGTCGGGTTGAAGAAGACGCCGTTCTTCACCATCAGATCAATCAGCGGTCCGAAGAGCGCCGGATTCATGTCGGCCTCGGGTGTCCGTAGCGTACCGGCGTCCATCGTCTTCAGGCGACCAGGATCGCCGAGCGTCGCGTGAGCGACGGGCGTGGCGTGTTCGATGAATTTCAGGCCCGCGAGCACCGCGTCCTTCGCATCGCGTGAATGTCCGACGGCTTCGGTTCCGGCGCGGTGCGCCTCTTCGACGATCGGTTTCAGCAGGTCGGGCGTGAGGTGCTGGTAGACCTTGAGCGCATCAACACCCCGCTTCAGGAGGGCCAGTGCCGTCAGTCGAGCTTCCTCGGGTGTGCGGACGTGCGTGCGGTACGCGTCGCGCCGATCCTCGCCAGAGTCTGGACCGTCGATGACGACACCTGTCACGAACATCCGAGGGCCCCTGATGCGTCCGCTCTTTAGTGCCTCTCGCTGGGCGAGGATCCACTCCGTCGGGTTCGCGGTGTCGATGACCGTCGTCACGCCGAAATGGAGAAAGAGCTGCGGAAAGAAATTCAGCGAGTGGATGTGCGCGTCGATGAGACCTGGCAGCGCCCTCAAGCGGTCAGCCTTGATGACGTTCGCTCCGGCTGGGTACGTGACCGTGCCCTTCACGCCGACAGCTTTGATCCGGGCGCCGTCGATGACGATGACCGAATTCTTCAGTGGCGCACCGCCGTTGCCGTCGATGAGCGTTGCACCTTCAATGACGATGATTGCAGGGTCCGCAGTGGTTTGAGCCGCGGGACGCGGCGTACCTGCGGCCGAAACGGCCACGGTTAGCGCGGCGACGAGGAGGGCGCATCTTGTCATCTCGCTGTCCTGTAGGCCATGTCGATGAAGCCTGTCTTCTCCAGCTCCTTCATGAAGCTTTCGTCGTAGAAATCGGTCGGCTTGTACTGCTGAAGGGCCGCGGGGTAGCCCATGACAAACATGTCTCTGAAGCCCTGCACGCAGGGCTCGATCCGGCGCGACATCTTCAGCCCTTCCTCATAGATCCCGATGGCGACCTGGCGATCCGTGATGCCGTGGTATTTCGCCAGGACGCGCAGCGTCTCCTCGCGGTTGTTCATGTAGATCGCCATACCCTCGACGGTTCCCTTGAGGAACCGCATCGCGATGTCGCGATGTTTCGGATCCATGATCCAGTTCCGCTCCACACGCACGCTGTTGCCCGCGATGCGCTGGTTCCATTTCGAGGTGTCCGCGAGGACGGGATAGCCTTCCTTCGTCGCAAGCGCCATGTAGCGGTCGTCGGCCACGAACGCGTCCGCCTTTCCAGCTTTGAGATCCTCGAACCGCTGCGCGCGCTCGACAACGATGAAGTCCTTACCTGGCGTCCACCCCATGCGCTTCGCGAGGACGCGATAGATATAGCCGGTCATCGCACCGTCGACCGAGATGCCCAGCCGCTTCCCCTTCAAATCGTCGAGCGACTTCATTCCCTTCTGGCCGACGATATTGAAGCGGACATCGCAATCGGTTGTGGCGATAGCAAGCCGTTTCGGCCCGCGGTTGGCAAGGATCGCTGTGACCATCGGGACGCCGCCGTCGACACTGATATCCGGGTTCTCCATCTTTCCGGGTGTCTCGATGGCTCCTGGAAACTCTCCACGCGGAAGCCACAGCATGACGTCGAGCCCGTACTTCCTGTAGAGGCCTTTGTCGTACGCAATGAGCACCGGTGTCTTGCTGACAGCGCGCGTGATCAACTCCACTTTGACGGGAATCAGCGTCGGTTGTGCCTGCGCGGCGGCGAGCCCGCCGAACAACAGAACAATCGCCAGCGTTCTCATGAGGACCTCCGCCGCATCGAAGTCTAACGCGGACACGACCGCATTATGATGGCTTATCGCTTCAGGCTCAGGGCTTCAGCGGCGTACGGCGGTGCCTTACGCGGTCACGCTCCGTATCCCCGGAAGTCACCTGGTGACGCTAACCGCGACGTCGGCGATAAGATAACCGCGCAATGGCAGTCCAGGTGGAGGCGCAGCGCCCATGGCCCGACGGGCGAGGGCGGCAGGGGGCGGGGCAGAGTCTAATAGGAGCAGCGATGACTACAACGTTTCGTCTCAGCATCGGTATTCTCGTACTCGCGGTTTCGCTCGTAACGCTTGACGCTCGCCAGCGTCCCGCGACCAGCCAGCAGTCATCTCCTGCGCGCGCACCGGAGGTCTTCTGCAACACGATGCAGGCTGGAGCGCTCTGTCCGACCGGCACGGTCAGCGTGCTGAAGCTGTCTGGACCGAAGGCAAACCAGTGGCTGGACGCGGTTCAGAAGTACAACGACGCGGTTGAGGGTGCGACGAGGAAGCTGAAGGCCGACGCCCGGAATATCCTGACGCCGGCCCAGATGGCTGAACTCGATCGGTGGATGGATAAAGGCCTGAATCCGGAAGTGAATCGGCTGCTCGCGTCCCGCAGCCGTTAAACCACGAAGGTCGTTCGAGTCCTTCGTGACCTTCGTGGTTAAAGGTCGCTAAAAGTCGAACTGGACTCCGATTTTCGCGAAGCGCGCCAGGATGATTGACTGCGGCCGCTGCCAGGTCGCGTATGCGTTGCTCATCGTGAGCACCGTACTTACGTTCAGCGCATTGTAGAGATCAAGGTTGAACGTCGCCCTCGTGCGCCCAACCCTGACTGCCCGTGCGAGACGCAAATCGAGCTTTACGAGATTGACGGTGACGGTCGCGCCCCTTCCCGCCGCGAGGTTGCGGCCGAGGGTCGGCACCACCTGCGCGTTGGGCACGACGTAATTCGCGAAAATCTCAGGCCCGGAAAGGCTCTGAAGGGTGCTGCTGACCTGCAGTTCCAGACGTGGCACCGTGTAGGACCCCAGCGCCTTGAACTGTGTCGTTGGCTGCTCGGTATGGCAGTACGGCGTGGTGGGTCCGGCGTACGGACCCAGGACGTCCGTGATGGTCCACTCGGGCACCTTCGCGCGGATCTCGCAGACATCCTGGGTCAACGTGCCCTTGTCGAGACCCGCCTGCAGGAGCGCGCCGTTGAGAAGCCGCGCACTGGCGCCAATGGCGAACCCGTTCCACATGCGGACTTCTTTTCCATAGTTCTTCGCCAAGGTCGTGATGTTGTCGGTAATGCCGAATTTCGCCTGACTGACGTCGTACAGGTCGGGCACCACAAATCCGCCTCCGTTCGGCAGGCGGGGATCAGAGGGGGCCGTTATCGAGAACGGACTGAAGTCCGCGGCGGTCACGGCGCGGTTGTCGATGATGTTGAAGTTGCCGTACCAACGGCGGAAATAGGTGAAGTCCACCGAGACGCGCGGCACAATCTGACGCTGCACGCCGGCTGTAAACTCCCAGTTGTAGATGCGCTTGCCCCAGCCGTTAAGGATCTCCGGATCGAAATTCTGCTCCGCCACGGCGGTCCCGAAGTTCCTGTTCGCCACTGCGCCGCACTCGCCGTTCATGTTGAAGTCGAGGAGGTTGCAGTCCGGGATGTAGTTGCTGTTGGCATCTCCCCACGACCGCGTCGTCGAGTTTGAAAGGCGATTGATCGATTGCGGCCGCCGGCGATGCCACCAACGGTGTACTGCTCGACGTAGCGGTTCAGACTGCCCTTCACCGCGGTCTTCCCATCGCCGAACAGGTCGTAGGCGGCGGCGAGCTTCGGGTCGAGGTCTTTCAGCGACAGCCCTTCGGTTTTCGGGAACGTGACATTGCGCGTCGGCGCGAGCGGCGATGGACCGACGGTCTGCTGCGGGAAGCTGTTCTTGAACCAGTCCCACCGCAGGCCCAGGTTCAGCGTGAGCCGATCGGCAGTCCATTTGTCCTGGACGTACGCGCCGAACTGGTGATTGATGTCGACACGGAAGTTCACCGGGTACGCGCGCATCGTGATCTGGTTCGGCATACCGTTGTTGAACCGGTAGCTCACCGGGTTGTTGTCGAAGTCCAGCTCGTTGAAGTGCCCGAAGATGTCGCCGACGCCGACCTTGAATGCGTGGGCGCCGGTGATGTACGAGACCGACGCGCGATAGAACATCGTGTAGCTTGGACGGTTGATGTAAATCTCGCGCGAACGGAACTGACGTCCCGTGGACTGTTCGAGCACATTGACCATCTGCGGGCTCAATCCCGGCACGCGGTTGCGAATCGCCCGTTCCACGGAGTGCTTGATTGCGCCCTCAATCAGCAGGTTGTTGTTCACCGGTGAGGACGCATCCGCCGTGATCTGCCGCTCGAGCGGGAAGTAATGGCACGGCGACGCTTCGTACGCATAGAGCGTCGTTCCTGTTCGCTGCGCCGGTGCCGAGCTGCGCCAGCCCGCGCGCGCCTGGCGTATCTGCAGGCCAGGCACCGCCCTTGTCATCCGATGTGGTGAGCCCGACGCGTGCGGCATATGCCCAACGCGTCGATGGCACCGCGCTTTCGATCCGCGTCCGTCTGTAACGACTTCAGCGCGGGCGTTTTTCGAGCAGCGCGGCATCGCCGTCGGTGCCGATGGCAGCATTGGCATGAATGCGCCATCAGCGGCCGCGTGGAACGCCGATCATCCCGTCTATCTGCAGACCGGCTTCGTCGGACCTTCTGTCACCAACACCAAATGGAGGACGCGCGTGTAGTCTTCGGCGGCATCGCAGGGAAGCCGTACCGCGAAGACTGTGGAGGCGTTCTTGATAGGGAAGACCATCAATCCGCAGTTGATCGGTCAGGCGCAAGCGATGGCCCTGGCAGACTCCGCTCCGTTGAAGTACAACGCCCAGAAGATCGATATGGCCAAAGGCCTGCTGGCCTCGGGTCTGGAGCGGCTGTCAGCGTAAGGGCGTCAGCGCTGTTCGGCGCGCGGCGCCCCTGGAACATTTTCGGTCAGGGTCACCTTCCACGACAGCGGAAGCGACACGGGGTTGTAGCAGATCTTGTCGTCGCAGGCTTGATACTCGAGCGTACCCGTCATTACGAGCTCACTCCTGCCAGCGAGCGCTTTCCGGCCCTCGGCTGTCGCCTCTGGCACGGCTTCGACATGCAGCGAAAACGGTTTCTGATACACCTGCACGCGCTCCTTCAGCGGCGCGAAATAGTAGATCTCGGAAGGTGGATACCGAACGGGTGTCGTCCTGACGTTCGCCTGAGGCGAGATGTTCAATGAAATGACCCGGTATCCTGTCGCACCTGGAGCATAGAGGTGCATGCCACGCTTTGGCGTGACGTCGAGCACGAGCGAAAACCTGGTCCCAAGAGAGACGCTGGCATCACTCGGATATGCCTTCAGATCCAAATGCTCCGTTGAGACCTGCGTTGCGGCGACCGGTGTGCCTGCCACGCCGATCCGGACCATGACGTTCGAAACGGTATTTCGCTCCCAGTAATAGTCCTCGAAGAAACGAGAGGTGACCCGGCCCTGCCGGTCGATCATGAAGGTTCCTGGAAATGGAATGCCCCTGTACCTTTCAGCCGCCTGATTCACAGTGACGTACTGCTGCAAGTCGGCCAGGACTGCCGGGTCTTTGCCGTTCGGACCGAGCGCTTCTTCGATGACCGTGTTCAGAATGCCGTACCGCTTGATCGTGGCGGAGCCAGGGTCTGACAGCAGCGGAAACGTGATCCCGTGCCGTCTAGTGAAATCAGCCAGAATCTCGCGTGAGTCGTAGCTGATTGTCGCCACCCTGATGCCGCGCTGGCGGAGCGCTTCGACCCGACCTTGCAGCTCGACGAGCTGCGTACGACAGAATGGTCACCAATCCGCCGAGCGGAGGAAGACCAGCATCGCGCCGCGGGGCCCCATGATCGACTGCAGCGTTTGCTCCTTGCCTGACTGGTCCACCAGCGTGAAATCCGGAACGCGCTGCCCAACCTGAGGACCGAGCTTGGATACGTCGATGCGCGCCCGCGTCCCCTGCGCGTCGAGGTGGAGGGTCGTCGCCAGCGCGACGACGGACAGCATCAGAAGATGTCGCATACAGCTCCGATCACACGGGAGGAACTTTCGCGCCTTCTGCCACGAGCCGGATCGCGTCGGGCAACTCATGCAGCGATACGATGCCGCCGCTCGGGCCGAGCATCGCGAGCCGCTTCCCCTCGTCGTAGTCGTTGAACATCAGCATCGAGTTGACGCCAACGCTGGTGGCCAGCTCGATGCCGTCCGCCGTATCCACGAGACAGATCACGTGCTCCGGCTGCACCCCGGCGCTTTCGAGCGCTTTCCGGAGGGGCGCCGCCTTCACGCCATCCGCGTTGTCTCTCGTCCACACGCCTGAAAAAAACGGAGTCAGCGAGAACTTCTCGAGGAACCGGCTCACGGCCGGGGTCGAGAGCGACGAAGCGATCACGAGCGTGATGTCCATCGCCTTGAGTGCGGCCAGCGCGGGCGCTACATCCTCGTACAGGTGCACCCGATCGACTGCCTGCAGTTCCAGTTCTTCGGCAATCGCAGCGTTCGATGCCGCCAGCCCGTTTTCATTCTGCTCAATGAGATCGAGAAGCTGCCAGTAGGCGTCGCTGCCCGATTCAGCCGGCGGCGCGCCGGACCCTAACAGGGCGCCGGCGATCTCGTTGAATTCCTCGCTTGGGAATTCCGCGAGGCAGCCGACCGGCTCGACGAGCACGGCCCTGATGACACGCATCACGAACGGGGATGTACGTTCGGACGATATTGCTTGTGGCACGACACGCACGACGCGTTGATCGGCGCTTCGAGCGCGGTCAGTGCGTTCATGTCCTTGCTGCGCGCGGCACGATACGCGGCAGCTCCTGTATCCACGAGCATTTTTGCGTCCGTGATCCACTCGCCCTGGTCGCGAGCGCGACCGCGCATCATCAGCACGTTGCCCGATTCGCCAAGCAGAACGGCGCTGCGCTGAACAGCCATCCATTCCTTGTCGTCTTTGGGCCCGCCGCGCGCGATCGACAGCAGCAGGTCGTTGGCAGCCGGATAGACCATGCTGGTCATCAGATCGGCCATCGTGCCGACAGGTTGTGCCGCATCCTGTGCCCGCACGACGACCGCACCAGTCGCCGCAAGCAACAGCCCGACGAACAGCCACCTGCTGATACGCATGGGCGCCTCCTCGCTGAGATAACGCGGCAAATCCTAGCATGGCCGCGTTGACCGCGTTCGAAGGCGACTGCTAGAATCCCTGACCCTCAGGGCGCCGTTACTTCTTCTCGTCGAAGCAGACCGCTTGCGGAGGAGATGTCCATGCCCGTACCTGTTCGCCGAGGATCCAAGGCGATTCCCGCGCTGGGAATTGCGCTCGCCGCCGCATTCCTCTATTCGTCGCGCATCGAACCTCCGCAGCTGGCAGCCTCCGAGGAGGTGATCGCCGCGATCGACACATCTCGTCTGGTCTCCGTCCAGCACGTCGTGGGAGGGGGACATGTGTCCGATACCGGAAGAGCTGCCCGCGGATCTCGCAGCCGCGCCGGCGGCGAAGGCTTTTAGTGAGGCGGCGTTAGAGCGAACGACGCTCGCGGTCATGAGTTCTCTGCAGGACGGCAATCTCTTCGCCGCCCTGCAGCGAGGAAGTCCGGTGTCACCTGCGTCCGAGACGCGTGGACCATCGGCCGATCGCTCCTGCGCACCATCATGGACACCGTCGTTCGGATCGTTCGGGTCGTTCGGATCGTTC
>Ga0114129_10002423_pt1 | contig 25872 bp, 27 predicted proteins | sample RhiMetdeltSRZDD1_FD_80071 | JGI IMG/M metagenome (GOLD analysis project Ga0114129, IMG submission 80071) | Populus rhizosphere microbial communities from Tennessee, USA - Rhizosphere MetaG P. deltoides SRZDD1 (version 2) (version 2) | ecosystem: Host-associated > Plants > Roots > Rhizosphere >...
ACCGCGCGGGGCCGCCGGGTGCGTTGGTGAGCCAGTTGAATTCGACGACGTCCGGATACGTGCCCGACGCGGACAGCAGGTTGAACTGCTCGACCTCCTGATTGAGCGGGGGATGCTGGAAGGCGAGGTGGATCCCGGTCCGCTTCTCGAGCTCCTTGTACGCGGCGATCTCGCCGAACGTCTTCATCGTGGCGGCGACGTTCGAGCTCATCGGGCACCAATATGTGAGGCTGAGCGGCGAGCTGACGATGGGAAGCGTCAGTGGCTCCGCGGACGCGCCCGCGGCCGCGCTCGCGCTGGCCGTCGGGCCGCCGGTGCTCGGGGCGCACGCCGCGAGCGCAGCTGCGCCGGCGCCGATGCCCATCAGTCGGAGGAATTCGCGGCGGTCTAGCCGTCGGTACATTGGCCACCTCCACCCAGGTCGAAGCGCGGGCGGAACCTAGCAGGCCTTTTCGGGAGATGCAAGTTCTCTCTTGCAGCACCCTCCCCGATGAAAGTAAAGTTTCAGCCGGTCGTAGAGACGGCCATCCGGCACGCGGAGGCCGAGGAGGAAACATGGCTGAGCTCAGAGTCGATCGCAGGCGATTCCTGACCGGCGCGGGCGCGATCGCGTTCGCGGCGGCATGCGGACCAGGTCGTCCGGCGGCGAGTTCGGCGCCGAGCGGCGCCGCGACCGCGAGCGCGGCGGCCCTGCCCGCGATGCCCAAGGCGCCGATCAGTTTCTCGGTCATCGACGTCGCCGGGCAGCTGCAGCTGACCAAGGCGGCGATCGAGGACTACGGCAAGCAGAAGTCCCAGTTCGTGAGCGGCATCAGCTATCAGACCGCGACCGCGCCGGAGCTGCCGGCGAAGCTCAGGGCGCAGCAGGCCGCGGGTCAGGTCCAGATCCACTTCGTGCTCACCGGATCGGACGGTCTCTCGTCCGGTGTGGAGCAAGGCCTCTTCACCAAGATCACACCGGATTACGAGGCGAAGTTCCCGAACCTCAAGGCGAATTACCTCCAGCCCCCGGCACAGGATCTCGCGCAGGGCTTCGGCATCCTGGTCGTCTACGGCAACTACGGTCCGACCTTCACCTACGATCCGAAGAAGCTCACGACCGTGCCGAAGACCGCCGACGACTTTCTCGCGTGGGCCAAGGCGAATCCCAAACAGCTCATCTACGCGCGCCCGGCGAACTCCGGGCCAGGACGCTCGATGCTCATGGGGCTGCCGTACATCCTCGGCGAGGGGAACCCGCGTGACCCGGCGAGCTGGACGAAGGTCTGGCCCTTCTACCAGGAGCTCGGGAAGTACGTCGAGTACTACACCACCGGCACCGCGGCAACGTTCAAGGAGCTCGGTCAGGGGAGCCGCACCGTCGCGCTCTCGACGATGGGCTGGGATCTCAACGTGCGCGTGCTCGGGACGGTGCCGAAGGACTTCAAGGCCGCGTCCATCGCCACGCGCCTCGTCGCCGACACGCAGTACGTCTGCATCCCGAAAGGCGTCGACGAGGAGCATCTCGCCGTCGGGCTCGACCTCATGGCCTGGATGCTGCAGCCCGCCCAGCAGGCGAAGGCCTACGACAACGCGTTCTTCTACCCCGGCCCCGCCGTGAAGGGCGTGACGCTCGACATGGCACCGCAGGAGAGCAAGGACGCCGTCGCATCCGTCCGCCGTGCCGAGTTCGACGATCTCATCGCGAAGCTCCCCATCGAGAACCCGCTCGAGACCAAAGCGCTGGTCGCGGCGTTCGACATGTGGGACAAGCTGGTCGGCGCAGGCAAGATGCAGTGACGCCTTCGGCATCACCGCGGTCGGTGACGCCGAAGCTCAAGAGCCTCCGTGTCCGCGGTCTCACCAAGAGCTTCGCGGACACGGCGGCGGTCAAAGGCTTCGAGCTCGATGTCGCCGGTGGCGAGTTCATCAGCCTGCTCGGACCGTCCGGGTGCGGGAAGACGACGACGCTCAACTGCGTCGCCGGCCTCCTCGATCCCGACGAAGGATCGATCGAGCTCGACGGCAAGGACGTCACCGGACGGCCGCCCGAGCAGCGCGGCTTCGGCATGGTCTTCCAGAACTACGCGCTCTTCCCGCACCTCACCATCGCGCGCAACGTCAGCTTCGGTCTCGAGGTCCGCGGTGCGTCGCGCGGCGATATCACGCGTCGCGTCGATCGTGCGCTCGAGCTCGTTCAGCTCGTCGGCGTTGCGACGCGCTATCCGTCACAGCTCTCGGGCGGCCAGCAGCAGCGCGTCGCGCTCGCGCGCGCCATCGTCACCGAGCCGCCGCTCATCCTTATGGACGAGCCGCTCAGCAATCTCGACGCGAAGCTACGGCTCGAGATGCGGCACGAGATCCGCCGCATCCACCAGTCGCTTGGCCTCACCACGCTCTACGTGACGCACGATCAGGAGGAGGCGCTCAGCCTCGCCGACCGCGTCGTACTCATGCGCGACGGCATCATCGAGCAGTCCGGCACTCCCGAGGAGATGTACGCGCAGCCGCGCTCGCTCTACGTCGCGAACTTCCTCGGCTATCGCAACCTGCTGCCCGTGCAGGTGGGCGCGATGAACGGCAGCAGCGTCTCGGTCGACGCGCGCGGCGCGCGCTTCAGCGGCAGCCCGCGTGGGACGCTGACGCAGGGCGCCGCGGCCGTGGCGACGATCCGTCCGAGGGATATCCAGGTCCTCGCCGCCGGATCGCCCGGCGCGATCCCGGCCTCGGTCGAGATCGCGGAGTTCGTCGGCGACGGCTTCGAGCTCGCCGCCGATGCGGGTGAGGGCCGGCGCTTCATCGCGCGCACGACCGAGCGCTGGTCGGCGGGCGATCAGGTCGCGCTACGTCTGCCGCCGGAGCGGCTCCTGGTGTTCCCGGCGGAGTCGCCATGAGGCGCCGCGGCTTCGACCGAACGCTCCTGCTCGTCATCCCGGCGCTGTTGGTCGTCCTCGGCCTCTTCGTCTATCCGTTCGTCTACGGATTCATCCTGTCCTTCGAGCCCTACGGGGAGAACGAAGCGAACGGTTTCCTCGGCAGCTACATGGCGTTCTTCGGCGACCCGCGCGAGCGCCTCTCCATCTGGAACACGCTGAAGCTCGCCGTGCCGGCGACGTTCATCGATGTCGCGCTCGCGGTCCCCCTCGCGTATCGCCTGCGCCGGCCGGTCCCCGGGCAGCGGGCGATCACCGCGCTCCTCGTCGTTCCGCTCACGCTCGGCACCGTGCTCATCGCGGAGGGAATGCTGCAGTTCTTCGGACCGGCGGGCTGGGTGAACAAGACGCTCCTACTGCTCGGCGTCGTCGACCACCCCGTGCAGTTCCTGCACAACTACCTCGGCACGCTGATCAGCCTTCTCATCTCCGACTTCCCCGCGGTGTTCCTCCTGCTGCTCGGCTACGCCTCGGGCATCGATCCGGCGCTCGACCGCGCCGCGCGCATGCTCGGCGCGAGCTGGTGGCAGCGGACCTGGCGCGTGACGCTGCCGATGCTCGTGCCGGGGATCGCCGTCGCCGCGGCGCTGTCGTTCGTCGCGACGTTCTCCGTCTTCCCGTCGGCCGTGCTGGTGGGTAATCCCGCGGGCGAGACGCGCGTCATCGCGTTCGCCGCGTGGCAGGCCGCGTACGAGCACTTCGACTACTCGATGGGCTCCGCGATCGCCATCGTGATGGGTGCGATCGAGCTCGCGCTCGTCGCGCTCTCGCTGTCACTGCGCGCCGGGGGATACCGGCGCCTCGCGACCGAGGGCGCGCGATGAACGTGAGGATCGAGCGAGGCTCGCTGTTCGTCTACGGCACGGCCACCGTCATCGCGCTCGTCGTCGGCGGGATCATGGCCTCGGTCCTGCTCGACGCCTTCGCGACGAGCTGGTTCGGTGGGTGGCTGCCCGACGGGTACACGGACCGGTGGTTCAAAGCGGCGATCACCGACTTCGAGCTGCCGCAGATCCTCACCGCGACCGCGTTCATCACGCTCTCCGTCACCGCGCTCGCGCTGCTGATCGGCGTGCCCGCGGCGTACGTGCTCGCGCGCAAGCAGTTCCGCGGCAAGGGCGTCGTGCAGCTCCTGTTGCTTCTGCCGCTGCTCCTTCCGCCGATCACCTACGGCATCCCGCTCGCCACGCTGCTCTACGAGCTCCGCCTCGCCGGTCGCGCGATCGGCGTGATCGTCGCGAACCTGGTGCCCGCGCTACCCCTCGTCGTGCTGCTGCTCACGCCGTTCTTCGAGCAGATCGACCCGAACCTCGAGCGCGCCGCGCGCATGCTTGGTGCGCGGCCGCTCCGCGTGTTCATGCGTGTCCTCGTGCCGCTCGCGGCGCCCGGCGTCCTGGCCGCGGCGCTCATCGTGATCGTGCGCACGCTCGCGCTGTTCGAGCTGACCTTCCTGACCTCGGGGGCCGACAGCCAGACGCTCGTCGTCGCTCTCTACTACGCCGCGTTCGCGCCGGGCATCCGGCCGTCGCAGCAGATCGATGCCATGGCGGTCGTGTACATGGCGACGAGCCTGGTGATGCTGCTGATCGCGCTGCGCTTCGTGAACCCGACGAGCATGGTCGTGCGGGTGCGCCGGTGAGCCGCACGCTCGTCGCGCCCTCGCCGGCGACGCTCGGGCCGCGGCTGCGCGGCGTGCTCGCGTTCCCGATCACCCCGTACGGAGCGGACGGCGGTGTCGACCTCGCCGGGGTGCGCGCGAACGCCGCGTGGCTGGCGGCGAGCGGCGTGCACGCGCTCGTCGCGCCCAGCGGCACGGGCGAGCTCTACAGCCTCACGCCCGAGGAATGCAGCGCCGTCGTCGAAGCCACCGTCGAGGCGACGGCCGGGCGCATCCCCGTGATCGCCGGCGTCGGCTTCGGCTCACAGCAGGGCGCGCTGATGGCGCGCCGTGCCGAGCGGGCCGGTGCGGACGGGATTCTCGTGCTCCCGCCGTATTACGCGCATCCCGATCCCGACGGGCTCAGCGCCTACTACCGCGACATCGCAGCCGCCACGCGGCTCGGGGTCGCGATCTACGCGCGCGACGGCGTCGTCCTCGCCCCACAACAGCTCGAGCGGATGGCGCGCGACATTCCCAACCTCGTGGCGCTCAAGGACGGCCGCGGTGACGTGCGGCTCTTCCAGCGTCTCCGTGAGCACGTGAGCGAGAGGCTGGGAGCGGACCGCATGGTGTGGATCGCGGGCGCGGGCGACGACATGGTCGGCCCGTACTTCGCCGCCGGCGCCGAGGGGTACACGTCGTCGCTGGCCTGCTTCTGGCCCGAAGCCTCGCTCGAGCTCCTGCGCCTCGCGACCGCCGGCGACTTCACCGAGCTCGCGCGCTTCCACGAGCGCGTGGTGCGCCCCTTCTACGAGCTGCGCCAGCGCCGCCGCGGCTTCGAGGTCGCGGTGATGAAGGCCGCGATGGAGCTGCTCGGCCATCCCGCCGGCCCGGTCCGGCCGCCGCTGGGGGAGCTCTCGGCTGACGAGCGCGCCGAGCTTGGCGTCATCATCGAGCGGCTGGACGTGCCGACCGCGGCACGACGGCGAGGAGCGTATGGGGCGTCTTGACGGCAAGGTCGCGATCGTCACCGGCTCGAGCCGGGGGATCGGGAAGGCCACCGCGCTGCGCATGGCCGCGGAGGGCGCGCGCGTGGTCGTGCACGGCAAGACCGACGGCGGCCGGCTCGCGCCGATCGTCGCCGCGATCGCGGAGGGCGGCGGCAATGCGATCGCCGTCGCGGCGGACCTCGGCGACGAGGCCGCGGTGGGGCGTCTCTTCGACGAGACGGTGCGCGCGTTCGGGACGGTCGACGTGCTGGTGAACAACGCCGCTTGGTCCGACCCGAAGGCGCATCTCCTCGAGATGGACGCCGCCCATTGGGACGCCGTGATGCGGTCGAACCTCCGGAGCGTCTTCCTCTGCACGCACCGCGCCGCGACGCTCTGGGTCGAGCAGCAGAAGACCGGGAACATCGTGAACCTGACGTCGTTCGGCGGCTCACGCGCGCATCGCAACATGGCCGCCTATGACACCTCGAAGGGCGGCGTCGAAGCCTTCACGCGCGCCGCGGCCCTCGATCTCGGCCCGTTCGGCATCCGCGTGAACGCCGTCGGGCCCGGCGCGATCATGACCGAGCAGTTCGCGGAGCAGGATGCCGCGGCGCGCGCCGAGCGCGGCGCCGTCGTGCCGCTGGGCCGCGGCGGCGATCCCGACGAGGTCGGACGCGTGATCGCGTTCCTCGCGTCCGACGACGCGAGCTACGTCACAGGGCAGGTCCTGTACGTCGATGGCGGTGTGCTCGCGCAGCTGCGCTCGCCGCAGGTCGACCAGTCGCTGCCGGAGTCGGTCGCGAAGCTACGGCGTCAGCGCGACTCCCGTGCGTGAACGCGGAACCGGTCCCACAGCGCCTCCGCGTCGCGCAGTGACTTCCCGGCGTTCCCGCCGCGCTTCGCCGCGACCGCCTCGGTGAGCGCGCTCGCAACGCTCGCGATCGCCGCATAGCTCGCCATCGTGCGCGGCGACGTCTGCCGCACGAGCAGGACGAGGTCCGCAAGGCGCGCGACCGGGGAGATGGGACTGTCGGTGATCGCGACGGTGCGGGCCTTCGCCTCGTGCGCGAACCGCAGGATCTCGAGCGTCTGACCCGAATAGCGCAGGACGCTGATCACGATGACCAGATCGCCGCGTCGCAGCGAGAGCAGCTCCTCGGCCTCGTCGCCCACGTTGACGGCGATGACCCGCGTCTCGGGCAGGAAGATGCGCAGGCCCATCCCGAGGACGAGCGCGAGGCCCGCGGAGCCGCGCGAGCCGACCACGTAGGTCCGACGCGCGGACACGATCGCCTCGACCGCCGCGTCGAACGCCTCGCGCGGCATGTGCGCGAGCGTGCCGAGCACCGCGTCGGCGTCCTCGGCCAGCACGCGCTCGAGGACCGAGCCGCGCGCCGTGGCCGGCTCGTCCGTGCTCGCGTTGAGGCGATCGAGGCTCGTCGCGGTGGTGAGGAAGCGCTCGCGCAGCCGGTCGCGCAGCTCCGGATATCCGTCGAAGCCAAGCGCCTGCGCGAAACGCGAGACGGTCGCCTCGGACATCCCGAGCGTGTTCGCGATCTCGGCCGCTGGCACGAGCGCCGCGCGGCGCCCGTCGGCCAGAAGATAGTCCGCGACCTTGCGGTGCGCGGGGCTGAGCTTCGCGTAGCGTCCGCGCACCAGCGCGTCGAACTCGATCGGACGCGCGACCGCCGCGCGGCGCGTGGCCATCACCAGTCTCCTTTGTGCGGTCGCCAGTCCGGGATCGTCCTCCGGATCTCGGTCACGTCGTCGCGCAGGCCGAGGCCGGCGCGCCGGTATTGCTCGTGGAGACGCGCGAGCGCGTCGCGGTCGAGCTCGACGCCGAGGCCGGGCCCGGCCGGCACCGCGACCTCGCCGTTCTCGATGGGGATCTTGCCGCCGACGATGACCTCGTCCGATTGCCAGGGGTAATGCGTGTCGCACGCGTACGTGAGCTCGGGCACGGCCGCGGCGACGTGCACCATGGCGGCCAGTGAGATGCCGAGATGCGAGTTCGAGTGCATCGACAGGCCGAGGCCGAACGTCCCGCAGAGCCGGCCGAGCTCCACGGTCGCGCGCATGCCGCCCCACATGTGGTGGTCCGACAGGACGAGGCCGACCGCCCGCTTCGCGACCGCCGGCGCGAGGTGCGCGAACGCCGTGACGCACATGTTCGTCGCGAGCGGCATCGGCGCCTCGCGCGCGACGAGCGACATGCCGTCGATGCCCGGCGTCGGATCCTCGAGGTACTGCAGCGCGCCCTGCAGACGACGCGCGATCCGCAGGCTGGTGGGGACGCTCCAGGCGGCGTTCGGGTCGAGCCGCAGGGGCACGTCGGGTCCGAAAGCCTCGCGCAGCAGCAGGACCGCGTCGGCTTCGCGGTCGGGGTCGATGACGCCGCCCTTGAGCTTCAGCGAGTGGTAGCCGTAGCGCTTCACCATGGTCTTCGCCTCGCCCACGACCGCCTCGGGCGTCATGACCTCGCCCCACTCGTCATCGCCGGCGTGCTTGAAGAAGAGATACGCGGCGAACGGGATGCGATCGCGCACGCGGCCGCCGAGGAGATCCACGACGGGTCGCTTGGTCGTGCGGCCGATGGCGTCGAGGCAGGCGACCTCGATCGCGCTGAAGAGCGCGGGACCGGAGAGCGAGCGGCTCTCCCAGGCGAAGCCATCGGGCGTCTTTCCGTCGGCCCCCTCGATGTCCGCGCGCAAGCGTGTGAGCTGCCAGGGATCGCGTCCGACGATCTTCGCCTTCGCGCGTTCGAGCGCGCGCAGCGGCGCTTCGCCGCCGTACGTCTCCGCGATGCCGGTGATGCCGTCGTCGGTGACGATCTCGACGATCGTGCGCAGTGCGAACGGCGCATGCAGCCCGAATGCGCTGCGCAGCGGTGGGTCCCCGATCGCGATCGGTGTCGCGCGGAGATCGGTGATGCGCACCGCTACTCCGGCAGGTCGGCGGCGGAGAGCCGCCACTCGCGCGCGCGAGCGGCGAGGGTGAGGCCCAGACCGGTGCGCGTCGGCACGACGACGCGTCCATCGCGCAGATCGAGCCGCTCCTCGAACAGCGGGTCGAGCCAGTCGAACCACTCCACCCAGCCCTCCCTGGGCTGGCAGGCCGCGAGGTGGACGTGCAGCTGCGTCGCGAAATGCGGCGCGACCGTGACATTCAGCTCGTCCGCGAGCTGGCTGATGCGCCGGTAGGGCGTGATGCCGCCGATGCGTACCGCGTCGGGCTGGAGGATGTCGACCGCGTCGGCGTCGAGCAGGCGGCGCAGGTCCGTCGCAGAGGAGAGCATCTCGCCGGTCGCGATCGGTGTGTCGAGCGCCGCGCGGAGCGCGGCGTGGCCGGCGACGTCGTGCGCGTCCACCGGCTCCTCGATCCAGGTGAGGTCGAACTCCTCGAGCCGACGGCCCACCCGCTTCGCCTGCGCGCGGTCCCAGGCCTGATTCGCGTCGACCATGATCGCGACGTCGTCGCCCAGCGCTTTGCGCAGCGCGCGGACACGCGCGACGTCCTCGCGCGGCTCGCCGCCGACCTTCAGCTTGATGCCGCCCATCCCGCGGGCCAGGCTGCGCTCGGAGGCCGCGATGACCGCTCCGATCTCGGAGGACAGGAAGCCGACCGTCGTGTCGTAACAGCGCACGCTGTCGCGATGGCTGCCGATGAGCTTCGCGACCGACAGGCCGGCGAGCTTCGCCTTGCGGTCGTGCAGCGCGATGTCGAACGCGGCGATGCTCTGCACCGCGACACCCTGACGCCCGATTGACGCGGCGGCCCAGAGGAGCTTCTGCCAGATGCGGCCGGTGTCCAGCGCGTCCTCGCCGATGAGGAGCGGCGCGAGCTGCTTCGCGTGCGCGAAGAGCGCGGGCCCGCCGGCGCGCTTGCTGTAGCTGAAGCCGATACCCTCGAGGCCGTCGGCGGTGGTGACCGTCGCGATGACGACGTCGACATCGCCGAGCGGACGCTGGCGGCCGGTCGTGACCTTCGCGTCGGACACGGGCTCCGCGAGCGGCACCCGATAGAGCGCGCAGCGCACGCGGGTGACGCTCGAAGGGGCGCGCGTTGCGACCGCCACGCGCGAAGTGTACGCAAGACAAGTTTCGGCCGTAGGCTAGAAATGAGCGAAAAGTTGCAGAGCTATGCGCGTCAGATCGCGGGCACGCATCCAACCGACGGCACGATCGGGATCTTCTGGATCGGCCAGGCCGGCTTCATCCTGCGTGGACGGAGCACGACGCTCGCGGTCGACGCCTACCTCAGCCCGCGTGAGACCCGGCGGTACGACGCGCCGGTCGCCGCCGCTGAGCTCGGGTTCGTCGACGCTTTTCTCGCGACGCACGAGCACATCGACCACCTCGACCTGCCGCAGTTGCCGGCGTTCGCGGCGGCCGCCGGGCACGCGCGCTTCGTCGTTCCGGTCCCGCTCGCGGCCGGCGCGGCCGAGGCGGTCGGCGCCGCGCGCGTCACCGGCGCTGCGCCGGACGTCCCGATCGCGATCGGCGACGCGCGGATCACGCCGATCGCGGCGTGCCACGGCGTACACGTGGCCGACGCGTATTCCTTCGGCCTCGTAGCCGGAGAGCATCGTTACCTCGGGTACGTGATCGAGCTCGGCGGCGTTCGAGTCTTCCACGCCGGCGACACGATCCGCTACGACGGAATGGCCGAGCGCCTACGCGCACTCGACGTCGAGGTGGCGCTGCTCCCCATCAACGGGCGCAGCGCCGAGCGGGAGGAACAGGATCTCGTCGGGAACCTGAGCGCCGAGGAGGCGGCCGATCTCGCCGCCGACGCCGGGGTGCGCGCGGTGATCCCGATGCACTACGAGCTCTTCAGGCACAACAGCGGCCGCGCCGCCGACCTCGTGGAGCGAGCGACCACGGCGCATCCCGACCTCGCCGTGCATGTCCTCCCGCGCTACGGCGGGATGCTCTATACGGCGCTCCGCTAAGCGAAGCGCACGTCGAGCAGCCCGTCGCGCGGCGCCACGCGGAGGTCGACCTCCGGTGCGCCACGCGCGCGGATCCTCGCGTAACGAGCCGCGACCTCGGCCGGATCGGTCGCGCCCACCACGACATTCGCGATGCGTGTGATCCCGCTCGGGTGCTGGGCCGCCGCGCCGCCGGGCACGCGCAGCTCGCGCGCCGTGCGGTCCTCGATGAGGAACGGGAGCGGCTGCGTGAGCCGCGCGACGCGCCAGGCGATCGCGACACCGTCGGGCCGCGTGCGGCCACCGTCCTCCGGCGGGCGTGCGACGAGCTCGCCAAGCGCGGCGACGTCGCCGCCGATGTCGTCCGAAAGGAGCGCGAAGTCGGCCCAACCGCCGCCGCGGTCCGCGACCGGCGCCCAGCTGTGCTTCCCGCGTGCCGCGGCGAGATCGTGAAAGGCGATGAGCTCGAGGTAGCTCCCGTCCCGGAATCCGACGAGCGCGTTGTGCGTGAAGGCCGCCGACGTGCTCGCCACCCGGCGTGACCGTGAGGCCACGCGCACGATGATCGGCGACCGCCGTCGCAAGATCGGGCACGACGAGGACGACGTCATCGAAGCCGCGGATCATGCCCGCTGCGGTCGCTAGTCGACGCGCTCGATGATCGCCGCGATCCCCTGGCCGCCGCCGATGCAGAGCGATGCGAGGCCGTAGGTGCCGTCACGCTCGCGCAGCTCGTAGGCGAGGGTGAGCGCGAGGCGCGCGCCGGACGCGCCCAGCGGATGCCCAAGCGCGATCGCGCCGCCGTTCACGTTCGTCTTGCTGCGGTCGAGGCCCAGCTCCTTCTCCACCGCGAGGTACTGCGTCGCGAAGGCCTCGTTGATCTCGACCAGATCCATGTCGCCGACTTTCTTGCCGGCGCGCTCCAGCGCCTGACGCGATGACGGCGCGGGGCCGATGCCCATGATGTCGGGGTCGACGCCGCACACGCCGCCGGAGATGATGCGCGCGATCGGCTTGAGTCCGGCCTTCGCGGCCGCCTCCGCGGACGCGATGACCATCGCCGCCGCGCCGTCGTTGATGCCCGAGGCATTGCCCGCGGTGACCGTGCCGTCCTTCTCGAAGCGGGCGACGAGCTTCGCGAGCGCTTCGCGTGTCGTGTCGGGGCGGATGTGCTCGTCCTTATCCACCGTGACATTGCCCTTCTTCTGCTTCACCTCGACGGGGACGATCTCCTTCGAGAAGCGGCAGTCCTCGCGCGCCTTGGCGGCCAGGCGATGGCTGCGCTCGGCGAACTCGTCGGCCGCGTCGCGCGAGATGCCGTACTTGCGCCCGAGGTTCTCCGCGGTGTTCGCCATCCCGAGCCCGTTGTACGAATCGATCAGCGCGACCCAGAGGTAATCCTCGAGCTTCTGCTCGCCGAGGGGGAGACCCCAGCGCGCGCCGCGGATCTGGTGCGGCGCCATGCTCATGTTCTCGGTGCCGCCGGCGAGGACGAAATCCGCCTGCCCGAGCTGGATCTCCTGCGCGCCGAGGAGGATCGCCTGCAGGCCCGAGCCGCACAGACGATTGACCGTCAGCGCCGGTACCTCCTTCGGGACGCCGGACTTGAGTCCGATGTGCCGGGCGAGGTAGACGGCGTCACCCGACGTCTGCAGCACGTTGCCGAAGATGACGTGATCGATCTGCTTGGGGTCGACCTTCGAGCGCTCGAGCGCGGCCCTCGCCGCGATGACGCCGAGCTCCGTCGCCGAGGTGTCGCGCAGCGCGCCGCCGAACGTGCCGAAGGGGGTGCGTGCGCCGTCGACGAGGACGATGTCCTTCATACCGTCATTGTCCCACTCGCCAGACGGTTGCTCGAAAGGAAGGCGATATCGCGCGACGAACGCCCGGCGATCGTGAGGTCCGCGAGGATCTCACCGACCGCACTGGCGAACTTGAACCCGTGGCCCGAGCAGGCGGAGGCGTACGTCACCGGTCCGTCGCGGTCGATGATGAAATGCCCGTCCGGGCTGTTCGTGTAGAGACACACCTGCGCGCGGCGGCGCTCGCCGTTCGCGAGCGGCATACGGCGGCGAAGCCACGACCGGACGCGCTCCTCGTCGGTCGCGTTCGGCTCGCGGTCGACCGTGTCAGGGTCGACGCGCTCGCCGAAGTGGAGGCCCGCCATCTTGAGGCCGCTCGCTGGGTCGTACGGGAATCCGTAGTAGAGGCGGTCGGTGTCCTCGACGATGTAGACCGGCAGTTTCGCGAACGCCTCGCGATCGCGAAGCGGCTCGAACCAGAAGAGCACGTTCCGCTCGACCGAAAGATGCGGCGCGAACTGCGGCAGCAGGCGAGACAGCCACGCGCCGGCGGTGATCACGAGGCGCCGCGCGCCGTAGCTGCCCTGCGCGGTGGTGACGCGTACACCCTCACCGTCGCGTTCCCAGCGCTCGACGGGCTCGGAGAAACGAAGCGTCGCGCCGTGCCGCTCGGCCAAACGGAGATGCGTCTCGACCGAACGCTCCGGCGCGAGCCAGCCGGCCTGCGCATCGAAGACGCCGGCCCAGTCGGGATCGACGGCGAACACCGGATAGCGCTGCCGTAGCTGTGCGTTGTCGAGCAGCTCGTGGTCGAGATCGTGCGTCCGCGCGCTCGCGAGCGAACCGGAGACCAGCTCGCCGTGCGGCGGCCCCATGTACAGGCCGCCGGTCTGCGTGAGCAGGGTCTCGCCGCCCTCGCGCTCGAGCTCGCGCCACAGATCCCACGCGCGCTTGAGAAGCGGGACATAGCTGGGGTGCTCGTAGTACGAGAGGCGGATGATCCGCGAGAGCCCGCCGAAGGACGCGAGCGTGTGCCCGCGCGCGAAGCGATCGAACCCAAGGACGCTCCGTCCGCGCTTCGCGAGCTGATACGTCGCGGCGCTGCCGTGCGCGCCGACCCCAGCGACGATGACGTCCCACATCGTTGTCAGAGAGAGGAGTCCCCGTATGGCTCCGCGGCGCGCGCGAGCTCGCGAAAGAAGTCGAGGACGAACCGCCTACCCCCTTCCGCCGCTTGTCTACCGGTCTCCGTTTCGAGCGTCAGCGCGGACCCCCTGCCCGACAACATGAAGTCGAGAATCCGCGTCAGCGGCCAGTCCATCTCTCCCATCGTGCGGATCGCCTGGTAGACGCCGAACGCGCCGAACTTCTCCAGCAGATCCGCGTCGGCCACGACTTTCGCGTCCAGGCCTTCCGGGTGGTCATCACGCATGCTGCCCTTATGGGTGCGGATACAGCTCGCTTGTTTCGCGATCTCCTCCGCCGGATAGGAGACTTCCGCGGCGTCTAGATACTCGGCAAGCTTGTCGGCGCCGCGGGGCCCGTGACCTTCGGGCGGTCCGTAGAGGTGACCGATGTCGTGCATCACGATCGCAGGCAGGACGACGCGCATGTCAGCGCCTTCGGCCTCACCAATGACGATGGCGTTCAAGGTGTCGCGATAGATGTGCTCCCAGTTATGGGCGGTCAGCCTTTTCTCGGCCTCAAATCGTTGCTTCGTGTACCTGAGGACAGACCGAAGGCGCTGATCTTGATCCAGGTAAGCCTGCAGCTTCTTCCGAAGTTCGTCGTGGCTCGTGGCTATCACGTTTCTCCCAGATCCAACGCGCCGCGAGAACAGTACTAGCCTGCCACCGCCGTCGCGACGATGTTCGCGACCTCGTTGGTCTTCTGGCTCCCCGCGTCAACACCTTTGATGCGGCCGCTCTGGAGTCCCTCACGGACCGCGTCCTCGATCGCGCGGCTCGCGTCGTTCTGGCCGAGGTACTCGAGCATCAGCGCGACGGCGCCGATCGCGCCGACTGGACTCGCGACGCCTTTGCCCGCGTACTTCGGCGCCGAGCCGTGAATGGGTTCGAACATGGATACGTGACCCGGATTGATGTTCCCCGACGCCGCCACGCCCAGACCGCCGCAGATCGCCGCGCCCAGGTCGGTGATGATGTCGCCGAACAGATTCGTCGTGACGATCGTGTCGAATTGCTCCGGTCGCAGCACCAGCCACATGCACGCCGCGTCGACGTACATCGCGTCCCGCGTGACGTCGCCGAACTCGTCACCGATCTCGTCGAAGATCCGGCGCCAAAGCTCTTGAATCGGGATCGCGTTGGCCTTGTCCACCAGGGTCAGGTGCCGATCCGGCCGCGTCCGCGCGAGCTCGAACGCGTAGCGGACGACGCGCTCGATCCCCGGCCGCGTGAAGCGCATCGGCACCTCGGCGACCTCGTCCTTTCCGCGGCCGGTCACCCAACCGGTCTGGCCGTACACGTCCTCGGTGTTCTCGCGTACCACGACGAGATCGATATCCGCCGCGCGCTTGCCCTTGAGCGGCACCAGCCGGTCGTCGTACGCGACGATGGGCCGGAGGTTGACGTAGAGGTCGAGCTGCCGGCGCATGCCGAGGATGACGTCCCGCTCGACCACGCCGCGCGGTGCGCGCGGATCGCCGATCGCACCGAAGAGGATCGCGTCGAAGTCACGCAGACCGTCGATGTCCTGGGGTGTGATGCGCCCGCCAGACTCCAGGTAGCGCGCTGAAGACCACCCCAATTCCTCGCGCGATGTGGAAAAGCCGAAGCGCCTTTCGGCCACGTCGAGGACGCGGAGCGCGGCGCGCGTGACCTCGGGACCGATCCCGTCGCCGCCGATGACGGCGAGGCGGAAAGAGGGGCTCATGGAATGTCCGCAATCCTCGCAGAACCGTTGACGCGGCGCAGACAGCGGACTAACTTCAACGTAGATGCTTCACCGCTGCGCCGCCATGGTCATGCCCGAGGCCCATTGCACTTGCGTCTGTGCGATGAGCGACCACGGCTTGGGAGGCGGCAGCTAGCTCGCACACCCGTTCTCAGCGATCTGTTGCAGGCCTCCCAGATGGGAGGCCTTTCGTTTTCCAAGGAGGTACGAGAGATGAGCGACACGAGATACCTGGCGATCGCGTTCTCGAGCCGGATCGCCAATGGGCATCTGCGAACAGCGGTGACCGCGGCCGCGCCGCCCGACGCGAAGGTCGTGCGGACGCGGTCCGACGTGGTCGCAGCCGTGTTCGAGGTGGACGAGGACGTCGACGCGCGCAGCGAGGGGGAGCGGCTGCGCCGTCGCGTCGCCAAGGACGCGGAGGACGACGAGCTCTCGGTCGCCGTGTCGGGGCCCAAGCGTGGCGCGACGGGGGCGCACCTCGCGCTCCTCCAGGCAGAGCAGGCCGTGTCGCTCGCGCGGACCAACGGCGGCAAGGCCAAGACGACGCACTTCGAGGACCTCGGGCCGTATCGCTTCGTCCTGGGCCAGCCGGAGAGCGACATCGAGGCGTTCGCCGACCGCGTGCTCGGTCCGCTCGCCGACGGCGACGAGCGTTACGCCGATCTCGTACGCACGCTGGAGGCCTATCTCAAGCTGCACGGCAGCGTGAACGGCGTGGCGCGCGAGCTTTACCTGCATCGCAACACCGTGCGGCAGCGGCTGCGTCGCATCGGTCAGCTGACTGGAGCCAAGCTCAGCAGCGCCGACGATCGGCTTGCGTTACACCTCGCCCTTCTCGGACGGCAGGCGCTGGACCGCATCGCGAGCTAACGCGACGCCGGCGCCACCTCGCGGTAGGCGTCGACGAGCGCGCCGAGGCTCGCGGGATTCGCGACCGCGCCTTCGCTGACGGCGCCGGCCATGGGCTGTCCCATGAGCAGGCGCTTCACCGGGACCTCGAGCTTCTTGCCGTTCAGCGTCTTCGGGATCTCCGGCACCGCGAGGATGCGATCCGGCGCGTGACGCGGTGACAGCTCGCGACGCAGGGTCTCGCCGATGCGACGGCGCAGGGCGTCATCGAGCGTCGCGCTCGGAGCGAGCACGACGAAGAGGACGAGCTCGGCGTCGCCGCCGCCGACCTCCACCACCAGGCTGTCCTTTATCTCCGGCAGCTGCTCGACGATCCGATAGAACTCGCTGGTGCCCATGCGCACGCCGCCGCGATTGAGCGTCGCGTCGGAGCGCCCGTAGATGACGGACGAGCCGTCGGGGTTGAAGCGGATCCAGTCGCCATGACGCCACACGCCGGGGAACACGTCGAAGTAGCTCGCGCGATACCGCGTGCCGTCGGGATCGTTCCAGAGGGAGAGCGGCATCGAGGGCAGCGGACGCGTGATGACGAGCTCGCCGACCTCGCCGACGACCGGCTTTCCCTCCGGCGAGTATGCCTCGATCTTCGCGCCGAGCGCGGCGCATTGCAGCTCGCCGGCGCGAACCGGGAGCAGCGGACATGACTGCAGGAACGCGGTGCACACGTCGGTGCCGCCGCTCACGCTGCCGACCGGGACCGATCGCCCGAGTGCATCGACGATCCAGGTGAAGCCCTGCGGTGCGAGGGGCGCGCCGGTCGAGCCGACCGCGCGGATGCGGCGCAGCGAATCGCGGTCGGCAGCGGCGTTCGCCTTCATGCAGGCCTGGATGAACGCGGCCGACGTTCCGAAGTACGTGACGCCGACGTCCGCGGCGAAGCGCCACAGCGTGCCCAGGTCGGGATACGCCGGGCTGCCGTCGAACAGCACCGCGGTGCCGCCCAGCGGCAGGATGCCCAGCACGTAGTTCCACATCATCCAGCCTGTCGTCGTGAACCAGAAGAAGCGGTCGTCGGCGCCGAGGTCCTGATGCAGCGCGAGTGACTTCAAGTGCTCGAGCAGGATCCCGCCCTGGCCGTGCACCAGTCCCTTCGGTAGGCCGGTGGTGCCCGACGTGTAGAGCACCCAGAGCGGATGCTCGAACGGGAGCTGCGCGAACGCGAGTGGCGCCGTCTCCGACGCAAGGTCGGCCCAGGACATGCGCGATGCCGATCGCGCCGGCGTCGCGTCGGGATGTAGGTAGGGGAGCACGACCGTGGCACGCAGGCCCGGCAGCGCACGCTCGATGTCCGCGAGCCCGCGCGTGCGATCGAAGTCGCGGCCGCCGTAGCGGTACCCGTCGACGGCGAAGAGGACCTTCGGATCGAGCTGGCTAAAGCGATCCACGACCGCGCGCGTGCCGAAATCGGGCGAGCAGCTGGACCAGATCGCGCCGAGGCTCGACGTCGCGAGCAGCGCGACCACGGTCTCGGGGATGTTCGGCAGGTAGGCCACGACGCGGTCGCCACGCGTAACGCCGAGACGCACGAGTCCCGCGCGAACGGCGGCGACCTGCCGCGCGAGCTCGGCGTAGCTGACCGTGTCGGTGCGTTCGAGGCCGCGCGTCTCGGAGCGCGCGATGAGCGCGGGATGATCGTCTCGTCGTGTGAGCGCGTGCTCGGCGTAGCTGAGCTCGGCTCCCGGGAACCACGACGCGCCGGGCATCGTGTCGCGTGCGAGGACGCTCTCGTAGCGATGGCTCGAGCGAACTCCGAGGTGGTCCCAGATCGAGGACCAGAACGCGTCCAGGTCGCTCACCGACCAGCGCCAGACGTCCTGATACGTCGTGAAACTCAGACCGCGGTGGCGTGCGAGCCACTCCAGGTAGCGCGTGATGTTCGCGCGATCGATATCCGCTTCGCTCGGGGTCCAGATCGTCTCGATGCATCCATCGTATGCGGATAGCATCGGAGGATGCGACAGCGCGAGGTCGCGACGCTCTTCGACTACACGTACTGGGCGCATCGGCGCATCCTCGCGACCGCGACGCGCCTGACCGACGCGCAGTTCAGACTGCGATCGGTGATCGTGGGGCGCGATCTGCGGGCGACGCTCGTGCACACGCTCGATGTCGAGTGCAGCTGGCGCCTGCGGCTACAGCGTCGTCCCGAGGAGGAGTGGCGAAAGACCCTTCCGATCACCGACTATCGCAACGTCGCGGGGCTGGCCGAGCACTGGAGGCGTGACGAAACGGCGATGCGTGAATGGGTCGCGACCCTCGACGACGAGGCCCTCGCCCGCAGCGCCGATATCGATGCGAAAGAGCAGTACCCGCTCTGGTACTACCTGGTGCACATGGTCACGCACAGCCAGCAGCACCGATCCGAGTCGGCGCAGCTGCTCACGCAGCTCGGGCAGTCTCCCGGCGATCTCGACTTCCTTGACTACGCGGACTGGGCGCGCGGATCCGGTTAGTACGCGCTCCGTTGCGGCCGCTTCTGCTCGAAGCAGTCGGAGCAGTACACGGGCTTATCGCCACGCGGCTGGAACGGCACGCGCGCTTCCTTACCGCAGTTGCTACACACCGCGCTGAACATCTCGCGCTGGCCGCCGCCGTATCCACCACCGCCACCACCGCCACCGCCTCCTGCGCGACGCGCGGCGCGATCGGCCGGGCATCGACTCGGCGCGTTCTGGAGCCCGCGCGAGGCGTAGAACTCTTGCTCGCCGGCCGTCCAAATGAACTCTTGGCCGCAGTCGCGGCACGTCAGGGTCTTGTCCTGGAAGCTCACGTGATCCGCCCTCCCCTTTAGAAAGAGGCCAGTGTACGGACCTTGTGCAACCTGCCTGAGGCGACGCCGTCGCGATTGACGCGGGCGGCGGCGCGTCGCTACGGTGCACCGACGATGGCTCAGCGGATCTCCATGTCCATGCCGATGGCCCCCCTGGCGGGGCCCGCTACGCGTTTGGGAGGCTGAGCCCGACCGCCTTCGCGTTCCGTCGGCATTTCGAGGCCTCCCGTTCGGGAGGCCCTTTTGATTTTGAGAGGAGAACGGACATGACGACGACGCTCAAGGAGATCACCGCACTGCGCGGGCTGCGCTGTCGCGCTTGCTCCGCGCTGCAACCGGCCGACGACCGCTACGTCTGCGCCGAGTGTCTCGGACCGATCGAGCCGGAGTACGACCTCGCGGCGTTCGAGACCCAGACGCTGCGTGACGAGATCGAGCGCGGACCCGCATCGCTCTGGCGCTATGCGCCTCTTCTTCCAGTGCCGGCGCCCCCGACGGGCTGGCCGGTGGGCTGGACGCCGCTGCTCGAGGCGCGCCGCCTCGGCGCAGCGCTCGGGATCGAGCGCCTCTATCTGAAGGATGACACCCGCAACCCGACGCTGTCGTTCAAAGACCGGCCGGTCGCGGTCGCGCTCGCTCGCGCGCTCGAGCTCGGGCTTGACACGATCGCCTGTGCGTCGACGGGGAACCTCGCGGGCGCGGTCGCCGCGGCCGCGGCGCGCAACGGTCTTCGCGCATTCGTGTTCGTTCCGGCGGACATCGAGTCGGGCAAGATCGCGAGCGCGGCGGCGTACGGCGCGACGGTCGTCCGCGTGCGCGGCGCGTACGACGGTGTGAATCGTCTCTGCGGCCGGCTCGCCGACGAGTACGGCTGGGGATTCGTGAACTTCACGCTGCGTCCGTACTACGCGGAGGGAAGCAAGACCGTCCTCTTCGAATGCGCGGAGCAGCTGGGCTGGGAGCTGCCGCATCACATCGTTGTGCCGGTCGGATCGGGCGCGCTCCTCACGCGCCAGGCGACCGCGGCGGGTCAGCTCCGCGCGACGGGTCTCGTCCCCGACTCGCGTCTCCACATCCACGCCGCGCAGCCCGCCGGATGCGCGCCGGTGGCCGATGCGGTCCTCGACAACTGGCGACCGGTCGAGGCGGTGCGCCGGCCGGACACGATCGCGAAGTCGCTCGCGATCGGCGCTCCAGCCGACGGCGACGGCTCGGTCAGGATCGTCCGCGAGACGCGCGGCAGCGCGGCGTCCGTGAGCGACGATGAGATCCGCCAGGGGACGATGCTGCTCGCGACGACCGAGGGCGTGCTGGTGGAGCCCGCCGGTGGCGTGGTCGTCGCGACCGCGAAGCAGCTCGCCTCGCGCGGCGTCTTCCACGCGGGCGAGACGGTCGTCCTCTATCTCACCGGCAACGGCTACAAGGGCGGTCCGGAAACGACCGCCCTCGGTCCGGTCATCGACGCCGACGCCGATGCGTTCCGTCTCGCGTACGAGGAGGTGCTCGCGTGAGCGTCACCGTTCGACTCCCCACACCGCTCCGTTCCGCCGTCGGCGGCGAACGCACCATCCTGGTCGACGCGACCGACCTCGCGTCGCTCCAACGCGAGATCGCGGCGCGCTATCCCGAGCTCGGCGCGCGCGTCCTGCGCGACGGCTCGTTCGGCCGCTTCGTGACCGTATTCGTCGACGGCGAGGACGCCCGTTTCCTCGAACAGAACGCCGATTTGAGCGGGGCAAAGGTCGTCGAGATCCTCCCCGCGATGTCGGGCGGCTGACGGGTCCGCGAGCCCCGACCGTAGGATTCGCCGCGGGCGATGGACGATCGCGTTCAGCTACAGCGGTTTGTCGATGCGCAGCAGCCCGTATACGACACCGTACTCGGGGAGCTCCGCGCTGGCCGTAAGCGCAGTCACTGGATGTGGTTCGTCTTTCCGCAGATTTCGGGGCTCGGCCACAGCATGACGTCGCAGACATTCGCCGTGTCGTCGCTGGCCGAAGCCGCCGCCTACTTGGCGCATCCCACGCTTGGCCCGCGGCTGCGCGAGTGCACCGCGCTGGTCGCCGGCATTCAAGGACGTTCGGTCGGCGAGATCTTCGACTATCCCGACGATCTGAAATTCCATTCATCGATGACGCTATTTGCCCAGGCGGCGCCTCGAGAACCGATCTTTGCCGATTGCCTCCGGAAGTACTTCGGCGGTCAACTCGATCCGCGCACTCTTGCTCGCCTGTAGCGGGTCCCCTTTGCGGCCATGCCCCGCCGAACCCGCCGGGCAGTTCCCGGATCGTGGAAAACGTTGACGGACTGATACGCGCCACACCCCTGTAAACATTGACCGGCTGTGCGCGACGCACTAGCCTGACGACCTCGTGTTCCAGCCGATCATCGTCATCGTCCCGGTCGACCTTCTCGTCCTTGAGAAGGCGCACCAGACGTTGGGAGGCGGACGGACCTAGCCGCACAGCACAAGCGAAGACTCGAAAGCCTCCCAGAAGGGAGGCTTTTTCTGTTAGGAGGGCACGACGAGCGACGCGCGGTATCTGGCGATCGCGTTCGCAAGCCGCCACCCCGGAGCGGCGTCGAAGCTACGCGCCGCCGTCGCCGCGGTCGTGCCCGAGGATGCGCGTGTCGTCCGCACCGCTAGTGGTTTCGTCACCGCGGTCATCGCGGCGGCCACGCCCGTCGACGCGCGCAGCGAAGGGGAGCGGCTGCGCGCGCGCGTGGCCGCCGACGTCTCCGACGGCGAGCTCTCCGCGGGCGTCGCGGGCCCGAAGCCCGGGTCGTCGGGCGCACACTTCGCGCTCGTCCAGGCGGAGCAAGCCCTGGCGCTCGGACGCAGCGATGGCGGCCTCGGCCGCACGACCCACTTCGATGACCTCGGTCCATACTGCTTCGTCCTCGGCCAGCCCGCGAGCGAGATCCGCGCGTTCTCCGAGCGTGTTCTCGGACCCCTTGGCGCCGACGAGCGCAACGCGGATCTGGTGCAGACGCTCGACGCGTACCTCCGCCTTCAGGGCAGCGTGAACGGCGTCGCGCGCGAGCTGTACCTGCACCGCAACACCGTTCGCCACCGACTTCGCCGCATCGCGAAACTCACCGGCGCCGACCTCACCGATGCCGATTCGTTGCTTGCGCTGCGCCTCGCGATCCTCGGACGACAGGCGCTCGTGAGGCTCGCCTCGTGATGCATCGAGGAGTGCGCGATGCACAACGCCCCCTTTCGGGGGTTGACCGCCCTGTGGTCTGGCAAGAACACTGGACGGACATGGAATTCGCCCGCTTCCTCCTCGCCCTTATCGGCATCGTCCTCGTTGAGAGGACATACGTGCGCACGGGAGGATAGCGGCACAGCACTCGCGAACAGGACCAAAGACAAAGGGCCTCCCAAAACGGGAGGCCTTCTTCATTTAGGTGAAGAAAAGGGAGACGACCGTGGCAGTGACCGTCGAGCGCCAGGGGCGCGACCGCGCGACGCCGTGGATCGAAACGAGCGGCAACCAGGTGCTCATCGACGTCCTGCGCTCATGGGGCGTCACCTTCTTCGCCGGCGTCAACGGCGGCGGCGTCGTGCACGTCGCGAAGCACCTCGAGCCGTACGAAGATCTGGCGCAGTCCCGCGACGGTGTCTCCCGGATGCTCACCATGGGCGAGTACGTCGCGGGGTTCGCGCCGCTCGGCCACTGGTACGCCACCGGCCGCATCGCGGGGTGCGTCACGACGACCGGCGCCGCGACGAAGCTCGGCGGCAGCGGGATGACCGACGCGAAGCTGCACAACATCCCCGCCGTCTACCTCATCGCACTGAACTCGACGATGTCGATCGGCAACGCGCCGCTGCAGGACGTGTCCGAACACGGAATGAACGTCGTGCCCCAGCTCGAGGCCGAGCTCGGCGAGGGCTGTGTCGTCATCGACAGCGTGCATTCGCTCGAGGACGGGCTGCGCCAAGCGCAGCGTGTGCTCAAGCGATCGAAGCCCGTCGCGATCGCGTTCCACCCCGACGTGCTCTCGCGTCCCGCGGACGCATCGGTACCGTGGACGTCGAAGCCGCGCACCTTCGCGGCGCGCGACGTCTCCGACTTCCTCGAGGAGTTCCCGCGCGCCGCGCGCGGCAAGCGCGTGCTCGTCTACGTCGGCGGCGAGGCCGCGTTCGCCCCCGGCATCCGCGAGCTCACGACGCGTCTCTCCGAGCTCCTCCACGCTCCCACGGTGTGGTCGGTCAACGGGGCGAACGCGGTCTCGCCGGCGAGCCGCTGGGGCTTCGGCTACATCTCCTTCGGCGGCAACGACGTCGCGATGGATCTGTGGAAGGGCGTCACGAAGGACGACGTTGTCATCACGCTCGGCTTCGACGCCGGCGAGTACTCGCTCAATCTCGGAAAGATCAACGCCGGTCACGTCTGGCATTTCACCGACCTGCGCGACGCGTACGGCCACAAGCAGGGCGAGTTCCGTCACCGCGTCGCGAACGAGTACCGACTGGTGCGCGGTGACATCGGCTTCGTGCTCGAGGAGATCCTGGGGCGCCTGCCGTCCGCGATGGGCGAGCGGCCCGAGGTCGTGCCGGCGCCCGCGTCGCTCAACAAGCGTGAGATCTCACACGACGTGCGGCCGGGCACCGTCGACGCCATGGAGTTCTACGGGCGCCTGCACGGCATGTGGCGTCCGAACTCGATCGGCTTCGACGACGTCTGCACCGCCTACAAGGACCGGCAGTACGTCGCGCAGCGGCCGAGCGAGAACATCCGCTTCTTCACCACGCACGACGGCTCGGCGATGGGCGGCGCGTTCGGCCTCGGCGTCGGCGCGAAGGCCGGCGACCCGTCGCAGCACACCTTCGTCTTCACAGGCGACGGGTGCTGGCGTCTCTTCGGCGGCGCGCTCGCCGACGCCGCGAACATGGATCTGCGCGTCTTCGTCGTGAACAACGGGGTCTACGGAATCGTCGACAAGGGCCTCGAGGTCATCATCCCCGATGTCCCGAAGCGCCAGTACCACTCGAAGCTCCCGCAGATCGATTTCGTGAAGGCCGCCGAGGCGCACGGTTGGGACGGCGTGCGCGTCGCGCCCGATCTCTCGAATCTCAGCGACATCGTCGACGCGTGCTACGAGCAGAAGGGCCGCTCGTTGCTCGTCGAGGTGCCGATCGACGCCGACCAGATGCTCGGTCTGAACCCGCGGCTCAATAACCTGACGACCAAGACATATCTCTAAAGAGGAGGACGACGATGGCCACCGTGTACTACGACAAAGACGCCGACCCGAGGGCGCTGCGTGGCAAGACCATCGCCGTCATCGGGTATGGGAGCCAAGGTCACGCGCACGCGCAGAACCTCCGCGACAGCGGGTACGACGTCGTCGTCGGCCTGCAGGCCGGCAGCAAGAGCTGGGCGAAGGCGGAGCAGGACGGCTTCAGCGTCCGCGAGACCGGCGATGCCGCGCGCAACGCCGACGTCGTCGCGCTGCTCGTCCCCGACCAGTATCACCGCGAGGCGTATGACAAGGTCGCGCCATTCATGGGGAAGGGCCGCACCCTCCTGGTCGCGCACGCGTTCTCGGTCCACTTCGGCGAGGTGAAACCGCATCCCGAAGCCGACGTCGTGATGATCGCGCCCAAGGCGCCCGGTCACCGCATGCGCGAGGTCTTCAAGGAGGGCAAGGGCGTCCCGGCGTTGCTCGCCGTCTACCAGGATGTCTCGGGCAAGGCCGAGCGGACCGCTCTCGCGTACGCGCAGGGCGTCGGCGCGACCCGTGCCGGCGTCATCACGACCACGTTCGCCGAAGAGGTCGAGACCGACTGGTTCGGCGAGCAGGTCATCCTCTGCGGTGGCATCAGCGAGCTGATGAAGGCGAGCTTTGACACGCTCGTCGACGCCGGGTACCAGCCCGAGGTCGCGTACTTCGAGTGCGTGAACGAGATGAAGCTCATCGTCGACCTCATCTACGAGGGCGGGCTCTCGTACATGCGCTACTCGGTTTCCGACACCGCGGAGTTCGGCGACTACACCGTCGGCCCGCGGATCATCGACGCGCGCGTGCGCGAGGAGATGAAGAAGGTCCTGAGCGACATCCGCGACGGCACCCACGCGAAGAAGTGGATCGCGGAGTACCGGAACGGCGCGCCGAACCTGTACGCGCAGCGCGCCAAAGAGCAGGAGCAGCCGCTCGAGCAGGTCGGACGGCGGCTCCGCCAGATGATGCCGTGGCTTCCGAAACGCGAGGTCCCCGGGCGGACGGCCGCCCGTTCAGAGCCGGCTCGGCCGCCCGAGCCGGTCGCCGCGGCGGATTAGTTAAGGAGGACGTGATGCGACAGATCGAGATCTTCGACACCACCCTGCGCGATGGTGAGCAGGCGCCGGGTGCGGCTCTTACCGCCGCAGCGAAGCTCGAGGTCGCACGCGCCCTCGCCGACCTCGGCGTGGACGTCATCGAGGCCGGCTTCCCCGCGGCATCCGACGGCGAGGCTGCCGCGGTGCGGCAGATCGCGCAGGACGTCACGGGCGTGACGATCGCGGCCCTCGCGCGCGCGAACGACGGCGACGTCGATGCCGCGGCGAAGGCCCTCGCGCCGGCGCAGCGCAAGCGGATCCACGTGTTCATCGGGACGTCCGACATCCACCTGGAGCGCAAGCTCCGCATCACGCCGCACGAATGCCTGCTGCGCGTCGAGCGCGCGGTCCGCCGCGCGATGGAGCACGCCGACGAGATCGAGTTCTCGGCCGAGGATGCGACGCGGACGGACATCCACTTCCTCGGCACCGTCTATCAGGTCGCGGCCGCGGCGGGCGCGCGGATCATGAACGTCCCGGACACCGTCGGCTACGCGCAGCCCGACGAGTTCGCGCGGACGGTGCTCGCGGTCCGTGGCGCGCTGACCGCCTACAACGGCGGCATCCGCGTGTCGGTGCATTGCCACAACGACCTCGGGCTCGCGGTCGCGAACGCGCTCGCCGCTATCGAGGTCGGCGCATCGCAGGCGCACGTGACGATGAACGGGATCGGCGAGCGCGGCGGCAACGCCTCGCTCGAGGAGAC
>Ga0114129_10002424_pt1 | contig 25865 bp, 16 predicted proteins | sample RhiMetdeltSRZDD1_FD_80071 | JGI IMG/M metagenome (GOLD analysis project Ga0114129, IMG submission 80071) | Populus rhizosphere microbial communities from Tennessee, USA - Rhizosphere MetaG P. deltoides SRZDD1 (version 2) (version 2) | ecosystem: Host-associated > Plants > Roots > Rhizosphere >...
AATGCTGCGCTCCATCGCGGGACTGCCGGGCTGGCTCCCGGCGGCGATCTTCCTGGGAGCCGTCGCGGGCGCGATCCTCGCGTTTCGGACGCGCGCGCTTCCGGGCGCGTGCCTCCTGCTGTTTCTGGTCATGCTGATCTTCGCGCCCGGGATCTGCGAGTACTACTTCGTCTGGCCGATCGCCCTGGGCTCGCTCTACGGCGGCGCGGGGTACTTCGTGTACACGCTGGTGGTGTCCGGGTTCTACATCGGGGGAGCGCTGGAGGGGCTCGGCGTGCCCTTCGCGCACTTGCCGGGATGGCACGGAGTCTGGTGGAGCCTGGTGCTCTGGCTGGCCTGGGAGCTGCGTCGGCGGGATATCCTCCGCAGCCAATGACCCCCAAGCGCGGTGTGCGGCCCGAGCTCTGGCTGACCCTCGCCTCGGTCCTGGGTTCCTTCCTCGTCTACTGGCCGTTTCGCGGCGACATGTCCACGATCTATCGCTTCTGGGACGGGCCCAACTACCTGACGGTCGCGCGGACGCTCTACGCGATCCGGCCCGACAATCCGCTGCTCGCCTACGTCTACGATCCACGCTATTACCTGACGCACCTGCCTCTCTACCCGCTGTGCGTGCGCGCGCTGTCGTGGATCGCGGGATACGAGCCGGCGTTGCTGCTCGTGTCGGTCCTCTCTTCGGTCGCCGCCGTTCTCCTCTTCTACCGTCTGGCGCGGGACGTCTGGAAGCTTCCCGCGCCCGAGTGGCTCGCGCTCGTCTTTCTCTTCCTGCCCCCGCGGTGGCTGCTTTACCGATCCACCGGCGCGACCGAGGCGCTCTCGGCGGCCCTGGTCCTGGCCTCGATCTGGTTCTTCGAACGGGCGCGCATCGGACGCGCGTCGCTTACGGGCGGGCTCGCCGCGGTCACGCGCATCTCGGGAATCATGCTCGCTCCGGCCTATGCGATCGCGCTCGCGAAGCAGAAGCGCTGGCGGTCGCTGCCATGGCTGGCGCTGATTCCGGCGGGTGTCTTCGCCTACTGTGTCTTCTGCGCCGTCCGCTTCGGCGACTTCTTCGCGTACTTGAAGCCCCATGGCGAGAAGATCGCGGCGTTTCGCCCGTTCGGCTTTTTTCCGGCACTCTTTCAGAAAGGTCTCTACCACCAGGCCGAGTTCCATATCCTCCTGTTCGTCCTGTACGCCGTCGGTACCTTCCGCCTGCGCCACCGCTTCCCGGTTCTGTTCTGGTACTGCCTGTTCACGCTCGCGCTCTTAGTCTGCGTCTCGACCGAGGACTGGAGCCGCTACTTCCTGGCGATGGCTCCCTTCGCGCTGATCGTCGGGTTCCACGACCTCATCGACACGCGGGAGTTCCGCTGGATGTTTCCGATCTTCGCAGCGCTCTCGCTCTACTACGCCTGGAGCGTGATCCCGCTGAACGGCTGCCGGCCCGACATCTACGAGGCGCTGCGCGTTCATCTGGGGCTGCCGGCCGCGCCCGCGCCTCCTTAAGCCGGAGCCGCGGATCGGGGTCGGGTCGCCCATGCCATTCCGAGCGCGATCGCGAGCGTCGCCGCCTGGATCGCGACGCCGATCCGGAAGGGCGCTCGGTCGTAGGCGATCTCGATCTCGTGGGTTCCCGCCGGGACGGGGACTGCGAGGTCGCGGCCGTTGGCCACGAGAACCCGCGCGGGCTTCCCGTTCAGCCGCGCCTTCCACGCCGGGAAGTAGGTCCGCGAGAAGAGGACATGGCCGGGACCCTGGGCCTCGACCCGCGCACGGACGCGGTCCGGAGTGACGGATTCGACCGTCAGGCGCGCGGCCGTCGGCGCGGCCTCGGCCATCCGGTCCTCGCCGCCGCGCAGAACGACGTCGGTGGCCGGATCGAACCCGTCGGAACGCAGGAGCTCGATCGTTCCCGAGAGGGAAGCGCGGTGGTGCGCGCGGCCGGCCCACCGCAGCTCCGGCAAGGGTTGCGGGTCCTCGAAGAGCACGAGTCTCTCGTGCGCCACCGAGAGGCCGGTGGCTGGACGATAGAGGGGATGCGGATCACCCTCGTGGGCCAGAACCCAGCGCACTCCGAACGTGCGCAGCATCCGGTCCTGCGCCGCGGGAGCCGAAGCCGCGGCGGCTTCGCTCGCGATGCGGTTGTAGTAGCCGTAAGAGCCGTCGGGATCCTGGTCGAACAGAAAGCGCACGCCGAACGCGGCTCCCGTCAGAGGCACCAGCCGCTCGATGCGGGCCCGGGCGGCGGCGGACTGGCGCGGCAGCTTCTCGCGCACGACCGGCTCGAGGGCCGAAAGCTCGAGACGCTCCGCCGAGGGCACGTACAGCCGTCCTTCGCCCCGAAGCTGCTGGAGAAGTGCGGGAGAACGGTCCAGCTCCGCGGCGGCGCCCGACGCGAAGAGCGGAAGGCCCCAGACCATGGCGAGGCAGACGGACGCGAGCCCGAGAAGGTAGCCCCGGTCCACGCCCTGCGGAGCCCACTTCAGCAGCAGACCCACCAGAACCACGGTCGCCATGCCGATGGCGGCGTCGCCGCGAACGAGCCCGCGGAACGCCTCGACCACCGCAACGTCGTAGCGGCTGCCGGCGAGCGCCGCGTGCGCCCGCTGATCGATCGCTCCGCCCGGAGCCGCGGCGATCCATGCCGCGGCAAAAAGGCACAGAACCGCGAAGAGCACCGCGAGACCTCGACGCCCGATCGAACGGCGGGACAGCGCCGCGGCGGCCAGGCCTGACAGCAGCGCCACGCAGAGCGTCGTCAGCAGGTAGAACTTGATGGGGTAGCGCAACCTCCGCAGGAACGGGACGCCGTAGAGGAGTCCGTAGAAGGGGAGCGCGAAGCCGAACGAGAAAAGGAGCGTCGCGCCTGCGGCGGCGGCGAGCGCGGCCGCGCGCCCGTCCCAGAAACGTCGGTCGAGGGCCGCCAGGGCGACCATCAGGAGCGGTGCGACACCGAAGGTGACGCACCAGATGTACACGAAAATCTCGGAGTCGCCGGGGTGCAGCCACGACGATTCCACGCCCGCCAGGCTCGGGTTGCCGCGGAAGCGAGGCAGCAGCCACTCGAAGAATCTCCACGGCGCAAACGGCGCGGCGCCGAAGGCTGTCTTCGAATAGAGATGCTGGCCGCGGACGGTCAACGGAAAGACGGCTCGCAGCGTCAGCAGCAGCGGCGCGGCGAGGCCGAGGGCGAGGGCTCCGGCGAGGAGCCCTCCGGCGACGAGTCCCCCGAGTCTTCGGGTCCGGAGCTCGCGAGGGCCGCGCCACGCTTCCAGGAGCGTCCACCCCACGATGAAGATCACGGTGAGCGCGGTGATGGCCGGCTCGCCGGCGAGCAGTTGAAGACCCAGTGCCAGGCCGGTGGCGATGGCCGCGCGCAGTCTCTCGCGCGTGGTCGCGGCTCTCGCCAGGTCCAGGGCGGCGGCGGCGCACCACGGGAGCCACGCGGCCGCGGCCCCCGAGTTCATGAACGCGGAGCCGTAGGACAGGAGCATTCCCGAGAACGCGAACGCGACGGCGGCGAAAAACGCGGCTCCTTCGGGCAGCCCCAGCCGGCGCGCCAGGGCACGCGCTCCGAGAAACGCCCAGAAGACGTGCAGGAGGTAGTGGAGGTTGAACGCGGAGGTCGGAGGAACGACGCGTTCGAGCAGGAACGTCGGATAGAGCAGCGCGGCATTGGGATTGGCCAGGAGCGGTTGGCCGCCCGAAGCCTCGGCGTTGACGAAAGGAACCTCGCCGCGCGCGAGCGCCGCCGTGGCCACGCGGCGCCACGGCCAGTGCGTCACCAGAGCGTCGCGGAAGATGAGGCGTCGCGCCCCGAGGATCTCCGGCAGCAGCGGTAGTGCGAAGAGAACGGCGACCGCGAGACTCGAAGCGACCGCGCGGCCGCGTGCGCTCATCCCGGTCCATTGTAGGCGAACGGTCCGGACCGCCGCGGCGGCTACAATGACCCATGCCTCCGTTCGAGCGCTCGCCCGTCGCCGGACGTGCGCTCGCCGCGGTGCTTTGCTGCTTCGCGCTGCTCATGCTCCTGTTCCCGGGGACCTTCTCGCAATTCGCCAATCCCAACGAGCTGTCCCGCTACCAGTCGGTCATCGCGGCCTCCGACCGCGGCACGTTCGAGATCTCGAGGGAGATCGGAACGTTGGGAGGACACGAGGACGTGTCGGTGTCCGATGGCCGGACCTACTCGAACAAGGCGCCCGGTCTAGCCTTTGCCGCGATCCCGGTCTATCGCGCTCTCCGCCTGGTCTTACCCGCGCCGTCCAACGTCGCGTCGCCTCTTTTTCCGGCGGTGCGGTTCCTCACCGTGTCGGTCGCTTCGATCCTCGCGCTGGCGGCGTTTGCGCGGCGCGTCTCCGCCGTCAACGCGCGGGCCGCGTCCCTGGTGGTCTACGCCGCGGCTTTCGGCACGCCCTTCCTCTTCTATGCGCGCTCCTTCTTCGCGCATGCGTGGACGGCGGCGCTCCTGTTCCTGGCCTGGGATCGGATCCTGGCGGCCGAGGAGGCCGGCCCATCGCGGCGCGTGACCGTGCCGTACATGATTTCGGGTCTTCTGGCGGGGCTCGCGGCGATCTCGGAGTATCCGGTCGCGTTGATTTCGCTTCTGCTCGCGCTCCGTGCCGCGTCCGGGAAGAACGGCCGCGCCTTCGCGCTCTTCCTCACCGGCCTCGCGGTGCCACTCGCCGGGCTCGCGGTTTACGACACGATCTGCTTCGGGGCGCCCTGGGTCCTGTCCTCGGCGCGCGAAGGGTTCCCCGAGTACCAGAAGCTTTCGACCGGTGGCGCCTTCGGATTCCAGGCGCCGAGCCTCAAGATCGCGCTCGCGTATCTGATCCATCCGGCGAGGGGCGTCCTGATCTTCTCGCCGTTCTTCCTGTGGTGCGTGCCCGGCTTCCTCCGCTGGTGGAGATCGCGGGAGCGCCGTCCCGACTTCGCGCTCTGCCTGGCCACGACGGTTCTCTTCTTCATCGCGATGACGGCGTATCCCAACTGGCACGGGGGCTGGTCGCTCGGGAGCCGGTACCTGTTGCCGGTGCTCTTCTTCGCGGCGTTCCCGATGGCGCAGGCCCTCGATTCACCGCTCTCGCGGGGACTCTTCCTGGCGGCGGTCGTCTTCTCGGCCGCGGGCCAGTTTCTCCTGACCTCGACGTTCGCTCACTTTCCCGACTCCGTCCCGTTTCCCGCGGCGACGGGCTCGTGGTGGTTCCTCGCGCACGGCTGGATCGCGCCGAGCGTCTTCGGTTCGGCGCCGGCGGCGGGCGTTGCGGCGATCGTCATCGCCGCTATGGCTTTTGCGGCGCCTCTCGCGCTGTCGGCGCGCGCCGGGGCGCCGCTGTCGCCGCGGCCGGCGTTGTGCGTTTTCATCGGCGCGGCACCGCTCGCGGCGCTGCTGTTGCGCTCGCCGCCGCTCTCCTATTCGGCGCGGCTCTGGCGCGCCGGAGTGTTCGGCCAGTACTCGGGCCGCGATCCCGCGCGTGCAGAGCTCGCGGCCGTCGCGCGCGCGGCCGCGTCTCCGGAGGAGCAGCGGCAGGCGGTCCGCGCATGGCGGATCTTCGGGCCGCGAGCTTCGCCCTGAGCGACCCTTAGTCCGCGATCTCGAACACGACCCAGCGCGGGATCCAGCGATCGCCGCGGCGGATCGCGCTCTCCGAGCGAAAGAGCGGCTTGATCTTCGACAGCGGCGGAATCGAGAGCCCCGGAAGCTCGGCGCCCCTTCCACCGAAGTCGTAGAGGCGGGACTGGAGCGTCCGGAAGTACGCCGGCGTCGGAGAGAGGCCCTGGGGCCCCGCCTGGAGCAAAGGAGAGCGGCCGAGATACGAGGCGTAATCGTTCATGCGCGGTGTGAGGTCCGTGGCGACGATCCAGCGCGCGCGGCGGCGCCTGGCGATCTCCAGCGCCTCCTCCTCGGAATCCGCCAGGAAGAAACGGATCGAATCCAGAAACCCATAGCCGAAGTTGTTCGCGACCACCGGAAGCTCCGCCCCGTAGAGAATCCAGTGGCCCATCGACCACGGCGCCATCACGGCGGACGCGTTCGCGAGCGCCGGTGGGAAGGGAGGCGGTCCCAGCAGCGCAGGGTCGTATGCGGCGACCGGGTGCGGGATCTTCTCGCGCATCTTCTCGAGCGTGGCAAAGAAGTCCGAGCCCGGCACGAGGTGCGAAGAGAGCTCGTCGCGGAGTCCCCAGGCCATGGGCAGGATCAGCACGCCGGCGGCCAACGCCAATGCGGCGAAGCTCGTTCGCCGCCGGATCCATAGGAACGCCTCGATCAGCGTCACGGCCGCGAGTGGCGCGGCGTAGTAGACGTTCAATCGCTGCGAGAGGGCCAGAAAGAGCGTCACGATTCCCCACACGGTCAGCCCCGTGTAGGTGCCGGGCCGCTCTCCTCGAAGCGCGCCCCGCGCCCATGCCACGATGGCGACGGGAGCCAGAAAGAACGCCAGCGAGAGCTGCTTCGCGGCGAGGGCGGGCCCGTCGGCCAGGAGCGGCCTCGTCTCGAAAATGCCCTTGAGCCAGTCCTTCGGATAGGAGATGTATCCCGAATCGCCGACCGACTCGCTGGTCTTGCCGGCGACGTAGCCGACGCCGCGCATCAGGCCCCCCGTCAGCTCGCGCGCAAACGGCAGGGTCGCGGCCGCGGCCGCCGCCACGAGGACGGAGCCGAAAACGAGCTCCCTCCGCAGGAGGCGGCGCTGCGCGGCCGAGAGCGCCAGGCCGAGCGCCGCGGTCCCGCCGCAGAGCGCCGCGAGAAAGAGGGGCTGAAAAAAACCGAAAGAGATGTACGTCATCGGCGGCTCGAGCCAGCCGAGCCACGCGCTCGTGGCTGTGGCGACCACCGTCGCGGCGCCGCCGAGCACGATCGCCGCGGGCCGGATGATCGATCGACGCGTGAGGGCCGCTTCGAGGACCAGCGACGCGGCGAAGATCGCTCCCCAGAAGATCGCGCCCTGCCACGTCAGAACCGCGAGCGCGAGCGCGAGCCCGGCGGCCGCGTCGCGCGCGGCGGCGCCCGGTCGGTCCGGGTCCTCGCGGCTTCGCAGGAAGAGGACAAGCGCGAGCAGACCGCAGAACGACTCGGCGATGTTCTGATCGGTGTGGGCGTACTGCGACCAGAGCACGTGGCCCGGACACACGGCGACGAAGAGCGCCGCCGCCGCGCCGCCGACATCGCCGTAGAGACGCCGGCCGAGCATGCCCGCCAGCACGGCCGCGCCGACGCCGAACGCGATCGGCATCCATGCAGCTCCCCGTGCCACGACGTCGGGGGACGCCGCCGCGCCGTCGGTCAGTCGGGCGGGCAATGCCAGCGCGAGGTCGTACAGCGGCGGCCAGATCGCGACGCCGCCCGCGGGGAAGTTCATCAGTGGGTCGAACTGGATGGTGCGCGGGAAACGGATCGCGGCGAAACCGGCGCGTCGCAGATGATACGCGGAGTCCGAGTCGAGCGGGCGCACGCGGCCGGCGATGACCGACTCCGCGCGCGTGTGGAGACGCAGAGCGACGCCGAGGACCAGCGCGGCGCACACACCGGTCCAGAAAACCGCCGAGCCGCGCTGCATCACTCTCCATTATGAGGCGTTCGCGTATCATCTGGAGAGATCGTGAAGCTGTCCGTTCTGATCCCCGTCTACAACGAAGCACCGACGATCGATGAGATTCTTCGTCTCGTCGCGGCGGAGAAGACTCCCAAGGAGATCCTCGTCGTGGACGACGGATCCACGGACGGGACGCGCGAGAAGCTCCGCGCCTGGGACGGCCGGGACGGCGTGCGCGTGATCCTGCACGACCGCAACCTCGGCAAGGGACGGGCGGTGAGCACCGCCATGGCGGCGGCGACCGGAGACGTCCTCATCATCCAGGACGCGGACCTCGAGTACGACCCCGCCGAGTATCCGATCCTGCTCGCGCCGATCCTGGGAGGCCGCGCCGACGTCGTGTTCGGGTCCCGCTTCGTCGGAAGCGCCGAGCACCGCGTCCAGAACTTCTGGCACCAGCAGGGAAACCGCCTCCTGACGCTGATCTCCAACGTGGTGACGGGACTGAACCTCTCGGACATGGCGACCTGCTACAAGGCCTTCCACCGCCGCGTGGTGCCGTCTCTGGTGTTGACCTCGAAAGGCTTCGGCGTCGACGCCGAGATCACCGCCAAGGTGGCGCGCGGAGGCTTCCGGGTCTTCGAAGTGCCCGTGTCCTACTTCGGCCGCTCGCGCGCCGAGGGCAAGAAGATCCGGTTGAAGGACGGATTCGCGGCGATCGCGGCGCTCGCACGCCACGGAATGACCGGGAGCCGCCCGCGTTGAAGCCGGCGGCCATCGCACTCGCCGCGGCCCTCGTCGTCACCGCCGCGGCGATGTTCCTGATCCGGGACCACACCCGCGAGGACACCCTCTCGATGGACGAGCCGATCCACATCCTCTCGGGCTACTTCTGCGTCGCGGCGAAGTCGGCGATCGTCAACATCGAGCACCCGCCGCTGATGAAGGTCCTCTCCGGCATCGCTCTCCAGTTCCTGCCTCTGGAGCCGGCGCCCCCGCACGTTCCCATGGACTCGTTTTTGAAATACGGCCCCGCGTTTTTCTTCGCCAATCGCGTTCCGGCCGACGCCATCCTCGCCGCTGCGCGGGCTCCATTCCTGTTCGTCGACGGGGCGCTTCTCCTGCTCGTCTTCTTCGCGGCGCGGAGCCGCTACGGAGACGCACCCGCGCTGCTGGCGGTGGCGCTCCTCGCATTCGATCCCAACCTGCTCGCCCACGCCGGCATCGTCCACACGGACGCCGGCGCCGCCCTGATGTTCCCGGCGGCGGTCCTCGCGTGGGAGGCGGCCCGTCGCCGGCCGAATGTTCCGCGTCTGGCGATCGCGGCGCTGGTTCTCGGCCTGGCGTTCACGACGAAGTTCTCGACGGTCTACCTCGTGCCGATCCTGCTGCTCCAGACGCTGCTCGCTCCGCGCGCCGGCGGATCCGAACCGGCGCTCGGAAAGAGCCTCCTGCGCCTCATCGCCGTCGGCATCGGGGCTTTCCTCGTCGTGCTCGCCGTGTACTCCCTGGTGACCGCGCGCATGGATCGCGCCGACCAGAAACAGGTCCTGCGGGAAATGATCGGGATCAAGGGCCAGGATCCGGCCCTCGCTGAGAAGCTGGTCCGCCTCTCCGACGTGTCGCGGCCGCTCGCCCACTACGTCGGCGGGATTGCTTCGGTCGCGCGGCACAACGCGGTCGGAGGCATCACCTACTTGAACGGCCGCGTGTCCACGACCGGGTTTCCGGAGTACTTCCTGGTGGCCTTCGGAGGGAAGTCCACGCTGGCGTTCCTGGCGGTCACGGCGGCCGTGCTCGTCGCGGCGGTCCGACGGAGGCGCGAGCTTTCGCAGGAGCTCCGTCTTTTTCTGCTTCCCGTGGCGGTGCTCTTCCTGGCGTCGATCGGAAGCTCCTACAACAGCGGGATCCGGCACCTGCTGCCGATCTATCCGTTCCTGGCCCTGCTTGCGGCGGCGCTCTTCGCGCGGGCCTGGGCGAGGCGTCGCGAGAGCGCGAAGGCCAGGATCGTCGTGGCTCTCTGGCTGCTCCTTCCCGTTTCGGCCGCCATCGAGACGATTCGGATCCATCCCCACGAGCTTTCGTACTTCAACCCGCTCGTCGGCGGTCCGGAGAAGGGGAGGAAAATCCTCTCGGACTCCAACGTGGATTGGGGCCTGGACCTGCTCCGCTTGAAGAAGGAGCTCGCGCGCCGGGGGATCTCCGAGCCGACGGTGGCCTATTTCGGCGGGGACAACGTCTCCTATCGCCTGGGCCTGCCCGATTTTTCGGCGCTCCCGGTCGTGCACGGCAACGTCGTGGCGATCTCGTCGTTCTTCGAGGCCGCCGGCCCCGAGTTCTACGCGTATCATGGCTTCCACGAGCTCGCCGGGGCGATGCGCCGGCTTCAGCGGAGGATCGCCGCGGAGGGCCGCCCGGTCGGCCGGGTCGGGTATTCGATCCACCTGTACGAACTGCCTCCGGGAGGGGGACCGTGAAGCTGTCGGTGGTGATCCCCGCGTACAACGAAGCCCGGACGATCCGCGAGATCGTGCGGCGCGTGCGCGACGTGCCGATCGAGAAGGAGATCTTGATCGTCGACGACGCGTCGACCGACGGCACGCGCGACATCCTGCGCGAGCTCGACGGGAAGGACGGCGTCCGCGTGTTCCTGCAGCCCACCAACCAGGGCAAGGGCGCGGCCGTGGCCGTGGGCTTTCGGCACGCCGCGGGCGACGTCGTCGTCGTGCAGGACGCCGACCTCGAGTACGACCCGATGGAGTTCTCCAAGCTCATCGCTCCGATCGAGCAGGGGCACGCGGACGTCGTCTACGGGTCGCGGTTCATGGGCGGCAATCCGCGGCGGGTTCTTTATTTCTGGCACACCGTGGGCAATCGCCTGCTGACGCTGGCGTCCAACATGTTCACGAACCTGAACCTCACCGACATGGAGACCTGCTACAAGATGTTCCGCCGCGAGGTCGTCCAGTCGATGACGATCGAGTCGCGACGCTTCGGCATCGAGCCGGAGATCACGGCGAAGGTCGCCCGCCGCGGCTACCGCATCTTCGAGATGCCGATCTCCTACTACGGGCGCACGTACGAAGAGGGCAAAAAGATCGGCTGGAAGGACGCCTTTTCGGCGCTCTGGACGATCGTCCGGCACTCGCTGCGCGAGGCCGAGGATCCCCGCAATGTCGGCCACGTCACGCTCGCCCGCATGGCGCGGCTGGAGCCATACAACGCGTGGCTCGCGGACCGCTTCCGGACGGTGCTGGGGTCGCGTGTGCTCGAGATCGGGGCCGGATTCGGCAACATGACCCGTCACCTCGTTCCGAGGCAGCTTCTCGTGGCGTCGGACCTCGATCCGGTGGCTCTCGAGCACCTGCGCGGCGTCTTTCGGGAGCACGCGTCGGTGCGCGTGGCCTCCTACCGCTTCCCCCTGACGGATGCCGAGCGCGAGGAGATCCGCGCTCTGCGCGTGGACACCGTCGTCTGCCTGAACGTGCTCGAGCACATCGAGGACGACGTGGCGACGCTGGCGAATCTGTATGACGTGCTCGTTCCGGGAGGACACCTGGTGCTGGTCGTGCCCGCGCTGGCGCGCCTCTACGGGACGCTCGACGAGCACCTCCGGCATTTTCGGCGCTACGAGAAGGAGGAGCTTGAGGATAAGGTCCGCGGCGCCGGCTTCACGCTCGTGGAGAGCCGCTTCCTGAATCGGCCCGGCATTTTCGGCTGGTACGTCAACGGAAAGATCCTGCGCCGCCGGGTCCTCCCGCGTGGCCAGCTCGCCGCCTTTAAGCTGCTGATGCCGATGCTCGAGAAGGAGGCGAAGAACCCGCCGTCCACGGGGATGTCGCTGCTGGCGATCGGGCGGAAGCCCTCCTGAGGGGCGCGCGCGCCCGATGAGTCGAAAGCTCTTTGCGCTTCTCTTCGCCCTGATCCTCATCCTCCGGATTTCGCTGGCCGCCGGATTCCACGGCAACTTCGACACGCAGTCGTACCTCCTGGTGGTGAAAGCCGTCGAGAGCGGCCAGAACGTTTACCAGGCGACCGATCGCTACAACTACAGCCCGCTCTGGTCCTGGGTCGTGACCGGACTGTGGCGCGCCTCTTCGCCCAACGTCGGCGTCTTCGTCCTGCTGCTGGGCCTGCTCGAGGTGATCGCCGACGGCGTCTCCGCGATGCTCCTGTTCCGCATCGCCCGGCGCCGCCTGAAGCGCTCGGAAGAAGATGCGCGCCGTGGGGCGCTGCTGTTCTTCTCCAATCCCATCTCGATCCTGATCTCGTGCGTTCACGGTCAGTTCGACGGGCTCTCGATACTGTTTCTGCTGGCCGCGATCCTGGCGGCCTCGTCGCACTCGCGCCGCCGAGGCCCGGCGACCGCGGCCTGGCTGTCGCTCTCCCTGCTGGTCAAGCATGTGACGCTCTTGCACCCGCTCCTCTTCTCGCGCCGCCGCGTCGGCGGTGTCCTGTCGGACGTACTGCTGCTGGTGCCATATGCCGTCTTCACGCTCTCGTTTCTGCCGTACGCCGCGGCGCTGCCCTCGATCTGGGCGAACGTGGTCCTCTACGGCGCGCAGGCGTCCGCGCTGCAGAAGACGGGAGGGCTCCTCGCCCTGGTGGACTGGTCGGGACTCGGAGGCTGGGTTTCCACCGCCTTGCTGCTGGGCAGCGTCGCGTGGATCCTGCGGGAGACCCGTCATCTCGACGTGACGCGCGCGAGCCTGGTGCTGTTCCTGGGCCTGCTCACGTTCTCGCCGACCTACGCGGTGCAATACCTGGTGTGGCCCGTGGCGCTAGGGTCGCTGTTCCCGACGGCGGCTTACGGAATCTACGCCCTGGCAGGCGCGCTCTACCACTCATCGGCCCCGGAGAGCCTGGGGCTCGCCTGGCCGATCAAGACGACGGTGCTGGGAACCTGGGCGGCCGGCGCCGCGTGGCTGGCGTATGAGCTCGTCCACGCGCGCCGGGTTTCGCGGTTCTAGCGCGACCACACCGCGACGAGCGCGCCCTGGGTGCGCATGAGCGGGTGGAGCCGCGGCTCGGGGCCGAGCGGCGCGAAGAGGCGCGGCGTCGCATAGACCGCCGGCACCGCGAAGAAGAGGCGCCCGCCGGGAGGCAGTGAGGACGCGGCCTGCGCGACCACCTTTTCTTCCGGAGCTCCAGGAAACGCGGGCTCGAACCAGCCCGGATGGTCGGACAGCTCCGAAGGCAGCGGCACGACGCGGGCCGCGAGGCACCCCCGCTCGGCCGCGAGCCGCGCCGGAAGATAGAAACCCGTGGCGGCGATGACGACGTCTCCCCTCCGTGTCGCGCGCGAGAGGTTCTCCGCAGCCTCCAACGGCGCGGACACGGGGCGGGGAGACGAGAGCATGAAGACCGTGGCCGCGGCCCCCGCGGCCGCCGTCGCCGCCGCGGCCGCTCGCGCGAAGGAGCTCTCCCGCGCCGCGACCGCGACTCCCCAGAGCCACACCGGAAGGACCGCCATCTCGGTGCGGCCGGCGAAGGCGACGGGGCGCCGGAAACCGGCGACGAGCACGGATGCGAGAACGAGCAGCGTGAACGCGGCCGCGTTGCGGACGTCGCGATCCTTCCGGGCAGGTCCGAAGGCCAGAGCGCACGCGGCCAGGAGTCCCGCCGCGACGCTCGCGACGAACAGCGGACGCGGCGGCGGCGAACCGAACGGGCCCGGCACGCGCCCGACGCCGCCGAGCGCCGAGAAAAATCCCAGCACGGATCGGCCCCAGCCCTCGTGCATCCACGCGACCGCGGCGGCCGGCTGCGCGCGAAGCACCGGAAGCCACGGCAGGAACAGCGCCGATCCCGCGGCCACCGCCGCCAGCGATCGCCACCGGCGATTCGCGGCCGCGAGCAGCGCCACCGCCCCGACGGCGAAGATCCCGAGGTAGTGCGTGTAGAGCGCGAGCGCGGCCGCGCCTCCCGCCGCCGCGAGGCGCGCGGGCGTCTCCGCTCCGCGAAGCGCGGCCAGAAAGAGCGCGAGAACGAAGAGCGCGAGCGGCGCGTAGGACCTCGCCTCGCCGGCATAGAGGTTGATCAGGAGCGAGGATGAGCAGAGCAGACCGAAGACGATGCGCGCGGATCCCGAAGGCAGCGTGCGCGCGAACGCGAAGAGCGCAGCCGCGGCGAGAAACGGAAAGGCGCGCAGGATCCGGTCGTCCGCCAGGCCCTTCTCCGCGATCCCAACGAACGCTTTCTCGAAAACGTAGAAACCCGGCGGGCCCGAGTCCACGCGCAGGGCCGCGACGAGATCCGGCAGCGGAAGACGCGACACCCACGCGGTGTAGATCTCGTCGAACCAGAGAGGACGTGTGATCGAGAGCACCAAACGCGCGCACAGCGAAGCCGACGCGAGAGCGAAGACGAGCCCGATGCGAAGCGGGAGACGGCTTGGCGTTGCGGAGGCGATGCCCTATCCTAAACCCTGAGTGGAATCCGACGGCCGAACCTCATCGCCTGCGTGGTGGCGATCGCGGGCGATTCCCGGCGTCCTCTTCGTTCTCCTGGTCCTGGCCGTCTGGGCGGATCCGCTCTTTTTCCGGCGCAGCTTCGCGGGACGGGACCTGATCGCGTACAACCTTCCGCTGGAAAAAGGCATCCACGACGCGTACGCCCGCGGCGCGTTTCCTCTCTGGTACCCCGAGATCTCGGGAGGACGGCCGCTCCTGCCCAATCCCAACGCCGGCGCGCTGTACCCCGTGCGGATCCTGCTCGCCGTTCTGCCGTTTCCGGCGATGGCGAAAGTGTTCCCGATTCTCCACTGGGCGTTCGCCGGTCTCGGAACGATGCTCCTGCTCCGGTCGGCCGGCGCTTCGCGCGCCGTCGGCTGGATCGGCGCGGTCAGCTACGCGTTCGGAGGCGTGGCCGTGTCGGACGTGTTCTTCCCGCACGTCCTGCCCGGGCTCTCGCTGCTTCCGTGGATCGTCTGGGCGACGGGCCGCCGCGGCTCTCTGGTCTCGCGCGTCTCCCTCCTGTCGCTGTTCTTCGCCCTGGACCTGCTCGCGGGAGATCCCTTCACCATCGGCGTCGGGATCCTCTGCGCGGCGGTCTGGATACTCGTCGGCGTTCCGCGGGACGAGCGCTGGAGCCGAGTGCTCATGCTCGCCGGATCCTTCGGACTCGCCATCCTCGCCGCCCTTCCGCAGATCGCGGCCACCGCTCTGTGGATCCCGGAGACCAACCGCGCGGTCACGGGGATGACACTGGGGGAGGCGCTGCAGTTCTCGCTGTCGCCCTACCGGTTGATCGAGCTGATCGTTCCCTATCCCTTCGGATCGGTCTGGCAGGTCGAGGCCTCGTCGCTCTGGGGTTGGAAGATCTTCAATCACAAGATGATGGGCCTGTTCCTGACGCTCTACGCGGGAGCGCTGGGATTCATCGGCATCGTCTGCACGTGGAAGAACCCGAGTCCTCTCGCCCGCTTCGGACGCATCCTCGTCTTGATCGGTCTGGTCCTGGCGGTTCCCGGAAGCCTGGTTCCGGAGAGCTCGTTCTTCGATCCGTCTCCGCTGCCTCTGCGCAATCCCGAGAAATTCGCCGTCATGATTTCCTTCGGCGTTGCGATCCTGGCGGGCATGGGGCTCGGCGACCTGGCCCGCCGGCCTCGCCTGCCGCGCTGGATCCTGGTGGTGGCCGTCGCGCTCACGGAAATGGCCACGCTGGCGACCCTCTTTCCGTTCGCGTTCGCCGCGATCGTCGTCCTGGTGACCCGCACGCCGCGCCAGTTCTTCGGGGAGGCGATGCGGGAGCTTCCGATGGCGTTTACGGAGGCGGCCTTCCTCTGGGCCGTGACGCTGATCGCGCTCGACCGCTTCCGCGCCGGGCGTTCTTTTCCCCGGATCGCCGGCCTCGCGCTGCTGACGCTGGTGCCGATCGTGGCGACGCGCCGGATTCCGTGGACGTTCCGGGAGGAAGAAGTCTTCGCGCCGCCGACGTTCGCACGCTTCCTGGACAAGCAGGACCCCGGCCGCCAGTACCGGGTCCTGGGGGAGATGCTCTACAAGACCTCGAGCCAGATCGAGCAGGCGGAGGCAGGCACCGATCCGGCGTACACCGAGTTCTCGCGCCGCAACTGGATGCAGCACGCCCATGCGCTCTGGAACCGCGGAACGGTCTTCAACGGAGACTTCGACAACGGCGACCTCTCCCGGATCGAGAGTGTTCGCAAGATCAGCTCGATCGCCGCGGGTTTCAAGGACGGCGGCCCGTTCTTCGAGAATTTCTCCCTGCGCTGGGGCTTTCGCTTCCGCGATCAGGAGCCGCTCCCCGGTTATCACCGTGTCGGCGGCAGCGCGATCGAGGACTGGGACGAGAACCCCGGAGCTGTCCCGGACATACGTCTCGCCCTCGGCTGGGTCGAAGAGCCGGGAGCGGTCCAGGCGCTGGCGGACATCGCGAAGCTCAAGCGCGGACAGATCGTGGTGGAGACGGGAGAGAAGGGACAGGGCGAGGCGCCGCCCGGAACGGTGCGCATCCTCGAGAACCAACCCGAACGCCTGCGCCTCGAGGCCGAGGCGCCGGCCCCGACCTGGCTCTTCGTCCTTCGCGGCTTCTGGCATCACCGCACGGTTCTTCTGGACGGGAAGGAGGTGGATGTCTTTCCGGCGCAGCTGGCTTTTTCGGCGATCCGTTTTCCGGCCGGAAAGCACACGGTGGACTGGCAGGAGCACTTCCCCGGCTGGAGCGTGTCGCGCGTGGGGCCGCTGCTGTACGTGCTTGCGCTGGGTCTTCTGTATTCGCGGTCCCGGCAGGCGGGCAAGCCGCGATGAGGCTGCGGCTCGCCGCGTTCTTGACTCTCGTGCTGGCAGCGGCTGTTCTGCCGGCCTGCCGCCGGCGCGAGGCGATCGCGAAGAAAGACAGCCTCGAGGTCGAGCAGACGCGCTCGCCCGAAGAGTGGCTCAAGAGAGAGTCCGTTCGGCTGCTGTGGGACTACGTCCGCATCGACACGACCGACGTCCGGGGCGAGAAACCGGGCGCCGAGTTCCTGAAGGCATTCTTCGACTGCGCGGGCATCGAGAACGAGATCGTCTGCCCGGCTCCCGGGCGCTGCAACCTGCTCGCGCGCCTTCCCGGGAAGAGCCGTCAGGGAGCGCTCCTGCTGCTCAACCACATCGACGTCGCGCCGTCGAATCCGGCGGCCTGGACGGAGGGGTCTCCCTTCGACGGCAAGATCAAGAACGGGTACATGTACGGACGCGGCACCTACGACATGAAGTCGCTGGCGCTCGCACAGGCGCTCGCCATGCGTCGCCTGCGCGAGAGAGGGATCGTGCCGCCCTCCGACATCCTCTTCCTCGGCGAGGCGGACGAGGAGGAGGGCCAGGAGTGGGGATCGCGCTGGCTCCTCCAGCACCGTCCGGAGTGGTTTTCCGGAGTGGCCAATGTCCTCAACGAGGGGGGCATCAACGAGATCGTTCTGCGCGACGTCCGCTACTGGGGGGTCGAGACCATCCAGGCCGGCTATGCGATCGGCGAGGTGGAGTCCCAGGACCGGGCTGCACTCGAAGCGCTCATGAAACGCTTTCCGAGGATCGACGGACCCGTCGTCGAGCCGCATCCCCACGTCGTGACCGGCTTCGACATGCTGGCCAACCACCTCGGCAGTCCCTTGACCGACCCATTACGCCACTTGGACCGCGTCCGCCAGAACCGCCAGGAGCTCGACATCCTCCCGGACCGCTACGCCGCGTTCCTCGAGACCCGCACCCACTGGATGGGGCCCCAGCCGTTTCCTCCCGGGCAGAACCGGGTCCAGCGCGCGCTCGTGATCATCTCGGTTCCCCCGGGCCTCGATCCGAGGACCTACCTCGCTCCGGTGATCGCGGCACTCGGACCATCGGTCAAGCTCGTGCACGAAACGTACGGCGGCCCGGCCGGGGCGAGCCCGTATCCCTCGCGAATGACGGACATCCTCAAGCGGGTCTCCGAGGCCTACACGCCCGGCGTCCCGTTCGGGCCGATGCCGACGTTCGGCGGTTACACGACGTCGGTTCTCTTTCGCCAGAAGGGTTTCCCGACGTACGGCTACTCGCCGATCGCCATGAACATCACGGATTCCGCTCGCCGGCACGGCAGCGACGAGCGCGTCTTCCTTCGCGACTACGAGCGCGGGGTGGACATGTACGGCGACGTTCTGGAGGAGTTCGCCCTCACGCGCTAGCGTGCGAAATGTCACCTCACTGTCGGGAAATTGACACTTTGCGTCAGGGACGATTCCACCGCCATCCGGCAAGTTATTGATCCCAAATCATTTAGCTGCGGTCGGAGGTGGCGTCCCCCTTGCTACTAGGGGGTCAGGAGAAGAGTCGAAGACCATAAATGGAGGGAAGAATGAAGAAGCGGGAATCCGGTTTCACCCTGATCGAGCTGCTGATCGTCATCGCGATCATCGGCATCCTGGCGGCCATCGCCATTCCGAACCTCTTGAACGCGGTTCAGCGCGGCAAGCAGAAGCGGACCATGAGCGACATGCGGGCTCTGGCGACTGCGATCGAGGCGTACGCGGTCGACAACAACAACTACCCGACGGCGGCCTGCCCGGGCGGTACCTTCACCCAGTCGCCGACCGTGCTGACCAACACCAGCCAGTTCTCGCTGCTGACGCCGACCTACATCGCGCAGCCGCCGACGAAGGATGGATGGCAGCACTACTTCTATTACGCCCTCAACGCGGCGGACAGCCAGTCCTATGCGATCTGGTCCGGCGGACGCAACGGCTCGACGTCGGCGGCCTTCTGCGGCACGACGACGAACTTCAACGACGACATCATCTACTCCAACGGCTCGTTCATTCAGTGGCCCGAAGGCAGCCAGAACTAACGTTTGACGTTACAACCGTCGCACCAGGAATAGGAAAGGAACCATGAAGAAGCGGGAGTCCGGTTTCACGCTGATCGAATTGCTGATCGTCATCGCGATCATCGGCATCCTGGCGGCCATCGCCATTCCGAACCTCTTGAACGCGGTTCAGCGCGGCAAGCAGAAGCGGACCATGAGCGACATGCGCGCCCTGGCGACCGCGATCGAGGCGTACGCAGTCGACAACAACAACTACCCGACTTCGGCCTGCCCGGGCGGCACGTTCACCCAGTCGCCGACCGTGCTGACCAACACCAGCCAGTTCTCGCTGCTGACGCCGACCTACATTGCCCAGCCGCCGACGAAGGACGGCTGGCAGCACTACTTCTACTACGCCCTCGACGCGGCGGACAGCCAGTCCTATGCGATCTGGTCCGGCGGACGCAACGGCTCGACGTCGGCGGCCTTCTGCGGGACGACGACGAACTTCAACGACGACATCATCTACTCCAACGGCTCGTTCATTCAGTGGCCGGAAGGATCGCAGAACTAACCGGTCGGTATCGCGAGTCACAACGGCCCCGAGCAATCGGGGCCGTTTCTTTTTGGCTCGGAGCGCCGGCCGGGGGCGGGGGCGCGGCCTTCGTCCGCTAAAATCAGACGTGCTCGCGCGCCGCCGCCTCGCCTCGGGAGTCCTGGCGGCCGCGGCGCTCCTTCCGGCCGTCGTCTGGCTCTCCCCGGCGCTCGTTTCGAGCCGCGCGCCCAGCTACCGCGACCAAGGCGACTTCTTCTATCCGTTGAAGCTCTATACCGCCGAGCGGCTCCGCGCCGGCGAGATCCCCCTCTGGAACCCGCTGTCGGGGACCGGGGAGCCCTGGCTCGCCAACGCGCAGTCGGGCGTCTTCTACCCGCCGACGTGGCTGTTCCTGCTGGGTTCCCCGGCCCTGGCGGCCGGTCTCTTCCTCCTGCTGCACTTCGCGGTGGACGCCTGGGGCGCCCGGCGGTTCCTGAAGGAGGAGAACGTCGCGGACACGGGCGCGCTGATGGGCGCCGCGGCGTTCGCGGCTTCCGGGGTGGCGGCCTCCCTGTCGGTCTACTGGAACCACTTCGGCGCCTTCGCCTACCTGCCCGGGATCGCCGCGCTGGCGCGCTCCGGTCTGAGGTCGCGCGCCTCGGTGGCCGGGCTCGCCGCGCTGATCGGGCTGCAGGCGATGGCGGGCAGCCCGGAGATCTCATTGCTCGGCATTGGGATGGCGATCGTCATGGTGCTGCGTGCCCGGCCCGCGTTTCCCGAGCCGGTCGTTTCTCTGCCGCGCCGGCAGCCGCTGTCGCGTCTGGCCGCGGCGGTCGCGCTGGGCCTCCTCCTCGCGGCGTGGATGCTGATTCCGTTTGGAGAGCTCGCCGCGCACTCGGACCGCCGCGCCACGCTTCCAGCGGCGGAACGCAACATCGGTGCAGTGGAGGCGCGCGAAGCGTTGTCGCTCGCCGGCTGGATTCCGGTCGGACCCGGCAACGCGTATCTGGCCTCGCTCTTTCTGCCGCCGTTCGTCCTGGTCGCCGCGGCCGCGGCGTTTCGCGAGGAGCATCGCCGGCCGCTCGCGGCCGTGCTGGCGCTCGTTTGCCTCGCCGGCGTCGTCCTGGCGATGAACGGCCCGCCGGGATCGTGGCTCCGGTCGCTGCCGCCGCTCGACCGGATCCGGTATCCGTCCAAGGCCCTGGCGGCTTCGGCCTTCGGCGTCGCGATGCTCGCGGGCCTGGGTCTGGACTCGCTGCGATTTGCCCCGACGTCGGCGCGCGAGCGCGCGGTCTTCGGAGGTCTTTCCGTGGTCGCCCTGGCGCTCGCGGCGGCGTGCCCGCAGCCCTTCGCGGTGCGACTCGCCTGCGGTGTCGGCAGCGCGGCGCTCGGCCTGCTCGCGCTCGGCGGCGCCGGCCGCGAGCGGATCGGGGGTCTGCTGGCCGCGACCGCCGCTCTCGGTCTGGTGGCGGGTCTGGCCTGGGGACTGCTTGCGCTTCCGCGCTTCGCCGAGCAGAGCGCTCTGGTTTCCTGTCCCGAGCCCGTGCGTCCGCTTTCCGCGATTGCGGGACGCGTGATCACGCCCCCCATGGCGCCGCTCTCGGGCTGGGCCCTGCGGGACGACCGCTTCGACGCCGCGATGCTCGTGCGCCAGCGCGAAGCGCTGCTCGGCTACACGAACCTGATTTGCCGCATCCCGGTGGTGCGCACCGCGGCCGCGCTCGCGACGCGGGGAGCGCGGGAGATCTCCGATGCAATCGGAGACGCGGAGGAGGCTTTGCCGGCCGGCGCCGCCAGCGCCCGCGTGCTGTGGACTCCGTTTCGTCCCGCGAAGCTCCCGTCGCGGCAGGTCGACGGGTTCTTCCGCGCGCCGATCGCTCCTTACCGGCCGCGCCTCTCGTTTCTGCACGGTTACTCGATCGAGCCCGACGCGTCGCGGGCGTGGCAGAGCGTGGTGTCCGGCCGCGTCGATCTGACGCGCGAGGTGGTCCTGGACCGCCGCCCCGAGCCGGATCCGGCCAAGGCGGGGCCCGCGGCGCCGCTCCTGATCGCGCGACTGGCCGAAGATCGGCCCGAGACCGTCGTGGCCGAGCTGACGACGAGTCTTCCCGGACTCCTCGTGCTCACGGACCTGAACTATCCGGGCTGGATTGCCGAGGAGGACGGAAAGCGGCTGCCGATCCTGCGTGCCGACGGCTTCTTTCGCGCGGTCGCGCTGACTCCCGGGCAGCATCGCGTGGTCTTCCGGTACCGCCCGGTCTCGTTCTATGCGGGTGCCGCGGCGTCGGCCGTGGCGATCGTGACGACTCTGCTTCTCTGGCTGCGCGGAGAGCCCATCCGCCTCGGCCGCAGGCCCGCATGACGTCGCCGCTCGAGGTCTACGGCGCCTTCGGGCTCGTCGTGGCGGGCGTGGCTGGCCTCCTCGTGGGCAGCTTCTTGAACGTCCTCGTCCATCGTCTGCCTCGCGGTGAGTCGATCGTCTCGCCCGGCTCGCGCTGCCCGAGCTGTGGAACGTCGGTCGCGGCGTACGACAACGTCCCCGTATTGTCGTGGATTCTCCTGACGGGGAAGTGCCGGTCCTGCAAGGCGCCGATATCGCCGCGCTATCCGCTTCTGGAGCTCTCCAACGGCGTGCTGTGGGCGCTGGTCTTCCGTTCCGCCCCGTCGTGGGGCGACTTCGCGGGCGGCGCGTTTCTCTGCTCGGCCTGCCTGGCGCTTCTGGCGATCGACGCGCAATTCTTCATTCTTCCCGACGCGATCACGCTCCCCGGGATCGCCGTCGGCCTGGCGCTGTCCTTCGTCTCGCTCCGGCGCACGCCGCTGGAGGCCGTGCTCGGCGCGGCGCTCGGAGCCGGAGGTCTGTTCCTGGTGGCGTTCCTCTACGAAAAGATCACGGGCCAGGAGGGAATGGGCCTCGGCGACGTGAAAATGCTGGGAATGATCGGGGCGTTTCTCGGGGCGTCGGGCGTCGTGGTCACGATCCTCGCGGCGTCGGTCTCCGGCACGGTGGTGGGCCTGGGCCTGATCCTCTTCCGCGGCGGAAGCGGCAAGACGAAGCTGCCCTTCGGGGTCTTCCTGGCCTTGGGAGCGATCGCGGCATGGTTCTTCGCCGAGCCGCTCGCGGAGCGCTATCAGCGGATGTGGTCTCCGTGACCGGCCGCGCGAAATCCGTCCTTGCCATCGTGGTCGTTTTGTCGGCGCTCGCCGCGCGGGTGGCGGTTCTGACAACGGCGAGCGCATCGGCGGATCTCGCGAATTACAGCTTCGTCGCCGCTCGGCTTCGTGGACACGAGCCCTTGTATGAATCCGGCCGGGGCCGGTACAACTACTCGCCGGTATGGTCCTGGATCCTGGGCGGTCTGGATTCTCTGAGCCGCTCGTGCGGAGTCTCGCTGACCTGGCTCATTCGGGCACTCCTGACTGCCGTCGACGTCGCTGTCGCTTTGGTCCTGGCGCGGCTTGCGCGCCGGACGGCGCGTGCGCCCGAGGTCGCCGCGGCCCTCTATCTCGCCAATCCCATTTCGATCTGGGTGAGCGGTTTTCAGGGCGCGTTCGATAACCTGGCCCTGCTGACTCTCCTGTTCGCAATCTCGAGCCAGGATGTCCGGCGCGCCGGGCCCTGGCTGTGGGCATCGATGGCCGTCAAGCAGGTGACCGTGCTGCATCCGATCCTCTGGACTCGCCGCAAGCGGGATTTCGGCTACGTCGTGCTCGCCTACGCGGCCTTCGCGGCGCTTTTCCTGCCCTATGCGCGCCAATGGCGTGCCATCGTCGACGACGTTCTGCTCTACCGCTCGGTACCGCGGTCGTACGGATTCTCCGAGTGGATTCTCTGGAACGATCGCCTGGCGCTCCTCCTGTCGCTCGTGGCCGTTGGCGCTGCGGGACTCTCGGCCTGGCTCCTGAGATTTCACGATCGGGTGAGGTCGAGCCTCTTCGTCTTTCTCGTCCTGCTTTTTTTCGCGCCTGGACTGGGGTCGCAGTACCTCCTCTGGCCGCTTCCCTTCGCGGCCCTGCTGCCGAGTTTTCGGGCCCTGCTCTTCTCCGCCGCAGGGTTGGCCTGGATCCTCGGTTCGCACTTCGGTCTTCCCGGCAGCGGGCGTTGGCTGGGCCACCTCGTCTGGCTCTCGGTGGCGTTCTGGGCCGTGGGCGAGTTGCGCATCCTCCGCGCGGAACGGAGCCTGAAATGGACGATGTGACTGGCGGGCGAGGCGGGCCCGCCTCGGTCCCGCGGTCCTTCCGCAGAGAGTCGCGACTCTTTCTCTGGATCGCGCTCCTTCTGATCCTGTTCCTGAATTTCCTGACGCTTCTCTTCTTCCGCAACGCGGTCGGATGGGGAAGCGACGAAGCCGAGCGGCGGTCCTCGGAGATCCTCCGCCGCGTCGCGTTGTCGGGCAACCGCCCCGACGCTCCCGAAGACGCGATGGAGCGCGCGGCGATCGAGCCCGACGTCTCCTACATCGCGGTTTACGACGAGAACGGCGCGCGGCTGCGCTCGGCGGGCGCCGGACCCGCCGAGGCTCCCCAGAAGCTGACGATCCATCCGGAGGCCGGCCGTGCCGTTCACGAGTGGCACCGCAACCCACCCCTGCTGCTGTCGGCGTTCGCCTCAGGCCGGCGCACGTACGTCATCGCCCGCGATCCGGGCTCGGGGGCGGCCCTGCGCGAGTACGCGCAGCGCCTGTCGATCTTCGTGCCGCTGGCGGCGCTCGCCCTCGTCGTGCTCGCCGGCTTGTATCTGCGCTCGCTGCTGAAGCCCTACGAGCGCCTCCTCGAAGCGGCCGGGGAGGCGCCCGCGGCTCCCCGCGAGCAGGGCGACGAACGCAACTTCCTGGTGGCGCGTTTCGAAAGCACGATCGCGACGCTCCGGGAGAAAGAAGGCGAGCTCGAACGGCTGGCTCGGGCGGAGAAGGAGCGGGCCGACGACCTCGAGACCGCGGCGCGGACTCTTTCGCGCAACCTGCCGACGGGACTGCTGTCGGTCGATCCGTCGGGCCACGTCGCCGAGATCAACGAGGCCGGCCGCGAGATCCTGCGTCTCCAGACCGAGGGAAGGGGAGAGCGCTACGAGACGATGCTTTCCGAGTCCCCGGACTTCCGCGCACTGGTCGAGGAAGTCCTGCGCGACCGCGTCGTCGCGGGGCGGCGCGAGGTGGCGTGGCGGCGCGAGAAAGAGGAAGAGCGGATCCTCGGCGTCACGGCGACGCCCGCCGAGGGCGCCGACGGCCGTTTCCTCGGCGCCGTCGCGCTCTTCTCGGACCTGACCGAGATCCGGCGGCTGGAGGGCCGCGTGGCGCTCGCGCGGCACCTGGCCGACCTGGGAGAAGTCTCTGCAGGCGCGGCGCACGAGTTCCGCAACGCCGCGGCGGCGATCGACGGCTACGCGGACCTGGCGCTGCGCTCGGCGGATCCCGAGCGCTCGGCCGACCACGTGCGCGCCATCCGCCGCGAGGCGCAGGAGATGAGCCGGGTCACCAGCGACTTCCTCCTCTTCGCCAAGCCCGAGGGCTTCGCGCCCGAGAGCGTGGACCTGGAGGCGGTCGTCGAAGGCGCCGTCATCGAGACCGAGCGGGCGCACCCCGGCCTCGCCGTCGGACGGGACGGCGCGTTTCCGACCGTGGGCGGCTCGCCGGTCCTGCTGCGGCGCGCCCTGGCGAACCTCCTCCGCAACGCCGCCGAGGCCACTCCGGAGCAGCGCTGGAAAGAGCCCGACGCGGTCGTCGTGGCGGGAGCGCGGGCCGAGACCGAGGTCGCGCTCTCCGTCTGGGACCGGGGCTCCGGCGTGGACGCGGCAGAGCGCGAGAAGATCTTCCTGCCGTTCTATTCGTCCAAACCGCGCGGCTCGGGGTTCGGCCTGGCGATCGTGGCCCGCATCGCCGAGCTCCACGGCGGCACCGTCGAGGTGACGGACCGCCCCGGAGGGGGAGCCGTCTTTACCCTGAGATTGCCGGTTGAGACTTCTTCCCCAGCCCCGCGATCGTACCCTTGAAGGTCTCCTTGTCGATCGCGCGGTCCAGAGCCTCGTCGGGCTCGACGACGTCGCCCCGGACGAGCTCGGCCAGCGACTGATCCATCGAGATCATCCCCTTCGACTTCCCGGTCGCGATCTGGTTGTTGATCAGTGCGGTCTTTCCCTCGCGGATGCAGTTGGAGAGCGCGGTCGAGCCGAGCAGGATCTCGAAGGCCGGCACGCGGCCTCCCGATTTCTTGCGCAGGAGCTGCTGGGCGACGACGCCGCGCAGAACCGCGGCCAGGACGATGCGGACCTGCTCCTGCTCGGCGGCGGGGAAGGCGTCGATGATGCGGTCCACCGCCTTGGCCGCGGAGTTGGTGTGCACGGTGGCGAAGACGAGGAGCCCCGTCTCCGCGGCGGTCAAGGCCATGCGCATCGTCTCTAAGTCGCGCATCTCGCCCACGAGCAGGCAATCCGGGTCCTCGCGGATCGCGGCCTTGACCCCCTCGGCGAAGCTCGCCACGTCGGGCCCGATCTCGCGCTGCGTGAAGACGGACTTGTCGTTGGTGTGCACGAACTCGATTGGATCCTCGACGGTGACGATGTGGTTGGCCAGGCGCTTGTTCATCCGGTCCAGGATCGCCGCGAGCGTCGTGGACTTACCGCTTCCGGTCGGGCCGGTCACCAGGATCAGGCCGCGCGAAACGGCGTAGAGGGCGGCGACCGGGGCCGGCAGGTTCAGGTCCTCGGCGGTCGGGACTCGGGAAGGGATCAGCCGGAAGACCGCGCCCGACCCGCGCTCCTGGCGGAACAGGTTGACGCGAAACCGCGCCGCGGCGCCCATCTGATATGCGAAGTCCACGTCCCCCGTCTCGCCGAAGGCGTTCCAGATCTTCTGAGGAGTGATCGGGCCGACAAGGTTGTAGAAGTCGTTCTCCGACAGCACGCGATAGCGAATCCTTTCCAGCTCCCCGGCGATGCGCACCACCGGCGGCGATCCGACCGAGAGATGCAAGTCCGATCCATTGCGCTTGGGAAGAATCCCGAGGAAGCGATCGATGCGGTTGGATCCCGACGT
>Ga0114129_10002426_pt1 | contig 25861 bp, 23 predicted proteins | sample RhiMetdeltSRZDD1_FD_80071 | JGI IMG/M metagenome (GOLD analysis project Ga0114129, IMG submission 80071) | Populus rhizosphere microbial communities from Tennessee, USA - Rhizosphere MetaG P. deltoides SRZDD1 (version 2) (version 2) | ecosystem: Host-associated > Plants > Roots > Rhizosphere >...
GCCGCGTCGCCCACCTCCGCGGCGGCGCGGCGCAGCAGGCCGAAGGCGTACCCGTGGAACGTGCGGACCAGGGGCTCGGCGGTGGTCCGCGGGGCGGCGATGCGTGCCTCGAGCCGGTCGCGGAGGCGGCCCGCGCCCCGGCGGCCGAACGTGAGCACGAGGATGCGCTGCGGGTCGGTGCCCTCGGCGACCCGCGCGGCCACGGCCTCGACGAGCGTCGTGGTCTTGCCCGTGCCCGGACCGCCTATCACCAGCAGCGGGCCGTCGGTGTGCCCGACCACCGCCGCCTGCGCCAGGTCGTAGCGCAGCGGCGGCGCCGGCTGTGCCGGGCGCCGCACCAATCGAAGCCGCTCGCTCACGTCAGCAATGACAGCACAGGGGTACGACGGATTGGGTCAATCGAACGAGATCGTCAGCTCGGCGAGTTCGCCGTCGCGCCAGCACAGCGTCATCGTGCCCGGTCCTCCGCTGTCCCAGTCGAACGCCACGGCCGCCGTCGCGGGGTCGACGTCCTCGATCGACCGTACGGACATCGTGTCGGTCGGCGGCTGCTCGGCATACGCCCGCCGGATGGCGTCGAGCCCGTGGTACGGCCCGACCGGTACGTTCGTGAAGCGCATGACGGCGTCCTGCGCGAAGGTCGCGAGGAACGGCGCGTAGTCCCCCGAGCGGACCGCGTCGTTGAACCGCTCGATGTGCTCGTGGGCGGCGGCGCGGAGATCGGTCACCCCGGCAGTCTTACCGGAGCCGGGCCTCGATCGCATCCAACGCGGCCGGTACGGAGTCCACGACGATCAGCCCGTCCACTGCGGCCATCCGGGCGAAACCGGCACCCACCAGGCCGGACAACCAGCCCGTCAGGCCGGCGTAGAACCCGTCGGCGTCAAGCAGGACCAGCGGTTTGCGGTGCAGGCCGAGGGAGGCGGTCGTCCACACCTCGAAGAGCTCGTCGAGGGTACCGAGGCCACCCGGCAGGGTGAGGAACGCGTCCGACTTGTCGATCATCACGCTCTTCCGCGCGCCGAGCGTATCCGTGACGATCTGCTCGTCCGCGTCGGGATCGGCGATCTCGCGGGCGACGAGGTCCTCCGGCATGACGCCGATCGTGTACCCGCCGGCCGCGCGCGCCCCCATCGCGACCGCGCCCATCATGCCGACCCGGCCGCCGCCGGAGACCAGCGTGTGGCCGCGCCGGGCGATCAGCTCGCCGGTCCGCGTGGCGAGGTCGAGCCAGTGCTGGTCGAGAGTGCGCGACGAGCCGCAGAAGACACAGATCGCACCCACGGTCAGCCGGCCGCCTCGGCAGCCCGCTTCTGGTCGGCCTCGGCGCGCTCGATGGCCGCCTGCTGGATCGCCTCCTGCTCGGCGGCGAGCGCGACGTCGGCCTCGACGATGTGCTGGATGGCCTCGGCGATGTCGTCGGTCAGGCAGAGGAGCTCGAGGTCCTTCGGCCCGATCTTGCCCTGCGGGACCATGGTCGTCTCGACCCAGTCGAGGAGCCCCTGCCAGTACGCCCGGCCCATCAGCACGACCGGGAACCGGGTCACCTTACCGGTCTGGACGAGCGTCAGCGCCTCGAACAGCTCGTCCATCGTGCCGAACCCGCCGGGCAGCACCACGAACGCCTGGGCGTACTTGACGAACATGGTCTTGCGGGCGAAGAAGTACCGGAAGTCGATTCCGATGTCGGCCCACTCGTTGATGCCCTGCTCGAACGGCAGCTCGATGCCGAGCCCGACCGAGATGCCGCCCGCCTCGGCCGCACCCTTGTTCGCCGCTTCCATCACGCCCGGGCCGCCGCCGGTGATCACCGCGTACCCGGCCCTGGCGAGGGCCGCGCCCAGCTGCTCGGCGAGCTGGCACTCGGGACTGTCCGGACCGCTGCGCGCCGAGCCGAACACGCTCACCGCGGGCGGCAGGTCGGCCAGCGTGTCGAACCCCTCGACGAACTCGCTGAGGATCCGCAGTGCCCGCCACGCGTCCTTCGTCTTCCAGTCCCCGCGCGCCCGCGAGTCGAGTAACCGCTGGTCAGCCGTGCTCCGCGAGACGGCCTCCCGGCGCAGCGTCACCGCACCGCGGTGCCGCTCCGGCGCGGGGTGCCGCCCGCGCCCATTGCCTCCGGTCATACCCGCCAAGCTACGGCAACCTTCTGGCGCTCCCGTGCGTCTTACTGGTTACATACGCGGTATTCACATCGGGGGTGGGGAGCCGTGCTTACTCGTTCCGAACTCGCACGACGACGCAGGGTGATGGCGATCCGGATCCGGCAGACCGTGGCCGCGCGCCGGGCACTCCCCCGTCCGGTCGCGCCGGCGCCCCAGGACGACCGCTCAGCCGACAAGCCAGCCGCGTAGCACCTCGGCCCCGGCCCGGATCCGGCTGATCTCCACGTGCTCCTCGCGGGTGTGCGCCAGGTTCGGGTCACCGGGACCGAAATTCAGCGCGGGTACGCCGGCCGCCGCGAACCGGGACACGTCGGTCCAGCCCAGCTTCGCCGCCGGAGCCTCGCCGACGGTCGCGATGAACTCCTGCGCCGGGGCGGCGGTCAGCCCCGGCAGCGCGCCGGGGGCCGAGTCCACGAGCTCGACGTCGACGCCGTCGAACACCTCCCGCAGGTGATCGAGCGCCTGCGCCGGAGACCGGTCGGGCGCGAACCGGTAGTTGACGTCGATCTCGCACCGGTCCGGGATCACGTTGCCGGCCACGCCGCCCGCGATCTGTACGGCGTTGAGCCCCTCGCGGTAGGTGCAGCCGTCGATCGTCACCTCCCGGGCCACGTACGTGTCGAGCTGGCGCAGGATCGCGCCCGCGGCGTGGATGGCGTTCCGCCCCAGCCAGGACCGGGCACTGTGCGCGCGCCGGCCGGCGGTGGTGACGCGTACCCGCATCGTGCCCTGACAGCCGGCCTCGACGCGCCCGTACGTCGGTTCCAGCAGGATCGCGAAGTCCGCGGTCAACCAGTGCGCGCGGTGCCGGGCGACCTGGGTCAGCCCGTTGCGCTCGGCCTCGACCTCCTCGGCTTCGTAGAACAGGTACGTGACGTCGTACCGCGGGTCGGGCGCGGTCACCGCGAGGTGCAGGGCGAGCGCGGTGCCCGACTTCATGTCCGAGGTGCCGCAGCCGTACATGAGGTCGCCGTCCACTGTGGACGGAAGGTTGTCCGCGATCGGTACGGTGTCGAGGTGCCCGGCGAGCACGACCCGCTGCGCGCGGCCCAGCTCGGTCCGGGCCATCAGCGTGTGGCCGAGCCGCTCGACGCTCAGGTGCGGCACCTGAACGAGCACCTGCTCGACCGCGTCCGCAATCTCCTGCTCGTTGCCCGACACCGACTCGATGTCGACGAGTGCCCTGGTCAGCGCGACCGGATCGGCCACAATATCGGGGGTCAAGGGGGTGCCCATAGCCGGCAACGGTACCGTTTGAGGGCGTGACCTACTCCGCGACGCCCGCCTGGGGCCACGGCCTCGCCACCGTTACGGCCGAGGACCAGGTGCTCGACGTCTGGTACGACGCACTCGCCCTCGGTACTCCCCCGGTCGACCGGGAGTCCGCGCCCGAGCCGGATCGGCCCGGCGCCCTGCCCGGCCTCCGGATCCAGTCGGTGACCACGATCGTGGGCTCGCTGGTCGACGCGCCACGTGACGCGTACGACGTGTTCCTCCGGCTCCACCTGCTCTCGCACCGGCTGATCCGCCCGCACCAGGCGAACCTGGACGGCGTCTTCGGCCAGCTCGCCAACGTCGCGTGGACCTCGGCCGGCCCCTGCCCGCCCGAGCGGGTGGACGAGCTGCGCCACGCGGTCCGGCAGTCCGGCGGCTGGCTCAGCGTGTACGGGGTCGACAAGTTCCCCCGCATGACGGACTACGTGGTGCCGTCGGGCGTACGCGTCGCCGACGCCGACCGCGTACGGCTCGGCGCGCACCTGGCCGCCGGGACGACCGTGATGCACGAGGGATTCGTCAACTTCAACGCGGGTACCCTCGGAGTGTCCATGGTGGAGGGTCGCATCTCCGCCGGGGTGGTCGTCGGCGACGGCACCGACGTCGGCGGCGGCGCGTCCATCATGGGTACGCTCTCCGGCGGCGGCAAGGAGCGGATCCAGGTCGGCGAACGGTGCCTTCTCGGCGCCAACTCCGGCATCGGCATCTCGCTCGGCAACGACTGCGTCGTCGAAGCCGGCTGCTACGTCACGGCCGGCTCGAAGATCCTCCTCCCGTCCGGCGAGGTCGTCAAAGCGGCCGCATTGTCCGGCGTGGACGGCCTGCTGTTCATCCGCAACTCGGTGACGGGTGCGATGGAGGTGCGTACGCGTACCGGCCGGTCGGTCGAGCTCAACGCCGCGCTGCACGCGAACGCCTGACGCTCCTTGCTCTGCTGCTCCTTGCTCTGCTTACCGATACGCAACACCCCCGAACCGCCCCGCGGGGTAAGGGGTGTCCGACGCTTTGCTCTGCTTACCGATACGCAACGGCCGTTGCGTATCGGTAAGCAGAGCAAAGGGAGGCGCGAGGTCCCTCCCGCCTCCGCGCGCGCCGGTGTTGCGTATCGGTAAGCAGAGCAAGGAGCGCCCGGACCGCGTGCGGCGGGCGCCTGCCGCACCACCCCCTCTCACCACACCGGCGACAGCCGCGGGAAGAGCGGCGTGCCGCGCGCCACGCGCGTACCGCCCACGGCCGACGACCAGTCCAGCGACGCCGCGTCCGCCGTCCCGATCCGCCGGAGGATCTCGGCCGCGGCCGACGGGATCGCCGGCGAGCTGAGTACCGTGACCAGCCGAAGCGCCGCGAGGCAGTCACCGAGGGTACGGTCGAGCGCCGGCCCCGCGTCGAGGTGCCACGGCTCGGCGGCGACGAGGTACCCGTTCGTCGCCGCGACGAGCCGCCACACCGCGGCCAGCGCGTCCGAGGGTCGCCGGTCGTCCCACGCCGCCCCGGCCGTGTCCACCGCCCGGTCGGCCGCCGAGCGCAGCGGTGACGCGGGATCCGGCGCCGGGGCCGTCCCACCGCACCTCGACACCACGAGCGCGGTCAGCCGCGACACCAGGTTGCCCAGCGTGTTGGCCAGGTCGGCGTGGTACCGCGCGGTCGCCGCCGCCACCGAGAAGTCACCGTCCGGACCAACTGGATAGGACCTCAAGAGGTGGTACCGGAGGCCGTCCGGCCCGAAGCGGGCCAGCAGATCGTCGAGCGAGGCACCCCGTACCCCCGACTTGGCTATTTTCTCGCCCTGGGCGAGCAGGAACCCGTGGACGGTGATCCGCCTCGGCGGAGCCAGGCCGGCGGCGAGCAGGATGGCCGGCCAGTAGATCGCGTGGAAGCGGAGGATGTCCTTCCCGATCAGATGCTCGCCGGGCCACCAGCCTGACCCCGCGACCGGCCCCGACCCCGCGCCCGTCACATAGGCGCCCAGCGCGTCGAACCAGACGTAGGCGACGTGTTTCGGGTCCCACGGCAGCGGGATGCCCCAGGCGACCGACCTGCGGCTGATGGAGAAGTCGACGAGTCCGGCGCGGAGCCAGCCGAGCGCCTCGTTGCGCCGCGAGGCCGGCCGCACCACGTCCGGCTGGGCGAGCCACGAACCGAGCCGCTCGGAGAAGGCGCTCAGCCGGAAGAAGTAGTTCTCCTCGGCCAGGTGCTCGGTGGGCCGGCGGTGGACCGGGCAGACTGGCTCGGAGACGTACGCCTCGCACGGGTAGCAGTATTGTCCATTGTAGACACCGGGCTCGACGTACCCGGCGTCGTACACCGTGCGCAGCAGGTCGAGCACGACGGCGCGATGCTCGGCCGACGTGGTACGCACGAACGCGTCGTACCCGATCCCGAGCCGGTCCCAGGTGTGCCGGAAGCGGGCCGCGGTCGCGTCGGCGTACTCGGCCGGCGGCAGGCCCGCGGCGGCCGCGGCGCGTACGACGTTCGCGCCGTGCTCGTCGGTGCCGGTGACGAGCCGGGCCGGCCGGCCGCGCAGCCGCTCCCAGCGGACGAGCGCGTCGGCGAGCACGGTGGCGTACGCGTGCCCGACGTGCGGTACGCCGTTGACGTAGTAGATGGGGGTGGTCAGGTACACGGGAGCCTCCACTGTGGACAGGGAGGGGCCCGGAATGCGGACGCGCGGGCCCCTCGAACGGGGCCCGCGGCAGGACTGTTAGGCCGGGCCCACTCGGGGCCGGCGCATCACTCGAGTCACACCGCAGTACATGGCGACGACGATAGGCGGGACGGCCGTCAGCCGCGACCGGTTATCCGGCGGGCGGCGGCCGCCACCCGCTCGTCGGTCTCGGTCAGCGCGAGGCGTACGTGGCGGACGCCGGTCGGGCCGTAGAACTCCCCCGGCACGGCGAGGATCCCGCGCCGGGCCAGCCAGTCCACAGTCGACCAGCAGTCCTCGTCGCGGGTGACCCAGAGGTAGAGCCCGGCCTCCGAGTGGGTGATCGTGAAGCCGGCCTCGACCAGGGCGGCCCGCAGCAGCGCGCGACGGGCGTCGTAGCGGGCGACCTGGTCGGCGACGTCGGACTCGTCGGACAGCGCCGCGACCATCGCCGCCTGGATGGGCTCCGGCACGATGAGGCCGGCGTGCTTGCGGACGGCCAGCAGTTCGGCGACCAGCGCCGGATCGCCCGCGACGAAGGCGGCCCGGTAGCCCGCCAGGTTGGACCGCTTGGACAGCGAGTGCACCGCGAGCACGCCCGTGTAGTCCCCGGCGCACACCTCGAGCGCGGACACCGGCGGCGTCGGACCGCCCAGCGGCAGGTAGCACTCGTCCGAGGCGACGATGGCACCCCGCTCGCGGGCCCAGTCGACCATCTTCCGCAGGTGGGCCGCGGGCAGCACCTGACCGGTCGGGTTGGACGGGGAGTTGAGCCACACCAGACCCACCCGTCGGGTCGGGCCGAGGGCCAGCATCGAGTCGGCCCGGACGAGACGGCAGCCGGCGACCTGCGCGCCCACCTCGTACGTCGGGTAGCACAGCCGGGGGATGACGACCACGTCGTCGGGTCCGAGCCCCAGCAGGGTGGGCAGGAGTGCGACGAACTCCTTCGAGCCGACGGTCGGCAGGACGCCGAACTCGCCGGTCGCCCCGCAGGCGCGCGCCACCCAGGCCGTGATCGCCGCGCGGAGGGCCACCGAGCCGGCGGTGAGGGGGTACCCCGGTGCGTCGGCCGCGGCCGCGAGGGCCGCCTGGACCGGCGCGGGGACGGGGTCGACCGGCGTACCCATCGACAGGTCCACGAGCCCGTCCGGGTGCGCCGCGGCGACCGCCCGGGCCGGCAGGAGCTGGTCCCAGGGCGTGTCCGGGAGCCCGGCGCCTACGCCGCGCCGGGCGACCTCGGAGCCGGTCAGTGCTCGACCTCGCGCGGCGGTTGGGCCGCCACGAACGTCGCGTCCTTGTCGATCTTGCCGATCTTGGACGCGCCGCCGGGCGACCCGAGATCCTCGAAGAACTCGTAATTCGCCGCGGTGTAGTCCTTCCACTGTTCCGGCACGTCGTCCTCGTAGAAGATCGCCTCTACCGGGCAGACCGGCTCACAGGCCCCGCAGTCCACACATTCGTCAGGGTGGATGTAGAGCATCCGGTTGCCTTCGTAGATGCAGTCGACCGGGCACTCCTCGATGCAGGCCCGGTCGAGGAGATCGACGCATGGCTCGGCGATGATGTAGGTCACGAGTCGTCCTCTCACACGTGCCGCGCCGCGGCTGCCCGCGACGGCTACGAGCCTAGTATCCCGTCCGGGAAGGGGGCGATCGTGCTCGACCTACGGGATATCGGTCACCGTGTTGTGGTGCGGCGATTTGTCCGGGAAGCGAAGGACGGCCGACCCCTGTTCACGGATGTGATCGGGGAGCTGCTCGAGTTCGGCCCGGATGAGCTACTCGTCCGCTCCCGGGACGGCGCGCTCCACCGCATCCGCCGTGACGACGTCGCCGCCGCCAAGCGCGTACCGCCCTGGCGGCCGAGCCCGCGGGGGATCCGTGAAGTCGAACGGGTCGCGGCCGAGGGCTGGCCGGCGCCGGACACCGCCCCGCTCGGCGACTGGCTCCTGCGGGCCGCCGAGGGGTTCAGCAACCGGGCGAACTCGGCGCTGGCGGTGGGCGACCCGGGCCGCTCCGACGCCGTGGACGTGGTCCGCGCCTGGTACCGCGACCGCGGTCTCGTCCCGCGCGTCACCACGCCGCTGCCCCTCTCGGCCGGCATCGCCGACGCGCTCGCCGGCGGCGGCTGGACGGCCCAGCCGACCACGCTGGTCATGACCGCCGCGCTGCCGCTCGGCGAGCCGGACCTCCCCGTCCAGCTCGACACCGCACCCGGCGACGCGTGGCTCGCCCTGGCCGCCGCGCGCAAGAACGGCCTCCCGGCCGCCGCGCACCACGTACTGTCCGCGCCACCCGAGGTCCGCTTCGCTGCCGGGTACGCGGAGGGCCCGTTGGTCGCCATCGGGCGCGGCGTACGTACGGGGCGGTGGCTCGGCGTCTCCCTCGTCGAGGTCGTACCCGAGGCCCGGCGGCAGGGCTGGGCGCAGGCGGTCGTCCGCACGCTCGCCCGCTGGGCGGCCGACGGCGGCGCCACGCAGAGCTACCTGCAGGTGGAGGAGTCGAACGCGCCGGCCGTGGCGCTGTACGAGGGGATGGGCTACCGCGCCCACCACACGTACGTCACCTGGCGCGATTCGGCCGGCTGAGCTTGCTGGCCCGGGCACCCCGCGCCTGCGCGTACCGTTTGAGGGCCTGCGACCGGTGGTCGAGCCCGAGCGCGATCAACCCGAGCAGCCCGAGGAGTCCGCCGCCGAAGCCGACCCCGCAGTACGCCCAGATCTGCGCGAAGAAGCTCCCCGCGCCGCTCTCGAACGGCGTGTCGCCGCTGATGAACGGCCCGACGAGTACCGACAGCAGGCAGGCGATGAGGATCGCGCCGCCGACGTCGAAAATCACCTGTCCCGCCCGGTACCGCCGGCCCCACAGCACCGCCAGCACCCCGGCGGTCACCGCCACCGCACCGAAGGCCACGTACCCGATGCGGGTCTCGACCTTGTCGTTGTTGTCCGCGACGAACCTGCTGAGCAGCCGGGCGACCACGGTGATCGCGAAGAACCCGGCGGCCATCAGCAGGATCGGCCGCCATCGCGCCCACATGACCCCGAACCTCCCGCTGGTGAATCGCTGTGCTGGAAGCCTTCTACCGCTCCAGCCGGGTCTTGGCAAGCCCCGTACGGGCGCCGAGCAGGCGCACGGCCGAGATCGTGTACGCGAGCACGCCTGCCACGATCGTCGTCAGCCCGACCCAGTTGTCGCCGGTGAGGAGCAGATCCCCTTCGGTGGTACGCCCGGCCGCGATGATCATGGTGCCCATCCAGACGAGCCCGGGCAGGAGGGCGGCGCCCTTGTGTCCCGTGACGCGGTAGGTGAACCAGACGAGTACGACGTTGGCCACGATCGCGATCACCGGACTGATCGGCAGCCGCGTGCTTCCGGCGTACAGCGGAGCGTAGAGAGCGGCGACCAGGGCGGTGAGGAACCCACCGGCGGCCCCCACGACTCCGCCGGCGATCCGCCAGGCGCGGTCGACGCCCGGACGGGGCGGCTCGGGCGGGGTCTGTACGACGGACAACGGCTCGATCACAACCGGTCCTCGAGACCCGCGAACAGGTCGTCCTCCCACTGGTTCGGCCCCGAGCCCGGCCCGCGCTCGCCCGCGGCGAGGATGTAGTACTCGACCCCGAGGAACTCGGCGCCGAAGTCGCCGGCCAGCGAGTAGAGCCACGAGGACGCCGGGATCTGGGTGGCGTGGGCGCGCAGGGCGGCCGTCTTCGCCTCGGCGTACCCGGTCGCGTCGACCCGGGCGGCGATCTCCGAGTCGAGGTTCCCGAACGGGAAGTCCTCCACCTTCTCGATCCCGTCGAACGGGTTGTCGGCCGCCTCGGCGAACGCCTGGATCCCGGCCTCGAGCACGCTCTTCGGCAGGCCGGTCCAGTACACCTTGGCCGGCGCGATGCCCTCGACCGCCGCGAGCTCGACCGCCCGCATCGTCACCCGGTGCGCCTGGATGTGGTCGGGGTGGCCGTAGAACCCGTTGCCGTCGTACGTGACGACGACCTGCGGACGGACCTCCCGCAGCACGTCGACCAGCAGCCCCGCCGCCTCGTCGAGATCGGCCCGCCAGAAGCAGCGCGGATGCTCGTTGGCGGGCGTGCCCATCATGCCGGAGTCGCGGTACCGCCCGGCCCCGCCGAGGAACCGGTGGTCGGTGACGCCGAGCGCGGCACACGCCGCGACGAGCTCGCCGATCCGGTACCCGCCGAGCTGGTCGTCCTCCGCCGCGGCCAGCATCGCCAGCTCGGGGACGTGGATCTCGCCCTCCTCACCGAGCGTGCAGGTCACCAGCGTGACGTGCGAGTCGGGTGAGGCGGCGTACCGGGCCATCGTCGCGCCGGTGCCGATCGATTCGTCATCGGGATGGGCGTGGACAAAGAGGACCCGCCGGGGCGCACGGTCGTTCACCCGGGCCACTGTACGCCCCGGTCGGAATGCCCCGGGTGGACCCGCGACTCGGCCGGAAGGGCTCGCCGGATCGCGCGGAACGAGTCACGATCGTCCTCGTGGAATCCTGGACGGGGAGCTTTCCCGAGCTGACGGTCCGTACTCATCGGTTCAGCAGCGGTACGCCGCGAGCGGTGAGCGTCGGTGCCGACGGTGAACGGGTGGTGTTTCTGCGGTCGGCCGGTCCCGAGGACCCGGCCGACCGTCTCTGGGTCTACGACGTGGCGCTGCGCCAGGAGCGGGAGATCGCCGATCCCGCGCGCCTCGGCGACCCGGTCGACCTGCCTCCCGAGGAACGGGCATTGCGCGAGCGGACCCGCCTCAGCGCGGGCGGGATCGGTTCGTACGCCACCGACCCGAACGCCACCGTCGCCGCGTTCCCGCTCGGCGGGAAGCTGTTCCTCGCCGACCTCGTGACCGGGGATGTCGTCGAGCTCGCCGCGGCCGGACCGGCGGTCGACCCGCGGCCCGACCCGACCGGCCGGCGGGTGGCGTACGTGACCGGCGGGGCGCTGCACGTGATCGACCAGAACGGGGTCGACGGGCTGCTGGCCGGCGAGCCCGCGGGCGCGACCGCCCAGGTGACGTGGGGCCTCGCCGACTTCATCGCGGCCGAGGAGTTCGGCCGGTACCGCGGGTACTGGTGGTCGCCCGACGGCGGCTCGCTGCTCGCCGCCCGGGTGGACGACACCCGCGTGCCGAGGTTCTACCTGCACGACCCCGCCGACCCCGTGACGCCGCCGTCGGTCATCGCGTACCCCCATGCGGGAGCCCCGAACGCGGAGGTGACCCTGCACCTGCTCGACCTCGACGGCGGCTGGGTCGACGTGCACTGGGACCGCGACGTCTACCCGTACCTGGTGTCGGTGCACTGGAGCGAGGGCACCGGACCGCTGATCACCGTGCTGCGCCGGCTGCAGCAGCACGGGCTGGTGCTGGCGGTGGATCCGCGTACCGGCGAGACCCAGGTCCACGCCGAGCTGGCCGACCCGCGCTGGGTCGAGCCGATCCCGGGTACGCCGTGCTACCTGCCCGACGGCCGGGTGCTCGTGGGCGGCGAGCTGGCGCACGACGGGTACGACGCCCGCTGCCTGTTCGCCGACGGCACGCTGCTCACGCCCACCGGCCTCTATGTGCGCCGGGTCTGCGGCCGGCTCGGGCGACCGGCCCCGGACGGCGCGGGCACCCCCGTCGACCTCCTGGTCGAGGCCAGTGACGGTGAGCCCGCCGAGCAACACCTCTTCCGGGTACGCACCTCCGCCGGCAACACCCCCGTGGAGGCGCGGCGGATCACCGCCGCGGCCGGCTGGCACACCGGGCACGTGGGCGCCGACACGCTCGTCGTGGGCCGGGCCTCGCTGGACCACGCGGGTACCGAGTGGACGGTCTACTCGGCCGGTACGGAGGTGGGTGCGCTCGGCTCGTACGGCGCCACCCCGCCCTACGCCCCCCTCCCGTCGCTCAGCCGGGTGACCGATCGCCGGCTGCCCGCGGGGGTGCTGTACCCGCGTAGCCACGTGGCCGGGCGGAAGCTGCCGATCCTCGTCGACGTGTACGGGGGCCCGATGCACCAGGAGGTCATGGCCGTCCGGTCGAAGTGGCAGGAGCGGCAGTGGTGGGCCGACGCCGGATTCGCGGTCGTCGTGATCGACAACCGCGGTACGCCCGGCGTGGCGCCCAGCTTCGAGAAGGTGATCCACCGGCGGATGGCCGACGTGATCCTGGGCGACCAGGTCGACGCGCTGCAGGCCCTGGCCGAGAAACACCCGGATCTGGATCTCGGCCGGGTGGGGATCCGGGGCTGGTCGTTCGGCGGCTGGCTGGCCGGGCTGGCGACGCTGCGCCGGCCCGACGTGTACCACTGCGGGATCGTCGGCGCGCCGGTCACCGACTGGGAGCTGTACGACACGGCCTACACCGAGCGGTACCTCGGCCTGCCCGACGACGGCGGCGACGTGTACGCGCACCACTCCCTCGTCGTACTCGCCGAGGAGCGGACCCGGCGGCCGGAGGAGGCCCGCCCGCTGCTGCTCATCCACGGGCTCGCCGACGACAACGTGGTGGCGGCGCACACCGTACGGCTGTCGGCCGCGCTGCTGCGCAGTGACCGGCCGCACGCGGTGATCCCGCTGAGCGCCGCGACGCACATGGCCGCCGGCGGCGTGGCGGGGCACCTGCTCCGCCTCGAGCTGAACTTCCTGCGTACGTACCTGCCGCCCGCGACCTGATGCCGACGGCCGGCCTCGCACCCTTGCGAGGCCGGCCGCGGTGCCGGTGGGGCTACGGCTTCACGAACGCGTTGACGAATGCCGGGTAGCCGAACACACTGCCGACGAACAGGCCGCCGGCCTTGCTGCCGTGGAGGTAGTACCCGACATCGGTGTACAGCGGCACGCAGGGCGCGAGCTCCTTCATGATCCGCTGATCGAGCTTGGCCCATTCCTTGGTCTGGTCGGCCGGCGGCATCGCGAGCACGCGGTCGAACTCCGTGTTGATCGCGTCGTTGTTCACGTACGAGGTGTTGCTGTTGCCCTCGGCCTTGATGTTGCGGCCGTCGAACAGCGGCGGCAGGATCGACGCGCCGCTCGGCCAGTCCGAGGCCCACGAGTCGACGTACAGGTCCCACGGGTTGCTCTTCTTCTTCGTCTCGTCGAGCTTCGCGTCCGCGGGGATCGTCTTGACCGTGATCTTGAAGCCGGCCTTCTCCAGGTTGTTCTTCAGCTGGGTGCCGATCTCAGTGCCGTCGCTGTCGTCCGAGACGCCGAGTACCAGCTCGGGGGTCTTCCCGCCGAGAACGGACTTCGCCTTCTCGATGTCGCCGGACTTCCCGGCCGGATACGCGTCGTACGCCTGGAAGCCGAGCGTGCTCGGCGGCATGAGGGTGGTCAGCGGCGCGGCGACGGTCTCACCGCCGAGCGTCTTGATCAGCCCGTCCCGGTCGATCGCGTAGTTGAGCGCCTGGCGGATGCTGAGATCGGTCACCCGCTGTGTGTTGATCGTGAGCCGGTTGGCACTGGGTGTCGGCTCGAGCAGCGTACGGGACTTGAGCGCGGCGTCCCCGGCCACCCGGGAGACGAGCGAGGACGGGATGCCGTTCCAGGCCAGCGCGGCCTGGTCCGGTCCGCTGTCGCTGATCACCCGGTTCGCGCCCGCGGTGGAGTCGGCGCCGAAGGACCACACGAACTTGTCCGGGTACTGGTGCCGTACCGGGTCGGTCGCCGGGTCCCAGTTGGTGTTGCGCTCGAGGACGAGCTCGACGCCCACGGTGTTCTTCGTGATCTTGTACGGACCGGACGAGAACGGCTGGTTGTCGAGGTTCACGCCGGTGTCCTTGTCCGGCGGCAGCGGCGACGAGGCCGGGAGCGACAGCGCGAACGGCAGGTCGCAGTGCGCCTTCGCGAACTCGAAGCGCAGCGTCTTGTCGTCCGGCGTGCTCAGGCCGGGCGGGAGCGAGGTCTTGTTGGTCTTGAAGTCCCACTTGGTGTCGTACTGGGCGGTGTCGGCGAGCCACTCCTGGACGTACGTCGGGCCGCCGGTGAGGTCGGGGTCGAACGAGCGGGCGATGCCGTACGCGATCTCCTTGGACGTGATCGGCCGGCCGTCCTCGAACTTGACGCCGCTCTTGACCTTGTACTCCCAGACCTTGCAGTCGTTGTTCACGTTCTTGCCCGGCGTCTCGGCCAGGTCACCCACGAGCGTGAGCTTGCCCTTGCCGTCGTCCTTCCACGTGGTCAGCTGCCGGCTGTAGAGCGGCGCGTTCATCAGCCCGGCGAACGAGTACACCCGCTGCGGGTCGAGGTGCGAGATGCGGGTCTGCCGCAGGATGGTGAACGTGCCGCCCTTGGCCGCGCCCGGCACCTCGGGCGCGGGGCCGAGGGAGTCCTTCGGGTCGGTGGCGATCACGCCGGTCGAGACCCGGTTGGTGTCCACGTTGCTGCCCTGCCCCGTGTTCTTGCCGCAGCCGCTCACCGCCACGGCTATCGCGAGCGCCCCGCCGGCCGCCGCGAAGAGTCTGGATCGCATGTCGTCTCCATTCGAAGAAAATCTACGAGCTGTGTACCAGGTGAAGATAAGTTTCGCCATAGGTCGACCCGCCCGCGACGACCGGTCGACCCGCCGACGATCGTGCTGCCGGCGTCACCCGAGCCGTACCCGGGGGTCGATGAACGCGTACAGCAGGTCGACGACCAGGTTCGCCACGACGATGAACACCGCCGAAATCAACACGGTCGCCATGATGGTGGGCAGGTCGCCACCGCGTACGGCGTCCACGGCCGTACGACCCAGCCCCTGGATACCGAACGTCGTCTCGGTGATCACCGTGCCGCCGAGCGCGCTGCCCACGTCCAGCCCGGCGATCGTGACGATCGGCGTGATCGCGGCGCGCAGCGCGTGGCGCCCGTACACCTCGCGCCGCGGGAGGCCCTTCGCCCGCGCGGTGCGGACGAAGTCCTCGGACAGCGTCTCCAGCATCTGCGCCCGCGACAGCCGGGCGTAGATCGCGGAGAACAGGAACGCCAGCGCGACCCAGGCCAGCACGAGCCCGCCGGCCCACTTCAGCGGGTTCTCGAAGATCGACGTGTACCGCGGGACCGGCAGGATCTTCAACTGGTACACGAACACGATCAGCAGTACCGCGCCGACGAAGTAGAGCTGCAACGAGGCCCCGGTCAGCGAGAACCCGATCGCCATCCGGTCCAGCAGGGTCCCGCGTCGAAGCGCCGACAGCATCCCGAGACCGACGCCCAGCGCGAGCCACAGCACCGCCGCGGGCAGCACGATCGACAGCGTCACGGGCAGTACGCGGGCCAGCGTGTCGGTGACGGGCTCGCTGTTGACGTAGGAGTACCCGAGACACGGCGCGTCGCACCGGCCACCCTGCGCGCTGCCGAGATCGCGGCCGACGAAGATGCCCTTCATGTAGCCGGCGTACTGCGTGGGCAGCGGGTCGCGTAGACCAAGCTCCTGGCGTACCCGCTCCAGCCGCTCGGCGTTGCAGTTCTTCGGGCACATCCCGGTGACCGGGTCCTTCGGCAGCGCGAAGAACATGAGGAAGCTGAGCACGCTGACCGCGAAGAGGGTCAGCACCGCCAGCAGCAGCCGCCGTACGAGAAATCGGATCATGACCGGGCCGACCTCGGGTCGAGCGCGTCGCGCAGCGCGTCACCGAACAGGTTGAAGGCCAGCACGAGCGCGAAGATCGTGATGCCGGGGAAGAACACGTACGCCGGGTCGGCCTGGAGGTACTGGATACTCCGGAAGATCATCGCCCCGAAGTCGGGCGTCGGCTCGACGATCCCGATGCCGAGGAAGGACAGTGCCGCCTCGCCGGTCACGTACGACGGCACGGCCAGCGAGAACGAGACGAGGATCGGCGCCCACACGTTCGGCAGCAGCTGGCGGAACAGCATGTGCGGCAGGCTCACCCCGCTCGCCCGGGCCGCCTCGACGAACTCGCGCTCGCGCAGCGACACCACCTGACCGCGTACCAGCCGCGCCGTCGCGGTCCAGCCGAAGATCGCGAATACCACGATCACCACGACCACCCGGAACGCCGGCGGCTCCGCGTCGCGAGGGCCGTAGAACCGCAGAGTCACCGTGGGTACGACGGCCAGCGCGAAGATGAAGAACGGTAGGGCGAGGGCGAAGTCGGTGATCCAGCCGATCACGGCGTCGACCCAGCCGCCCAGGTAGCCGGCGAGGATCCCCGCGACGACCCCGAGGACCGTGGTGATGAGCGCGGCCGCCAACGCGACGAACAGCGACGTGCGCAGCCCGTACACCATCCGGATGAAGATGTCCCGGCCGAGGTTCGGTTCGAGGCCGAACCAGTGGTCCCCGGAGACGCCGCCGGCGTACCCGAGCGGCAGGCCGAACCCGTCGAGCTGGTCCTGGAACTGGGTCCGCGGGGATACGCCGTACAGCCGCTCGATCAGCGGTGCGGCGAGCGCCACCGCGAAGAAGACGAGCAGCACGACGCCCGTCACCATGGCCGTACGGTCGCGGCGCAGCCGGCCGAGGGCCAGCTGCCCGGGTGAGCGACCGACGATCCGCTTGCCGGGGGGCGGTACGGGCGGCTCGCCGCTGTGTTCGAGCTCGGCGAGGACCACGCCGTCGACCGGGGACAGGCTCATCGCAGCGGTCCCGTCTCGGGGAAGTGGCAGGCGGTCTGCTGGGTACCGCCGTCGCGGGGTACGAGCGCCGGCTCCTCGGTCGCGCAGCGCTCCTGCGCCTTCCAGCACCGGGTACGGAAACGGCAGCCCGAGGGCGGGTTCAACGGCGTCGGTACGTCGCCGACCAGCCGGATACGGCCCGCCGCGTCCAACCGTTCGAGGTCGGGTACGGCGGACAGGAGCGCGCGCGTGTACGGGTGCTGTGGCCGCTCGTAGATCTCGGCGCGCGTACCGACCTCGACGATCTTGCCGAGGTACATGACCGCGACACGCTGGCAGAAGTGCCGGACGACCGCGAGGTCGTGGGCGATGAACACGAACGCGAGGCCCAGCTCCCGCTGCAGGTTGCGCAGGAGGTTGAGTACCTGCGACTGGATCGACACGTCGAGCGCGGAGACCGGCTCGTCGGCCACGACCAGCTTCGGGCCGAGCGCGAGCGCCCGGGCGATGCCGACGCGCTGCCGCTGCCCGCCGGAGAACTCGTGCGGGTACCGGTTGTAGTGCTCGGGGTTCAGCCCCACCAGCTCCAGCAGCTCCTGCACCCGGTGGCGTACCCCGCCCGCCGGGTTGATGCCGTTGGCCTGCAACGGGATCGCCACGATCTTGCCGATCGTGTGCCGCGGGTTCAGGGACGCGTACGGGTCCTGGAAGATGATCTGCAGGTCCTTGCGCAGCGGGCGGAGGGCCCGGCCCCGCAGGTGGGTGATGTCCCGGCCGGCGAAGGACACCGCACCGGACGAGGGCTCCAGCAGCCGGACGAGCATCCGGCCGGTCGTCGTCTTCCCGCACCCGGATTCCCCGACGAGTCCGAAGGTCTCGCCGGCGCGTACCTCGAAATCGATGCCGTCGACGGCCTTGACCGACCCGCGGCCGCGCGCCGGGAAGTGTTTGGTGAGGCCCTTGACCTCGAGCAACGGGCTCACGACCGACCGCCGGACCGTTGCCGCACTATCGCGCCCGCCCCCCGCACCGCCCGGCGGTCCGCCGCGGACAGGTGGCAGGCGACCAGGTGGCCGGGCTCGCCGGCCTCGCGCAGCTCCGGCACCCACTGGGTCGACCGGCCCCCGGTCTGCTCGGAGTAGCGGCAACGCGGGTGGAACGCACAACCGCCGGGCAGGTTGATGAGGCTGGGCGGGCTGCCCGCGATCGGCACGAGGTCGGCCTCGGCGTCGCCGTGCAGGGACGGCACGCTCGCCAGCAGCCCCCAGGTGTACGGGTGTTCCGGGCGGCGCAGCACCTGCTCGGCGGAGCCGTACTCGACGGCGCGGCCGCCGTACATGACCAGCACGTCGTGGGCGACCTGGCTGACCACGCCGAGGTCGTGGGTGATCAGCACGATCGCCGACTGGAACTCGCGCTGCAGGTCGGCCAGCAGGTCCAGGATCTGGGCCTGCACGGTCACGTCGAGCGCCGTCGTGGGCTCGTCGGCGATGAGCAGGTCCGGGTCGTTCACCAGGGCCATCGCGATCATCGCGCGCTGCCGCATACCCCCCGAGAACTCGTGGGGGTACGCGTCGAAGCGCTGGGCCGGCTGGGGGATGCCGACCCGGTCGATCATCTCGATCGCCCGGGTACGCGCCTGTGCCCGGCTCGCCTGCGGGTGGTGTACGCGGTACGCCTCGACGATCTGCCGGCCGACCGGGTAGTACGGGTGCAGCGCGGAGAGCGGGTCCTGGAAGATCATCGCGACGTCGCGGCCGCGGAGCGCGCGGATCTCCTCGTCGGCCAGCCCGACGACATTCCGGCCGCCGACGAGGATCTCGCCCGCGATCCGGGTACGCCGCGGGCTGTGCAGGCCGAGGATCGCGAGGCTCGTGACGCTCTTGCCGGATCCGGACTCGCCGACGATGCCGAGCGTCCGCCCGCGCGCGACGGTGAACGAGACGCCGTTGACCGCCTGCACGACCCCGTCCTCGGTGTCGAAACGCACGGTGAGATCCCGGACGTCGAGGTACGGCTGTACGGGGGCGGACACGAAGGCAACCTACAACGAACCAGTCATTCTGAAAATTACCTACGAGGAGGAGGTGCCGGTCGGGGGGCCAGCGCATACATGTACGCCGGCCGAACGCTACGGTCTCGACATGACTCACTTCGACGCTGCGACCGCGGCGGTGGAGGCGGCCCTGGCCGCCGGCGCCCGGTACGCCGACGCGCGGGTCATGCATCGGCGATACGAGTCGATGTCCGCGCGGAACGGCGAGATAGAGGCACTGGTCCAGGACGAGGACGCCGGCATCGGGGTACGCGCGTTGGTCGGATCCGGGTGGGGTTTCTATGCCGTACCCGAGTTGTCCGACATCGCGGCCCGCGGTGCCGGTACGGCGGCCGCCCGTATCGCGGCCGCGTCGGGGCGGGTCGCGGGGCCTGACATCGACCTCGTACCCATGACGCCGGTGACCGGTAGCTGGTCGAGCGCCTGCGACGTGGATCCGCTTTCGGTATCCCTGTCGGACAAGGGCGATCTGCTCGTCAACGCCACGACGGTGATGCGCGACCACGGCGCCGACCAGGGCGAGGGGATCTATCAGATCTGGGACACCACGAAGTGGTTCGTCTCGTCCGAGGGCCACCGGATCGACCAGCACATCCGGGAGTCCGGCGGCGGGATTGCGGCGCTCGCCATCGGCAACGGCGAGACGCAGCGGCGTTCGTACCCGTCGTACCGAGGCGACTACCGTACGTCCGGCTGGGAGACGGTCACCAACCTGGACCTCCTGGCGCACGCGGCCCGGGTCGCCGACGAGGCCCGCGCGCTGCTGAGCGCCCCGCAGTGCCCGGCGGGTACGACCACGCTGATCATCGGGGACGAGCAGCTGGCCCTGCAGATCCACGAGTCGGTCGGGCACGCCATCGAGCTGGACCGGATCCTCGGCTGGGAGGCCGCGTTCGCCGGCACGTCGTGGCTCGACCTGACCAAGCTCGGCTCGCTGCGGTACGGCTCGGAGCTGATGAACATCACGATCGACCCGACAATCCCGGGCGCGCTGGGCAGCTTCGGCTTCGACGACGAGGGCACGCCGGCCGCCGCGCGCGACGCGGTCCGCGACGGGATCTGGGTCGGCGTGCTCGCCGGCCGGGACTCGGCCGCGCGGGCCGGCCTCGACTACGGCGGCAGCATGCGCGCCGACGGCTGGTCGCGCATCCCGATGGTCCGGATGACGAACGTGGGCCTGCGCCCCGGACCGCACTCGCTCGACGAGATCATCGCGGCGACCGACGACGGAATCTATGTGGACATGAACCGTTCGTGGTCGATCGACGACAAGCGGCTCAACTTCCAGTTCGGGTGTGAGATCGGCTGGGAGGTCAAGAACGGCAAGCTCGGCCGGATGATCCGCAACCCGACGTACACCGGAATCGGGCCGCAGTTCTGGGCGTCCATGGACATGCTCTCCTCCGAGGTCCGACCGTGGGGTACGCCCAACTGCGGCAAGGGCCAGCCCGGCCAGGTCGGGCACACCGGCCACCCGTCGGCGCCGGCCCGGTTCCAGAATGTACGCGTGGGGGTGAGGGCGTGAGTACGGATCAGCTCCGGGTCGCCGAGGAGGTCCTCGACCTGCTGCGCGCCGAGGGCAGCGGGATCGAGGGTGCGGTCTGTGTCGACCACAAGGCACTCGCGCTGACCCGGTTCGCGAACTCGTACATCCACCAGAACGTGGCGGACGCGACGACGACGGTACGGCTGCTGGTGCACGTCGACGGGCGTACCACCGCCGGGTCGACCACGCTCACCCAGGCCGAGGGGCTCCGTGAGCTGGTGACCCGTACGGTCGCCGCCTCCCGTGCCGCACCCCCCGACCCCGGCTGGCCGGGGCTCACGCCGCCGCTCCCGCTGCACGGGACGGGCAACCTCGACGGCGGTACGGTGGGCGCCACGCCGGCCGACCGGGCCGATCGGATCAGGTCCTTTGTGGACGCCGCCGGTGGCCTGGAGACGGCCGGCTACTGCGGCACGATGCACTGGTCGGGCGCGTTCGCGAACACGGCCGGGCAGTCGGGTACGGGCGCCACGACCGACGCCTCGATGGACGGGATCGTCCGGCTGCGTACCGAGTCCGGGATCGTCGACGGTACGGCCCGGCTCACGGCCACCGCTCTGTCTGAAGTGGACGGTTCCGTCCTCGGTGCCCGGGCGGCGGCGAAGGCGCGGGCCAGCGTGGACCCGATGGAGCTGGCCCCGGGCCGGTACGAGGTGGTCCTCGAACCGTGCGCCGTCGGTGACATCCTGCAGAACCTCGCGCTGTACGGGTTCAACGGCAAGGTGTACGGGGAACGGCGCTCGTTCGTCGTCCTCGGTGAGCCGCAGTTCGATCCTTCGATCACGCTCGTCGACGACCCCCTCGGGCCGGGCGACCTCGGGCTCCCGTTCGACGCGGAGGGTACGCCCACGGGGCGGCTCGTCCTCGTCGACGCCGGACGGTCGGCGAGCATCACGTACGACCGCCGGACGGCGGCCGTGGCCGGCAACGGCGCGCAGTCGACCGGGCACTCCGTACCCGTCGATTTCAACGCCGGCTCGTTCGCGACGAGCCTGCGGATCGCGACGAACGGCGGCGCCGCGCTGTCCGAGGTGGACGGTCCGGTGGCCGAGTCGGCCTCCGCCGCGCTGGTGGCCAAGGTCGAGCGGGGCATCCTCGTGACCGACTTCTGGTACACCCGCGTGCTGGACCCGATGCAGCTGGCGATCACCGGGCTCACCCGCAACGGGGTCTGGCTGATCGAGCACGGGGAGGTCACCCGTCCGCTGACCAACTTCCGCTTCACGCAGGCGTACCCGGCCGCGCTGGCGCCCGGGGCGGTGCTGGGCATCGGGGCGCAGCCGACGCCGCAGCCCAGCGGCTGGGGGCTCGCCCGGTGGGGCGCACCGCCCCTGCACCTGGCGTCGTGGAACTTCACCGGCGGCGCGTCGGGGTGACCCGCGCTCCCGGGGCGCGCCGGGCCGCGGCCGCGGCCCGGCGCCCGCGTAATACGTCACATGCGCCGCCCCTTCATACTGTTACGCCGGACCCGGGCGTAACGTGTCCACCGACTCTTGGGCCCCGTCAGGGAGACACGAATGAGCATCGCTACGCGGCCAGCGGCCAAGCAACGAGCGGCGATTCCGGAGAAGACACTGCGGACCGACCGCTGGTGGCTGTACCCCCTGACCATCGGGGTGGTCCTGCTCTTCTTCGTCGTGTACTCGACGATCCGGATCTTCATGGCCAAGTGGTACTGGGTGAACGACTACCACTACCTCACGCCGCTGTACTCGCCGTGCCTGAGCGACTCCTGCGCCGAGGGTTCGTCGCACTTCGGCACCCCGTTGCCGAAGCTCCCGTTCTTCCTTCCGCTCGGCATCGTGGCGTTCCCGGTCGTCGCCGGGTTCCGGGTCACCTGTTACTACTACCGCAAGGCCTACTACCGGTCGCTCTGGTTCTCGCCGCAGGCCTGCGCGGTGGCGGAGCCGCACAAGAAGTACAGCGGCGAGACCCGCTTCCCGCTGGTGCTCAACAACTCGCACCGGTACTTCTTCTACCTGGCCGCGGTCGTCCTGCTGATCAACACGTACGACGCGATCCTGGCGTTCCACGGCAAGGACGGCGGGTTCGGCCTCGGCCTCGGCAACGTGATCATCTGGGTGAACGTGCTCATGCTCGCCGGGTACACGGCCTCGTGCCACGCCTGCCGGCACGTGATGGGCGGGCGGCTCAAGCACTTCTCCCGGCACCCGCTGCGGTACCGCCTCTGGACGTGGGTGTCCAAGCTGAACGTCCGGCACGGCGCGTTCGCGATGATCTCGCTGTTCACCGTGATCCTGACCGACTTCTACATCATGGCCGTGTCGGCGGGGTGGATCTCCGACCTACGGTTCGTCAACTGAGGGCGCGGACATGACAAACATCGAACGACACCAGTACGACGTGGTCGTCATCGGCGCGGGCGGGGCCGGGCTGCGCGCCGCGATCGAGGCCCGGCTCGCCGGCAAACGCACCGCCATCCTGTCGAAGTCGCTGTTCGGCAAGGCCCACACGGTGATGGCCGAGGGTGGCGCCGCCGCCGCGATGGGGAACGTGAACTCCCGCGACAACTGGATGGTGCATTTCCGGGACACGATGCGGGGCGGCAAGTTCCTCAACAACGTCCGGATGGCGGAGGTGCACGCCAAGGAGGCCCCGGACCGGGTCTGGGAGCTGGAGACCTACGGCGCGCTGTTCGACCGTACGAAGGACGGCCGCATCTCGCAGCGCAACTTCGGCGGCCACGAGTACCCGCGCCTCGCACACGTCGGCGACCGTACGGGGCTCGAGCTGATCCGTACCCTCCAGCAGAAGATCGTGTCGCTGCAGCAGGAGGACAAGCGCGAGTTCGGCGACTACGAGGCCCGGCTGCGCGTCTTCGCCGAGTGCACGGTCACCGAGCTGCTGACCGTCGACGGCGAGCCCGGCTCCGCCGGCGGGCGGCGCTGCACCGGCGCGTTCGGGTACTACCGCGAGTCCGGTGACTTCGTCGTCTTCGAGGCGCCCGCGATCGTGCTGGCGACCGGCGGCGTGGGCAAGTCGTACAAGGTGACGTCCAACTCGTGGGAGTACACCGGCGACGGGCACGCGCTCGCCCTGCGCGCCGGCGCCACGCTCATCAACATGGAGTTCCTCCAGTTCCACCCGACCGGGATGGTCTGGCCGCCCTCGGTGAAGGGCATCCTCGTCACCGAGTCGGTCCGCGGTGACGGCGGGATCCTGACCAACACCACGGGCAAGCGGTTCATGTTCGACTACGTACCGGACGTGTTCCGCAAGCAGTACGCGGACACGCCCGAGGAGGCCGACCGCTGGTACACCGACCCGGACTACAACCGGCGCCCGCCGGAGCTCCTGCCCCGCGACGAGGTCGCCCGGGCGATCAACGCCGAGGTCAAGGCCGGCCGGGGTACGCAGGCGGGCGGCGTCTACCTCGACGTGTCCAGCCGGTTGCCGGCGGCCGAGATCACCAAGCGGCTGCCCTCGATGTATCACCAGTTCAAGGAGCTGGCCGACGTCGACATCACCAAGCAGCCGATGGAGGTCGGGCCGACCTGCCACTACGTGATGGGCGGGGTCGAGGTCGACGCGGACACCGCGGCGACCCTCGTCCACGGCCTGTACGCCGCCGGCGAGGTGTCCGGCGGCATGCACGGCTCGAACCGGCTCGGTGGCAACTCCCTGTCCGACCTGCTGGTCTTCGGTAAGCGCGCGGGCGAGTACGCGGCGTCCTATGTGGACTCCGTGGCGGGCGCCCGGCCGCGCGTCGTGGCGGCCGACATCGACGCTGCCGTGGAGACCGCGCTCGCCCCGCTCAGCCGGGGCGAGGGCGGCGAGAACCCGTACACGCTGCACCAGGAGCTGCAGCAGGTGATGGGCGACCTCGTCGGGATCATCCGCCGGCAGAGCGAGCTCCAGGACGCCCTGATCCGCCTCGGGGAGCTGAAGGAGCGGGTCAGCAAGGTCGGCGCCACCGGTGGCCGCCGGTACAACCCGGGGTGGCATCTGGCTCTTGACCTGAGAAACATGCTGGTGGTCAGCGAGTGCACGGCCCGGGCGGCGCTGGAGCGCGAGGAGTCCCGCGGCGGGCACACGCGCGAGGACTTCCCGGACATGGACCCGCGGTGGCGTCAGGTGAACCTCGTGTGCGCCCTGCCGGACGGCCCTGACGGCGAGGTGGGCCTGACCCGCCAGGACGTGACGCCCATGCGGCCCGAGCTGCTGGCGCTGTTCGACCGCAGCGAGCTGGCGAAGTACCTGACCGACGAGGAGCTGTCCGTGCGCGACGAGGCCGAGGGGGCTGAGCACTGATGGGCACGAAGCGCAACTTCCGCGTGTGGCGCGGTGACAGCTCCGGTGGCGCGCTCGGCGACTACCAGGTCGAGGTCAACGACGGCGAGGTCGTGCTCGACGTCATCCACCGCCTGCAGGCGACCCAGGCCCCCGACCTGGCCTGCCGGTGGAACTGCAAGGCCGGCAAGTGCGGCTCATGCTCCATGGAGATCAACGGTACGCCGCGCCTGAGCTGCATGACGCGCATGTCGACCTTCGCCGAGGACGAGACCGTCACGGTCACTCCACTGAGGACATTCCCGGTGATCCGTGACCTCGTCACCGACGTGACCTTCAACTACCAGAAGGCGCGCGAGATGCCCGCCTTCGCGCCGCCGGCCGATCTGGCGCCCGGCGAATACCGCATGCAGCAGATCGACGTCGAGCGTTCGCAAGAATTCCGCAAGTGTATCGAATGTTTCCTATGTCAGAATACGTGCCACGTCGTCCGCGACCACGAGGAGAACAAGCGCGCGTTCTCCGGCCCACGACTGTTCATCCGGGCCGCCGAACTCGATATGCACCCCCTCGACGCGCGGACCGACCGCAAGGAGATGGCCCAGGCCGAACAGGGTCTGGGATACTGCAACATCACCAAATGCTGCACCGAGGTCTGCCCCGAACACATCAAGATCACGGACAACGCGATCATCCCGATGAAGGAACGCGTCGTCGATCGGCGATATGATCCGGTGGTACGGCTCGGACGCAGGATCTTCCGACGGGACCAGCTGGAGGGCGGCGTGGCGACCGAGGACGTCGGCACAGTCCACGTGGCGGGCGAGGCGCCCCACGTGCCCCTGGGCATCAGCTGGCACGCTCCGGAGGCCCGGCCGGTGATCGCCTCGATCCAGCCCGGCGAGCGGCTGAGCGCGACCGAGTTCACGCTCGACCGGTCCGGAGCCGCCTCACCGTTCGGCGACGACGTTGAGTTCCCGCTGCCGGTGGAGTCACTGCGCTACCAGCGCCCGAGCACCGCCAACCCGGACTACCCGCTGGACCACTGACGGTCCGCGGGCGGCCGTCCGTCGCCTGCCGCTGCCGCTGGCGCTGGCCGTCGGGCCGGGTGGGGGGCTTGATCGCCGTCGGCGGTGCGGAACCGCAGTCGCACTGCGCCTTCGCACCGCGCACCCCGATCATGCCCGCGGCGGCCGGCGGGCGGCACCGGGCCCGCCGCCGGGGTTACGTCAAGCGGCGGAGGCCCCGCACGTACCGACCGGAGATCCACTTCTGGGCGGTACGGGTGACCGGCCCACCCGCCCGGGTGTACCAGGTCGCCGGGCGGCTGAACGCGCGTACCTCGAACCACACCCGATCGTCGTCA